>Ga0265298_10001186_pt1 | contig 38441 bp, 34 predicted proteins | sample AusTroGonzalo_MG_3_FD_193486 | JGI IMG/M metagenome (GOLD analysis project Ga0265298, IMG submission 193486) | Bovine rumen microbial communities from tropical cattle in Woodstock, Queensland, Australia - Gonzalo_01 | ecosystem: Host-associated > Mammals > Digestive system > Stomach > Rumen ...
GGTCAAGAAACTCGAAATAATTTTTAGGATCTGCCATAAAGCGAAAATCTTTTAAATTGTGAAACAAATAAGTTAACTATATCTGAATCTGCCCTTGCGGGCTTTCATCATTCATTGTGGTTTAGGGACAGCTAAACGCAAGCCTTGCGGCTGACGCTTCTGCGCCTGTGCCCTCATCATCGCCTGCTGTTTTGCCTTAGCTTGCAACAGGGCTTTCATTCGTGGTGTCATGATGCCGCACTCCTCAAGCGAGGGGTCAACCTTCGCAATCATGGCGGGGACGTGCTTGTGGAAGAACGTCTTAACATTCTTGCCCGTCTCGGCCTTGTGTCGGCGCATCATATCCTCGAACATGAAGGTTATCTCATCGTCCGTAATCTTACGTGCATCAGCAGAGGGAAGTCCTGTCTTGTTCAGCGAACCGATGTAAAAGCCGTCGGGTGCTTTGATAATTCCAATCTTCTTTGCCATAGTCACGAGCGTTTAGATGTCATCATCGCCGTCGTCGGCTCCTGTGTCAAAGCCAGCTTCATCGTCGTCAGAGTCTTCTCCTCCACCCTGCCCTACGTCCTGAGAGTTGTTAGCAGGCACGTTTCCGGGCTTTGCATAGCCACCAAGGCGCAGGCCACCAGTAGAGCTGTCGTGAGTAATCGTCATACGGTCTTTTACATCATCGTGCAAGTCCTGCTCTTCCACAGCACCGTCGATAATCTGTTCAGTACCAACGGTGTCAGGGCCTGGCTGACCGCCACCGCCACCTTCGAACACATACTCATCACCACCAGCCTCGATGATGATTTTGTTGATTGGTTTTGTTTCTCCTACCATAATCTTTTCCCTTTCTTTATGTTATGTGAATTAATGATACCCTGTTACGATGGCACGGCACTCGGCAGGCGTGGCAAACCCCACACTCTGTCCGATAGCGTCAATGATGCTCTGCTGCTGGGCAGGTGTCAAGTCGCTCCAGCTGACAATCATCTTATCCGTGCGGACCATAGCCTGCTGAGATTCGTTCCACACCCAGATATATCCGTCGTTGCGAAGCTCCCACGGATGGTCGTTGTAAGCCTTTGCTCGGTTAGCCTCACGGGTTGCCGCATTCGTAGCAGCTACCGATGCCGTGTGGTCAGACTGAGCAGTAGTATGGTCTGATGATGCCGTCGTATGGTCCGTATTGGCACGGGTGTGGTCAGAGTTTGCCGTACTGATAGCACTCTCTATCTGAGGCTTCATATTATCAAGCCAGTCTGCCCACGCCGACGATGACGCTTGGTCAAGGTCGGAGAGGAACGTAAACGGATTCGAACTCGTTGCCGCATTGCTGTTACGGGCATAGAGCTGTGCATTCTCCGTAGAGGTCTTGTCCGTAGTGGCTATCATCACGAACTTACCCGCTGGAACGTTTGCCGCATCGGCATTCATAGCCGAGACAGAACCATAGGTGCGGTAAATCTCGAAGCCGATGTTGACGCTTGAACTCTGACCGTTGCGATTGGTGACCGTCACCGTCATTCCTGCCAACTGGCAGTTTACATTCGAAGCACCAGCCGTTGCCGTCTGTGCGGCAGAGGTGGCATTATTGGCATTCGTCGTCGCCGTCTGAATCTGCGGCTTGTAGGTGTTATCCCACTCGCTCTTGGCGGCTTTCGCTGCGGCAGCAAGGTCGGAAGTCACGGAGTTGCCCCACTTGTCGGTCACGGTGAGATTCGTACCTGACAGCTGCGCATTCCAGTAAGCATACGACATCCACTCGTCGAACAGCGCGTCAAGCAAATCAAGGTCTATCAGTTTATCTATTTCCTGTGCCATATATCGTTATTGTTTATGTATTTCATCCATGCAAAACGCTTTCTCTTGCTTAGGTAGCCCTCGTTTCTCTCATTGGCGAAGGCCTCACGCTCAAAGGAGATGTTGCGGTATGCGTTTCCCTTTCCGAACAGCTTTCTCAGCAGCCACTCCGTCAAGTACCAGTAGAAGAACAGAGGCAGCGGAATCAGGCAGCACCACCATGCACAGCCGACAGCAAAGAGTATTGCCACAATTATAACAGCCACGCAGAGCATTTCCTTCTGCTGTTCGCCGTGAATCGTCTCGTGGCGGTCGTCAACATCGTTGTACTCACGCTTCTCCTCAAGACGCACAAAGATAAACGGCCATATTGTCATCGCCCTAAATCCGTGTGCCGGAATGAATATGTTATATACCTTCTTCATAATTCTACTTTCTATTAATTGTTATTCAAACCCTGAGACAATCCACCATAGATTATTCATCGACTTTACAGTTATAAACCTGTTTACCTTCAGTATCAGCTCACTAACATTAGCAAATTGTCCAGTTGCACAAGACATAATCTTATTTGCGCATACTAATTTTGCTGGTCCAGAAACACCATCAAGGATAGGGCTTATAAATCTCAGTTCAACACCTTCATTCCCACTGTTGGGTTCTGGAAGAATGATTGCCCTTGGAGTACCAGGACTAGGGACATAATATGTATAGTATGGGTCGTCAACCAAGTTAACACGAACATCATCAGATGATTTTTCAACCATCTTTACAGCAGCAAAGAACAGTTTTGCGCTAACGGTTCCTTCGAACTTTGCACTACCTTGACTTTCCAAGTTGCCATTTGTGTCTAGTACAAAAGTGTCATTTCCGTTCTCGTCTTGCATCTTAAACTTGCCGCCCTTGGCAACAATGGCTCCATTTGTGATGTCTAGACCACATTCTCCTACTTGAAGCCTAATCTCGTCGGCTGTCTGCTTGATTTGTGAAGTAATCTCGGTAGTTCCTGCATCAAACGATGTAGCCGTGTCTCCTAATTCAAGTTGCGGATAATGTATAAACTCTAAGCCATCAAACATGATACGCATAGAACCAGAAACGCTTGCCTCGAAGCTGACGTAGCGTCTGCCACTAGTGTTTGTTGTCAGAGTGGCAAATACGGTCTGTACATTATCTGCAGATACGAGTTTCAAAGTAATAGCTGTACCACTACCAATATACCCAGGAATATCAAATGACACAGTATATTTCTCTCCTCTTTCTATGTTGAAAGCAGGAGATACAATATAGCGGTCACCTGAGTTGATGTATATATTGTTATTCTGTACTCTTGTTATGTCATTCAGTGTAGAACCTGAACCACTGTAGCTCTTCCAATTATTACCTGTCAGTGCACCGTCAAGCAGGTTTATTCCGTTATCAACCCTCTTAGATACAGTGCTGATGTTGCCCTCAGCAGTAGAAACGCGACTGTTAAGATTGTTGATGCTCTGTCCGCCACTCTCGTAATTGCTCTTGAAGGTCTCGAAAGCACCCACAGCACTACGTGTTGAATCGTAGTTGTACGTCTCGGTACCTACCAAGACACCGCCATCCACCATGTGCTCTACCTTTTCAGCAGCAATGGTTTCTACGCCAGCATCCACGCTCTCCTTCCATGTACCAAGAAGATTGTAGTATACGTTCAACTTCAGGTCGAATGTCGGTCCGTCCGTGATAGATACTCGAACCGTTACGCTACCTTCTGTGTAATTGCCGATAACGCCATTGACAGTAATAGTATCTCCGTTTGCGGTGGCAGTACATCCCGACGGGGTGCCTATAATCGCTGTAATATGAGCAACAGCAGAATTGCTATTACCTTTCTTCACGGTGATCGCTGCGTACTTTGTAGCTTCGACAAGCGGATAGTTGTCGTTTTCATCTTTTGTCGTGCTCTGCGTAAACAGCATATCGGCAGGCTCAATGACTACACTGTATGCGTCTGCTCCGTTCTGGCCATCAGTTCCGTCTCGACCATTCGTGCCGTTAGTACCATTCGTACCTACATATCCCAACAACTGAACATCGGTAGATGTGCTGCTTGTTGGATTTATCCAGTTGATGACCTCATAGTTCCAGAGGTACTGCCCCTGTCCTGGAACCTGTGGTGTGTTGTACCATGTAGGAGCACCCGTATGCCCTTCCTTGACAGGAATGGTACTATCATTGGTTACGCAGTACTTGTTGACAACCGAGTCGATACCGCGACCTGGGTTTCCGTCCTCTGCAAAGACAGCAATAACGGAAGGTGTCGTGCGGTTAATTGTCGTAGAACCATCACTTTCTGTATATATTATCTTTTCATAGTTCCAGAGATACTTATTGTTTGCACCCCATCCACTCTGATTAGGATTATCGCTCCACTCACCTGCCCATGTGCCGCTTGAAGGTACGTTCCACTGCGTAGAGCTACTGTCAGATATATTATAGTGTTCAGACACACCAGTAACAGCACGTCCGTTAGTACCGTTGGTTCCATCCTTTCCGTCCTTACCATTAGTTCCGTTTGTTCCGATGTAGCTGACGCTATAAGTTGACGAGCTGCCAGCAGATGCGCCAGATGTGCTGCCTTTATAGTATGGAGTAATAGCCTTAGACCAAAGCCACTTGCCCGAAACAACCTCTGATGGGTTATAGGCATGGAACTCGCTATCGGCTGGCTGTGGACTGTTGCTATCCTTCACGCAGTATGTAACGGTTGTTGTTCCAGCCACAATATCCATACCTGCTACACCGTCATTCGGGTTGCGCTCGTCAGAATACAGCACCGTGGTAGTGCCGTCGCTCCAATGAATAGTGGTTTCTGTATAGAGCCAGTAGCCAACTTGCAAGGTAGGCTTTGTCGTACTCCAATCCTGTGAAGAAGCATCGGGGCGTACACCAGTATTATTGGTAGCATAGCGGTAAGTATCAGCACTAGATTTCATAATACTTGTTCCGTTATCGCCCTTGTCACCCTTCCACTGAGTCCATGTGTAATCTCTGTAATCAAGGCTGTCAGGGCCGTTCTGGTCTCGATAAGTTCCAATATATGTTGCTCCGGCAAAACTTGTCGTAGAGAAGTTCTGCGAGCCGTCAGCACTGGTCGCATAGGCGAAGTGAGTGGTATATCCGTCAGCACCTGGGTCACCATTAGTGCCGTCAGTACCAAGCATAGACACAGAATATGACTTCAACGGATTAGTTACACCAACATAAGCCAGTTGGTTAAGAATCCACAGATAATCTCCCTTGGCCAAATCAGAAGGATAGGTTGTAGAGAACTGGTTGTCATCTGGGTGTTGTCCTGTATACTGTGAAGCCGTCTGCTTGCAATACTTGATAAATGTGCGGTTTGTGTCAATCTCCACGCTCTCGCCGTCATTAGGCTGGTATTCTACGCCATAGGTAGTGGTAGTACCTGCGCTTGAGCCATCGCTATTCTTGTAGGCAGTAATATCTCTCCTCCATAGATACTTTCCTTTCTGTACGGCAGGAATACTACTGCTCCATGATGTAATGTCGCTCGGATAGTCACGGCCAGCTTCAGGAGAACCCATAGAGCTGTAGGCATAACTGATACTTGAGTTATTGTCATCATAGGTTACGCTATTGCCGTCTTTTCCGTCCTCAACCAGCTTACGAACATCGCTCCATTCGCTTGTCTGTATGTCATCATACTCTCCATTTCCAAGTGCTGCTGCTTGAATGACAAAACACGGATTGCCGTTAGAATCTGGTATGCTTCTATACCACCCGTTCAAAGGATAAGTAACCTCAGTGGTAAGCGCATTGCTAGTATAGAGCTTTCCGTTATCAAACTTGTAGTAGACAGTCGATGTCGGCTTAGCAGGCAACGGTGCTTGTTCCGTAGGCGCATATCGCTGATAAAGGAATATGGGTGCGGTATTGATGCCGTGAGCACCATCTTCCGACATCTTTGCTGGCGTTACCCATTCGCTTGACAATATGTCGTCTTGTCTACCCGTGCTATAGGCTATGGCAGCTGTGACATACAGCGGGTCGGAACCGTTAGGTATCTTCGGACTCCAACCATTGCTATACTGTACGCAGTTACTTTCGTCAAGCGGGAAAATGACAGGTTTGCCTGATTGCGTATCATGAATAAATAGAAGTTTCGACTCAAAATCATAATATAGCGTTATCGTAATCCCTGTTGTTCCTGGCGCTGTTCCGCTGACACGCTTGTAAAGGTATATCGTCGCAGTATTGCCGCCATTGTTACCCTTCTCGCCATAGATGCGGGTGATAACCCAATCGCCGCCAGCCTCCCATTGTCCGTTCTTCACCTTGCGCTCGGCACGCCATATCATGGTCTTACCTGCGAAGTTAGGAGATTTCGGGTCGTACCATCCCTGGCTCTCGCGGTTGGTGAATGGATCGCCAGTAGGATTGTTGGGCTGAGTGGTATTCGGGCTGAACTCTATATCCTGTGTGTCTGTGTCCGTCTCCTGTGCGGGATTGCTCCAAGAACTGACCGTTGCATCAAGGTAGAACGTGCGGACTGTTGACCACAGCTTTGCATCACCTTGCGGAACACCGTCGCTCCATGTTACCTCTACCTGCTTACCACCGATGGTGTAGGTCTCTTTGTGTGTAGAGGAATTGCCGGGCAGCGGATTGGTAAAGCTACCACCCGTAGGCTGAACACCACTGAGGTCTTCATTGGTACGGCAGAAGGCACGGCTCTTGAACGGGCCTCCGATACCATTGACACCAGGACGCATGGACTGAGCCGTAAAGTGCAAGCTCCTCTCCGTATATGCCGGATGCTCGATGTTGAATGTCTGCTCCAGAGCATAGTCCAGCTGCGACAGGTCGTAACCCTGTGGGAAGTGGATTCTGAGCCAACGCTTGTTCTCGTCGAGGTCGTAGCTATGGTCTATCAGTGTAATCTTCGTCTCACTGGAAGCCTTGTCAGTAACATATATGTCAATGGTAAGCGGGGAACCTGCCGTACCCGAATCCTGCGAAGGAGGCAGCGAAGGAACGGCCACCGTACATGCTGATGTCACATTCTTCGTGCCATAGCGGCAGTCAATGCGTGTGTAGATGTCGGTAGCTACCTTCACCTTACCTTCTGCGTCGCAAGCCACCACGTCAATGCTGTTGCTCAATGAGGCAGCAAACAGCGAGTCTGGCTTCAACAAAGTCTGCCCGATGGCATTCGAGCTGTTACCGCCAAGCCCCCCCTCTCCGCCTGTTGTCGGGTCGCTTGCTGATACGGTGACAGTCTCCAGCTTATCCACCGTACCGCCCGTCTTTGTCTTTCTGCTCCATGAGCCGACAGTGACTTCACAGACATTAGTGTCGAGGTTAAGGTTTACGGTTGTCACCACTGGTCCGTGTCCGCTGAATGGCGAAGCCTGACCAATGACTATTCCTTGTCCGTCTAATATGGTTTCCGTATATTCTCCTGCTGATGCCGTCATGGCAGCGATAATCTCTTGTGCGGCAGCGAGAAGTTCCTGCTTTGCAAGGTCCTTCTGTGTGTCATTCAGAGCCATATTCACCAGCGTAATCTTGTCGCCGATACGTGGAACAAGACCTGTTTCCTGCTCGTTGATGATGTTCGATACGGTAGGAAGAAGTATCTCTCCGTGGGCAGAGAGGGCAATGAAATACTCATGTGCTGCTATCTCAAACGGATGCTCTGCTGTTGCCACGGCATCGTTGCGGTCATATTCGCTCTTTGCTTCGGGGAAGTAGGTAAGCTCGAACTCCTGCCCGACAAGTGGCGACATGTTCTCCGGGTGCTCATAGTCCAGCTGGAACAAGATACCCAGCGGCTTGTCCTTGATGAGATACTGTTCGTCAAAGACATATTCCGTTTGAAGCGTCCTGTCTGTTGCAAGGGTGATGTACCACTTGGCGAATTTCTTCAATACGGCGATGGCTCCGGGTGTACCTTGCGGAACGGTCTGCCCGTCCTTCTCCCAATGGTCTACGATGAACTCTCCTGTCTCGTTGTCCGTCAGATAGCAAAGACGCTGGCGGGCAGACTTGATGTAAAGCTCCTGCTTGGGATATATCTCGTCGAAGATAAGGTCTGTGGTCAGTCTTATACCATTAGCGGATGCAAGACTGATGATACTGCCTTTATATGTGTCTGGAAGAGTCAGACGCTGTGTCACGGCGGTAAAGCCACCGCTGGTCGTTGTCTTACCCATGTTCTTAGTACCGCCGAGAACGTGGAAGCAGTTGTATGCCTCGCCCTGTATCGTGGAGCCTACGACAAAGCGAATGACCTTTGCCGACCAGTCGAAGAACACGTTGCAACCCATCGCGTCGGCAATGCTGTTGGCGGCACTCTTGATAGAGCAGCCGTCAAAAGGAACGGTAATGATGACATTCGAAGACTGAATGACACCATTGTTGTTCAGTGAGCTGGGAATGTCAAACGACCAGTTGCTGCCCATCGTAGATGCAAAGAACAAGTCGCCTGTCTCAGTAACATACTCGCTGTTGATGAAGTCCACAAGCTTCTGTACGATGGTATGCGGATAGCCAGTGAATGATGTTGTCTGTAGATTGATGGGATTACCGCTTGCGTCAAGGCTCTTTATCCAGAACGGGATGCGGTCAAGCATGTTTTGAGGATGCTTGAAAATAGGATTGTAATGCCAATGGATAGCACTTTCTTTCGTAGGAGCGTAGGTTTCCAAGAGGATATAGCGCACACCGCCATAGGTGATATATGCGCCAAGGGAAATCTCTGCATCCGACGCTGCTTTCCACGACAGCGTGATGCCTCCGCTGTGCTCCAAGTTGTCTTGCAGCGTGGCGGATTCGTAACCCACAGGAATGATGCTCAGTTGTGAATGAAAGTCTATCATCTTCGCTAATCCTTTTTATCTGTTATCCAACGGCCATTTGGTGATTACCTGACCGTTGAACGTGTAGTTTCTTACTATATTTCTCACCTCCTCCTCGGTAGCTAAGCCGCCATAGGTCTGTAGGAGATAGAGCAGGTATGCCTCCATATCCTTATGCAAAGGCATCGGCTCAGGCTGTGCCGGCTCTCCGTCGACATTTCCTGTCTCATAGAGTGTCAGCATGAACTTAGCCATACCATTGAGGAACTGTGTGTACTGGCTACAGGAAACGTAATACATCTTGTAGATAACATCTACAGGATTGGCTATCTTGAAAACCAGCAAGCTTCTATACGGCGTTCCCTTGATAGCCTCGTAGAATCCGTTTCTCTTTAGCAGGAAGTCCGCTTTGTTTGCGGCTATGATATGGAACGGTACGCTGACGGTACGCTCGTCGACAAGGCCACCACCAGTGACATAGTACGCTCCTTGTGCGGTGACATTCTTGTTGACCACTGGCTCCTTGTTAGGCCTGAAGGTCATCAGCGCATCGTATGCCTCGTCGCCCTCTAAGCCTACACCCCACTCATAGAAACAGTCAAGCCATCCTGTGGGATTGCCCTGCGAGTCAAACTGGTTTGCTATGTATAAATCTCCTAACATATCTTATAAGTTCTTTAACTGAGTGAGTTTTGAGTCTATTGAGCCGAGATGTAGCAACACCTCGTCACGGATATTCTTCGAGTAGTCGCGGATAAGCTGTAAGTGGCTGTTGGCCATTACAACTTGCGTCAAAATGTTATCGTTTCCCGTCTGCTGTACATCTGCTATACTCTGTAAAGTGGCAGAAATAAGCCTGATTTGCTCGTCGCTCTGAACGCCATTTGCCGACTGCCACGTAAGACCTCCTCCACCAACAGGCGATACGTAGTTTTCTCGCAACGTGGCAAGTATCTGCTCCAGAGTCAACTCCTGAGCGAGATTGATGCCCAACAACTGGTCGGCTTGATCGTAGGTAATCTTGTCGGCCATATTCATCGTGGCCTCCTGATTACTCGATGCCGTCAGGCCAAACAGTTCCATAATAGCATTGGCTTGGTCGGTATAATCCTCGCGGGCTGCTGCTATTGCATCACGAAGCTGTTTCAACTGACGCTTGCGGGTCTCTTCGTCAACATCGCTGCCAAGAATGCTCTCATACTGCTGCTGCCACGACTCCATACGCTGGTCGAACATATCGCCGAGAACGAACTTCTCGATGAATGTCTGAGCCATAATCTTAGAGATGTCATTGGCGAAGTCCTGCGTACTGGCAGTCATATCCATCAGCGTAGATACGAAGTTGGACTTCATGTCGTTCAAAGCATACGACACCTGTGTGTCAAGGTCGGAAAGGCTGTCGATAAGCGGCTGTACTGCTTCACCCATCTCCTCTCTGAGTGCTATCAGCTGCTGACGGATGCGCTCAATGGCTGCCGTATCTCCGCTTGCCAGAGCATCGCGCCACTGCTCACCCAAGGCATCAATCTTACCTTGATACTGGTCGGTAATGATCTTGTTGAGCATCTGCTCAGTCAATGTCTTGGCAATATTCTTTGAGAACTCTTCTGCACCGTTCTCCATATCCATCAGAGAAGATACAAAAGTGCTCGCCATATCCTTGAAGGGGTTCTCGGCCAATTCCTTAAACACGTCGACAAGGTTCTTCAGCTTCTCGTCGTTGCCCATAGTATCGTACAACGCCTCAAGCTCCTTGCGGATTTCTTCCATGCGAGCGACATCACCCTTCTCCAAGGCTTTTTGCCATTCTTCGTTGAGCGCTTTTATCTGCTCTCCGTACTTGGACTCTATATAAGCCTTAGCCATTTCTTCGGCCATCTTTTTGCCTTGCTCCTCTGCCCACTTCTCCAAACTGGTATCAGCACCTTTCAGCGATTCAAGGATTGAGTCTGCAAGATTATCAAAACCGCTGAACTTATAGTTGCTGATGTCAAGGCCAAGACGCTCCATGATTGACATGACCACGTTCTTAGCCTCTGGATATGCCTCTGTCAACGCATTAAGTGCTGCCAGCACGGAACCATTGCTGAGGATAGAGTCCCAATCGTAAGTGGTGTTTCCATTCTCATCTGTACTAATGGCTCCTGCCATAGCAAGATTAAACACGTCCTGAAGATTATTGAGCAACGGTTGCAGCATAGCAGGAACAACCATCTCCTTGACAATCTTCTCTGCCATAATCTTACCAACCTCTTTAGACCAGTCTTCGGCGGTCTTTGACATATCCATCAGTGCGGAAGCCCAGCTGTCTGACAAATCCTTGAAGGTGCTGTCTTCGTCGGCAACGCTCTTTAACCTGTCACGCAGCTCCTCAGCAGCTTCTATTGTAATCTCCCGGACTTTTACAAGTTCATTAAGCAACTCATCAATGCGAGCCTGGTCACCAGCGGCTACGGCTTTCTCGTATTCCTCGTTCCAGTATTCAATATACTTATCGAGATTATCGTATGCGCGTCCTCCGACCTCAAAGGCTTGGCTAAAGATATTCCTCTCAATAAGGTCTTTCACCATGATTTCCTCCAGACGCTTGCGGAATGCCTCCGCATCATCCTCCATATTCGTCAGAGTGTCGCTGAATGAATCGCGAAGGTTACTGAAAGCACCTTCTGCCTCCTCGGCGGATTCCTTTGAAATATAACCAAGCTTTTCCAGCTCGTCAAGAATAGCAGTAATAGCAGCTATTGCTCCCTCGCTTTCTTTTCCGAATGATTGTGCTATCTGGCCGATAACATCAGCACCAAGAATACCGTTATTCTCCTTCATAAGTTGAACAACAGTATCAAGCACAGGACTCAATGCGTCCTCGAGAATGCTCTTGGCAAGGATATTCGTAGTCAGGTCCTTCATCAGTTCCTGAACCTTCTTATTGTAAGCCTCGGCAGCATCTTCTCCGCTCTCCCATGCACTGACAATAGCATCTGTCAGGTCTTGTGCCCACGACTGAACATCAATGCCATACAAAGCCTTTGCCATATCCTCGGCAAAATGATCTATCTGGTCATTCAAATCGGCTATCTGTTGCTCGTAGTCAGCAATGGCACCAACATCAGAATCCTTCTTGTCAAGCTCGGCATTCATCTGATTCATCAACTCGTCGCGTTGAACCATCAAAGAAGCCAGCTGAGCTTGGAAGTTACTTTCCGTCTGTACAGCCAGATTGATTTGTTTGATTGTTGCTGCGTTGAGATTGTTGCTGCTAAGATAATCTCCCAAGACGGTGTTGACGGTTTTCCATTGTGAATTCACCAACCGGGAAAGCGTTTCTTGGGAAGCCTTAGCATTGTAGATACCTCCAAGAGTTCTTTCAATGGCGGTTTGCAGATTCTTGCTGAGCTTCTCCATTTCCTTCTGACGCTGCTGGGAAGCCTCTATCTCTTTCTGTAATGCCTCGTCGTGCATAGCGAAGATAGAAGTGGCCACTGATAAAGCGGCAGAGGCGGCGGCAACATAAGGACCAGCGGCACTAAGAGCCTCGTTGAGACTACTACCTTCTTTAAATGATTTGCTCAACGTGCTCATGCCCCCTGCTACACTAGCTGCGGTGCCAAGAGCATTGCTGCCAATCTGGAAGATTTTAGACAAAGTGGTATCGCCGAGTTGCTCGAACAAGTCTATCACTGGTTGCAATACATCTTGCAAAGCGCCGAAGACCTTAGTGACATTTCCAATAGCCTTAGTTATCGCATCTCTTGCACCGTTAAGGTCTTGTATAAGCTGGTTTATGGTTCCCGTCCAACCTTTTGTTCCGTCGGTTAGTCCCATTCTTCCTGCTGTCGCAGCATCAAGACCTATTACGTCGCTACCTTTAGCATCAGGGAACATCTTCTTAATGTCAGCAATAGCACTGCGATACTTGCTGATGTCCTTCAATGAATCGGCAATGGCTTTGAACGGATTACGCTCACGAACAGCATCACGCATCTTCTCAAGAGCCTCATAGACGGCTTTAATGGCTTCTTCGCTACCTTGTACCTTCGGCATGAAATCCTCCAGCTTCTCAATCATGTCTTCGATGGCCTCTGTGGTCATCCTATCCATGCTTCCGAACATCTCGCCCCAACCGTCAGTGTTCTTCTTAAACCATTCCCACTGTTTGTTGGCTTCCTCACGAGCTTGGTTCTGGTCTGCGTTGATAAGAAGAGTGCTCTTCTCATCGGAACTAAGATTTTCTGCTTTATTGATAGCGTCGCGGGTACGCTGATACTTTGTGGCAATCTGTGCAAGTTCAGTGTCAAGACTCTTGGCATTGTTCAGCGCCTCGAGGAATAGTTCAACCTCCTCTGCCTTGACATCTTGCTCGGCATCGCGAAGCTTCTCCAACTTCTGCCATATACCGTTCAACGCATTCTCGAAGATTCCAATATCACGAAGCTTTTCCCTGTCGGTAAGCTGCATATCAAGCAGTTCATCAACGCTCTTTCCTGTTCCTTTTGTCTTTTCCTCAATCTCGCTACGAAGCTGAGCGGCAAAATTACTGAAACTATTGATATAGCCGAAAGCAATCTGCGAAGCTTGTTCCTTGCTTCCTGTGGCATCTAGAATCTTCTTATACAGGTTCCATTTACTGCCCTGCTCTTCAAGACCTTTCTTAATGCCGGCAAGGATATTGTCTGCGATACGCTTAGCATCATCCAACTTAATATCACCTATCAACTGGCGAACAGACAAAGCGCCCTTCTCGTCACCTAGCCTATCAAGTTCACTGGCAATACCTTCAAGAACATCTTCGTAGTTATTGATGATGTTGTCCGCCTCCTCGTGGTCAATACCAAACATCTCTTCCACGATGCTCTGTGCGGTATCTCTCCTAAAGACATTGCGGTATTTCTTGTACTCTGCATAGAACTTCTTGACCTCTTCAAGTTTGTTCTTCAGCTCCTCGATAGCCTTTTTGTTGGCCTTACTTGCTTCTTTATTGCGCTTGTCAGCGGCCTTGTTGTCGATATTATAACCTCTATCGTCGGCAATCTGATTGGCCTTCTTTAGACCTGCACGTGCTTCGTTATAAGCAATAGCGGCCTGTGTGCCATCGTCAAGAGCTTCTGAGGTCTGAATGATGCTTTCCTGTACTTTCGTCTCACCCTTTACCCAATCCGTAACAATAGCGGAAGTCTTCTGGGTAGAAACGACTGGAGCAGGAATGATATAGTTACCATCCTTATCCTTCTTGAATCCTTTAAGATTACCGAAACGCTTGATGGTGGTCTCGTAGCTCTTGACATCTTTTTCAAGCTGATCTACTAATCCATTAACATCCGTTACCGTATTCAGTTTCAACTTGACCACCCAATCCTTACCTACAAGGTCGTTCAGAGCCGAAACTATGCCAGTTATCTCCTTATTAGCATCACGAGAATCAACGTCAATCTTTATGCCGAACGGAGCAAGAAGTTTCTCCTCAAGTGCCATGCGCTCGGCTTCGGCCATATCGCTATAGCCGTTGATACCCGTCATGAAGATTTCGATGGACTTCTGGACGGCAAGCTTCTGTGAGTTAGTCCATTTGTCAACCGACGCACCAAAAGCCGCCTCCAGACGGTCTCTTGTCTTAGTTGTAAAGACTTTCATGTCCTTATCAACTTCGACTAATGCTTCCTTGGTTTTTCGTGCTTCGGTATTGAAGTTTGCCCATGCGTCGAATGCATCGTCACCAGCTCTACGAATCTCTCCGTCGAAACGAACGAAGTAGTCGTAATTGTCACGCAGTAAATCCAACTGAGCTTTCAGATTACCCTCAGAGAAACCTTCCTTGCCGTCTGTTGTCTTGAATAGATTAGCTTTCTTGCTGATTTCTTTGTCTAATTCAGCAAAAGCACCGCGTGTATTGTTGAGTGCCTGAATGATGTCAGTCCGATGGAACGCGATAAAGTCATTCTCTGCCTTATTTCTCTCTTTCAGCGCATCAATATAGTCTTCTGTGTTCTCACGGAAACTCTCGTCAAACCATCCGTCTGTATCGTCGTTGGACTCTTCGAGTATATCCTTTACCTTACCAAGTTCAAAATAGCTATCTTTGGTATCTTCTACAGCCTGAGCAAGCATTTCATAACGCTCCTGCAGACTGTGGACGCTCTTACCTGTTGACTCGTCAATCTTGAAAGCCTCACTAAGAATGTTACCAGACTGAGAAGAATAACTCTTGAGGATTTCTTCCATTTGGCCAATGGATTCCTGCAACTGTTTCTTATCCATTCCGAGGCTGGCACCCACCTTGAAGTTCTGTGCTTCCCTCTCAAGAGCCTTATAGCCTTCGTTGGCGGTCTGCATCAAGTCCTTGACACGCTCCTCTGCTTCATCAGCCTTTTGCTTGAAGTGCATAAACACCTCCGTAATGGCCGTAATGGCAATCAATGGCCATGCTGCAGAGAACATTCCTTTCAAGGCTACTCCGGCCATTTTCGCTCCAGAAGCAAGGCCAGATAGACCGAGTTGGAAACTTGTCAGGTATTTAGTCCACGATGCCCATGATGCACTACGTATGGTAGCCATCATACGAAGTTGAGAAACCGTAAACTTGCTTGTGGCTATGGTTCCAAGGTTGTATGCTGCTGACACACGACCTGTCGTTGCGACTTGCTGCAGTTGAGCTTTGGATAGTCCTAATGTGGCTCCTGCGGCTTCCGCATCAGCTACGGCAAGTTTTTCTGTAGCAACGGCCTGCAACAGAACTTCTTTTGTTAGATTCCCCGTTGCAGCTTGTGCCTCCAACTGCTTGGCCGTGAACTGTCCTGTTGTGAGGTTGCTTTGAATCACAGCCTTGTTCATAGTCAGCGTAGCAGCCTTATGTATACCCATATAACCAGCTACAGCAAGTATCACAGCACCTGTTTCCTGCCAGTGCTTAGCGAGAATAGTTAATGTTTCTGCCACTCCCTTCAGCGCATCACCTACGGCACTCTCGGCCATGTTGCCAAACATGATGTCGAAGGCATCGTGCAGGTTCTTGAACTTGGCGTTCAGGGCGTTTGACATCACCTCCTGGGCATTGGCGAAGATACCGCCTGCATCGGTGAGCGTCTTCAAGGCTTTCTCCACATCGTCGTAGGTGATAGCCTTCTCACGGGTCATCTTACGGATTTCGGCGGTGGTCTTGCCCAACTGCTGCGAGAGGGTCTGCAACAGCGGCACGTTACCCATAGCGAACTGACGCAGGGTGTATCCTGAGAGTGCGCCCTCACTGCGGACGTGACCCAAGGCCAAAGCCAAGCGGCTTACCTCCGTGCCAGTGGCTGCGGAGATGTCGGCCAGACGCTTCGTCCAGTCATACAGCTCTGAGTATTTAAAGTTGTATGCTGTCAACTGCTTCGACATTGTGTCGAGCTGTACCACGCCGAACGGTGACTTCAAGGCGAGCTGGGTAATCTGTCCGAACAGGTGGTTAGCCTGCGAGAGGTCGCCGAGGATAGCACCGATACTCATTCGCTGCTGCTCCAAGAGACCACCCGTCTGTATGATGCTATGCACAAACGACTGTGCTCCCCATACACTGAGATACTGCATAGCCAACGACTTCAAGTCGCTCAGAATCTGAGACTGACCACGCATTGAGTCGGTGCTACCCTTGATGGATGCAGCAAGTTTCTGCTCGGCTTCCGAAAGATGCGTAGTGATAGCTGTAGTCTCTTGCGTGGCTACACCGAGCTTCTTCATCTCAGTAACAGCCTGACGGATGATATTTACAACACCATCAGAGAAGCCTTTGTGCCCTGCAAACAGATTCTGAATGCCAGTGAAATCACCAGCTTTCATCATGTTACGCATCTCGCGGTTGATAGCCTGCAACTGATCACGGAACCCCTCAAGCTTCTGACTCGACATTCCGCTTGCTATCTGGTCGTTGACCTCTTTCAGTGCATAACGAACAAGACGGATAGATTCAACAGCCTTGCCGCTTTGTCCGACTTCTTGAAAGAACGACTTTGTAGAAGCTTTTAGAGTGCCGAACTCTGCTGCCAATTCCTGCAATGAAGTTTTAGGTGGTATTTCCTTTAACTTATTAACAAGATTCTGGAACGAATTTGCCGTCTCGTTGATTTTCGCAGGACTCAATCCTGTGTTTTCAGGAGATAATGATGATATCTTTGAGTACAGCGATTGAACTTCGAACAACAGCCTTTGTTGGCGTTGCAACTCTATATTTGCCTTTTTTGCAGCATCAGCTTCTTCATCACCAGCCTGTTTAGTAGCATCTGATACAGCCTTAGTAGCATTTGCAACTTCCTGCGTCTTCTGGGCTTGCTGCGTGAGCAAACCGACAATAGACTGCAAGCTTTCTGGCGATAATGAACCACCAGAACTTGTCAGCTTTATGTCTCCTGAAAGCTGGCCAAGCTGCTCTTTTATTTTATTGATGCTATCTTGGTTTGCTTCAAGATTAACCTTGAATTCCTGGCCATTTAAAATATTCTCAATGGATTTTTTAAGTTCTGCAGCATCAGGCGAAAGCTTTACTTGTAAGTCTTTTAGAACCTGCGCATTCCCACTCTGAATACTTTGTTGAAGTTTATTCAGATTGAGGTCAACATCGAAGTAAAGTGTGCCAAGATTCGCCATATTAACTTTGTGTTATCCTTTAAGAAAATATTTTACAACCGCAAAGATAATATATTAATATTGTTTTAGGATAAAAAATAAGAAAAATCTTAACAAGTTGAAGAAAAAATTATCAAAAACACAATAAAAGGGTGACATTTCTGCCACCCAAACCAACACGGCAATTGTTGGCTAAAGTCTCTTGAAGAGTTTGCTGCCGAGCCATATCAAGCCGTCTGTTAGGAAATTGGCTGCAATATCCGAACCGAAATCGACAAACCAGTTCTGACTTTTCTCGATGCGGTCCAACTGCTCCTTCTGCTGTTGTAATGCGTGAGCAATCTCACTCCAGCTCTTGTCCTGCATAGTAAGTTGAATGAACGTGCGCTTATCCTCCTCGCTAAGACCTTCGTATATATCTTCGAGGAGTTGGCGTCGCATCAACTCACGATAGGCATTCATACATCAAAATATTTTCTGATGTTGTAAACGTGGTCTTTGTCCTTTAGGTTCTTCAAGGCCATCTTATAGCATGCGCTGATAATGTCCTTGTCGTTAGGATCAAGCTGCTTGCCAAGCAATCCAGCTATCTCTTCTCCGAAATCTGAGTAGATTTTGTTCATCTCGCACCACAATGCGCATGAATTGTAGTACGGCTCTTCGTCCAAAGGAAGTTCGAACTGAGTCATAGCCTGCTTCCACACGTCGCGCTTCCACGGTGCTTTAGGAACCATGCCGTCAACAATCTTTTCTGCCTCTTTTGCCGTGAGATACTGATGCCAACGAATGCTTTCGAGCTTGTCTAGCCATTCCTGAGCCAATTCGGGCTTGTTCTGTATAAACCAATCCATCATTTCCTTATGCACTTGGCCAAAGGTGTGCATAAACTCTACCTTGTTTGAAGTTGCCATCATATTATAGAGGGCATTAAACTCCTGTTTCATTTCTTCCTGATTCATAATTTCTCGTTTTTAATTGCTGATTTTGTAACTTTCCTACGTTTTTCGGCCTTTGGTTCGTTATTAACTCGATTCTGAGGCTGCGAGGAACACGACGGACATGGCGCATGTGGCACGCTACGCTCCGTCATCGGTTGTATCTGCTGTTGGATAAATCTTGTCATAAAGCTTGTTGTATAATGTGTCAATATATCCTTCTAATAGTTCAAGCCATATAGCCATATAGCTTGCGAGAAAGGATATTGCGAGCACAAAGGGAATTTCCCTAAAAAACCCTTTTATTCCCAATAGCGCGTATATGAGCGTAAACCAGAAGGAACTGCACTTCGGGCAGTTTATGACAGGCAGTTCACGCTCAGTCGCCTCCTCAATGGCCTTGATGAGTCCTAAGTGGTTCATCGTCACGCAGACGAATACGATGCTCGCAATATCCAAACACATACTAAGCCGTTGCTACGTTGATACTCGTGGTGATAGCAATCTGATTGGTGCATGGCTTTGTCTGCTGACAGCATCCGCAACAGCCATTGCTGACATACACTTGGATAGGCTTAGGCGAAGCAGCCACCGTACCAATAGTCAGTGTGGGAGAGGTAGCCGACGAGCAAGGCAGGCACACACGCTGACTGACATACTCTACCTGTGGCGAGCAGGAGTTACATGGGCGATAGGTCACTGTGCCTGCAATCTGGCACTCCTGACAATAAGTGCTATTGCCCAAGTCGATTGGAGTCCCCACTGGCTCTGCCGTCAGCTGTGCAATTACGGGGTGTGTCGGGTCTGACAACAACATCTGACGATTACCACAGGAATAATGTGTCAGTCCAATCTCGTAGGTGGCATCTGCTGCAGTACCACCAGGAACGGACGTGAGGAAATCCAGCACGTCGCTTCCGTTCTTACATCTACATTTACAATTCATAATACTTTAGTTTTTAATTTGTATCGGGGCATCTATTTCTGCGCCGTCCCCAATCTGCGCTATGTCTTCAACCTTGATTCCGTGTTCCTCTTCCGCATCAGGAGCCAGCACCATTGCTTCGCTGTTCTGGATGGCCTCTACCCTCTCCCTCAGCTCTTCCATTGTACCACGCATGGTATTCAGTCCGTTATGCAACGTTTCCACCATCCGCATAGTGTTATATGTGAACTGTGCGGCACAATACTGCCACTGCGTCTTACGCTCGTTAGGATTAACGCGACAGTTCAGACAGTCGCCCGAGCATTTGAATTTTGTTTCTTCTGCCATAGCTTTTACTTTTTGAAAAATTTGATAATTTGTGACATTATAAACGTATTGTCACCTATGTGACTGATTGCCTCGTGTAGTTTATCGCCAGACACCATAGCGCCGTGCTGACCCATGATGTCTATGAACTGGATGATAGCCTTGCGGCCTTTCTCCGCCTCTTCATCGCTACCTGCGTAGATATTGAATGAGATTTTTCTTATTTCCATATTCTTGCCGTGTTAGTCGTTAATACTTGGCAGGGGCTCTTCTGCAGGTGGAGCAAAAGGCAGCTCTCCCTTATTCTTGATGATGGAATGGATTACCTGATAGCCTTGCATAAGGTCTTCCCTATTCTCCTTGATGAAAGAGAAGAAGTCGGAAGCACTGTTTTTCACCTGCTGCATGAACGTAGGCGACACGGGGTCGAAGTCTGGCAGGTCAAGGTTCTTAGCATAGAAGTCGAACATCTCCTGCGCCTTGCTGATATCACCCTTGTTGAAGTACATCGCCACCTGTAGCAGCTGTGCCTTGCTGGTAGGAACGTAATTCTGAATAAACTCCATCTTCTTTTTCCTTTCTTTTCTGTTAAACCATAACATATTGCCGTGTTGACATGTACCATAAAACGGGATTTGGGGTACACGTCACAATGGATATGTACCCTAATCCCTAATTCTTAGCCGTTACAACCACAACCGCTAACGGGGCAGTTGCACGGGCCTTCCTGCCACAGCGAGACACGCTGCGGTGACTGCTGGTACTGACCAGTCATCACGCCTGCGAGAATCTGAGCCGCAGCCTCGTTGGTGGCTACCTGACTTGCAGAGAGCTGACCCTGCTGCTGACCGCTTACGGTGTCGTTAATGCTGATGCTAAGGGTCTTGTCGCCCTCAATGCGTTCGCTACGCTCTGCGGCTAGAGTACCTGCGAGAGTTGTCACGAGGTCACGCAAGCCGTCATTCTTGGCGATAGCCACATCCTTTGCGTTCTGAGCACGGCTTCCTGCCCAAGCGGCACCACCGATAGCCAGTACGGCAGCACCTACACCTACTGTCAGACCTGCGATACCAAGACCGCTGGTGTGATTCTTCGCCTGCATGTTCTGCACCTTGAACTGCTCGTAAGGAGTCATGTTGCCGTTCTCGCCGAGCATCTTCATCTTCAATAAATCGTCCATTTCCATAGAAATAAATGTTTTTGTTGTTAATAAAATTGTTACCTTGTCTTTGCGCATTGACAAAGGCAAAATTATTAACAAAGAACGACTAAAACAAAGAAATCGCGACAATCACATTGCACCTATTTTGCAGTCCTGCTCAAAGCGTTTTATGATGTAAAAGAACTGTCTTTCACTGATATTATACTTAGTGGATAATACTGCGGCAATATACGAAATCTTATTGCCATTAGCTACCATATCGGAATATTCCTCATACATCCCGATATACTTGACATCACTTACCTTAATGCATGACTTTTGCAGCATTTCAAGTAAATTTTGACCAATTTGTAAAATTTCTACAACCTTCATAGTGCAAATTCAAATTAATTGTTTAACTTTGCACCCAATCTCACCGCATTATAGGAAACCACAATCCCACATCTCGGCAGAAAGGGCATCTGAATCCCTCGCGCCAGGATGTGGGAATTTCGTGAATAATGTGGTGAGATACTTATTTATGAAAGCGGGGGATTCTTCTTTTTTATCCCCTGTTTACAACCTGTTTTAGCATTATTTCATTGAGCTGACAGGTAAAGGCTTAAACAATCCTTCTTTTAATATTTTTGTCGCATCGTAATATGCTCCCGAAAGCACATCATAATGCATAGCTTCTTCCAAGTAGACAGAATATTCTGTACCAGTTGTCATAACGATTGCCATATCAGCATCGGGCGTATAGTTCTTCAAAAACTCCTTGGAAGATTCGGCACCATAAAGATTATCGACCTGTACCTTACCAAAGACACTTCGGCCAACGTATTCGTATGGTTCGCGGATATAAACCCATTCTCCATACGGAACCTTCTTCATCTTTGGCACTTCATCGTATTTGTCCTGTTCAATAAACCGTCGTGCAGGATCTGATAGCGCATGAGGCAGACGGGTTATGATTTCACGTACCTGTCGGTTCAGGTATATCATGCACATGTAAGAGGTCTGAGTATTACCAGTAAAACCGAAGAACGTTCGGTGCATGTCAGCACTCGCAAGCAATTCTATGCAGATGGGACGTAGAAGGTCTACTATATGACGTAGGATAATTGCTTCTGCTTTCTCCAAGCCTTTCTTCAGGACTTCTTCATTTGTTAACTTTGCTTTTCCCATATACCTTATTATATATTATTAATTGTCTGTTGGTGAGAGGTTGCCACCGAATACGTCACCTATAGATATTCCACCTGTGGATGGTTTCTGCTCTTCCTGCTGACCATACCTGCGGAGCCACTCCTCACGGGCATTGTTTACATCACGCATGCTAGCCTTTGCATTATTGTACTCACCCTTCTTGCCACGCTTCTTTTCTTTTCTGCGACCATAATTATAGTCAACCACACATACATCGGAAGAAATCAAGTCGAGCTGGGCATTGGTGAGCACCCAATTGACGTAGTACATCATACCTGAAATCGGTATGCCAAAGAGTTTAAGAGGTCCTGTGTCAATTCCGGCCTTCTGGGCTATTTCCCATCTTTTGCCATACGAAGTTCTTGAAGGGAACGCTCGGCTTCCGCTTTCGTCATCTGCTTCTTCGTCGTGCTCAATGCGGTCAGTAATACTGTAGCGTTCAAGTATGCCACCGCTGCCTCCTGCACCGTTTTTTTTTGAGCCGTATTGATAAAAGGGGTTAGTTCCAAGGCATTATACTGCTTGACATAATAGAACCAACGCCATACAATCCAGTAGAAAAGATGACACTTCCAAAATCCATTCAGCAGAATGAGCGCAGAAGCCTGTGAAAGAATCTTGTTGTCGTTACCTTCCTTGACCATCAGCGACGAGATCCAGTCACATACTGCAGGATGCATCCAGCCAATCTTGTAATTGCGGCCACGAACGGTAATGATGTCTTTCTGATTTTTTGTGAGCGACACGAGCTGTTTTTCATCTTCGTGAGTCGCTTCTTTTACGATTTTTTCTTTTGCCATACGAAGTTCTTCTTCTTTGGTGATAAAAAAAATTAGCTATTGCTTTTCATATTTACAGGGCAACGGTAGTATCGACTGCAATTCCTCGCGTACAACACTGCCGACAACATGCCAATCTCCTGAGCCAGAATCGTTGAAGCAGCAGATGCCAGCATTGCCGGAACGAATGGCATCGCGAATGTCATCCAAGCTGCTGCCAAGACTGAAATAACGGTGCGCGTGGTGTCCGTCTACACGTCTGCCAGAAAGCCACTGCATATAAGTGTACAGGTACTGAATCATGTTACGCTGCTCACGGAACGGAGTACAGCTTTGGCGCATGGCAGCTCCGTACTTGGAAACCGCCTCACGGAGAGTGCTCAGAAGCATCGGAGCATACGAATGACCGTCTTTTAGAAGTATTCCATCAGGATACTTGATGCCATAGTCTGCTGCAACCATGTCAAGAGTCCTTCTGCATACGGTACGGAAAATGCTCAACAGGCTATCGTGCATCTTCTCTTCGCAATGGATGACAGGCTTACCATAGTGGAAGAAGTCTTTCGGCTTCATCGGTGAGCAGGCTATCATGTCATCATTACAGTAAATAAACTGACTCGACAAGCCAGGAATACGGTTCAACCACATCTCAATCGCTTGGGAATTGAACGTTGGCAACAAATCATCTGGCATGATGTCGCGATGGTATACTACATGAACCTTGTCGGTGTCAAGCCACTCAGGAACTTGCGTCTCACTATCGAGAATGAGATGAATAGTCCGTACCCACGGCATGAACTTCGCCACACCACGGAAGAAATAACGTTCCAACTCCCATGTACGCACTCTGGCATCAATGTCTGAACTTTGACCGTTCGCACGGCAGGCACTCCTGAAACGCTCACGCCACGCTTCATCCTGCGGGAATACCATAGGGACTACTATATCTATAGGAATTGCCATAATCTTCTGTTTTAAATTTCAAAAGGGGCAGTGGTCACATGGCCACCACCCCTTCGACATTATTTATAGCTAATGAGGAAGCATTACTCTGAGCTAGAGCTGCTGGCAGCACCGCCATCAGCAGTCAGAGGATAGAATGCTGCACCGTTGGCATCTGCCAGAGGAGTAACCTCGACATTGTAGTAGCCTGTGCTGTCGTTGCCTGCCGAGCCGTTGAACGATGCGAACATCTCAACATTGGGCAGATAGATAGCAGACTTCTTGTCCTTAGAAGTCATGAACAGAGCACCAGTAACCTTCTTGGGAGCCAAAGAGTAACCCTTACCCTTATAGCTTACACCGTCGATGGTGCCACCTACAGTAGCCTCGCTAGCAGCAGAACCGCTACCCTTATCCATCAGCAGGTCGTTGATAGGACCGGCGATAGATGCCACCTGGAAGTTGATACTGGGGTCACCCTGAGATGCAGAAGAGCAAATGGTGCGGCCCTCGGTGATTTTGACGCGGCTCACGTTGGGTGCGCCAGTGTCGAATCCTACACCGTCCTCAAGAACAGGAAGCTCCATGTCAAAACCAGTGATGGCAGACAAAGCCTTGTTCGGAGTTGCAATGTAGAAAATACGATGCATCTGACAAAAATGCTTGTCAAGAGCATCCAAACCTGTGTTGATTGAAATTTCAGCCATAGTTTTATTGCATTTTAATTGTTGATGAAACTAATGATTAATTTGAACTGGATGACTATTGCGTGATAGCCCATGTGGTCGGACTTGAAGTAGATGACGCGAGGCTCGTCGTTGCAGGTCATAAGGCTTTCGAACCTGCCGCCTGCCACAAGGTCGCGCTTCATGGCGTTGATGGTCTTGTCAACTATCTCCTCGCCTAAATCGACGTTCTCGATGCCGTTCTCCCTGTCCTTGTAAAACAGTTGTATGCGTGCGTTTGCGTAGTTTGTGATACTCGTTTCTGCGTTAATGCCGTAGGGAAGGCTGACAACCGCCCAAGTCTTGGTAGAGTCCTTCACCGTGGGACGGTCGGTAGTGTGTACCTCCTCCACGATGTCGCTCATCATATCGAAGAGCGCTTTCAGAACTTCCTTGCGCTTGAATCTGTTTGCCATAGCTCCTTACGTCTTACTGTCACCGAAATAAACACTCGTACCCAAATTGCCGCAGTAGGCATCGGTAATGGTCATACCTACAAACGAGTCCTGACAATCCTCAACGTCGATAAGCAGTCCTGCCTTGATTCCTGGAACGTAGGCTCCTACCTCAGTGCCACTGTTTGCCGTATAGGCAGCGGTAGCATCACCAGCAAGGTCTCCGCCTATCAGTGCGCCAAGCTGCACACGATAGCTGCTCTTTGGAACGTTCTCACGAACACCGAAGGTTCTGTCCTCCTTACGGCAGCGTCCACTCCATATCACGGTCTTCTCACCGTCCGAGAACGATGTGACACCAGAAACTTTGTAGATGGTGCAGCGGTGTGGAAACCTCGTGTTCTTGATGACTGCCATTATGCTCTCCTCCTTTTTCCGTTATAACTCCTGATGTCGTGGAAGCCACCGCAAATCATGCCCCACTTGTCCTTGCCTACAGCGGGTTCATCCCACTTGGCAAAAAGCTCATTGGCCATTCGCAGGTAGCCTTTCAGAACGTTCGCAGACATTGTTTCACCGCCCTCGCTATGGCTCCAGTCACCGTCCTTGTCACTAATCTTTGAGGAAGTGGTAGGACTACCTGAAAGCCAGACATACAGCCAAGCGGTAGAGAGGTCAACCTGCTTTTCACTGAGGTTGTCGTACTCACTGCCTGACGTAATGCCTACGCGCTTGCAGATGCTCTTCAACGCAGCATCACTGATAGTAACGTTGACAACACCACGAAGATAGTCCTCAATGGTGTAGCTCTCTTGTGCGTTGATGTTGGTCTGTTCGTCATTCATAACACTTTCTGTTTATTGGATTTGAAGAAGGGACGGCGGTTGTTCCACCGCCCCTGTCAAGCATATATCGACGTTTCGCGTTTCATGGACTATTCGTCAACGTAAGTCCTCAAGAAGCCAACCTCACGCAGACTGTTGAATACAGGACCAGCATAAAGCTCGAACTGTACCGTGTTCTGGATGGGGTCTTCCTCCCACTTCGACAGAGCGGCGATGCGTCCCTCGACGAAGTGATACATCTTCGACGGGTCGATGCCTCCCCAACGCTGGCGGTCCATCCAAATGCTGTTCGTGCACTTGATTTCGAACATCTTCTGACCGCTGTAGGCAGCAGTCATCATGTGAACGTCAAATGCAGGAGCATCGGGAACTGGCTGGCCATCTTCCTCGTGGACGGTCTTGAAGTCTACAACGTAGAAGGGCCAAACGCCACGGTCGTGCAGGAAGTTGGCGATCTCGGCGCGAGTTGTCACGTAGTCGTTCTGGCTGATGTTCAGCGTACCACTGCTCAGTGAAGCAAGGTATGCGGCACGGTTGGCCAGATAAGCACGGATTACTGCGGGGTGGTCGAGAATCTTCCACAACAGTGACTTGCTGACAATCCAGTAGTCCACCATGCGGTTCTGAACATTGGTCAGGATTTCCTGAATGGTCAGAATGTCGTGGATTGGGTCTACCTTCTTGCCACCGACGTTCTCCTGTGGGTCGCCGTTGGTGTCGAACCACCACGGGTCAACGGTGAAGAACTGGTTCTGGTCGAACTCAAAGGTGAAGTCGTAGGCCGTACCGTCTACGCTCTGCTCATGAATCTCACCAGTAGAAGCAAGCTCCAGCACCATGTGAGACAGCTCGTTATGCATACCACCGAGGATGTTCTGCGAGTTGGTCAGCAGAGAATCGTAGATGAGGTCGCCCCAAGGCGTACCCTGATTGTTCTTCGCGTCACGCAGCATGAACAGGTCGCTCTCGTCGATACCGAATCCGTGACCGAACTTCGGTGTTGAACCGCCGTAGAACTTCCAGCCCTGCGTGTTGCGCAACGGCTTGCGGGAATGTGTACCGAGCAAGCTGGCACGTGCGAGGATGGGAACGGTCTTCTCGCCCTGGCTCCAAGTGCGGCTGTCGCTGGGCTTGCCCCAAGAAGCGAAGTCACGCCAGATGGCGTTGTTGTACTTGGCATTCGCGGTATCCATGATAACCTTGAAGTTATCACCGTCTACATAGCGGCGAATGTCGTACAGATTATAAAGTGATTGATTTCTGTTTGCCATAGTTCAGTTCCTCCTTATTTACGGTTACTCCACTTGAATGTGCAGCCAGCATCGGCAAGAGCCTTCTTGATGGCATCGTTGATAGCAGGACACCTGCGCTCAAGCACAGGAGCCAGAGATGAGTAGGCACCGTCACCGTCAACGCTGATAGCATTCTCGTCACGAACAGAGTCGTAGGGAAGCAGGGCGTTGGGAACGGCCTTGATAGCGGCCTTGTGAGTGGTCTCGTCCTCGACAACCTCTACGAGGATGTCATCTACGGCCAGACCCGTCAGGGCTGCGCTAAGGGTAATCTCGTCACCGTCGATGGCGGTAATCGAGGCAAACTTAATGCTGTTTTCAGCATTCTGGTACTGAGTGGTCAGCGTGTCATTGATGATAGCTACCTGCATACCCACCTTCACAGCGGGAGCGTTCAGACCAACCTTGGCCAGAGTGACCTTGGTGGCATCGGAGCCGTCAATGGCAGCAACCTTCGCGGTGATGATGGGCACAATCTTACGTGTGGCCTCGTCACAGTTTACAGGAGTAGCACAGGGCAGAACGACGCCGGGAGCAGGCAGGTCCTTGAGGTCGAAGTTAAAACCGCCGACAAGCAGCTCTACCTTGTCCTCGAATACGCGCAATGCTCCACCAATCTTCTTGCTGAACTGCACAACCTGATTAGGAGTTCCTTGAATAACCATTGTCGTTAATCCTTTTGTTAAACAATCTTTTTACCTTTTCTTATTCTTGCGGAGGTGTGAGCCGTCCGCGAAATTCCACTATAGAAACTTCTTCTTCAGGGCTTCCTGCTCCTGAGCGGCGGTAGCGGCTGCATCGGTAGTACGCTTGATGAAGTCCTCGAAGGCAGCATTACTGCCACCCTCTCCAGCGGCATTTGCGAAAGGCATTCCGCCATTGGGATAGAGATCCTTGTAGGTTTCTTCATAAAGCTTCTCGAAGTTTTTCTTCAAATCGTCAACAGACGCTTTCTCGTCAATAGTGAAGTCTTTCAGAGCATAGTGGAGAGCACGACTTTGTTCGTGCGACAGCTCACCACCTTCTTTTTCAGTGATGTACTGCTCAATGGATTTAGTAATTGAGCTGATTTTTTCAGCCTTGCGCTGTGATTCCAAACCTGCGAGGAGGTCGTTAAGCTTACCGATGGTTCCGTCCTTGCCGGTCAGCTCAGAGAGCTTCGCAGCAAACAGCTCGTCAACTTTCTTGCTGATGTCTTCAGCGGAAAGCTGAACGCCACCGTTGCCGTTACCATCTCCATCGCCTTTCCCACCGTCCTTTGTGGGATGGTCTTTCTCCCACTGAGCCTTGAAGGCTGCAATGGCAGACTCCTTCTCTCCATTCAGGCGTGTCTTCTCTCCCTCAATGCCAGAGGTGATTCCTGCGGCAACGTCGTGACGATACTGACCAATGTAATTCTTCAACAGCTGAACGGGCAACTCGTAAGTCGCATCGTTCACTTGCTCGTCATCGGCGAACATGGGGAGTAACGGAGTGATAATTCCGTCTACGGTCTGGGCACTCAGCACGTTAAAGTCGGTTTCTCCGACCTTCTGCTTCAAATTCTGAATAAGGGTCTCTTTATTCATTTTACTGTGTTTTAAAGTGTTATCCTGAAAAGTGGTCTTTCCACCTTCTTTTTGTCAATATTTTTCGCAAAATTATAATATTTTCTAAAACAACAATCATTTTTTAGCAAAATCTTTACATTTTTTGTAAAAATAATTGATTTAATATGCATTTTTACTAAATTTGCCACAAAAATACGATAATTACATCACGTAACCGATGCGAAGAACGCATCAGACAATGTAAAGTATTATGAAAGAAAAAACAGAATTTACGACCACCAACGGATTCTCTATCTACTCACCCGAGTTCATAGAGAAGCACCGTTCGTCGTTCCGAAGAACGCATAACGACTACATTGCGCAAGTAGGTGGCCAAGAAAATGCGCTGAAGGTGAATGCCGACATCATCTTCTCGGGAGGCAACCGAGGAGGTGGCAAGGCAAACACGTATGCGACAAGAATTATCACCCCTGACGGTGATAAAAGGATGGGTGACCTCGTGGTCGGCGACAAAATCGTCACTCCCTACGACGGGATACAGGAGGTTTTGGAAATCTTTGAGCACCCTGAACAGAACATCTACCACATCTATTTTGATGACGGCACGTTTGTCTCTGTATTAGCCGACCACCACTTCTGGGCGCGTCCTACTCCATGCGGCGACTACCGCAAAGTTTCGGCACGCGACATCATGAACAGCTATGTCATCGACAACAAGTACCCTAACTCGCTTCGCAAGAAAGTCGATGAATATTGGGAAGTACCTCTGTGCGGTGAGGTAGAGTTTTCTGACGAGCCAGCAGGACAAATCGACCTGCCTATCCATCCCTATGTGCTGGGAGTTATCATGGCAAGCGGCACAATGCACTTCTCCTATAATGGTGCAAAGGTGGAATACAGTATAGCTGCAAAACAGCGCATTCTCCAACTTGGCTACAGGTGGAGATACCGCTACCAGAACAACTACATCGTCGGATTCCGAATCAAAGACCGAAAGGCGATTACTTGCTCACGTCAGGAGAGACCATCACAGATACCAAAGGAATATAAACTCGCATCAGCTACGGCACGATGGGAATTCCTGCGTGGCGTGATGGATGTGATGGGAGGCTCTGACAGATGCAAGCCTTACCTCTGCCTGGCCAACAAGAAATTCATCGAAGAAATAGCGTGGGTGGCTCGCTCACTCGGATGCTGGGCACGGGTCTACAAGATAACGGACAACTCCGAGAAGAACGGATGGTATCGCGTGGATCTGAAAGCACCTGATGATCAGGACTTCTTCCACCGCGATATGTACAAGAAGAAGATGAACAAGAACGGTGAGAAACCCAAAGGCCGCAGTGACCGCTTGATGCTCTCGAAGAAGATAATTCAGGTAACGAAGGTCATGAAGGAGAAACAGAAATGCCGCTGCATCACTGTATCAGGCAAAGACCATCTGTACCTAACGGACGCTTTCACCGTCAACCATAATACGGTGACGCTACTGATGGATGCAATGTACGACATTAACAATCCGATGTTCAACGCTACCATCCTCCGTAAGGAGAAGGATGACCTCGCCAACATCATCAATGAAAGCCAGATTCTTTACGGAAACACAGGGTCCTACAACAAGTCAAAAGATGACCAGACATGGACGTTCAGCCGTGGCGGTAAACTGAAGTTCAACTACTTCGGCTCATCCATCGAGGACTTCGAAGACCGTTTCCGTGGCCGTCAGTATGCCTACATCGGCATCGACGAGATAACGCAGATTGAATACGAGAAGTTCAAAGTTCTCGCACAGTGTAACCGTAACGGCTTCGGCATACGAAACCGCATTGTCGGAACTTGCAATCCTGACCCGCTTTCATGGGTTCGGCAATTCATTGACTGGTGGATAGGTGCTGACGGCTACCCGATACCAGCACGCGACGGAGTGATACGCTACTGCTTTATGGGCGGTGATACTCCAGAACAAGTTGTTTGGGGCGATACGCGCATGGAAGTCTACCTCGCCTGCAAAGATACTATCGACCGTCTCGTATCTGAAAAGGATGCACTGCCACCAGAAGAGATGTACATCAAGTCAGTGACATTCGTTCGTGCTGAGCTTGATGATAACCGCGCCCTGCTCGACTCGTCGCCTGAGTACAAGGCTAACCTCGCTCAGCAGTCGGAGGAGAAGGTGGAGCGCGACCTGCTCGGCAACTGGAACTTCATGGCAACAGGCGATGACATGGTAAAGATGATTCACCTGCAGAAATGTTTTCAGAATGCCGAGATGCTGGGAGACAGAGTAAGACGATGCACCTGTGACGTAGCCTTCGACGGAGGCGATAACCTCGTCATGTGGCTATGGATAGGTAACCACGTCGCAGATGTATATACCTGCAACAAAGACTCGCAGGACACCGTGAACATGGTACGTGCCAAGCTGGAAGAGTGGCACGTGCTGGAAGAGAACTTCTGCTACGACCTCAATGGCGTAGGACAGACATTGAAAGGATATTTCCGCAGGGCAAAGCCATTCAACAACAGGCAGGCTGTGGATGAAAAGTTCAAGGGAATGTACGACAATATCAAGTCTCAGACATTCTACCTCTTTGCAAGACTCATTCAGGAATCGAAGATTTCCTTCGAGCCAGAACTGCTGACACGCAAATTCTCAGGCAAGGGATTCGACGGCAGACCACTAAAGGATGTGCTGCAACAAGAAAGAAAATGCATCAGGAAGGACGAAGGGAAGGCCGACCAAGGATGGTGCATCATCAAGAAGGAGGTGATGAAGAAGCTATGCAGGCACTCGCCAGACTTCTTCGAGGCTCTTGCCATGCGTTCCTATTTCGACATCAACAAAGGTATCGTCAGTACACCGTCATGGCTTAAACGACGGCACCCCAATCTTGTACGCAGAAGGCTTTCATAGAATATAGGATAACAATTATAAATATCAACGAAAATGGCAACTGCAATAGACAACAACCGCGTCCGTGACCTTCTCACCAAGAAGCCGTTCACACGTATCATGCCCGACGGCCATGACAGCCACGGGGAAATAGTCGGCGAACCGAGAGACGAGCACGTCCCATTCGACAGTATCGTCAGAGAGAGACGTACACAGCAGGACTTCCTGCGTGAACTCGACCCTTCGGGACACCTCATCTTCGACAAGGAATACTATCCTGACATCTGGCGCTATGACGAAGACTCAGAACGCTACTACCTGCAGGAAGTTCCTCGCTATGCCTTTGCATGGCAGCGCATCATCCTCATCAAGCAACTAGCACACTTCACAGGCAATGACTTGCAGTTCGAGATTGCAAGCGAGAAAAAAGACGAGGAAAGCATGGCTACGCTCAGGGCTTTCAAGCGTGGATGGGCGAAGAAGAACATGGAAACATCATGGTACATGCTGGCCAAGTCGGTAAAGAGCACTGGTGACGGTGCTTTCGTCGGTTATATGGATAACGGCAAGTTCGGATGGAAGACGCTATCGTTCACCAACGGCGATGTACTCTATCCGCACTACGACCGACGCACAGGACGCTTGAATCTCTTTGCGCGTGCCTATAATAACTATAATGAGGACGGTACGGTTGTCAGCCGCTACATCGACGTATGGGATGATGTCAACTACTACCGTCTGAGAGGCGATGGTGACGCTAAGAACACTTTCGAGCGCATCAAAGGCTATATCTTCCAGAAAGTCTTCAATGCTCCTGAATACGAGATAGAAGAAGTGACCCGTCACGGATTCCCGCGTATTCCAGTGGCATACCACCGCGACGATGACGGTCCCTGCTGGTCACCCTCGCAGGATGCCATCGACAACTACGAAATGGCTTTCTCACGTCTCGCACAGTCGAACCACGACTTCGGACTGCCTATCATGTACATCAAGGGTGAAGGCTCTGAGGAACTGGAGGACAAGGACTTCACGCACGCATCGAAAATCATTCTCCTGCCTACAGGTGGAGAAATCGGATTCCTCAACCGTCAGGACGCTTCCAACGCCTACAAGTCGGAACTCGACACGCTCGAAAAAGCCATCTACCAGCAGTCATCGGCTGTCAAGGCTCCAGAGTTGAAGTCGGGTGACACGCCGGGCGTGGCTATCAAGATGCTCTACACCGATGCCTACGAGAAGGCGATGAGCGATGCACAAGAGTATCAGCAGGCTATCGGCGACATCGTGGAAATCTTCACCTACGGCTACGGCATAGAATCGAAGCAGCGACTGGCCTTCCAGAGCCTCGAAATGACGCACTACGTCAAGCCGTACATCCATCTCAACGAGACTGAGCTGATTACCAACCTATCGGCATCGGTACAAAACGGCTACCTCTCCAAGCAGACGGCCAGCGAGAAGTCGCCCTACTCTACTCCGCAGGAATGGGATCGCATCTGCAAGGAACAGAAGTACCTCCAGTCGCAGGAACTCCTCCTCCAAGAGCAGAAGCTGCAAATACAGTCGGATATCCATATCGAGGAGGAGGAAGCTCTCGCTGAAATACAAGCAAACGCCGCGGCGCAAGCAACAGAGGCAAGTATGAATAGCAACACGCAGTCTGGTGGCACTAAAACAAAGAAAGCACGCTCGCGCAGAGGTAGTGTTGCAACAGGTCGCGGACGGTCATCTGACGGAACGTACCAAGGCGAAGGCTATGATCGTTGGGGGAATAGAGACGGCAAGAATGGCTGGGAAGAGTGGAATCGCACCCATTAGTTCAATTAGAACCATCAGTAAATGACTCCAATCACAATCCACCTCGACACATCCCGCTACGTCGCTCCAACAGAGGACGACATACGCAAGGCGAAGCAGTACATACTTCGTCGCAGTGAGGTTGCCAACGAACTAGCCGACATCGCCACCGACCTGCTGACGGATGCTGCCGTGAAGATTGTTGAAATTGCATATAAGTACAATATCCCAGGCAACACTTTTACTATTGGAGCATCGCCAGAACAGCAGAACGAAATCAATGCTGTCATGGATGATTTAGAGGAAAAACTTCTTGAACTACTTGAAGGAACAATACTCGACAATCTGAAAAACGACGATGGAACACCAATATCCATAGAGCGACGAATGGCATTGCTGGCATTCATGCTCTCACTCGGACACAGGAACCAGAATCTACGCTCCACGCTCTTCAACTATGAATGGCGGTTCTTATATGACCTCGAAGCGGCTATTGCATCTCTCAAGCTTGCTGGTGTCGATTTACCAAATGCCATCACAAAAATCCGCTCACACATCGCTTCCATCTACACCATGAGCGAGGTGCAGGCCGCTATCCGTCGACAAAACAACGTCATGGCAGAATTTCTACGTACCGCAGGCGTACCACACAACCCAGACGGCTCACCGAACCTACAAGGCGTACCGCGTGAGGGCTTCAACGCCATCATCAACTCCATCCGCATCACCAACGACATCGTATGGGGACACAACCAGCTACAGAACTTCATAGAACAAGGAGCGGTCGGTTATTATCAACTAAGAGGCAGCACATACCCGTGCCGCGTTTGCGATGAGCAAGTTGGATTCCATCTCGGCCTCATTGACGCAGATGACCTTCCACACCCCAATTGCATGTGCTTTAGAATCCCCATCTTTGAAATTCCGCAATAAAAATATGACTATGGCAACTCAACAAGAATATTCCAACGCACTCAGAAAAGAGGCAAGACAGCACAACGTGCCCATACAGACGCTGATTATGGCAGACCTTATGGCAATAGGCTACAGCAAGTCAGATGCATACTTCATCGCATACAACCCGCGAGCATACACCTCAACGGCAATCAAGACGCAGCGAGACGCTATCGCCGAGACAGATGCCTTCGACGAGCTGGTACAACAGCGCACGGCCTCACACCGCGACCTCAGCGTGAAGACCGAGGAGGTGGAGATGATTACCGACGTGGAGGTGGCCAAGGATATCCTCACCTCGGCACGCAAGCAGCCAGTAGGCTCGAAAGACCGCGCCGACCTCATGGCCAAATACTACGACATCACCAAGAAAATCGGTATGAATGCCGACGGACAGGAGGTTGTCCGCGTATGGCTACCGCTCACCTGTCATATCTGCCCGTTCTACAAGAAGAACACCAAGAAGGAATAGCCACATTCTCAATCATACACTTCTTATTTACTCAGAACGGGGTGACTGAATTTACAGCCATCCCGTTCCTTCTTAAATAGCAAAAAATTATATGAACGAGTACACCCTCACGGGCTTATTTCTCTTCCTCGGTACCTGATGCATCATCTTTCTCCTCCATAGACAGCACCTGAGCGGCTATCTCGGCAGCATCTTCGGCCTCGTCAGCGGAAGCACCCTCCTTCGCGGCATTCTCCTGCTGCATCTTCTGCACATCGGCATACCATTTCAGGAATCCCTCGCAAATCTTCTTCACCTCGTCCATCAGGTCTGCATGACCAGGACCAGTCTCAGGACGGTAGCCCTCCTGCAGAAGCTCAGGCTTCAGGTACGCATGGCCTACCATCGCCACACCCCGCTGATAGAACCCGTTGGCAATAGCGCACACAAAGTTCATATTAGAGATGATGGTATGCAGGAACTCCTCGTTACCCTCCTTGTAGCACTGCTCAATCATCGGATAGGCAAGATACGTCTGCGGAATCTTCACAGCCCACGTGCCTGCCATGTCGGAGATGCGGATAGTGTCGACATCTACCTTGCCCTTCTTGCGCTCCTTGGCCTTCCCAATCTTGAAATTACCAATTCTAACACATCCCACATAGGGAATATTTCTTTCTTCTTCCATAGTCGCTTTATTTGTTTACAATCTCCTTACACTTATAGAACAACTCCAGGTCGATGCTATCCAGCACATCAACCAGCTCCACAGGCTCCACGCCCTTCTCACCCATCAACACGTCATAGCAACGCTCCATGTGCTGATGACACTTCCTGACCTCCTGACGAAGCTCGTCGACGGTCAATTCCTCCAGATTCTTAGCCATAGCATTACTCCTTTCCTTCATTAGGTTGTTCCTTCACAGCAGCCTTGCGGCCACGCTTCTTAGCTTCCTTCTGCTCGGCCTTCTTGCGCTCAGCCTCCTCAGCAGCAACCTTCAGTTCCTCTTTCTTCTCGGCAGCGGCAATACGCACCGCCTTCAAACCATTCTGCACGTCCTTCAGCTCCATACGCTTCTGACTCTTCTTCTCTCTACCAATAATAATTGCCATAATAATAAAATATTTAATTGTTAAACATCAAAAATCACTGTATCTTATAAGGAATATCCACATCGCTGTACACACACCACACGTTCCCCACGTTAGCACGCTTGCGGTCATAGCCGAGGTTCCGCAAGTCCCTGCCGAACTGCTGCATCGACACAGCAGCTATCTCTATCTGCGCACAGTAGTCCACATAGTGATTGTAGAACTGCGAGGCCAAGAGCATCTTAGGCTTCTCACGCCAGTTGCCGGCACTCAGCGTACTCCTATAGCCATTGTCTCTCAGGAATACCTGCACCGTCCTGCCGTTCTCTATCAGCGTCTCACGCTCCTCAACGGCACTCTCGCTCGTGGCCGTCAGCCTGTACCCGGCACCCACGAACTTCTTATAGCCGTCCATCATCCAGTTACGGATACCGCTGTACTCCTTCGCCAGCTCGTTCGACAGGTTCGGATTCCTATCCATCTCCCTCACCGTTGTCTTGAACTTGATGAACAGAAGCCTCCTCGCAATGGCCTCGTCCAAATTCCGAAACGCAGGCTTCTGGTTCATATTGAATATCAGGTACGGAATGTCATACGCCGTATCCACGTCCTTATACAGCCGCTTCACCACCTGCGGCTCACCAGAACACAGCGCCTTGAACGCATCGGCACTGCCACCGATGGCATCGGCCTGAATCTCCGTACAATAGTTAAACGTCTTTCCCACTATCTCACCAAGGAAACGAGCACGAGAGTCTGCAGTACCACCAATTAAAGAACTCAGACCAACACTGCTCACATTCTCCTTACCAAAAACACCCAGCACCGTATCGAAGATAACACTCTTACCATTAGCTCCAGGGCCAACCAACCATAGCGTGCTCTCCACCTTCCTACCCATCAGCTTCCTGTCAACACAACCCAAACCCAAATACTTCTGCAACAAATCCCTTTGACTCGGAGTCAGAACACTACACAGAAAACTATCCCACGTAGGACACTCTGCCTTCGGATTATAGTCATACGGCAACAGACTCGTCACCTCCATCCTATCAGAGAAAGGATGAAACACAGGAACAAAAGGATTCGTAAAATCCCAAACACCATTCCTAAAACCAACCAAGCTCTTATTGACTACCAACGGATTCAGCTTAGAAGCACTCACAGCCTCATTATATATCTGATACTGAAACTTAGGCCAGTCACGCTTGATAGTCCTACTATCCAAAGCACCCAAACTCCTGTCAGCCAAAGCAGCACGCAAAGACTGCTTCAATACAACCTCTGGACATGGAACCCATACCTGACCAGCAAAAAAGTAAACACCACCACACCAACTCTTCAACATTCGTTTGCATACATCACTCACAACCATCATATAACCATATAAACGGTCACTCTTGTCAGCATAGCAACACGAAGCCTTCAACTTCCTTTTATCCAAAGACTTCGATAAATCCTCGGACAACATCTCTATCATTCTATCTGAATCATTCGCCATAAATCATACATTTTCGTTCACAAATAATCAAACCATTGATAATCAGATACTTACAATACAAGCCTCAGTTCATTTCTCCCCTATGTTGATATATTACTACTCCTACTAGAAACTTATCTTTTTTATATTTATATATATATTTATTAAAAGAATATTAATAACATACACATCATACACTAATGCAAAGGTAAATGCTTGAAAATTAACACGCAAGAGAATTTTAACAAATCTGCAAAAAACAAACGAAAAAAGTCTCATAAACTACACTAAATACCCAATTTAACATTCATAAACACCAAAACATACCCTCAAATACATACCAAAAATGAAAAACTACACTCATTTAACAAAAAAACGTGTATGACACTCAAATACCAGTAAACAAAGATATTCCCAACAATTGTTAACGACATTTTAACAAGTGTTGCAATGTCTAAATCCTGAGAAATGAAAAATTAAAATGAAAAAATTAAAAAATCAAAAATTTTTGTGAGGAATGACAGCGCAACATATATATGAAAAAAGGGGACTGGGGGCGTATAAATACGTAACTTTTTGGCAATAATGTAACATTATTGCAAATCTTTGGGAATTCCTTTATTTACTGGTGTTTCCGGAGATTTGCAGGGGGTTTTTCACCCCTTTTTTCACCTTTCTTTCCTTGGATTTTAGATCTCTTTTTTTTCTTTACAATTATTTTATGATAAAATATGGAAAAAGTAACTTTATTGCAAAATGATTGTTTTACCTCTTATTTATTCCGAACTTTGCACCGACAAAAATCATTTATTCACCTATTAATATTAATGAATTATGACTACAAAGGTAAAAGGTAGCACCGCCAAAAGGAGTGCAAGAAAGGTAAATGCAAATGAGTTGCAAAATGTTGTAAATGCTGGTGCGGCTGTTGCTGCTCCTGCTGGTGTTGGTGTTACGGCTGGCGGTGCTGGTCGTGGTTCGGTTCTTCCTGCTGTTGGCTCTATATATAATAAGGTGCGCCAAAGTAGCGACGACCAAATAAATGCTGCTGTTGCTCGCGAGTGTTGGGACTATGCGAAGTTAAAGAGCGCCCTTTGTGGTTGCTTCGCGGCTCCGGAGTGGTCGGGCGCTGCCGCTGTTCGTGCTGCTTTGGCTGGCGTGCCTGGTATGACATTAGAAATGATAGAGGGCGCAGTGATGGCTGCTGCCCGTCGTTCTGGCGTGGATCTAACTCCTCCCGTCTGCCGTATTGGTGACGTGCTGGCGTTAATTCACGGTCGCTATTCTGGTGCGTGGTCGGCTGTCGTTGGTTGCCCTGCTGACGAATTAACGGCAGACGTATGCAAGGTGTATAACGCAGAGGGTGTTGTGCTGTCAGATATTGATTTGTCGGGAACTGCTTGCCAGATTATTACAGACGTATTGAGTTACCGTTATGTCGTTGCCGCTCGTCGTGCTGCCGCGTG
>Ga0265298_10001187_pt1 | contig 38431 bp, 31 predicted proteins | sample AusTroGonzalo_MG_3_FD_193486 | JGI IMG/M metagenome (GOLD analysis project Ga0265298, IMG submission 193486) | Bovine rumen microbial communities from tropical cattle in Woodstock, Queensland, Australia - Gonzalo_01 | ecosystem: Host-associated > Mammals > Digestive system > Stomach > Rumen ...
TTTCATTGTTGGTAAATGCTTATCAAACAATGGCGTCGTTGTGAACGGCGTCTTTACAGGTACATTGGAGGCTAATTTTGTTGCAGCAACATGAGAAATACAATTACATTCCGATAGACATTGAAGATCTACCCTCTAGAGGCTTCTGCTATCCTGAAGGCTCCTTTATCAAAGGAAGGTTCTTGACCATTCAAGATATCAAGTTCCTGGCTTTGATGACTGATGTGACTGCAGAACGTATCGTGAACGAGATACTGGAAAGGTGCTTCTATACAAATATAAGCATTTCAGAGCTGGCGCTTTGCGACAGAACATATCTGATCTTCTGGCTGCGAGCAAACTCGTTCATGAAGGAAAACGGATATAGAATCAGCATCGGTAAGTGTCAGAGCTGTAAGCGTCCGTTTGAACATACGATAGCATTGGACGACATTCCGATCATTCAACTGCAGCAAGCGCCAGGCGAGGTCACATTACCTCGTTCGGGGCAAGTTGTAAAAATCAAACTACCCACAGTCAAAGATTTGAAAATTACAGATAACGACCCTGACGTTCAGAAGATGGCGAGAATGATTGATGTAGCCGATCCCATCGGTTTCATTATGAAGCTGAAGGCGCTTGACTATACATATCTGTTGAATGTTGTTAAGCAGTATGACGCTGGCTTTGACATGAAGTTTGACATTGAGTGTCCTCACTGCCACGGCACCAATATGATTGAGTGCTTGATATCAGAACAGGCGCTTTTCGGACAGATTAACATCCGTGATGTTATTCAGCTTGAACTAAAGATTACGAAGTATCTGACTTACCAGTTAAGCGATGATACTCCGTGGCCTGAGTTCGAGATGATAGCCGAATTGACCAATGTGATGATTAAGGAAGAAAACGAAGAAACTGCAAAACAGGAAGCAGCAGCCAAGGCAAAGGCTCAAGCAGCACAAGCCCAGGCACGAAGCAAATCCTACAGAACTCATTAACATCATACCTCGGAAAATTTTCATGGGGTCTTCAAAGATCCCATATTTTTATTATTTTTATACCAGCATACAAAATCAAAATAAGAAGAAGGAGATTCTATGCCTGAATACGTCAATAACAAAAGATTGCGTGAGGTGGTGAATCTTTACAATAGTATGAACATTAATGACAAGGGAGATTGGTGTGCTAACTATCTCCAGCGACTTGAACATAAGAGAAACAGTGAAAAGATTGACGGTCAGAAGTTTGAGCTAGGTAAAGATTTTATCATCAACAAAGTCAAATCCATTGAAGCACTGCAAGCTAAGTATGATGCTTTCACCCCCGAAGAAAAGCGAGCGTTTGACGCTGAGTTTGAGAAAGTAAAGAACGAACTCTGTGAAGACTTCTTGCTGATTATTAACGGTCGCATCAATTCATACAAGTTAAGAACCTCGTTGCGGAATCCTGATGACATAAATGACATCATTCAAGATGCACTGATCTGTGCATTTACATACATAAACAGATATGATCCTGCTCGCGGTTCCTCTGCTTTCGCATTCATTACGCAGATCGTTTCAAATAGCATCATATTAAGCGTTAACCAAATCAAGGACAGAGAAAAGAGAATGGTCAGCGGCCTTGACTACTTTGACAACATCAATACCATTGATGATCCGACTGACGGTGTATCTGGTCTTGCAAGATTTATGGAATCATAGGAGACAACATGGCAAAGTTATACGAAAAGAAAATTGAAGTTGCTTTGTTTGAAATTCAGAAAATGTTTGAGTACTGCCATCAGAACATTGACAGTACCGCATTCCCTGCTTCTTGGGGCTTGCTCATCTATAACAACACTTTGCTGCTAGGCACACCTTATTCCCAGCTTATGCAAGGCGTCTATGATGAAAAGAACGACCCTAAGTATTTGGAATACTGTTCAAAGATGAAAGCGGTTATCATGAAGTATGTTGACCGTGACGAGCAGGGTAACCCAATCTTTGATGAGAACAAGCAACCGGTCTTTACTGACATGAATGTTGAGTTCACAAATGAACAGGAAAAACTTGACAAAGAATATGCCGAGCTCAATGAAAAGATTATGAACAAGGACGAAGTCAACTACAAGTTCTTGAAACAGAAAGTCCAAGTGAAGATCTGTGCATGCGACCTTGAAGATATTCCTGATGGGGTACCGCCTTCAATCGTTGGCATTATCACAAAACCTGAAATTAAGTAAAATAAAGCGGCGTTGAAAAACGCCGCCTTTTTAGTCTTAATTCAATGAACGCATCGAGTGACCTGATTTACCTGTCAAACGTCCTCTTCGGTCAACCGCCTTTCTTTCGCCGGCATGTTTACCTTCAGTGACTGTCCATTCCTTATACAGAACAGATTTGACCTTTTGGTCACCCATCATCTTGTTGACGAATTCATCAGAGAGCTGACCGTTGTTCTTCTTGAGTTCAGCGAGCACCTCTTCCTTATGTGCACTCATGTAGCCGCCAAGTGTCTTCAATGCACCGCCAGCGCCGTATTCAATATGGGCTAATCCACCAATAGTGCCAGCATCCATCGCAGCAAGAATATCTTTATCAACATTCTTTTGCATCTGGTCAGCAACATGACCCATTGAAATTTCTTCAATGCGTGCCGCAGATTTATCATCAAGACGCCACGATGATTTAGCACCAGAAGCACCACCTTTTTCTTTCATCACATTTGTTAGTTCTTCCATAGTGCCAGTATAAGCCTGTCCAGTTCGTGTATCAATGATGGTGAACTTTTCGTTCTTGACGCCGAGACCTTCGAGATACTTCTGGGTGTTGCCCATACCAAAGTTACCCTTCTGTTTACCGCCGTCAAGATCATTGAGGTATACAAGATTGGCATCGCCTTCTTTTCTGCCGGCGCCATTCGTTCCAGTGAACTCAGCTTTTGCGAGCTTCTTGAGGTTTTCACGGGTGACGCCGTTTTGTCCAATGCCACCAGTAGCAGGCATCTGTTTACCAGGCGGAGCATATTTACCGCCGTTGCCATCAGAACCATACGAAGACTGAGCTTCTTGACGCTTTGCATCTTTTCCAGCTTTGAAGGCTTCTTGGAACTCCTTCATCAAGCCGTTATGGTCAATGATAAGTGACGGTGTTTGCTGTGAGTCACGAGCAACATCCATTGTGTTAATGAATGCGTCATCATCAAGATTTGTCTTTTCTTGTTTACCAACACCATGATCGGCATTAGCGTTCCAAGGTTGCTCTGACATAACATTGAATGTGACTGTCATGCCAACAATGCCAGGTCCACCTGTTCGTGAAAAAGCTGGCTCATCGTAGTCTTTCATGATGCACTTATAGTACTTATCAGATACAATGTGTCTGAAGCGAGTATCATATTCAGTTAAACGAATACCAACGACATGAGGTAGCCCATTTCGTTGTGAAGCAACGAGCTTGTCACAGAAGTTCAATACACGCATCTGGTCAGTTTCTTCAAATGAAATTGTCAATGTGCGTGATGAAACATTAAAGATAGGAATGGTCTTATACCCATTTCCAAAATAAACAGCACCGGCGCCAATATCGCATTCAGTGCCAGATAGCTTTGCTGACTGCACTGCATACTTCAATGGCATCGTCAGGCTATCAAGCCCGGCGAAGATTTCAACCTCAAACCTAAACGGCAAGTGAGGTCTGAACTCGAAGAATTTCTTAACCGCTAATGCCATTACTTAAATACCTTGTCAATAGGAATTGGACTGTCAGGTGCGCCTTTTTCCATTGACTCAAATGTAAAGCCGAGTGACCACTTTGTCAATGATTCGTCTTGATAGCTCAATTCATACGGTTCAGCTTTTGTCAACTTCAGATTGTGAAAGTGGTATTCATAAACGACATGTGACAGTCTGTTGTTCAAAATGAATATGTCAAGTTCTTTGAAGTCGTGGTTAGCAAGATTGTATTGACCGTTGAACTGGGTGTAGCCTTGAGTCGTGTAATCTTGAACTGAATAAAAGCCGTTGCCTATTGACTGGCCGTCATGTTTCTGCCCGAAGAACAGCTTCTTGTTATGAAGCGTGCCTTCCTTGATTTTGCCATCAGGATCATACCCTTCATAAAGTTCAAGGGTAAGTTCATAATTCAAGTCAATCTTCGGGATTAGGAATTTCTGCGATACGTTGCCAAACTTATACTCTTCTTCATTCCATTCAGCAATTTTAGGAACGGTGAACGCAGCGCAGCGAAAGCTTTCTTTGCCGTCAATACGAACTATAAAGCTATCAGAGAGCTTGATAGACTTAGTCTGAAAATACTTACTTGCGTTAACTAAAGGCATATCGTTCCACCTAATATATTTATCTTAGGTGCTCCTTGACGAATTGCTGCACTTCAACTAGAGATAAGTTGCAGTTATGTTCCTTGATGAATGGTAATATCTTAGCCCATTTACGGCTACCGCGTGAAACGCCTATTCGTTCAGCCAGCCAAAGAATTGCTTCTTTTTGACAGCCAATTAGTTCACCATCAATGTAATACTTAATTGCTTGAAGATTGTTCACACCACCTTGGTTCTGAAAGCGTTTGGCTGAGTTCATGTTATAGTTGATATGTTTACCTTTCTTTGCTTCTGCAATATGACGGCCATGTTCAGGCGTGCATTTGTATTTCTTTAATCCTTCGCTTACCTTTTTATTCCATTCAGCAGTATGTTTTACTTGCTTTGCTTTCTGACTAATTTTGTTTTTATGATCTTGTGATAATTTTTTTCCTGAATTTATTTTTCTTATTTTTTCTTTAGTTTCTTCTGAAACAAAACGACCTGACATCAATTTAGAAATTGTTTCATTACGTTTTATGCGAAGTTGTTCATATTGTGATGCGGTAAGTTTAACCACATCAGTTCGCTTATTTGTGTTTTTAGAACGCCAATGCACCATTGCATTGAATGCAAACCATAATTTAGGATTGGTAGGATAAATCTTGCAAAGTAGGTGATGAGCAACAAAATGTTCTTTTGCTGTTAAGAATACCAAATTGTCTTCAGTATCATTACCTTGCATGCACCGTGGCAAAATGTGATGTCTTTCAGTGTATGAATTAGGTTTTTCTCTATTCTTACACTTATAAATTAAGCTATCATAAATGTGCTTATAATTCATGTTCCCTCTCTTTAGCGTTGGTAGCGCTATAGTATTTATAAAAAGTTAGGTGGAATGCTACCAACATTCCACCAAGCAAAGGGAACTTTTGCCTGTCCTTTCATTTATTTATTATGTTCTAACCTTTTGTTGTGTACTGTGAATAATTCCACATATAGGACATTGAGGGAGATTGTTTACAAATTGCTTTGCTGGGTTGTTGCCGAGGTCAACAAACATACCTGCATCAACAGTCACATTCTGCTGTGCATAAACATTTGCGTTGCCGCTAACATTGATGTTGCAGTCACCATTCACTGTGATGTCAAGCCATGTCTTCTGGTTCGTTCCAGTCTTAACTGAAATGTTGCCGTTCTTGTCAATGATGGTTGTGGCGCCAGTGCGATGAGTAAAGCAAAGCTGCCCATCCTTACGATTCAGCGTGAGGAAGTCACCTTGGTCGGTTTCCATAAGAACCATTTTGTGAGGATATTCAGAACCTGTCTGTCTTGATGTATAATCACTTTCGCTGTTGTAGGCGTTAAAAGCGAGCGAGTCATACACAGGACGCTGAACGTCACCTTGGTCAAAATAGCCACGGACCATCGAGTCAATTTCAGGAATGACTTGTGAACCACATTTACCGCCAAGCCACGAGATGTCAGGTATTGCCCAAGGAAGGTTTTCATCAGGCAGGTTATCATAATAGCCAATGACGCGGATACGAACACGGCCTAGCTTGTCAGGGTCAGCTGTGTCAACCACTTTACCAGTCCAACGGTTATTCTGTGGCTCAACCTTCTGAGGCTGCACCATATCTTGGACAACTTGTTTACTGTCGCCCTTTAGAATTTCACGGTATTGGTCAATATCACTAATCATTTATTCACCTACATCAAAATAGCCATCATTTACCAATGTAATGGCTTGTGTATACGGTTCGCCCTTTGAGTATTTATGAACGATTTCAGTGACTGCATATTCACCTGAGTGAATTGAGTCAATGCGCTGGCTGCTAGAGAAGTCGCATTTGACTGCCGAAGCAAGGCGTGGGCGATACTGCACCTTCTGATAAAGGTCACCTTGCTTTGATGTGTCAACCATAATGCGAACAAAATTCTGGAAGAACGAACGACGAATCATTTCGTTATGCGATGGCGCGACTTCATAATGGTCATGCAACTCATCAAAGTGCATACCACCATCAGCATGAATGGTCACATTGTCTCGTTCAGACTGTTGCTTGTTTGAAATGCCGCCAAGGTAAGGATCATTTTGCTGGTATTCTTTTTCACGATATGCTTCGCTTCTATCCTTTGTGCCTCCACCGAATAGCGATGATACAGCCTTCACCGCAGCACCAAGCATGCCTTGCCCATGTTGAGGGAACTCTGACATGTTCTGTGATGAAGCCATGTTCTTTGGAGTATAGAAACTTGTTTGAACCTTATAGCCGCCCTGGTTCGTAATAGGACCGCCGGCATTCAGACAGAACACATCATCAATCATGATGGTTGGTGTCTTCGGGTCACCGCCATCAGCATGAGCCTGCATATCGCCAAACTCAGTCTGTGTCTTATTTTTGGCGATGGTCTGCACTGAAGTCAAATGTGCAGTGCCGGCAACATCAGTATATAGAACTGGTGCGTCATCATCAGCAACCCAAGTGTGCTTGAGGATTCGTTCACAGAACTGTGCTGCCGTTTCATTGGCATTTAGCCAGAATGAATGGTCAGCAGTAGCAACATCAGCAACAAAGCCAAGACCTGCTTCCTGAACAACATCTTGCATTGCTTCAGCAGATGATTTCTTGATAGGAATTGGTTCAAGAAGGCTCTTGCCTTTCGGGTATTCAATAATCTTATTGACAAAGCCCAGTGCATTATACACACCGACCACTCGATGAATGTATGTGTTGTTTCTGTTATCCGGAATGTCAACGACTGTCTGCACTGAGAAAGACGCAGCGATGTAAGGTTCAGGTTGCTGATCTTCCTCGTCCTTTGTTGTCGCTGCTGGACCCATTCTAACATTCAATGTATCACCGATGCGAATGTTATAACGGAAGAAGAAACGGCCTGAGTCTGTCAGGACCATGTTTATGGTCGGCAAAGTGGTAAACAAGTTTTCTGTAATGTCAATGGACTGAATGCATTCATTCTCCACCGTGATGCCTTTCGTAGCATCTTTAGGGTCGCCAATCCAAACCTGGAGGTCAACATAAGTACCACCAGTGTTTGAACCGCCAAGTATTGTTCTTCCTTCACTAGCCATTCTTTACCGTAAATGAAATACCTTTGTTGCCTGTCATCCAACCGTTGATGTTGAAGTTCTTCATAATGTCAGCGGCTTGCTGCAAGTTAGAAGGTGTCTTGAAACCCCAGAATACATTGTCATTCAGCACCAAAATGTAATTTGCCTTTTGAACCTTCATATAGGTTAAAAAGTGTGTAGCCGCTATTACAAGCTTGAGGTCGTGCGTGCTATTGAACAACTCGACCATCTGGTTAGTAAGACTTGCGCTAGGGTTTTTGAGATTTTGGAGCAGTGCCAATACCTTACTCTGTTTTTGCGGGTTCTTCAACATCAATCGTTCCAGTTCTTCCATCGTTTCAAGTGTCAAATCTTTTGACTCTGTGTTTGTTCCGAACAATGAATAGATACCATACATCAATGATTGGTTCATTTGCTTGTATGGTCCATCGGAACCGAAGTTAGCGTGCTTGCCCTTGACTTCAATACGGTTTCCGTCAGTGTCAATCAAGTCACCTCTTTCCTTTGAGAAATTGATGTTGCTGAAGTTAGCGACAAACAAGAATTCCCCACGGCCAATAGCAGGACGGGGTGTTGTCACTTTCAAGCAATCTTCAACATAAGAAGGTTGAACATAGAGGTCAAGCTTTGCCTTCTTTAAGAATGAGCTCATTGAGATCGGTCCAAAATTCTGGAACTTGAAGTAATTGTCTTTTACCTGTTCAAAGAAATCTGACGCAGGCACCTTGAGATTCTTCATAAGAATTGTGCCGTGCTTTGCTTTTAAGTCAGAATGTTTACCACACTTTTCTTCTGTCCAATAATCATCAAGTTCTTTTTTGATGTCACCGATGTTGGCGTCATTCTGTATGCGCGAAAACTGGTCGGCAGATACATTGCCGACCTTTTGCATTTCGCCGTTATTGTCTTTTGTAAAAATCTCAGCCATACTTAATTTATTTATATGGCTGAGACAAGATTAGGTCAAGAACTTATTGCTGTAAGCGTAGTTGAAGTTCATAACGCCGTATTCACCGTAGTAGCCGTTATCCTTGTAGACAATTCGTTGAACTTGTGCAGGTTTGATACCCTTGACAGCGTTCAGCGTCTGATAGTTACCGTTTGCCATCTTACGGAGACGGACGCCCTTGAAGTATAGGTTTTCAGTTGGGTCACCGTTTACACAGTAGAAGGTATAAGTTTCAGGGTTCTTACCAAGGTTACCGTTATTTGAAATGTACTTACCAAATTCGGTTCTAACCGCTGCCAAGATATCTTCAATGTAATACTTGTAGCGCTTATTGACAACTTGGAGTGTCATTCCCTTATAACCCTTAGTTCCCTTGAGTCCCTTCATACCCTTCATGCCCTTCTTACCCTTAAGACCGAGGGTGACTCCCTTGACTCCCTTGCGGCCCTTCCAGCCCTTAGTTCCCTTAGCACCCTTAGAGCCCTTGACGCCCTTCCAAGCATAAGTGATGATTGGACCAAGACGGAGGGTAAAGGTGTTGTTCTTCTTATAGAACTCAGAGATGGCTTGGTTCAAGGCTGCGGTCTTCAACCAGCTTGCGTTAGTCTTGATGTAAGAGTCATGTATCAAGTAATCAAGTTCACGGATACGGAGCTTCCATTCTTCGTTATGTGCAGTGCGCTTTGTGAAGTAGATAGCGTCAGGAGCATAGCAACCATTCTGAAGGTTAGCGAAGCGTTCCTGCAACGAATCATACTTAGCCCAAGAACGAACTGCAAAGAAGTCAGCAGCAATCTGGTGCTTAACATTTGAGTCAGGCACTTCATCATAGTTATTGTTATGCACAGTCAATAGGCCATGGTTTTCAACAGAGAACAAGTTCATTCTCTTTAAGTACTGTCCCACATCCAAGTCACAGTTGTTTTCAGGCTTGATGTTCACATAGTCACGATACATGTTGAAGTTATCCTGGTCAGGCATTAGGTTCTTATAGAAGTAGCCATCGCCAACCGCAATAACCTTACCATCTTCGTATGCAACGATCGGACGGAAGTCAACTTCACCGCGGCCAGAACATGTCGGGCACAGCCAGTGTCTTGCACCATTACAGGCTTCACAAGGCACAACGCCTTCATTACAGGTTGGGCAAATGATTTTTCCAAGATCATTGACGGTTTCAGCTTCACCCAAATAGTTACATGCATTACATGCAGCAGTATAGCCGTTATCAGCGCCAAGATATCCCATCATGTTTTTAACAGTAGGAACCCATTCTTCTCCATCATACACAAGAACGGTATCTTGTAGGTTCTTATGAGTAAATGCTTCATACATATTCATTCCAGAGAATGCACGAATGTATGAATTTAGCTGTTCAGAAGGTTTGTCATGTGAATTATAAAATTCAGCTTCAGCTGAAACTGCTTTAAGGTCACAACAACGCGGGCAAAGCATACCTACAATAGGTGAACCATAAGTACCGCCAAACCACATAGCCTGCATCATGTGAGGTGACGAATTATAGCCATATCCCATCCTTTCAAGTGCATCCATTACATCGTCACCAACATAAGGCGCGAGCTTTTCAAATTCTGAAGGAACCAAGAATTTACGGCCGCCACAGAAATCACACTCGTGAAAACCATTTCTATGATATGTCACAGTCTTATAAGCTGAACCAGGGTGACCACAGTATCGGCTATCTATCAAACACAATTCTGTAGGCTTTAGTGCTGAGAATGTATTAGAGTATTGTGTATAAGGTATCGTTTCAGTGAATACACCCACAGTTCCCCAATCTACAGATCCGATATATGCAGTAGTTGTTAGGAACTTATTAGTAAACAGCTTATTACAGCATGGGCATAAGATGTATCCGTCTGTAGAACCTGTGCCATTACAGTCTGGACAAGATTCAACAATAGGTTGGTTTCTAAGCACATCATCTGGATGGTCAACATGCCAGCGGTCTCTTATGTCTTGTTCAACTGTTGTGCTGTTTTCAAAGATCGTTGCATCTTCAATCTTGTCCACAAGTTCAAGAGTTGTGCCAGTTTCTTTAATATAAGCAACTGGTGTGTATTCTGCGTCTACCTTTGCTATGTAAGCATGTTCTTGCACTGTGCCTTGACCCCAACAACGTTCGCAGCGGGTTCCGCCGGTGCCTAATAGGTCAATGTATAAGTCATGTGCCAAATCATGGGTATCTGATGTAGAACCAGAAGGCAAGAATGCCATGATCTTGTTCTTATCAGTTACGCTAGCGTATGCGCTTCCATTAGAAATATGTTGACCACGACAGATTGGACAAACTTCCATTTCGGGTTCACCAATGTTGCATTCAGGACAAGGATAGTTTGTGTAATCACCATTACAGTCTGGGCAAGTATGTTCACCTGTGCCTTCACAAACGATACATACGCGCTTATCACCGCCACAGAAATCGCAACGGTCGCCTGAAGAAGCGTCACCTGAATAACCCTTGCCGCTACATACCGGGCATGTCATCATTGTTTCAGAACAAGTTGGGCATGCAGATGTTTGCATCTGGTGTTCATTGTCTTGAATGAAACCCATACCGCTGCATACAGGGTCCTTCATCTGTCCATAACCTGAACAAGTAGAGCAAAGCATTTCAACGGTTTGAGTTTCATCAACGATTGTCTTTGTGCCGCCGCAAAGCTGGCACTGATAAATTGCGTCAGTGACAGCTGTATATGCAGAACAAGTATATGGTGTTTCCCAGTGTTCCGGGTCAACGCCTGAATGTGAATTACGACCTAGGCAGATAGGACATGTTTGTCCATCCTTGCTGCCAGTACCCGAACACCACATGCACTTTTCTGCAGAATAATTCACATAGCCAAAACCATAACAGCTAGAGCATGTTACGTTCGGGTGAGCACTTATCTTACCAGTAGGATGGTCGGTACCATTCATACATGCGGTACATTCAACCAGACCAGTGCCAAGACAGGTCTGGCACATATTGTATTCTTTGTTGCCGCAAGCATTATGATTACCAAAGATGATAGCGTCATGGCCGAAGTTTGACATCAAACCCTTATGGCCGATGAAGAAGTTGTTATAGCCGTTAAATTCCATTGATGAAACGTTCAAGCCCATCATCGCCAAACGGCCAGGCAGAGAGTAATTGCCATAACGACCATCGCCGCCACAGCGAGGACATGTTTCATATGTATGTCCACCTTCAACATCCTTGGTCAAAACCCAAATGGACTCACCAGAAACCTTAGGTGGATCATTATGTCCAGCATCCCACCATCTGCAAATTTCATTCAAGAATTCTTCAGCTTCTTTAGCGGTGTCAAATCCCATTTCTGCTGTGACAAGATCGCTATTATCTAATTCAGTTTGGAATTCTTCCTTTGATACGTTTCCACCATGGTCAAGGCTTTGCGATTCATAAGTATTGCCTACCTTAAATGCAACACGGTGAACTGCAAGACCTTGTGCAATATAAGCAACATAATACTTAACACCATGTGTCTTTGTTTCAGTTAAGCAACCTTCTATATCGTATGGTTCAGCCCAACCGCCGGAGTCTTCACAATAGTCAGTAGCAACAACGCGTGCTTCTTCTTCACTGTCACAGTAATCATCTTCAACGAATTCTTTTGTTTTTAGAATTGCATTGATTTCATCCTGAGTCGGCGGTGTCTCACTGTCGCACAAAGGTTCAGGTCGCCATAGACGGCCATCAGCAACCAAGTAATAATACTTGGTGTTTTGCCATTCATGAATGATAGCAATGTAATGTGTAATAACTTCCTTTTCTTCAATCTTACCAGTTCCTTCACAGTCAGGGCAACGATAAGGATCGTCCTTAGTTTTATCATAACCAGGCAAATCAGCAGTAGCAGATGCCTGCTGTGAAGCAAATGCTGTAAGACCGTTCATGTTCTGAGTATAAATCTTTTCAGAGTCAATGATATGACCTGCAGACAGACCTGAAGCACGAGTGCCGCGTGAGTCAATGATATGTGTTGTTTGTGTATTGTCTTCAACACGGTTATCATCAGCGATAATCATTGAGCCGTGACTCATGTCAGCGTAAACGTCATTTGCCTTGATAAACAAGTTATCTTCGCCACCAAGGTTATAACCGCGGTCACACAATAGACGCAAGTAGCCTGACATCGGGTCAAAGCGAGTATCGTCATAGGTCGATGTTTCACGCTTTGTAGCACCACCGAACAAATCAAATCGGGTTGCTGCTGATGGTGCCTTTTCATTCATCTTGAAATAGCGCGGGTCATATTCAAAGCCGATGCTCTGAGCATCAAATGTGCCACCTTCAGTCTTCTTACCGTATGAAAGAAGCATCTGTGGCTTAACGAACTTATCATCATGTTCGTCAAAAATGTTTACACGCGGCGTCACATTGAAGATGTTATTGTTCTTGTAGGTATTCGGGATAAGATTGAATGTCTTATCCATGTAAGCAATACCTTCATGTTCAATCTTGACATTGTCTTCAATTTCAACACGGTTCTTATATTCCTTGCCAGAAGGAACAAGGAAGATACCAGGCAAACTCAACTTAATCGTTGTCTGGTCCTTTTGAACTGACTGCTGCATGATCTTGGCATAATCAGCGTCAAGCTCAACTTCTTTACCGTCAGGAATATCGCTTAACTGTGACAGCGAGAACTGCAAGTTAATTGTGTAGGCCGAATTTTCACCGATTTCCAAACCGGAAGCACTTTCGCCCTGGCATTTTGGTTCGCTGCCATCAAAGTAGATGAACATCGCGATGTATGATTTATTCTCAGTGATTACATGCCACTGATCTTCGGTGTATTTTTCACCGATTAGAACGATGGCGCGGTAAGTTCCTTGAATACCCTTACGAATCTTGTTGTTCAAAGCTGAGTTGATGCGAATCTTATATGTGCCGAATTTTTCACCACCAAGCACGGTTCCCTTCGCATCAGTAGTCTCAGGAACAGTCAATTCCAAACAAGGTTCGTATGTAACGTCAAATAGGTTATTCAGTACATCAGGATCATTCTTATCTTCATCAGTGATGAGGGTGCAGTTCTTACACAGTTCTTCCAGTGTAATATCTTCAAACGCATAATGATCTTGATACTTCTTAGCAAGCCACTTCTTAGTGTCTTTGACAAAAGCATATCCTCGGATCACGCATTTGATACCGCGGTGAGCGAGGATAGTATTGTTTTTGAAATCTGATGTATGTATGATCTTCATGTTATAACTCGTCTTCTTTAATTATTTATACTGAAGAAACCGGTCAAGTTGTTTTCGGTGTCTCTCAGATACAAATACTGAAGCGAATTATAAGCAGATACGCGACGAACGTCAAAGGTCTTAACCAAGCCATTTTCACCCATGTACATACGGTATGAAGTGACTGTGGTTGAGAAGCCAGGGTCAGCCTTAGAAGCAGTTGTTTGATAAGTGATGTTGATGATTGAGTTAGACTTAACTGCGCTGATGTCTTTACCGAATAGGTTTTCAAGGCTAGTTGCTGAAGTAATAACCTTACTCATGTTTGTAGGCATTGTGTTGTTTATTGCCTGAACCTTGTCGGTATAGTTGTCAATGATGTCCTGGAACTCCTTCATTGAGTCATACACATTCAACTTAGCATATACTGATGAGAACGGGATTTCGTATTTAGCGCCCTTACAGTATGCCGTGATACCGCTGAAGCCATATCGTGCAGAGTTTTCAGGGTTTGTGTAATCGGAAATGCCCACATAGCCCTGACGGTTAACGGTGAATAGGTTATGGCGATAGTAGTTCACCATGTCGCCTCTTTCACCCTTAACGCCCTTACATCCGATGGCATTATAGAAGCGGTTGTTGTCATTTGAGCCAGATAGCAAGTGGCTGATCTTCTTCAAGTAATCTTCCGATACGAAACCGTCACCCACAACCAATACGTTGTCAGGATCGGTATCGTTCATATTGAAGTGACCCAAGAGGATCTTATCGCCCTGGCCCTTTACATATGTCAAACCACGACCGATAGCAATTAGGTTACCACTGTTGTTATTTGTGTAACCATACATGTTGCCGATTTCAAGGTCGTGCTGAGAATACTCGCTAAACACGTGCTTAGCGGACGGTGTTGAAATATAGGTGCCGTGGAAGTTAGAATTGTTGTGGCCGTTGATGAACGAATAATCAGAGTCCATCAAGAAGTGCTGCGACAAGTGACCACCGACAGTATACGGTGTCCATGTGATACGGCCCTTATGACCCTTAATTCCCTTGTCTCCCTTATAGCCAGATGTGTAGTAAGTTGAATACCAAGGAGTGATAATTGAGTTATCAGTTTCCATAAAGGTAACGTTGTTGGTACCCGGAAATTCATGGAAGACTGATTCTGTTCCTGACTGAACGGTGTTGCCGTTTGAGTTGATGAACGAGATGTTGTTTGCGGCGTGTGAATAAAGAACGTTGCCATCTGAGTTGATGAATGTGTTATCAAATGCAGATGTCGGCAATTCGTTTTCTTGTGAGTAGATGAAAGAGTTGCCGTAAATGCCCTTTATGTTTCTATAAAGGTTATTCACACCAAGCAATTCAAGGTTGATGCGTTGCTTACCTGCACCAGCCATTTCTGCAATACGGAACAACGGAGCACGGTTGCCTGAAGCATAGATAAATGCTAGGCGTTGACCGTTCCATGATTTGTTTCCTTTTCTGTTCACCAATGAGAACATCAACTGAGGAACCGAATTCAGTACCGAATCCTGTCCTTCTGACATGATGTTCAACTTAGAGAATGTATCATAAGAACCGACTTCTTCATCGTTAAGTGTGGTCAAGAATAACTTATTTGTAGTTTCATATGATTCTTCTAAATTCTTTGTGTTTGCTACTGCATCATTGGCAAGGTGAATACCCTGCACCCAACCGTTTTCATTATATTCTGTAGGGATCTTGTCCTGAATGTCAACGATTGAGTCTTCACCTTCTTCATCATAGGCATAGCCAACATGCATTTCAATGTTCATGACCAGTCTATCTTTCTGGTCCTTCAAAATCATTAGCTTATCAACGCCGAAGTATGAGATAGCGAACAAGATTGGCTTTTGCGGGTCAAGAATGTCAAGGTTATCGTCCTGTGGTTCATTCTTGAACGGACGAGCAATATAAATGATACCGTCAAAGGTCTGGTCGCCAGTTACGTCAATTACGTCAATAAGTTCACGGTTGATGACAACATCGTATGAAACATAGGTGTTATCGTAATCATTCTGATAATCGTCTTCTTGTCCGTCACCATCTGTATCAGAGATAGTGGCTTCATCATAGTTATATGCAATCTGCAATGGGAACAGGTGATTTTCAACATCATTCCAAGCCTTGTCATACTGGACAGCGTTTGGACGGTGAAGGTTATCATCGTATGAATATGTCACTCCCTTGAAGATAACATTCAAATTCTTCTTAACATCATCAAGCGTCAAATTACGAAGGCAAGTAAAATCAAACTCGTCATCGCGGTCGCCTGCATCTTCGTCATCGCCGTCAACATCGTCATTGACGTTCTTGATGCATTTGTTCCAAAGCCAGTTGTTTACATCCTTAAACAGAGCATAGCCTTGAAGAGCGAACTTAAAGCCGTTACCCTGCTTGTAAATGTTCGTCTGTCCATGACGGGTGATGACGCATTCTTTTTGTGACTCTAGATATGCTGCCCCGCCCGTTCTGACATCGCTATATTTTCTGTTTATTTGCTTATCACTATTAGACATATCTTCTCACATCCTTTTTGTATTTATTCGAGTGGTTCAACCTCCAAAGGTTCACAATAACAAATTTCAGTACCCGGAACATGGTGAATTTTCGTTGTCATTTCAAGATTGCTGCAGGTATCTGGATTTGTGATAGTTACCCTGATGTCAAGGCGGTTTCTTGTATATGCAATGTCAGCAGCCTTCTGTTCAGGAGTTTCAGATGATGCCTCAATTCTGGCAATTTCTGCAGCACGAATCTTTTCAGCTTCGTCAGCACAGTAGTTCTGAAGGAAGTATGCAGGCTTGACAAATTCAGCAAGGTGAGTAGCCATTGCGCCGTCTTTCGGAATAATGTAGAAACCACTATCGCACATAGTAATGTCTATGACCGTCAATTTGATTTCCTTAGCAAATTCAAAATGCTGTTCCTGGTCCTTCTGGTCATAACGCGGAGTATCGCCGTCCATTGGCTTATACCAGCCGTCTTCGCTATACTTATCCTTGAAGTGAACTTCATAGTCAATGTTATACTTAGCACGCATCATGAATATGAACTTGTGACGGGATTCGTTCAAGAGGGTTGACAACAAAGTATAAGCATTTGAGAGGTTAGCCGGTTCAACGTCAGCATTGTCCGTGCCTGATTTTTCAACATCAACCGACTCAGGAAGGAACCCAATCCAAATACGATTAGCGTGCATTACCTTCCAGTCTATTCTTGAACGTTCAACCATTTCATCAATTTCTTTGTTCTTCCAAGTGATGGTATAGTCAAGAGCGTCCTGACCTTCTTCAGCAAAGTCATCATGAACATACGGGTTCATGAGCCAATATAAATCGTATTCAAAGATGATTGTGTACTTAATCAAGTTCAAGATACGAACGATAGGCTTGATGCTCTTCAAGAAGCGAACGAATACTTCAAGGTTATCGTTGAAGGTTGGGAAGTCGCAGTTCAATGAGTTGAACTCAAGGTTAAATCTTGATGTCAAGAAATGGCTTGTGAAGTCAATCATTCGGTCTTCTTCAACGAAGTCAGGGTTTTCTTCCACTTCAGGACCAAGCTTACACCATAGGTTAATGACCTTGCATGACAGCGAGAACATCTTCAAGGCGAAGACCATACCCTTCTCTGAACCCTTCAACTGGTTATACATCGGAAGGTTCTTCAAGGCATACTTTAAGATGTCAATAACATCGTCTTCGGTTCTGCTGTCAATAACAGAATCGTAATGGAAGCCAAGGTTCAAGTCAAGCATTGACTGAAGGTCAATGTTGAACTCCATACCGAACTGTTTAGCATAATGCCAGATCATGCTATTTTCAAGACGGTCAATATCATTGAAGTCGCCAATCTTCGCAATCTTTTCAAGGATTGAAATGTTGGTGCCCTTTGTCATATTCGTGTAGACAGTATTCAAGTAAAGTTCAAAGAACTTAATGAATTCATAGAAGTCAGTATGGCGTAGGTACTTAGGAACATAACGCTGTATGTTATACTTACGACCTTCAGAGTCCATGACAATCCAAGGTCCACACTTTTCCTTTGCGTATGTTGAGGTCTTCAACATATCGTCAAACAGCTTAACACCTGTTTCGAGCCAAGCGTCAACTTCAAGATAGCCAGCGCGGTCAATGTTTATGAGCTTAAAGCGAATTACGCCTGTCTTTTCATATTCAGTGTCATCGTATGTGCTGATGTCAATATCAGCACCCAATAGGAAGTCATGCAGTTTGTCATTTTCGCATTCGTCTTTATTCAAGCCGCCAAGTAAACCAGCTTTGATGTCAATACACCAGAAATCTTTATTTGGGTTATAGACAGAACACCAGACGGATCCTAGCTGATTTTCATCAACGACAAGATTTGATGGGTCAGCATCATAGAACTTGATGACAAGTGGTTCAAGCTCTGAAATATCATCAACTGTGTCAATAAGAATCCACTTGCGTTCCTGGCTGCCGTTGGTTCCAAATGTGTAGGTTGAAGAGTTACCAGCTTTGTCCCAAACGGTAATTGCTAGGCCGTCTTCATTCAGGATTTCAATTTCTTCATCATCAGTACCATACTGCAAGTCAAACTGAACCTTGTATGTATGGAAGCCATCAGATGCAATCTTCAATGATTCTGGGTCAATGTAGAACTCACCAGTAGTAGGGTCAACAGTCCAGTCATCCTCTGGATCATAATCTTCCTCGCCTTCTTTTTGACGATCATACTTATACACGGTGATGTTGTCGCCGATCTTGATTTCAAAGTTTCTAAAATCAAGTCCTGCATCATCACGGAAAACATATTCACAGTGACGCTTTACATCAGCTCTTGTTTTCTTATCGCATATCCAAACATATTCCGTTCCTTTATCAGAAACGAATGCAGGTGGAACGTTGTCAATGACAACCGTTTCAATTGAGTTTGTGATGGTGATGAATGATGAACCCGGAGCCAAATAACGGGTTGTGTTATTTGGGTGACCTGCGTCCCATCCATTCGGATCATCAGCGTCATATTCCAACCACGGATCTGTTGGGTCCCAGATCTGTTCATTATGGTCTAAGATTGATGTGTTCCCTTGGTTGTTGAACTTCCATGTGCGGCTAGTGCCCTGTTCAGTGAACGGGTAGAACTTAACAGTATCACTTGTTATCTGTTCATAGTTCCACTCGAACAGCCAAGTGGTATCAAATCTTAGGTAGTCATAGCTGAAGTCAAAATTGCTATTCTTAATCATTTACGCCTCGTTCCACAAGCTCAATGTTTCAAAGCTGCGACGGTCAAGTGAAGTAAAGTTGATTTTCGGCCAGTCCTTTTCGCACTGTCTTGCATAATTTGAAACAATGAATATACGGTTAATGACAGGATTCTTGACGATAATCTTTTCTTCTCGCTTCGTGTTATTGTTCACATGTCGGTCAAGTTCTGGACGATATTTTTCCAGCTTCTTGACAAGGTTTTTACGAAGGATGCTAGCAGCCTTCTGCAGCTCACCTTCATCGCAAGAATCAATGAATGAATAAAGGTCGCCTGTTAGCAATACGTTATTCTTGAAAGCTTCCCAATCAGTTGTGAGCTGTTCCTTCTTTGCTGGTGGCAAGGAGAAGTTATTGTCGCTGAACCAGTTTGAAATGTTCTGTGCGTTCCACAAGCACTTCTGAATTACTTGCACCTTCAGCGCCTTGATTTCGTCCTTGAATGTTTCAGAATAAGTGACGAAATCTGTCCATTCTTTGCTGTCCTCGTTTGACACAACCTTATCCGCAAATTCGTCAAAGCTGCGTAGACCTTCAACTTTAATTACGCAGTCAGCATGATGGAACGGGTTATTGCCGTTGGCATACATTGCCTCGGGGTTAACGGTGATTTCGTATTGTTCAGCCTCACAGATTTCTTTTAGTGTATCAACTAAACGGTTATATGGGCACTGAACGAAACCCATAAATGATTTTTTAGACAGAATGCCTTGAAGGTCGCTTTTGCTGACCGGCAAGGTTGTCTTTTCAATGTTGAAAACTTCCGAATAATTTAACATAGCTATCTCTTTTTGTATTTATACAGTAGAATAAATACTGTATGGCAGATTTCAACATTGACAACGAAAACAAAAAGTGGGCCACATACGGCAACAATTATTTCTACCTTAGAACGAAGGTAGGCGAAAGCAATGTCACGATGGACGGAGTTATGCAAGAACTGCCGTCAATAAATCTGTCATCTGAATGGGAAGCCTCTCCGGCTGCGACCATCGGCGATGAACTTGAAAAACTGGCAAATTCTGAATTTCTTGAATTTCTATCACAGAAGGGTGGAACTGACGGCGTTCACATGCTTAACTCTGACCAGACAACATCTCGTGTTTATAAGGGTGGCTCAAAGCTATCCTTTGAACTTAAGTTCCGTTGTTATCCGGGACAAAAGGTTGGTCCGTATAAGCTAAGAACTGCTAAAGAATGGATTCGTCTGTTGTCGCTGACAACACCTGTGAACAGCAACTGCGGTATCAATGTCAATAACTTGTTGAACAATGTTGGCGCTGCACTTGACGGTGTTGTTGCTTTGTTCAAGTCACTAAAAGACGGTGACGAAAAAGAGGGTGAAGACGACGATAATAAAGACGAAGTCGGCGAAACAATGGCTAAGCAGATGGAGCAGTATAAAAATAAAGACGGCACGCTTGATAATTCATCAGGTGCCGCTAAACTTGATGAAGCCGTTGAAGGCATCAAAGATGAAAAGGACAAGAAGGACGCCCAGGCTGGTAAGGTTGCATTGAATGCGGCTCTTGACGGCGTAAACGGCGCACATGCTGGCTTGACCAGCGACTCTAAGTTGTCCACTCCTCGTCTTTACGGTGCTAACATTTTTATGCTACGCATTTACCCGTTCATATTCACAAAGGAATTTTCAGTTCACATTAATTCTTGGTCAGTCACTCCGTCTCGTGAATACAACGCTGACATGGGTACTCATTATTACTATGACTTTAGCTTGTCATGTGAAATGGACCAAATGCCTTCATGCCCAACATGGGCGCAAATCTTTGGCACTGCCAAGAAATAATTATTTCTTTTCTGAAGTATTGTAATAGTTCTTCTTAGAGAAGAAACGGCTCGCAAGAGCATTTGAAGGCGCCATGTTAGTCTCAAGGTCAACTTCAAAGTCAACCCACAGCGGCATAGGCACTTCTTTTTCTACCGCATTCTTTGCGATAACAAACTGCTGGCTAGGTGTTGCATTAACACTCTTAACAATCCAGTCAAGATCATCATTTCCAAAATCAGGTGTTCTCATACAAAGCGTGTATTGTCCGCGCTGTGCATGATTATGGTCAACAGGCAAATCAAGACCGGCTGTTTCACCAAGGGCGGCCAATGTATACTTGACTGTTGCAGTGACGATGTTTTCATCATCAGGTCTGCCCTTGACTGCAGTACCAATCTTTTCACCAGTATTTGAAATGTTCTTTGCCACATTGGCGATAACGCCGATGGTTGCAGAAGACAATGAATACTGCTTTGGAGGTGATGTCAAATAAGTGAAGAAACGAATGACTTTCAAGTAGCTCTGCGAACAAGTTGCTGAGCCATTCTTTTCATCATCTGGTTCATAATAAGCTCTGAATTTCAGCTTAACGGAAATTGGGTTGCCCTTCTCAACAACTTGCTGTGACCAGCTGTCAGTTGCGACTGGCTGGAAGAACTCAGGACCAGAAAGCATTCTCACGAACTTGTTGCTCATGAGTTCATTTATCTTTCCAGCAACTGATGCCGCTGCACCATCCTTCCAGCTTGTTTCAACCGTAAATGTAATTGGGTCAAGGTTCAAAATTGAAAGTGAGTGAAAAGGTAAGTTCGTCTGGCTCTGACTTGCAAAGCCAGGGTTATACAAGTAAAGAGATACGGTTGATGTATGCTGCACCGGAGCGCAGTAAGTAGCAGAATTTCGTTGTGCCTTTTTAACTGTAAGCATTAGAACCACCCAGCAAACAAACCACCCTTCTTAGACTCAGGGGCAGTCGCATAAATTGCTTTAACAACATCGTCCATAGCAGCAGTGATTTTACCCATCTGCATGTTGAAGGCTTGAGCAGTGACAAAGTTAGAAGGTGTCTTTGAAAGCGTTGAAGTTTCTGATTCAACGGTTTCCCCATCAGTCGGCATGATTGTGTTTGTAGCACTGTCAATCACTTGTGTTTCCGCATTCGTCACTGTGTTAGTTACCGCGGTGGATCTTGCGTATCCTTCCTGCTTTGACAATGCAGCCGTCAAAAGCTCATTTTCCAAATCCTTAATCTGGCGTGTATTTTCCACCAAAGGTTCTATTGCCTTGGAGAAGGAATTAGCGCCAACTAACCCCATCAGCCAACCGACGATAGGCATGCCAAAGAGGATACCCAAAAATGCGCTTGTAATGTCTTCTACGCTGTCAATTACGGCACTGATTAGTTTTATTGTCTGTTTTATAATTAGGCTTGAAACCCCCGTATAAAGGTCTTCAATCGTATCAAGCAGCGAAAATACAACGGCGGCAAAATTTTGACCTATTGCAGCCATATTTTCCGTGATAGGTGTGATAGCATCCATGAAAGCATCAACCATCTGACCCAAAAGTAGGGCAGTAAAGAGCTTATCCATTTCCATAGACACCGTCATTGTATTTACCACAAGATCCTTCAGTTCGTCCTGAGTCAGCTTAGGCTGTTCCTGAGTTTTCTCAATCTGCTTATTCAAATAAGATCCGAGAATAGCCGCAACAAGTCCGTTGAAGATCCTCGAGATTTCCGAAGCAAGCCTATCCATAGTAGCCTGCATCATTAAGAACGATGTTTCGAGTCTGCTGATAACTTGGGTCAATCCTTTATTCAAAGTCTCTGACATTTCAAGCATCTTCTGAGCCATCATCGGAATAACTTCAGAAAGCGTTTGCATTGTCAACTTAATCATGTCTTCGGTCTTGCCAAGTTGTTCCTCAAAGACACCCATAATATCTTCAATCATGTCGGTCATCATTGCCTTCATGGCCTTTGTCAAGATATACATTGCGATGACAATGCCAAGCACAGCAAGAACCACTGCAACAGCGATAATTGCAGCAACCACAATGAATGCGACTACGATGATACCGATAGCGACAGCAATCAAGGCATAGCCAGCCCAGTCAGCTGCGACTGACGCCATTGTCTTGATGACTTCACAAACAAATTTGAAGGCAAGCAAGACACCTTCTTTAATCAAACACCATGCTACATAGGCAAGGAAGGCGGCAATTACTATGCCTCCCACAACCAATAAGAAGTCCATCACATCGCCGTCTAAGTAGCCTTTGATAAATCCATAAAGCAATAGGCCAAAGATTATGATGAGCGGCAATACCTTAGTCAAGAATGCAACGACTAATGAGAACGGGTTCAACGCCTTTGCTGCTGCGCCAGCCATTTCTGATGCGATAAGACCGCTGTTCAATTCAGGTGCAGGCATTTCTCCTCCGCCTCCACCTTTTTCATCGCCCTTGCCTTCAATGACCTTTGTTTTTGCAGCACCCTGCTTTTTCATTTCTTTGCTGACACTTTGCCAGAGCTTACCGACCTTCGTATTCTGAATGTATTCCTTTGCGGAAAGCTTTGCCATATCTTTCAGGATGGCACCGGTTTGCTTAATCTGAGCAATGATACCACCTGACTTATCAGCAGCTAATTTCTTGGCTTCGGTTGTTGCTTGTAGACTTTCAAGGCTAGCCATAGTCTCAGCTTCCTTTTCTCCAGTCTCAAGCATTTGCTTTGTTGTATCAACAAGCGTTGCGACACCGGCTGACTCTGCGATGGTTGCATCCGATGCTTCAACATGAACCTTATTCATGTCAGAAAGCATGACGACGATTTCACGAAGACTGTCGCTCATATCAAGAGCAATAGCATCTTGATCTGCCTTTGTCTTCGCGGCTGCCATAGCATTCATGTATTCAGCCATCTTGTCAACTAATCCAGCCATACTTTACCTCTAATTTATTTATTAGTAAAGCCAGGTTGTCTGAACGCCAAATGAACCTTGTATCTCACTCTCTGCGTGATATGATGTTTCCCTATCGCCTTCAAATTCAGCTAGACGTTCGGCAATCTCCTTTTGCCATTCTGCATCTAGCATTTCTTGCGTCTTGACGATCTTGGTCTCTTCTTCACGATATGCCTTGATTTCTTCATTGTATTTTCTGGCGCCTTCGTGGGCAACCTTCAAATGGCATGCTCGTGAACAGTATGTTGCGTAGCCTTTTGACAGTTTCAAGAACGCAGTCGGTTGTCCGCAAACTTTACAGATACCTTCGCCTTCCTTTTTCAAGTGCTTATCATAATACTGTTGACCTGTCATCTTATGGGCATTCTTCAAATGATGCCCAAATTTGACGGCGGCTACATTCGAGTCTTTACCTGTGAATTCTTCACCACATTCTTTACAGGTGTATGTTGTTTCTTCACCGTGAGAATGCTGGTACTGACGAGCACACTGGACTGAACAAAAGCGTTCATAGCCCAATGTGAAATTCTTAAAGTCAGTCGGGTTACCGCAAGTTAAGCACTTGCCTTCTTTATCATCTTTCTTGCACCACTTGTCATAATAGTCGCGGACAGACATGTGCTTTTGAGCAATATGACTGCATAAAGTAACGGCGCCGTTGAAGACGCCGCCGCACTCAAGACAATGTGTTTCTCTAGACAGATTCGTTTCCATGATCTACCTTATTCGGATTGACGACGCCTTCATCGCCAGTCTCAACACAAAACTCCAATTCTTCAACTTCAAATGTCGCTATCATTGTTCCCAATTCAGCAGTGCCATACTTCAGGTCCAATGAGCTGAGGTTATTTATAATGCAGTGCTTGAAACGAATTTTTGAAATGACTCTTCCATCGTTATCAAGTGCACAAACCTCAATAGCATCAATGCAGTCCATGCGAAGCAGCTCTTCGCCCTTGAGGCTCTTCTTGCCACAAGGCTTACCGAAGCGCATCTGATACAGCCATGAACTGAGCATCCAATAGTTGAACATGTGTTCATCAATCTTGAACTCAATAGTCACGGTCTGCAGTTCACGAGAACCAATCGGGCTCGGGTGGAGCTGTCTATACTGACCAGTAGTTGAATAAAGCATCGGGATAGACAAGTCAGGCATGTTTATTCCCTTGATGTAGTTATTGAACACATGAATGTCTATCTTGTCATAGCCGGTCATGTTAGGCACATTAGAAAAACGCACCTCAAATTTGTTCTTGTGATAATCGTTTATTTGGGTTGTCAATCCTGGCATAATACCTCTTAAATAGCTACGGTCACTCTAACTTGGTTCTGCGAGAACTTCGGCACATTGGCAGATGTTTCAATGTATTGTGTGATTTCGTATACATTGACATTGACTGTATTCAATGCTTCAAGTTCTTCATCATGTCCGGTATATGACGGCACCAACTGAATTGTTGCAGTCTTAGGTGTTGGGTCAACACCAGTTGCTGTCACTTCATTAACGCCGATCTTGAATGGAATAGGCATTGAAGATAGAGCACCAAAATCATAAATCTCTGACTTGAACTTACCCCAGTTGTATGTATAGCCGGAACCGACAATATCATCAGTGATGTATGCAGATGATTTCAACTGATAAAGCGGTGTCAAAGATTCGGTTGTCTTTTGTGGGTATGCCGGATCTGACGCAGTTGTCCAAGGTGTGTTATTGACGAACAAGTGGTCATTGTCTACTGTGTCGTCATTGAACACATAGTCTGGACGATAGTCATCTTCAATGGTCTGCCATTCAACTTCTTGTGTTTGCGGGTTAATACTTGAAATGGCACGAGCATGTACTGGCACGATAGGATCTGTGGTAGGTGGGTTCAATCCAAGCGGATCGGTATCGGTGCATTTTTCAAGGTCACCTGTAATCAAGCGAGGCATCAAACAAACTTCAAAGCGTGCGATGTTCTGATAGTCAAGCGCACAAACCACAACCACTGACTGGAACTTATATTCAGCGTTCACCTGCGGAATGAAACGGAAGGTCAAGCTCTTCTTGTCCTTTGATACCCAGTACTGCATACCATTTCTAATCAAGGTTTCATCATCGGTATTTGCGAATACATCGCTCTTAACGATGCCATGCACACCACTTGTTGATGAAGTCTCATAAGTTTGGCTACCATTACAAGTGATAGAAAGCATTGGGTTACTGGTGTCAGCGATGTAGTCCTTTATACCTCTCTTTCCAGAGGTTCCATTTTCACAAGCATCTACTGCTGAGTTCGCTTGGTCCATTGTGTATGAAATACCGGCAACTTGCTGGTTTATCAAATCAGCAGCATCCTGTGATGCGTAATGCAAAGCAGCAATACGGTCATCATACAGTGCTGACAATCCAGCATAAGTCCAAGGACCACCACCTGACAATTCGTAAGCGGCTTGTGTAGTCACCCATTCACCAGTTTTCTTGTTTTGATAAATCGGATCATTGGGTGGTATCTCAATATCATCACGAAGGTCGCGCTTCTGTTCCTCGGTTGCCTTTTGCTCAAGCAGCATAGCAATCTGTTGAGCATTGTCGGCAGCCTCAAACTGGTTCACTATGTCAATGCGAAAGTCAGGCGCAGTCAAGTCAATTTCGTCAATCGTATCCGATGTCACCTGCACCGTGCAGACGAATCCATCGTAATTAGACTTAACATACATTGCCATAAATTAGCTCCTATACTTATATGTGATATTCAAACGGACAACAGGCAATTCATTCGTCATTGAGAAGTTCACAATGTTGTTATTGTCATCGAGAACAGAGTCACAGAATGTCACCTTCATCAGTTTATATATATCCACTACTAGGTTTGTAATGTTAGTCCAGAGCTCGCCTGATACATCTTGTTGGTTCATGTCAGTGTATGAGTGGTAATAATACTTCTGGATGATCTTCGGCACCATATACTGCCAGAATGATTTCTCAGTCAATTCAGTTTCCATCTGGTTCTGAATAGCACCCACACGCATGATTGTTTCTTGACGAGTCAATTCATCCATAGTCTCAACGTAATACGGCAAAGCGATAGCACGGTCTGCTTCATGAACCACAGTAGCATTTTGAATCCACTGCTTCAAGTCTTGTTCAATGCTAGCAACCTGTGAAGGTGTCAAGCCGTATGATGAAGCGTTTGATGTTGAGAAATTAGTGGTTGATGCAAAGTCATCTTTTGATGTGACGTAAACATACATCATTGTTTGCTTGTTTATCACATCAAAGCGAGAACGCTGTTGATAACCATACATCGAGATGATTACATTTGAACCCGTTTCAGTCACTTCATACGGTGTGAACTGAATTTCGTTTCTGAACTTTGTTTGCTTATCTGCACTGTTGTAGGCATACAAGCGAATCTTAATGTTCTTGTTCCTCAATGCTTCAGCGTTAATTTGGTTGCCGTTTGAGTCAGTCAAAGGCAAAGCGATAACATTGTAGTTGATGTTGGTTCCTGTGTTGTTGTAAACAGGTGAGCCAGGAAGGTTCTTGTTCAAAGAGTAGATCTGAGTATATGTCTTATTACTGATGTTGTAAGACAATACATTTTCCTGACCCTTAATTAGTTCAGAGACCTTGATGTCTAGGTTGATAGCTCGGGTTTCATTGCGGTTAGCAAAGAACTTCAAGATATCTGCCTTATAGATTGGCGAACCAAATGAGGTGTGTTCATCCAACCATTCGTAAATCTGATTTTCAACTTCACGCTTGTAATTGCTCATCTTTGCAAGCGGGTCAATTTCAACAGTACCGCAAACATCGTAATACTGAACGAACGGAGGCATTGCATAAATCTTTGAGTTCATAATCATCTTAGGAGCAATGTTCTGACGAATCTTCTTGATGTTCTTCAACCATTGCTTTGATGGGTTGCGTTCATATTGCTGCTGATGGAATGAGTTATAGCTCATCAGCATTTTCAAGTAGTCAGTCAAGTGGTCAAGATAAGCAGTTCCTGAACCGTAAACGGTGAATGCACCGAATGCGTTGTCATCTTCATCAAGAACGTTTCTGACGCTGTTTATCTTACCATTGATGTTATAGGTACTAGCAGCAATAGCATAGCAGATGCAGTTCTGCATGTACTTATATGTTGTGTTGCCACCTTCAAAGATTTCTTCAATTTCTTCTTGTCCCCATGCACCAGCATTTTTAACCTTCACTGGCGAAGTCATAGCCTTAAACCAGCTGACGAAATCCTGTTCAGTGACAAGGCGTCCAGCTGCAGCGAAATACTTCGGAGCATTGTTCTTGATGCTCTGCATTGTTTCAAAATCAGTACCACCAGTAATATCTGAATTGACGAGGAACTGAATGTTCTGGGTAATGTCAAGCACGCCGCCAGCCTGTGAGGCATAGAAGCGAGCGGTTGTGCTAAACATAGAACCAGTTGTGCCAAGAGCATTTGCTGTTGCTCCCTTGGTCTTTAGATAGCGAATGTAAATGTTTTCATCTTCACGAAGCAAGCCGTTATTTACCACAACGCCATCACCGAACTGCAAACGAACAGTCTTGTCTTGGTTAGTGGTAATGCAGCAAACCTTCAACGGATCATTTTCATCAGAGTCTTCAAACTCCTGAACGCCTTCGTTCAGATAGATTGAACAGTCTTCAATATCAAAGAGCTTTTCTTCTAACCAGGCTTCTTCTTGAGTATGTCCAATACCAACCTTTGTGAAACCGTATGTCTTGTAGAACTTGCCGCGAGAGTATGCAGACGGATCACGACGGCCATACCAGTTAGACCATTCCAAATCATCAATGTCGTAGTACTGATAATTCTTGCCAAGCTTTCTTAGGTTTGAAACGCCGCGAATTTCGTGTTCAGCAATTTCACCTTGGAATGCCTTGATAGGATATGCATCAGCAGAATTATACATCTTGATGCCGCCAAGTACCCAGTACTTCATAGCGGTTGAATTCTTAGCGAAAATAAGAGTCTTACTCCATGTTGATGACTGACCGTCACGAATATCATCTTCATCAAATGTATATGAATAGTCGCTTGACAACATATATCTGTTGTTATTGAATGTCAAGTCGGCGTCTTCCTGGGTGAAGAATACGGTAGCACCAGCTTTGAGTCCCTTAGGCAGAGGTCCCTTAATCTTGATAGCAATTTCGCATTCAGCAGGCGTTGGACGAATTGGTGAATAACCCAAATTCTTAGCATGCTTGATGATTGACGAATCAAGACGAGCGGTGTCAATAAAACCTTCTTCTGCAACGCGCTGCATAAAGAAGTTCGTTTCATCCATGGTGCCTGTAAGCATTTCCATAAACATCTGATAGATGGAAGCGGCTGACAGGTTTCTAAATCTTTCATCAGCACGAAGACGAGTCTGGAAGTCTTCAATAAGTTGCTGATAAGTAAAGCGTGTGTATTCTGTATTGTTTGCCATATTGCCTCTTTATATATTTATACGGCAAAAGGTGGCCCTAGGAGACCACCTTTCTTTACCTAGCAGGTTGTTAGATTAAGCATTTGCGTATTTCTTGAAGTCTGGGAAGAAGAAGTCAGGTGTGAAACCAATCTTCTTGTTAACCTTTTCACCGCAAGTACATGGGATTTCAACGATCGGCACAAGACCGATGTTATTCTGCACCATGTAATTTGAGAACGCCACGAAGTCCATAGCCTTCATTGATTTGGCGAACTTGTAAGCCTCATACGGTGTCACATCCTGTCCGTCAACCTTTTCAATGTAAAGGGCAATTTCAGCCATTTCAGGGTCAACTGCTTCAATGATCTGATCGTTCTTTGCCAGTGCCTGTGCTCGTTCTTCCAAACGGAGTGTCGGATAGCGAAGTGTTAAGACCTTCTTTGACTTCGGCAATTCAAACTGCGGTTCAAAACTGTCTTTTGCGTAGTTGACCTTAAGATCGCTGAGGCGAACCTTGAAGGTGTCAACCTTCTTACATGATGGGCAAGAGTACTTCACGAAAATTGGGAAATCGTCGTATGTGACTGAACGAATGTAGAACAGCAACCACACCTTGTCGCCCTGAAGAATATCCTTATATGAGATGCCATGAATGCAGTTTGCCAAAACGCTGTTGATGGTTTGGTTTGCTGTTTCTTCAGTCATGGAGTTAAGGTTCTTCAAGTCAATCGGTGAAAGTTCTGTGACATAAAGGTCACTCTTATAGTACTTGCCCTTTGACGGCAAAAGGCTCTTGTTAATCATTACGGCATCTTCAGGGATATTTGATTTGTTTGTTGAGATGCCTTCATTTGCCATAACACCAGCAGCTGCAGAACCAAGGTCACCACCAACTACGGCGTTGCTAATCTTTTTGCTTTCCATATTAAATCACCTCACGATAAGATTTATTTTTGTTGTATTTATACGCAAAAAAGGTGACCTCTTTTGGAGGTCACCCTTAATGTTTTCTAACCGTTAACGATTAGGCCTTTAGATCCTTGTCGAGCAAAGCTGGGTTCAGCTTCTTTTCGTCAAGTTCATCAGGTTTAATGTTATCATAGATAACGTCAGCCTGGCCATAATCAGCATCAGAATACTTAGCTGATGGGTTAACAAGAAGTGTTCTCTTGTTGAATCCCTCAGGATCCTTCCAACCGCTGAGAGTATCAGCGAGCTGAGTATAGATACCATCCTGATAGTTCTTAGGTGTGTCAATCAAAATTGCGACGTTACCTGAGATGTTTTCCCAAGCAGACACATCGGTTGCTTCGTAGCCAGCGGCTTCTAGCAAAGAACCAGATGTCCACAATTCATCTGCATCGAAGAATGCAGAGATTGGAGCCTGAGCGTAATCGTTACCAACGGCATAGAAATCCGGATTTTGAACTGTAGGTTTCATTAGAATGTTTCTCCTTTTACCTTATTGTTTAACTTCCGTTTTCCGATTACCATTCGTTGCCATTGACGCGGCTTGCGATGCCTTCAAACTTCATCAAGCGGTAGTAGTTGTCAGCGCCAAGCATGTTGTTAGCAAATGCGTAGCGAGTCATGATACCGATACGAGGTGAGAAGGTGTTCGGGTCAATAGCCTGGTTAACGACGCCAGTTACGTATGGGCAGAAGATCACGCCAGCGTCATCGTTAGATGCGCCCTTGTATGCGACGAGAACTTCTTCATTATCAACACCGTGGTTGACAGCGTATGCATCGCGGTAAACCTTGATGGAACCGCCGTTCAATGTACCAACTTCCGGAGTTGCGGTAGAACCGGTTACGTCAGTTGTAATCTTGTTGAAGAACTGGGTTGCAGACTGGAGTGCAGTTGCCACAGCAGGGGATACCACTGCGATGTTACCCGGGTTCTTACGGGTTGCGATTGCGATGTCGTTAGACTGAGCAATGATGTGGGTGATGATGTTGCTCAAGCGTTCCTGAGACCAACGACCAGCCCATCCATCGTTCACGGCGTCCTTAGCAGGAGTCAAAACCTTGCGCTTGCAAAGAGCCTTACAACGAGCGATTGTTTCACGGTCAATTTCTGCAGTCAATTCGTACTGGAGAACGTTCACCATGTCGTTCACCATGTCAACACCCTGCATCTTCTTGATATCGTCAATAGATTCTAGAGAGAAGCTAGATGCGATCTTACGAGTCTTAGCAACGATAGCCTGACGGCTGAACATGATAGCCAATTCAGGAATCTTACCCTGACCGTCATGATCGTTCACTGACCATGCTTCAGCAGCCTGTGTTTCAACGCCCATACCGCTGTCAGCCGGTCCGTGGGTATTAGCCTGAGAACCAGTGAAGCCAGAGTATTCTGGAACGTCCTTCCATGCTGCTTCAACAACCTTACCCTTGTCTAGTTCGTCCTTGTAAACGTGACGCATTGCGTATGCTAGGCCAACAGGACCCTGCATAGCCTGAACACCAACGAGAACGTTAGCGAACAACTGCGGGAATACACGGCGAACAAGAGCCAATGAAACAGGAGCAAAAACTGCCTTAGCGTCACCACCATGCGGGATACCCTGGTCAGCACCTGTAGGAGCGCCAACACCGATACCAAAGTCTTCGTTCAAAGTATTTGAATAAAGATCATTCTGCTGGTTCTGAAGCAACTGTGCAACGTTTTCGCGAATATATTTGTTCTGAATGTCGGCAACTGAAATTCCTTCTGGAACTTCCTTTGTCCAACGTTCGACGATTTCACGTCTGATTTGATTATGCATTATTCCTCCAAAAAGAGTTTATGATTTTACGAAAATCACGAAATTGTTTATCGTTTTATTTTATTTATTTTTTCTTTTTTTACATTTCTCTTGAAAATGAAGCAGCTCTTAGAAGGAACTCATCCGATGAGGATGCGGTCTTCTTTGGGCGGTACTTTTCAGTGATAATATCTTCAGTTGTATCTTCAATCTTGAGAGATGCAGTCTTCGGCTTAACGCTTTCCGTAATACGCTGAGCATGAGGCTTAATCATGCGGGGTGCAGATTCGCAAATCATGTTTACGTAGTCATCAATATCCATTTTGGTTTCGGAATAGCTCTTGCTTTCAAAGAAATTCTTAACGCGAGCACACTGTGCTGTAGTCAAGCCGTTTGTCTTTTCAGCAATTAAAGCCTTCTTGTTTGCGGTTTCCAATTGTTCAGCCAATCTCATGCTTTCCTTGACCTGCTTGTCAAGAGACTGACGAAGTTCAGCGTTCTGAGCCTTAGCTTCGCGAATCTTTGCAGAGCCAGTTGTGTCAAGCGGAACAAACTTATCTTCAAAAGCGCTCTTGATAACGTTAATGATAGGTTCGTATGTTTCGTTAACAGCGGTCTGTTTGATGAGCTTAGGACTGATCTTTTCGGAAATAGTAAATTCAAGCCAGCGGTCCATGGATTCCACCATGGTTGCTTCAATCTGTTCCAATTCTTCGCCGTAGCGTTCCTTGAACTTTTCTTCAAAGAATCGGTAGCAGTACTGTTCAGCAGCTTCTTCCAACTTTTTCTGTTGTGCGTCAAGCTTCTTCTGTGCGTTTTCAGTAATCTTAGCACAGCGCTGTTCGCAATACTTATTGGCTAGTTCTTCGAGTTCAGCAGTCTTAGCTTTAATTGCTTCGTCTAGCTTTGCTTCGTAGAACTCAGCTGCTTTCTTGGCAAGATTTTTAGTTTCAATATCAAGCTTTGCTTGAACTGCTTCATCAACTGCTGACTGGAATGAATTCTTGATTTCATTCAAATCTTCAGGAGTAAGAACAGCTGCAAGCTTTTCGTAGATTTTATCCATTCAATCCTCCAATTTGTTTTATACACCGAGATGGTGTTTATCAACCTTCTCTTATTTTATTTATATGTTTCAAGAACAAAAAATCCGATGGTTTGACCCATCGGATATTATTAAATTGTTTGCTACTGATTAGACGTAGCCATCTTTATCGTCCTGCAGATTGGTATTGGTATCATCAAAGGCGTCTTCATTATACTCGATAAATCGTGCACCTTCGTCAGTTACTGACCACTTTTTAGTAGCAGGGTCAAATGCAAGATACCCTTCGTCAGCCAAAGCAGTGAAAATACCTGAACGGTTTCCGTGCGAGTATTCCCAGCCAAGAGCATCGTAGATTTCCCTCTTTGTGGCAGAATTGTCAAGTTGAGTGATAACCTTCATGATCTTGACGTATGAGGCATTGGCCTTCGGTCTACGGAATGTATACCCAGACCAACGAACGCCGTTTCCTCTCTTACAGGCCGGCAATCGTTCAGCCAGTAGCCCAGCCTTATTCAATGCCTCCAGCGCTTCATTTATTTCCATCTTCATTTGATTACCTTAGGTGAAATTCTTGAGCAAGCCAATTTCCTTGTCCAATTTCTCGATGATATCAGCGAACAAATTGTCAAGCGATACCTTAGACTGATACTGCTTTTTGAGCTTTTCGCATTCTTCACGGAACGCGGTCAACTTCAGCATTGCGATAGACATATCATAAGGCTCTGCTGTAATCATATAGCTCTTGGTGTCAATCTTGAACTCGTAGCCCATTGAAAGCACAGTTTCAACAAGTGCATCGGCAAAGTCGCGAATTGCTTCATATACAACTTGCCAATGTTCGTGATGAAAACCGCTTTTGCAAGTCCAGTGGTAAACCTGAATCTTGTTTGCGAATGTCAGAGCATCAAGGGCAAATGTGTAGAGCTTAATTGTCTCAGCATCTGTAGTGCTGGCTAGAAAGCTCAAGAAATCAGCTTCAATTTTACCGATGTTTTCCTGTTCCATTATTTTACCTGTGCATCTGTTTCGGTTGTCACCACGCCACGCTTAGGCGGATCATTTGACAAGAATGTCTTTGAAGGAGCAAGGAGTTCGTGTGTGTGACCAGCAGCTTCAAGGCACTTCCCATCAACAATCATATGTTCATGAGTAGGCACATTCACGGCACCCTTCTTTGGATCATCGAGAGCATCGCCGGTCTTTCCCCAACCGATATTCGGTGCCCAAAGAATGTATTCGTGATGATGCGGTCCAACGAACTTATTACCCTTGAACTTATCTGTCTCGCCAATCTGCTGGGTGGTTTCATTCACCTGCGTATTGCGGTGCTCGATTTCGTTCTTTGAGTACTGTTCAAAATTCATTTGATACCTCTAATTATCCAACATTTGAAATTACTTCGTATGTTGAGTACTTGAAAGTCACGCTACGAGTAACCTTAGCGTCACCTTCCATGTTCAATTCTGCAGAAGCAATTTCTTTCGGCCATGCGAAACGGAACTTATAAGAAATAGGTAGCTTGTTTGTCAAAGTAGAATCGTAAAGGTCAACAGTAATGGTTGCTGTATAGTCCTTTAGGTAGTTTGAGAATGCACCACCAGTAACGCCAGTAGCGTCAATGTCGTCGTCAATGGCATGGTTGAACATCAAGTTTGACCATCTGTGCAAGAGCTTTGAAATGGTCATGTCCTGGAACTCGTCAAACTGGATGGTCAAGTCACCATCTACAGTTGCCTTACCAGGATATACGAGCTTAGAGCCCATATATTCAGTTGAAAGTTCACCGAATGTCTTCTGCGGAATAGAAGCAGTCTTAGCACGGAGCATCAAATCTTCAGCGCCAAGCATATCTGCCAGTTCCTTATTGTCAAACTGGAAGGTTACCTGGAAGAGATACTGTTTCACAAGGTCAGGTAGGTTCTTGATCTTAGTTGTGAAAACGCTCATATTATTTTCTGCCATATAAATCTCCTATTTCGTTCTATATTGTATTTATTAGAATTCCATATCGCCTTCGTCTTCTGACTCTTCATCGCCACCTTCTTCCTTGATAGCGTCCTGAGCAGCACGGATGTCAGCGATTTCACGGTCAAGCATCTTCTTGTTAAGCAACTGGTCTTCTGTAGACAATCCAAGGAATTTCTCCAAAACGAATTGCTTAGAGAGGATAGGCGGCTGATCTTCGCCATCGTCCTTGACATTTGAACGAGAAGGCATCATTGTCACCAAACCACCAAGAATACCAGCACCCTTTTCTGCGATAGCCATTTCACGATAACGGCGAGTGTCAGTAGAAGGAATTAGCTTGATGTCGTATGCGTCGGAGTCAAGGTACTTGTCTTCAAATCCTGCAACCTGAAGCTGAACCATGAAGACCTGCTTGATGATATCAGCGAAGTCTTCAGCCCAACGAGCACAGCGCTGCTGGAACGAAGATTCGTCAATGCTCAAACCTTCAACGCCCTGAACGTATTGGGCAGTACCGGCTTCAAGTTTCCAACGAGTTGCTGGAACTTCCAAAGCATCGGCGACCATTTCTTTATACCCTTCAATAGCTTCATGCATACCGTTGAATTGGGTACCGCCCTGGAATGTTTCAACTGTTGAGCAGTTTCCGTTTCTATCCTGCAGGAACCAAATGTCTTGAGACAATGCCTGTGTATTTGCTGCACCGTTTACAAGACCGGTATGTGGGTCAAGGTTTAGGTCACGGCGATATTGGGCAATGCACTGCTGCAAGAATTCTTGCTGCTTAGGCACTGGCAAGCCACCGCCATACATCTTCCACAAACGCTTTTCTGGAGCACGAACCATGAAGTAAACTGCCTGAGCATCTTCCATAGCACGAAGCTGGTTGATAGGCTTAATTGCTGCTTCAAGGTGACCGCGAACGTCATTCAAGTTATTGCCGTATAGGCCATAGTTTGAATAAGCGATTTGGTTTCGTGTAAATGTCTTTACCTGATTCTTTTCGTATTCACCACTAATCAATGATGGGTCCTGAATAAAGCCAGTCAAGATGCCTTCATCATACACGCAAAGCGTGCAGTAAGGCGGCAACTGCTTTAGGCCCATGACGCAGTCCTTGTCATCATTCAAGCAAATTTCAAGGAAGAGTTCACCGTCAGTCAACCAACGGTTGAAATACTTCCACATCTTGTTCTTCTTGAAGACAGCGTTGATGATGTAATTGAACTGATCCTTCAAAGCGTTAAATTCAGTTTCTGTGAATTTTGATTTGTAGGCTGGGTCAATGTCAAATGTAGCAACACTGCCATCTGCCCTCTTGGAGCAGCATTCATCAGAGATGATTGTAAGCAGCTTCTTTACGAAGGCATACTTTGCCATTGTGCGATAGTAGTTTATTCTTTGACGCTTCGTTGTGAATACGGTATCAAAGATGATGTTATTCTGTTCATACGGATAGACTGGAGAACCTGCGCCATAACCGCGAACAAGTTTGCTCAAGTCAAGGGTGTCTTCGCCAACACCGTATGAATTCAGCTTAGCAAGGGTTTCTCTTGTCTGCGCCTTGTCTGGCGTAGTTTGCAAGAACCTGTCGCTAAACGGATTTAATAATGACCACTGCATGTATTAACCTCACTTATGTATTATTTATTGGGCTAGTTCATACTTACGAATGTAAGGTTGAATAGCGGTAAATAACTTAGCAGGAATGTTGTCTCTAAATCTATCTTGTATCTCTTTCGGAGCATAAACAAAATCATGTGCCGCAGTAGATACGAATGCCAAGTTGAACATCAAATTCTGTGTTATCTCGTCAAGGTATTCTGGCCCAAATTCAATTACATCGCCATAACCGCTATTGTTGGCATCTGGCTTCAATGATATCAGTTCATGCTTGGTGTAGATGTCAACGATCTGTTCAAGCCATGTATAGTCATTGTTTATTTCCGAATAGAAATCCCAGAAGTAATCATTGCCTTCGTTGTCAGTGAACAAGTAGGCATGTGGAGCTTCTACCAGATAGCTCTCATTTGCGGGGTGCAGCGTTCTTGGACCGGGTATGCCACCGATCTTTCCTTCTGGTCCTCGTGCCAAAACAATGTCAGGTATTTTCTTGTTATATGCCATACCCGCATTACGACGAGCGACAAATGATTTCCTACGGCGTAGTTCAATGATGCCGACTTTCGCCTTTCTTTTCAGCTTACCTTTTCGCTGACCAAGTTTTCTGCGACGGCGTTCAGCTGCAGTAATGCGAACTTCCTTGGGGCGGCCATCTTCATATTCTACTTTGTATTTGCCTTTCTTCGTAGTAACCCATTTTTTCTTTCGCTTACCGTTGCGGACTACATACTTGACTTTCAGCGCTTCATTACAATACTCTTCAAAATTCATGTAGCCTCTTCTTTATTGTATTTATACGGAAAAAGAGGGTAGGCGAACCTACCCCCTAATGTTACGCCGGAAATCTTAGATGAACTTCTTGCCTACACATTGGTTGTCAACCATTTCAAGCCAGGCGTTAGTGTGCTTATCTGATTCTAGCCAGAAACCGCCATCGTTGATAAACTTATATTGCCAATCAAGAATACGGTTATAGTTGTCTTTCTTGCAGAGTTCCCAGAAGCGTTCGTCAATTTCTTCCACAGTGACATTATCAAGGAACTTGCACTCTGGATGAATTTCTTCGTATGGCGAGTCCTTATCAGCAGCAAATACAGTGCCCATAAAGACTTGTCCAACCGCACAAGATTCGGTAAAGCGAAGGCTTGACTTGCACTTATTGAAGGCGTTGTTCACAAGCGGTGCGAACGAGAAATCTGCGTTGGTTTCCATTACCTGACGAGGGAATGAATTGCAGTCTACCCAAGGAATGAATGTAATCTGGTCCTTGATGCACTCCCAGAACCAAGGCAAGGCACCCATCACGATGAAGTTGATTTTGCCTTCTTTGACATTCTTAATTACCCAGTCGCACCACGCATTGTCCATATCGCCCTTCAACGGAGTAATACCAGGGAAGCCGTTGGGTTCTTGTGGCGAAGGATTGCGTGGCGGAACAGGGTTTCTATAGTGACAAGGAGAACCTGAGTAAAGTACTGTTGGTTTCTTAATGTCTTCTGTCTTGTGAGCTTTTCTTGGGTATGACCACAAGAAGCGCGGCACAACGTTACGAATGACAGTGACATTATGAATGTCAAAAATTTCTTCCATCTTGCGTTTCAAGTATTCAGTTGAAACAACCACTTCATCAAACAAAGGCAACACCACGCGGCAAACATTTGTGGTTTCTTCGCCTGTAAAATGTAATGATGCTGTGTTGTATGCCGGTATGCATTCACCGTCAATCTTAAACACCTGATCATCAACTTCAAAGACCATCTTGTAGCCGAACTTCGGCTGCAGAGCCTTATAACGCTTAATCAGTTCAATGTGTCCCTGCGTGATAGGACGCTGAAATACCAGAGCCTTTGCGGCAGCTAGATACGACCCATCAAAAATAGGGAAAGGCATAAGCACTGGCTTGAAGCCAAGGTGTTCATGCCCTGCATAATACATTGCATTCCATCTTAGTCTATAATGAGAGCAGCCTGAATTGTCAAGAGGGAAAATCAAGACAAGTGACTTGCCGTCATTAGAATTGGCACTTAACATTTATCACCTCACGAA
>Ga0265298_10001188_pt1 | contig 38423 bp, 42 predicted proteins | sample AusTroGonzalo_MG_3_FD_193486 | JGI IMG/M metagenome (GOLD analysis project Ga0265298, IMG submission 193486) | Bovine rumen microbial communities from tropical cattle in Woodstock, Queensland, Australia - Gonzalo_01 | ecosystem: Host-associated > Mammals > Digestive system > Stomach > Rumen ...
GATGCCTGAATCACTTACCGGAGCAGAGAAGCAGCGGTTGCGAGTTGCAACGCTACTGTTTCTTGCTCAAGCACTTCACAATACTGCGAACCAACGGGGCGAAAACGGATACAAGGAAAAAGAGAACCTCGCTAAAGAGATCGTAAAGACCGTGAAACAATACGCGGAGGGAATTCTGGCGCAGAACGACCTCATGGGCTGGGAAGAAGAACACCCCGACAGCCCGGAGCCGGAGGAAGCTGCAGCGTTTGCGCTGGCGGCTACAGACAAGGGGAAGATCATTCGGAGGCTGCGGATGGAAAACGGCTTCACACAAGCGGCCCTGGCTGAGAAGATCGGGGCAACCGAATCCTTCATCTGTCAGCTGGAGACCGGAAAGCGGCATCCGAAATACGAAACTCTCTGCCGCATCGCTTCCGCCCTCGGCGTTCCCATCAACCAATTCTATGAGGATGGAGAGCCCGAGAACGAAAGGCCGCAAGAGGGCGCCCAAGACTATCCGAGGGGCCGCAGCCGCTTTATCCGCGTCCACCGGATCATCCGCGGGAAGAACGGGGAGGCCGACACCTCCGCCGAAGCCTGGATCAACCCGGACCACATCATCAGCATCGAGCCGGGCGGCCAGCATCCGGGAACGCGGATCATCCTGCAGGGCGATTACATCCGGGTGACAGAGGACGCGGCGGAGCTCCTGGCGCAGATCAGAGAGTAGAAAGGGGGATAAGCAAATGGGAGAGCTGAAGCCCTGTCCCTTCTGCGGGGACAAGGGGGAGCCGGAGATCATCGAGGTGCAGCAGCCGGGCCGGCTCGTTCCGAGCTATCTCGTCGAATGCCTGGTATGCGGTGCCATGACCTATCCGACGCTGGACCGGGAGCGGGCGGCGAAGGACTGGAACCGGAGGGCCGGGGATGTTCATTAAACTCAACCGATACCGAGAATTGACTTCGCCTAATCTCTGGAGTTTGGAGCCGATCCTGATTAATCCGGAGAAAATCGAACTGATCAAGGTGGGAGAAGAACGAGGTAGCCTGATCGTAATGTCACGGGGAAATATCCTCGTGGAGAATGATGTGACGGAGATCGAAAAGACGATGGAAGCCTTGGGTATCAGAGTAGCAATGAAGTGTACCCCATGTCAAGGACAATTTTGAAATTTAGGGGGTAAATCGTCCCCCGGATATGCTATCATGCAGAAGCTTTCCCGGTACGGAGGATAGTGCGACGCTGAGGAGCGACATGAGCGCCGTGCCGGGTTCCCGAAGGCAGTGCATGAGGCGCTGCCTTTTTTACTGCCTTCTCGGAAACACAAAGCGTTAAACCTCGGGGTCCGGGGCAGCGCCCCGGGGCATACAGGTATTGGAAACGCCGGGTTTCAGCGGGTAGACGCCGGTCTGGCGGTAGCGGTAATACTCCCTGGGGGAAAGTTTCTCCAAATCCCACTGGTAACGATCCGTGTTGTAGTAATCCATCCAGTCATCCACAACGGCGGAGACCTGCTCGAAGGTGTCGCAAGCGGCAACTAACTCAGCGATCTCGTCCTTCATGTGGCCGAAGAAGCTCTCCTGCGGCGCGTTGTCCCAGCAGTTCCCCTTTCGGGACATGGACTGGACGAAGGCCGCGTCCTGGAGCTTCTGGATGAAAGCGTTGCTGGTGTAGTGACAGCCCTGGTCGCTGTGAACGATGGTCGTGTTGTCCAACTCCGCTCCGTATTGAGCGCACATGGTGTCCACCATATCCAGAACGAAGTCCACGCGGAGATTAGCGCTGAGCTTGTAGGCCAGGGCTTCATGGGTACAGGCGTCCATGATCGGCGACAGGTAGCAGGTTCCGCCGCAGTAATGGAGATAGGTGATGTCGGTCAGGAGCGCCTTGCGAGGAGCGTATTTCTTGAACTGGCGCTGAATCTCATTGCTAGCCACATGGCTCGTCTTCATCGCCTTTGCCATTCGGCGATAGGGATTTACCTGCCGGATCGGGCAGAAAAGGCCGTATTTCTTCATCAAACGGCGGATTTTCTTGAGATTCATGACCACCGGCGGCTCCAGATGCAACAGCCGCATGTAGATGCTCCGCGCGCCTTTCTTGTACCCGCGGAACTCATAGGCCTGCTTCACCAGCGCAAAATCCGTACGGTCGGATTCTTCGCGGCATTGCCGCAGCGGTGCGGCTTCGAGCCAGGCATAATAGCCAGACCGGGAGACGCCTGCGATCCTGCAAAGGGAACTGATGTTCAGGAGGTTGTCATCCTGTCGTATCGCCTCGTGGATGAGGCCGTACTTTACTTCCGCCGGTGCCTGGATTCCCATTGTCTCTGCGCCTCCATATTGGCCGCCTGCAGTTTTTTTAAAAATTCGACCTCCTGCCTCGTGTATGCCAGTTCGTTCTCCAACTGACGGATCCGCTGCTCCACCGTCTCCTCTCCCGTCTTGGGTGGCCGACGGTAGTTTTCGCTGCGTCCGTCCGAAAAGCCGTTCTCCTGCTTTGCTTTCTTGTTCAGCGTATAAGAAAAGCCCTCTACCCGGCTTGGTCCGAGCATCTCCGGGTCTATCCCGCAGCGCCGCATGGTTTCTGAAACGGGGATTCCTCTCTGCTTCTCCTCATACGCCAGCTTCTTGAACGCCTCCGTAAACCGGACGGTGTTCGCCGTTACTGACACTATGTTGGGATTCGTGCGGAGCTTCTCAATCTCTCGTCTGGATAATGGGTTCGTATGCGTCTTCTTGCTCATCTGCATCCATGCCTTTCCGTCCCGGCCATGGATACATCTTACCACACAAATCCTTCCCGCAGAAGTGTCCACCGTTAAGGGCGTACCCCTAATCTGGCTGTCCAGAATCCAGGCCCCCCCTAATCTGTTGGTGTCCATTCTGCAGGGTACAGTTTACAAGACCAGATAAGGACTAGAGACACGAAAAAAAAACTCGTGCGACAGGGTGTTCAAAATGACCTCCAAAACGGCATTTATTAGTGAGGGGTATAAAATCAGGGGTTTTTCTACATTTGTTGTGAGGGCTGCTTTACCGACGGAAACCTGGACAAGCGGCGGCACATAAGAATGAATCCGGGAGAGGGATCGGGGTATGACCTCTCCACCGCCTGCGGGCGGTCCCCATTCCGGGCGCGAGGGGGCCCCCTCGGGGACGCGCCTGCGACAAGCTCCCCTTTCAGGGGAGGCTGAGAAGAGTGACGACGAAAGGAGGGACGGACCATGATCGTAACCAAGCACGGAATCAAGGTGGTGGCCTACGTTCACACGGCGGACGGCCTGAAGGACGTGGACGAAGAGCTGACGCCGGAACAGCGGAAGAAGCTGGCCAACCACATCAAATGCACCTGGCTGAACCACCTCTACCGGGGAAAGGCGGTCTTCTTCCCGGCGGAGGAAGGAGCAGCAGACGAAGAGCGGACCGCCGCGTCTTTCTGACGAAAGACCTCGAAACCACAGAAGAAACGGCGCCGGAAGCCGGCGCTGACAAAAGGACAAGCACTGCTGACAGGAGGAATCGATGGGACTGCATGTGACGATCGCCGACGCGGAGAGCGGGGAAACGCTGACCGTCGAGGGGCACGAGCTCGACATCAACGCGGAGGGGCTTTTCCTGGTCGTCCCCTGCGTGCGGGAGGACGGGGAAGAGGGCGTGGAGCGGTACGCGCTGGGGCGCTCGGTCTGGCAGCCGATGGACAGAAAGCTGCTGACGGTGAAATGCCTGATGGACTGCGTGCGCGAGCTCTGCCGCAGCACCGACCCCGGCGCGGTGCCCGAAGTGATTTTTCCCGCCATCATGGGGCTCATGGACATCATGGAGAACGCCTTCGGGCGGAAGCTCGCCGCCAGGATGATCCTGGAAATGGCGGAGACCATGGCAAGGCTCGCCTGCGAGGAAGGCGAAGCCTGAGGGCGGAAAAAGCGCCGCTCCCGACGCTGCAATCGTCGGGAGCGGAGACAGGGGCGGGGGCGCTTACTACTACCCCCCGAATATATCACAAATCCAAACAAAACGCAAGGAAAAGGGGAGGACGAAAGAAGATGAAAACCCGGACGAAGCGGCAGATCTGCGCGGCCCTGGGGTGGACAAGCTGGCTGGGGATGCTGGCCGTGGTCGACGGCATGGACACCGGCGCCGTGGGCCTCGGCGCGGGGGCAGCCTGGAGCTTCGGGCTGCTGTTCCTGAGCGCCTTCCTCCTCTGGAAAGCGGGCTGGATCCGTGTCTAAAGGCGGCTTTACGCCGGAGGAGCTGGCGCTGCTGAGGGCCTTCGACGCCGAGATCGACGACGAGGAAGAACAGCTGACGCGATCGGAGCGGGAAGCCGCCGCCGACCGGGACGCGGAGATCCGCTTCTCCCGGATGGACGAGAGCCGGCGGAAACGGAACATCCGGCAGCGGGCCTATGACAAGAAGCACAAGAAGCAGCGGCAGGCGAACGGGCAAGCCTATTACCGCCGGAACCGGGAAAAACTGCTGGCCTACGGAAAGGCCTACCGGGCGGAGCACCGGGAGGAACTCAAAGAAAAGAAGCACGCCTGGTATCTGGCGCACAAGCCCGAACAGCAAGCCCGGAACCGGAAATACCGGGCGGCCAATAAGGAGAAGATCGACGCCGCCCGGAAAAGGTACGACGAAGCGCACCGGGAGGAACAGAGAGAATGGCAGCGGAAATACCGGGAGGCCCACAGGGAGGAGATCAACGCCCGGGCGCGGGCCAACTACGCGAAACGGAAGGAGGCGGAAAAGCATGCCCAAGAGCAGGCACAAGCCCCACGGGAAGCGGCCGCCGCCTCCGGCGGGGAAGCTCCGGCCGGCGAAAACGGATCTCCTCGGCACGCTGCCGGAGGAGCTGCGGGAGAGCCTTGAAAAGGCCCTGCGGCCGGAAGAGCTGCTGAAGCTGGCTGCCTGGGCGCAGCGGCTCAAGCAGGAATCCGTGAAGCAATCTACCGGAACGACGGGCCGGGTCCTTTACCTGGTCTTCCTCCGGATCATGAGCGACCGCATGGGCGCGGACACGGTGAAGCTGGAGGAGGCGGTGACGCTGGTGGACGAATACCTGGAGGACATCGGCGCCGGCAGGCTGAAGCTGCAGGACCTGATGGGATCCCTTCAAAGCGATGGGCTGAACATCAGCGAAATATTGAGGACAAGGTTATGAAGGTAACGATCTGGGCAGGGTCCAAGAGCTGGACCAGCGAACTGACCCCGGAATGGCTGACGGTCCTGGTGGACCTGGCCGCGGACCTGGACGGGAGACCGTGGATCCGGGGACAGGCCTGGGAAAAGGAACAGCCGGAGCCCAAGCGGCCGAGATCGCAGACGCCCAGGGCGAAGCGAGATTACCCGGCGAAGAAGAAACGGAGGTGATCGGCGCGCCATGGCGCCCGGCTGCAACCGATGGTGCTGGGGCTGCCGCTACTACATCAGCTTTTTCGGCGGTTACTGCAATTACCGCTATGTCAACCGGCGCAGCCGGGGATGCCCGCCGGGGCGGGGCTGCGCCTGCAAGGAAAAGACCGGGCAGAAGCGGACGGCGCAGGGACAGGACGAGGTCCTTTTTATCCACTATCCGCCCACGGACAACGAGATGCAGATCGTCCGCCTCAGCGAGGAGGCCCGGCGCAGAAGCACCAGCTACGGCCGGCTGATATGGGCCCTGGACGCGGCGGAGATCGCGGAGATCGCCCAGGGCCGGGTCTGGCAGAAGCGCCGGGAGCGGCTCCTGGCGGCGCTGGGAGGCAGCCCGTGGACGCCGGAGCTGAGATCGCTGCTTCGGGAGCTGTGCGCCAGGCTGCGGCACGGAGCGGCCGCGGAGGAATGTCTGCTGACCTCCAACGCACCGGCCAAGCAGATCGCCGCAAGACATCACATCAGTATCAGCACCCTGCACGGCGAGATCCGGCAGATCTACGCCATGCTGGGAGACGAAAAGGAGGAAAGAAAACCGTGAACATGACCAACGAAGAGATCATCCGGGAATACCGGGAGGCGAAGGCCCCCATGAAGCAGATCGGCATCCTGGCGGACGAGAACCAGTGCAGCAAAAAGAACATCGTGGCCATCCTGACCGCGGCGGGGGAGACGGTGCCCCCTCAGTTCAACGCGAAGCCGCCCGAGCACGCGAAAAAAAAAGACCCGGAAGATGGGGAAGCGGAATATGGGCCCGTGCTTCCAGCGCCGGCTTCCTCTGTGCAGATGCCGGATGACCGCGTGAACCGGGCCGCCGTGGATGCGATCGCCCGGATGCTGAAGGAGAGCTACGAAGGAGACATTGGGCAGGAGGACAGCGTTTGGATGTTCCGGGAGCGGGTCCACGGCGTGCTGTCGCTGGTTCACGAGCTGACCGGCTGACTGTCATGACGGGGTGCAGCGAATGCCTTTGCCGGGCCTGCCTGCTGTGGTGGAGCGAACGGTGCCCCTTCGGGGGCTGCTGGGACGATCACCGGGCCCTCGTTTCTCCGTTCCCCGGCCCGGAGCGCCGGACCTGGACGAACTGGGACAAGCCGGGAGAACAGGCCCACTGGTGCCGCGGCGGATTCTTCTATCCGGCGGATGCGTGTCCGGAATTCAGGCCTTACGAGCCGCCCGTCGTGCAGGTCTGCCTGCTGGAAAGCGTCCTGAAATGGCCGGACGGATATATCCAGTGCGGGCTTGTCGAGACCCAGGGATGCCGGAAATGCTGGGAACGGACCTTTGGAAAGGAAGAGACGGAATGAGCGGAATCTATGTTGAGAACATGCGCATGCCAACCGGCTGCGTCTCCTGCGACTTCGCAGACTATGGGACAACAGACCCATTTTGCCGCAGGCTCATGCGTACGATCACGCGGCACAGCGAACGGATGCAGGATTGCCCGGTCCACTTCGTGCCGGATCACGGCGACCTGATCGATCGAAGTGCGATGCTTGCCGGCCTGACAGACGTCAGCATAAGAAACTGGAACGGCCACTTTTTCCTGCCGACGCCCGCGAAAGCGGTTCGGGAAGAGACGGTCAGAGCTGCCCCGGCGGTCATCCCCGGAGACAAGGAGACCGGCAATGGCTGAAAAAGAGTACATCGGGCGGGAGGCTTGCATGCAGGCCCTGTGCGATGCCTCCACCCCCATCATCCGCGAAGGTAGGCCCACGTTTGCCGTGAACTATATCAAAGCTGTCGGATCTGTCCCGGCGGCCGATGTGAGGCCCATTATGCGAGGCAAGTGGATCGTGCCGGTACCGGGAGACGGAGATCCATATTGCCAGGTCTGCAAACGGGATGCGTTGTCCGTCGGCATCGGATTCAGGAGCCGTCCTGTATTAACAGACTTCTGCCCCTTCTGTGGGGCGGATCTTCGGGAGGAAGCATTATGATCCCGGCGCAGGTTTTGAGCTTGTTCATTGCGATGGCCATTGTCTGCAACTTTTCCCTGGTCCCGCTGGGTATCCCGGAAGCGAGGGAAACCCCTCATCCGACGCTGTACGCCATTCCTGGCGAGAGGGCCCATTCCGCGCGAGGGGACCCGCCGCGAAGCGGTGGGCGCGTGCTTCCCCCACGCTGGGACGCGCCTGCCACAGCCTCCCTCACCGACGGGGAGGCCGGGGAGGAGCGGAAACACACGGGGGTGGCCGAGACGGACACGGAGCGGCTGGCCTGCGCGATTTACAGCGAGGCAGGCGGCGACGAATGCAGCGACGAATGCCGCATCAACGTGGGCGACGTGATCCTCAACCGGGTGGAGGACATCCGATTTCCCGACAGCATCGAAGAAGTGCTGACGGCGCCAAGGCAATACGGCAGATTCTCCGTGACTGGGGTGATCTGGCCGGAGAGGGCCAAGGACCCGGGAGAGGCCCACGCGGTGGAGCGGGCTTACAGGATCGCGGAGCAGCTGCTGGCCGGCGAACACGGCGAGCTTTACCAAAACGGCTATGTTTGGCAGGCCGAGTTTGAACAGGGAAGCGACGGCTTTTGGCTGGACGGGCTCTTTTTCGGGAGGTAGATCATGAACGATCTTTCAAAGAAGCATCTGTCTGAAACCGGAAGGGCCGTACATATCGCCGCCGTGGTCATGCAGGCGGCGGGCCTGTGCCGCTACGAAAACCCCGGAAGAAAGTGCCGAAGGGTGACCTGCCCCACGGACAACGATTGTGTGAGGTGCATCGAAAAGTGGCTCCTGGCGAAAGCCCGCCGGGAGCTCAAGGAAAAAACGCAGAATTAAAGATTCCTTTTCCACACTTTCAACACCCTGTTGCTGTATGCCCTCTGTTCGACATCCTGATTATAAACTTCGCGGAAAACATCAAGTCCAACATCCGGCAACGCAGCTCCATGCTGCAAGAGCCGATGCAGAATAAACCTGAGCAAGGCACTGCATTATCACAGCAATCTGGACCGAAAACCGCCCTGGTAATCCGGCATAACTGACCCAAATCTATCACAATGAAACGGAGGGAAGAAACCGTGACAAGTGAAGTGCTGATCAAAGCGCTGAAGTGCTGCAATAGCCTCTTAGACAATCCGGACAACTGCAAATCCTGTCCGCTGTATCCGATTAAAGATTGCTTCCAGTACATGCGGAAAGCTGCAATCGAGCTGCTGGAGGACAAGCCCACGGAGGCCAAGGCCGACGGCGGGAAACTCCGCCTCAGCCTGGTGCCGCCGGAGATCATCACCGCCGTTGCGGAAGTGCGGGAATACGGCAACCGGAAGTATCACGACCCGGACAACTGGAAGACCGTGGAGGCGCAGCGGTATTGGGAAGCCCTGCTGCGGCACGCCCTGGCCGCCTGGGAGGACTGGCAGAAGCGCGACCCGGAAAGCGGGCTGCCCCACCTGTGGCACATCGCCTGCAACGCCGCGTTTCTCTGCGCCATGCGGGAGCGGGGGAACGATGGCTGAAACCATTTACCTTAACGACGGCGGCATGGAGGTCCTGGTATCCGGCACAAGCATGCGGGAGGTCCTTCGGCGGCTGATCAGCGAGCGCATCGGCAGTGACGCCGCCAGAGCCTTTGCAGAACTGATCTCCGAGCTGGAGGACAGCGCCAGGTTGAATGAGGAGCGGGCGGACGATGCGGAGAACAGCGCCGACGGCTACCTTCGACTGTGCCGGGATGCCATGGATCAGTTTGAATTCATCAAGTCGATACTGGACAAGAAAACCGCCCTGAATCGCCAGGAACTGAAAGCCGCTGTCCTGGCAGGCTATAACGACCTGCACAAGAATCTGTAAATCAATCGAAAGGATGGAATAGAAAGATGTTTGAAATCAAAGTGACCGTTGCCTTTCCCGACCTGCTGAAGATCTCCGAGCTGCTGGCGGAGACGGTCAGGCAGGCGGCCGAGGCGGAAATCAACAAACTCAGACAGAATTACCCCCGGAACCTCTGTGACCGCCCCGCGCTCGCGGCATGTGAACAGAACCCGGCAGCGCCGGCGCTGGCAACGGGGGAAACGGCGGGACGGATTGCCACTCCTCCTGCGGAGGCTCGCAATAACGGGATCGCACCGGGGTCGAAGACCCGGGCACCCGGCGGCAGCCCCGAACCCGAAGGATTCCCGCCCCACAATGCCCCTGCCAGCCCCGTGCTGCCCCGGGTCCCATCGCAGCCGCAGCCGCAGCAGACGACCGTGCCCGTGACGGCGCCCACGACGGCGCCCGCGCTGGCACCCACCGTCCCGACGGTCCCCGTGGCGCCTGCCGTGCCTGCCGCGGCTCCGACGATCCCCGCGCCGGCGCCTGCCGCGGCTCCGACGATCCCCGCGCCGGCGCCTGCCGTCGCCCCCACGGCCGCACCCAGCTTCAGCCTGGCGCAGATCGCCAAGGCGGGGGCCGACCTGCTGACCGCCAACCCCAGCCTGCAGCCGACGCTGGTGGATCTGATCCGGCGCTATGGCTGCCAGACGGTGCAGGAGCTGACGCCGGACAAGCTGCCCGCCTTTGCCGCCGAGCTTCGGCAGATGGGAGCGCGGATCTGATGCCGGATACGCATGCGCTCCTGAGCGCCAGCAGCGCGGCGCGCTGGCTGAACTGCCCGCCCAGCGCGGTCCTGGCGGAACAGTTCCCGGACACCGGAAGCAAATACGCAGCCGCGGGGACGCTGGCCCACGCCATCGCCGAGCTGAAGGCCAGGAAGTATTTCCTTGAGCCCATGGGTACCCGTACTTATAACACCCGCATGAAGAAGCTGAAAGCCGATCCGACTTTCGAGCCCGGCATGGAGGCGGCCACGGAGATCTACCTGGACCAGCTGAAAAGCATCGCCATGAGCTTCAGCACGCCGCCCTTTGTGGCGCTGGAGGTGCGGGTGGACTACGGGCACATCGCTCCGGAGGGGTTCGGTACCGCCGACTGCATCATGATCGGCGGGGATCAGCTCCATGTGGTGGACTACAAAAACGGCAGCGGCGTACTGGTGGAGGCGGCGGAGAATCCGCAGATGATGCTTTACGCTCTGGGGGCTCTGAACGTCTACCGGCCCATCTTCGGCGACAGCATCCGGGAGGTCCACCTGCACATCGTGCAGCCCAACGCCGGCGGTGTGCGCAGCTGGAGCCTCACGACGGAGGAACTGACAGCCTGGGGAGAGAAGGCGAAGGGCCCGGCGGCGCTGGCCTTTGAGGGAAAGGGTGAATTCAACCCCGGGCCCTGGTGCGAGGATCACTTCTGCCCGGCGAGGGCACAGTGCTCCGCCAGGGCGCGGAAGCTGCTCGGCCTGGAGAGCGACCCAAAAGCTTACAAGGAGCCGGAGCTGCTGAGCGACGCGGAGATCGGGGACATCCTGGAACGCGCCACCGGGCTGCAGAAATGGATCAGCGACCTGCAGGATTACGCCCTGCGCGCCGCCCTCGCCGGGCGGACCATCCCCGGATACAAGGCGGTGGAGGGGCGGAGCAGCCGGGAATGGACCTCCCAGGAGGAAGCCTTTGCCGCGCTGCAGGCCAAGGGCGTGCCGGAGGCGCTGCTGTGGGAGCGAAAACCCGTGACCGTGGCGGGCCTGGAAGCAGCCCTGGGAAAAAAGAGCTTCGCGGAGGCAGCCGAGGGCCTGGTCACAAAGAAACCCGGAAAGCCGACCCTGGTGCCCGAGAGCGACAAGCGCCCGGCCTACAACGCCGCGGCGGCTGCCTTTGGCGTGGTGCAGGATGCCGGGAGCTGATATGAACACAGAGGTCATCATCGTCACGAACGGCAAGTATTTCCGGGCGGAGATCTGGCTGCCCCAGCTCTACGATTTCACGGCCCCCGCCTGGGCGGGGATCTGCCGGCTGCTGGCGAGGCACTGGCAGAACGACGAGACCACCGGCATCCTGCGGAAATGGTTTCCGGAGGCCATCGCGGAAGCGGAGCGGGAGGCGGCAAGGGCAGAGAAGGAATTTCGGCAGATTTATAAGCCGCTGAGAAATCTGCCGAAGGAAGAATGGGAAAGACAGAAGCTGGCCAACCTGACCTGTCAGGAAGAAATGCAGCGGCAGCAGAGAAAACTGAGCAGCCTTCAAAAGTACTACGAGAAATTTGAAAAATCGACAAAGGAGATCATCTGACCATGGCTATTACCATCAACGACGTGCGCTTCAGCTACTGCAACCTCTATACGCCGAAGCCGCCCATGAACAACCCCCAGGCGGAGCCGAAATACTCCGTCACCATCCTGATCCCCAAGACGAACACCCAAGCCAGGGCGCTGGTGGATCAGGCGATCCAGGAAGCGGTGCAGGCCGGCGTGAGCGCCAAATGGAACGGCGTCATGCCTCCGCAGCCGGCGATCCCCGTCCACGACGGCGACGGTCCGCGGCCCAGCGACGGCAGCCCCTTCAGGGAAGAATGCCGCGGCATGTGGGTGCTGACCGCTTCCAGCAAAAACGCCCCCTTCGTTGTGGATCTCAGGGTGCAGCCCATCATCGATCCCGCCCAGGTCTACAGCGGCATGTGGGGGAATGTGAGCGTGGACTTCTTCGCCTACAACAGCGCGGGCAAGAAGGGGATCGGCTGCGGCCTCAACGGCATCCAGAAGGTGAGAGACGGCGAGCCGCTGGGCAACCGTGTGACCGCCCAGGAGGCCTTCAAGCCGATGGACGCGCCGGCGGCGGCAAACGCGCCCGGCTGGCCCCAGAATCCCGGCTACGCCGTGCCGCAGGGCGGCGGCTATGCCTACCCTCAGCAGCCGGCGGCGGGCTACGGCGCGCCGCAGCACCCCGCTGACGCCGCGGCCGCGAACATCTTCGGCGTCTGATGGACAGGCTGTTCATCGACCTGGAGACCTATTCGGACATAGACCTGAAAAAGGCCGGGCTATACCGCTATGTATCCAGCCCGGCCTTCCAGGTCCTCCTCTTCGCCTACAGCCTCAATGATGCGCCGGTCCGTGTCGTGGATCTGACGGAGGAGAGGTTTCTTCCCCGGGAGGTGCTGGCCCGGCTGTTCGACGCCGGCACGAAAAAGCACGCCTACAACGCGGCCTTTGAGATCTCCTGTCTCGCCAGGTACTTCGGCATCCGGGCGGAGGAATGGGCAAGCCAATGGGAGGACACGCAGCTGAAAGCCATGCACTGCGGCTATCCTTCCAGCCTGGAGGGGGCGGGAAAAGCCCTGGGACTGAGCGCGGACCGGCAGAAGATGGGCGTGGGAAAGGCCCTGATCCATTATTTCTGCGGTCCCTGCTCGCCCACAAAAAAGAACGGCGGGCGGACCAGGAACCTGCCGCAGCATGACCCGGACAAATGGGCCCTGTTCAAGGAATACAACGCCAGGGACGTGGAAACGGAGATGGAGATCGACCGGCGGCTCCGCCGCTTCCCCGTGCCGGAGGCCGTGGAAAAGCAATGGCAGACGGACCTTCGCATCAACCTCCGGGGCGTCATGGCGGACCTGGAGCTGGTGGCCGGCGCGCGGGAGATCGACAGCGAAGTGCGCTCGGAGCTGCTGGAAGAAGCAAAGCGCATCACCGGCCTCGGCAACCCCAACAGCGTGAGCCAGCTGATGCGCTGGCTGGAGGAAGAGACGGGAGACGGGCCCGCGGACCTGACCAAGGGCACTGTCAAGGAACTGCTGGCCGCGCAGCTGCCCAGCGACGCGGCCAGGCGGATGCTGGAGATCCGGCAGGAGCTGGGAAAGACCAGCGTGAAGAAATACGACGCCCTGGCCTACGCCGTGTGCCCGGACGGACGGGTGCGGGGCATCTTGCAATTCTACGGGGCCAACAGGACCGGCCGCTGGGCCGGCCGGATCGTGCAGCCGCAAAATCTGCCGCGGACCTATATCCGCGGTGACCTGCTGCCCCTGGCGCGGGAGATGGTGAAAGGCAGGAACCGGGCCGGCCTGCGCTGGACCTTCGGCAGCGTGCCGGACACCCTGAGCCAGCTGATCCGCACGGCCCTGGTGGCCTCCCCCGGCAACCGGCTGGTGGACGCGGACTTTTCCGCCATCGAGGCCAGGGTGCTGGCCTGGCTGGCCGGGGAGGCGTGGCGGCTGGAGGTGTTCCGCACCCACGGGAAGATCTACGAGGCCTCCGCCAGCCAGATGTTCAACGTGCCGCTGGAACGGATCAAAAAGGGGAATCCGGAATATGAGCTCCGGCAGCGGGGGAAGGTGGCCGAGCTTGCCCTGGGCTACGGCGGGGGCGTGGCGGCCATGCGGAACATGGATACCGGCAGGATCCTGGCCGGCGTGCCGGATGAAGAAGTGAAAGAAATCGTTTACCAATGGCGGGAGAAAAGCCCGGCCATCCCGGAGCTGTGGCGGGAGGCGGAGAGCTGCGCCGCGGCCGCCGTGCGCAGCGGGACAAGATCGGACATCCCCCGGGCGGGGCTGAGCTTCGCGCTGGAAGAGGACCCGGAAAACAACCTGAGCTTCCTGACGATCCGGCTGCCCAGTGGGCGGAAGCTCTACTACGCGCAGCCGCACATGGGCGTCAACCGCTTTGGGCGGGCGGCCGTCTGCTATATGGGCGTGAACCAGACGAGCGGCAAATGGGAATCCACGGAGACCTACGGCGGGAAGCTCGTCGAAAACATCACCCAGGCTGTCGCCAGGGACTGCCTGGCGGAGGCCGTGGAGCGCCTGGAGGCCGCCGGTTATCCGGTGGTGCTGCATGTCCACGACGAAGTAGTGATCGACGCACCGCCGGGAAGTGACCGGCTGGAAGACGTGCTGGCGATCATGCGCCAGGTCCCCGCCTGGGCGGCTGGACTGCCCCTGAATGCCGACGGCTGGACAGATGCCTTTTACAAAAAGGACTGAAGACGATGATCAACGACAGACAGATCAGCATCACCGCGGGCGCCAGCCGGCGGGCGAAGACCTGGCAGCGGCAGACGCTGCTCCTATCCGAATTGTATGACCGGCTGCGGGTGCCCGCCAGGGGCTCCGAGAGCCAGGCCCAGTATCTGAACCTCCCCAAGGGACAGCAGGACGATCTGAAGGACGTGGGCGGATTTGTGGGAGGGACCCTGGCGGGCACCCGGCGCAAGGCCGGCGCGGTGACGGGCAGGGACATCATCACCCTGGACCTGGACAGCATCCCCGCCGACGGCACGCAGAATGTGCTGCAGCGCATTGAGGGCCTGGGCTGCGGCTACTGCGTCTACTCCACCCGCAAGCATCAGCCCTCTGCGCCGAGACTGCGCATCCTGCTGCCGCTGGCCAGGACCTGCAGCGCGGACGAATATGAACCGTGCGCCCGGCGGATGGCGGAGATGCTGGGCATGGGCATGGCCGATCCCAGCACCTTTGAAGCACACCGGCTGATGTACTGGCCCTCCTGCAGCGCGGACGCAGAGTATATCTACTACACCGCGGACAAGCCCCTGCTGAGTGTGGACGGCCTCCTGGCGACCTATGCCAACTGGCAGGATACCGCCTCCTGGCCGGCCTCTCCGGGCGCTGTGAAGCCCGCCAGGCTGGCGGCCAGGCAGGGAGACCCGCTGGCCAAGGGCGGCGTTGTGGGGGCCTTCTGCCGCGTCTACGACATCGAGGCAGCCATGGAGAAGTTCATCCCCGGCGTCTATGAGCCCGTGTGGGGGATGGATGGGCGCTACACCTTCACCGGGGGCAGCACCACCGGCGGCGCGGTCCTCTATGACCAGGGGCGCTTCCTCTTCTCGCACCACGCCACAGACCCCTGCGGCGGGCGCCTGGTGAACGCCTTCGACCTGGTGCGCATCCACCTCTTTGGCGCACGGGACGACGAGGCGGAGCCGGGAACGCCCACCGTGCGCCTCCCCTCCTTCACGGCCATGGCGGAGCTGGCCAGGACGGACCCGGCGGTGGCCTCGGCGCTGCTGGACGAACGCTGGGAGAAGGCCCAGAAAGCGTTTACAGCGCTTCCGGAAGCCGAGGCAGCCCAGCCCCAGGACGACGGAAGCTGGCGAAGCCTCCTCACCGTGAACGGCCAGGGAGCGCCGGAAAAGACCATGCGCAATTATCGGACGGTCCTGGAGCATGACCCGCGCCTGGCCGGGAAGATCCGTCAGAATCTTTTCAGCGGGCGCGTGGAAGTGGACGGGGAGCTTCCCTGGGCACGGCCAAGCGGCGCGGTGAGCTTCACCGACGAGGACGCGGCGCAGCTGCGGCTCTACCTGGAGCCCTTCTTCGGGAAGGTCTCGAAGAACGACCTGTTCGATATCGTGTCGGCGGTGGCGGCGGACAACGCCTTTCACCCGGTCAGGGACTACCTGAACGCGCTGACCTGGGACGGCAAACCCCGGCTGGACCGCCTGCTGATCGACTACCTGGGCGCGGCGGACACGGCCTATACGCGGGCCGTGACGCGCAAGGCGCTGGTCGCCGCCGTGGCCAGGGTAATGACCCCCGGCTGCAAGTATGACACCATGCTCGTGACCGTGGGCGCCCAGGGGCGGCATAAGAGCACGATCCTCGCCAAGCTGGGCGGGGCGTGGTTCTCGGACAGCCTGGTCAGCTTCGGGGACAAGGAGAGCATGGAGACCATCCAGGGCAAATGGCTCAATGAGATCGCGGAGATGCAGGCCATGCAGCGCTCGGACGTGAACGCCGTCAAGATGTTCCTCAGCAAGACCAGCGACTACTACCGGGCGGCCTACGGACGGTACGCCCAGGAGCGGCCCCGGCAGTGCGTCTTCTTCGGCACCACCAACAGCCGGGAATGCCTGACGGACGCGACGGGCAACCGGCGGTTCTGGCCCGTGGATATCGACGTGATCGAGCGCCGGAAGAACGTGTTCGAGCATCTGGACGGCGAGCGGGACCAGATCTGGGCGGAGGCGGTCGCATATTGGCGGCTGGGGGAGACGCTGCATCTTCCGCCGGAGCTGGACGCGGAAGCCATGCTCGCGCAGGAGGCGCACAGGGTCTATAACCCCAAGGAAGGTCTGATCGCGGGATTCCTGGAGGAGGACATCCCGGAGGATTGGTCCAAATGGGACGGACGGCAGCGGGAAGCCTGGCGCAGCGGCGGCGTGAAATACGAAGGGAAGACGGTGAAGCGGAGCCGCGTCTGCGTGCTGGAAATCTGGTGCGAAGCGCTGGGTAAGCTGCGGGGAGACCTGAAGGCCGGGGACAGCCGGGAGATCAATCAAATCCTGGAACGGATACCGGGATGGGAGGCCGCCGGGTCCATCTATGCGGGAAAGCCCTATAACAACCAAAGGTGCTTCAAACGTATCACAGACGGATATCACGCAAAAAAGGCTTGTGAAAAATGAATCTCACAAAGAAAAATCTGTGAGATTTCTTGTGAGATGGCGTAGACCCTTGAAAATAAAGGCTTGTAGAGCAATTTACATACAATCTCACAGAGATATAGAAAGTATTACGGATTATAGATTAAAGAGAAAAAATACGCTATACACGCTTAAATACACGTATATAAGGAAAAAGCGTTAGTTTGTGAGGAGAAGGAAAAATATGGCAGAGCAGGAAATTGACGACTGGCTCAGAGAGATTTTGCACTTTGGCTCTGTGAACTGCAAGCTGGCCTCAAAGGAAGCAAAAAGGCGGGGCATCACCAAAAAGGAGCTCAAGGCGGCCCGTCACAGACTTGGGGTTGAGCTGATAACCAGGCGCGATCCCGAATACGGGACGGCAACGTATACCTGGGTCCTCCCGGAGGAGGCAACATGAGAGAGAAGGAATCCTCCGTTGAGCGGCGGCTGGCTGAGGGCGTCCGGGGCCGGGACGGGCTGTGCTGGAAATTCGTCTCACCGGGGAATACGGGGGTGCCGGACCGGATCGTGATCACGCGGACGGGGCGGGTGTTCTTCATCGAGCTGAAGGCGGAGGACGGGCGGCTGTCGGCGCGGCAGCAGAGGTGCATCAGCGCCCTCCGGGAGCGAGGCGCTTCGGCGCTGGTGCTGCGGGGCGCGGAGGAAGTGGACCGATTTCTTGAAAAATGCCTGGAAGGAGACGGCAGGTCATGAAGTTCATTCCCCATGAATACCAGCGGTACGCCATCGACCGCATCGTCCGGGAGCCCTGCGTGGGGCTGTTCATGGACATGGGTTTGGGCAAGACCGTGGTGACGCTGACGGCGATCCGGGAGCTGCGCTTCCATCGGTGGGCGGTGCGGCGCTGCCTGGTGATCGCGCCGAAGAAGGTGGCGGAGGCCACCTGGACGACGGAGGCGGGGAAATGGGACCACCTGCGGGATCTGCGGATCATCCCGGTGCTGGGGAGCATGCGGCAGCGGATGCGGGCGCTGCATACGGCAGGGGACATCTGGATCATCAACCGGGAAAACGTGCCCTGGCTGGTGGACACCTACCGGAACGACTGGCCCTTCGACATGGTGGTGCTGGATGAAAGCAGCAGCTTCAAGAATTCCCAGAGCAAGCGGTTCAAGGCCCTGCGGCTGGTGCGGCCGCGGATCAGCCGCCTGGTGGAGCTGACAGGCACGCCGGCCCCCAACGGCCTGGAGGACCTTTGGGCGCAGATCTGGCTGCTGGACGGCGGGCAGCGGTTGGGAAAGACGATCAGCAGCTATCGGGACGCCTTCTTCACCCAGGACCGGGCTTGGCCGGGGCAGAACTACCGGACCTACAGCCCGAAGGCCGGAGCGGAGGAGCGGATCCGGGCGGCGATCAGCGACATCTGCGTGAGCATGTCGGCGGCGGACTACCTTCAGCTGCCGGAGTACATCGAGGACATCGTGCCGGTACAGCTGGATCCCCAGGCGCGGAAAGCTTATGACCGGCTGGAACGGGAGATGCTGCTGCAGGTGGACGAGCAGACGATCACCGCCGGGAGCGCCGCCGTGCTGAACGGGAAGCTGCTGCAGCTGTGCAGCGGCGCGGTCTACGACGAAGAGGGAAACGCCGTCCGCGTCCATGACTGCAAGGTGGAGGCCTTCATGGAGACCCTGGAGCAGCTGCACGGGGAGCATGTCCTGGTGTTCTACTGGTACAGGCACGAGCGGGACCGGCTGCTGGAAGCCCTGGCGGGCAAGGGGAAGGAGGTCCGGGTATACACGGGCCCGGAGGATGAGGCGGATTGGAACGCGGGAAAGGTGGACGTGCTTCTGGCACACCCGGCATCCTGCGCCTTCGGACTGAATCTCCAGGCCGGCGGGCATCACGGCATCTGGTTCGGCTATCCGAATTTCGCCCTGGAGCTCTTCCAGCAGGCGGTGGCCAGGCTTTACCGGCAGGGGCAGAGGTATCCCGTGATCTTCCATCTGCTGGTGGTGCAGGACGGCATGGACGAAGCGGAGGTGGCAGCACTGCACGACAAGGGCGAGGCCCAGGAAAGCCTGATGCTGGCGCTGCGGGCCCGGATCCGGAAAGCGAAGGAGGGGTAGGATGGGACGCCGGAAGTCTAGCGGCTGGCGGGCGGCTGCGAGGTCCGCGGCCTGCGACTATCCGCGGCTGCGGCGGGAACTGGAGGCCAGGCAGTCACGTGGCGCGGCTTCGGACACGCTGCGGCTGCTGGACGCGCCGCAGCAAAAGCGCCTGGACGCGGTGGAGCAGGCCATCACGATCAGCGCCCAGCTCACGAGCGGGCCGAGCCGGGTGAAGCTGATCGAGCTGCTTTACTTCTCGCGGCGGTACACCATCGCCGGCGCGGCCATGCAGATCCCCGTCAGCGTGCAGACGGCGAAGGTCTGGAACAGCGATTTTTTGTTGCTGGTGTGGAGCCGGCTCCGGGGGAAATGAGGGTGCAAAAGTATAGTCTTTTGCACCGCCGGCGTCAGGTATGATGGTGGAGGCCAGGTGTGCCGAAGCCAAACGAGGAAAGGAGGCGGCGCGGATGCTGGACAATCCGAAGTGGGAAAAGTTCTGTCAGCTGTATGCGATGGACGGCAACGCGACCGCCGCCTATAAGGGCGCGGGCTACAAGGTGAAGACCGATGCGGCCGCCGCGTCCTGCGCTCATAAGCTGCTGAGAATTGCTCAGATTCAGGATCGGCTGACTGAGCTGGTTTACAACGCCCGGATGGTGGAGGAACAGTCTGCCATCGCGGACATCCGGGAGATCAGGGAACGGGTCACGACGATCCTGCGGGGCGTCAGCCCGCTGGAGACGAAGGCCAGCGACGTGATCAAGGCCGGGGAGTTTTTGGCGAAGCTGGGCGGTCAGGTGGAGCCGCCCACGTTGCGCGTGGAGCTGACCCTGGCGCAAAAGCGTGAGCGGCTGAAGGAAATGAAGCGGGAAATGCTGAATGACTTCGACGATTGATGACGATCTTGCGCTCGTCGAGTGGTGGGCGGATATATGCAAAACCACCAACCGGGCCTTCCGGGAGCTGCTGTTCGACGAACACAAGTATCTCGTGCTGTGCGGAGGCGGCGGGTCCGGGAAATCGATCTTCGCCGGGCGGAAGGTGCTGGAGCGGGTGCTGTGCGAAGAGGGGCACCGCTGGCTCGTGTGCCGCAAGGTGGCGCGGACTTTGAGAGACTCCTGCTTTGCCCAGCTCCGCGGGCAGCTGGCCAAGCACTACCCCGCCAGCGGGGCGAAGATCAACATCTCCGACATGCGCATCCGCTTCCCCAACGGCTCGGAGATCCTTTTCGCCGGGCTGGACGACGTGGAGAAGCTGAAGTCGATCTACGATATCACGGGCATTTGGATCGAGGAGGCCAGCGAGATCTCGGAGGCGGACTTCAATCAGCTGACGATCCGGCTCCGGGGCGAGACCCGGTATTACAAGCAGATCATCCTCAGCTTCAACCCGGTTTCGATCACCCATTGGCTGAAACGGCGCTTCTTCGACAAGCCGGACCCGGACGCCAGGACGCACCGCAGCACCTACCGGGATAACCGCTTCCTCCCGGAGGAGGACCGGGCGGTGCTGGAGGCCTTCAAGGGCAAGGACCCGTATTATTACCAGGTCTATTGCCTGGGCGAGTGGGGCGTCACCGGGAAGACGGTCTTCGACGGGCAGGCGGTTTCCGAGCGTTTGAGCCGGATCACGCCGCCGGTGAAGCGGGGATTCTGGGCGTACAAAGAGGACGGCGGCCTGACGGACATCCGCTGGACGGACGCCGGGGACGGGCCGGCGCAGATCTTCCGGGAGCCGGAAGAGGGTCGGCCTTACGTGATCGGGGGCGACACATCCGGCGAGGGCAGCGACTTCTTCGTGGCCCAGGTGCTGGACAACATCACCGGGGAACAGGTGGCGGTGCTGCGGCACCAGTATGACGAGGACACGTATGCAAAGCAGGTTTATTGCTTGGGCAAATACTACAACGACGCTTTGGTGGGCATCGAGTCAAATTTCTCGACCTTCCCCATCAAGAAGCTGGAGGCCCTTGGTTATCGGAATCAATACGTCCGGGAGCTACCGGACACCTTCACCGGGGCCATCCGCAAGGCCTTCGGTTTCCGCACGACTTCGGCCACCAGGCCCCTGATCATCGGGGAGCTGGTGGAGGCCATGCGGGAAGGCGCCTACCTGGTGAACGACCGGGCCACCCTGGAAGAGATGCTCACCTTCGTCCGCAATGAGAAGCTGCGGGCAGGGGCGGAGCCCGGGGCCCACGACGATTGTGTGATGGCGCTGGCCATCGCCTGGCACATCCGGCCCCAGCAGCGCATGACGGTGCTGACCAAAGCGCCGGCGGGGAAGGCCGAATGGACCGAGGACATGTGGGAGGACTATTACGGGGCGGACGCGGAAACGCGGAAGTACCTGATCAGCAAGTGGGGGGAGCCGAAGAGATGAGCATAGGGCGAATGGAGGAATGGCAGAGCAGACTGGGACTGGACGACTGGCGAATCAGCCTGCATGACTGCGTTCCCGCGGCGGAGATGGGGGAAGAAAACTCTGCCGGTTTCGTGGAGTTTCAGGAGGTCAACAAGACCGCCAGGATCCAGATCCAGGACCCGGATGATTACGGGGAGCGGGTGATCCCCTTTGACTATGAGAGAATCCTGGTGCATGAGCTGCTGCACCTGAAGCTCTGCCTGATCGCAGAGACCTTTGGGGAGGATACCATGCGGGAACGGGTAGCGCATCAGCTGATCGACGATCTGGCGCGTGCTCTGGTGGACGCCAAGCGAAGCGGGGTGGAATATGAATAATCAGTCCAGGCTGGATTACTGGCGATCGTGGATCGACCGCAATGAGACCGCCCTGGGGGCTGCTGCGGCGAAGATGGACGAGCGGGAAGCCCTTTACCGGGGGGAGCAGCGCAGCATCGAGCCCCTGACGCCCAGGGACACCAAGCGGAACGGCCAGTGGCGGAAGGTCACCCATCTGCAAAACATCATCGCGGAGAACATCGAGAGCGAGGTCAGCTCCACCATCCCGCAGCCGAAGGTCACCGCCCGGCGGAAGAGCGACGAATGGCGGGCAAAGATCCTGGAGGACATGCTCCGCAACGAGCTGGACCGGCTGCCCATGGAGACGCTGAACGATCAGATGGAGCGCACCGTGCCCATCCAGGGCGGGGCGTATTGGCTCGTGGAGTGGGACAACTCCAAACGGACGCACTCCACCGTGGGCGACGTGACGGTCAGCTACCTCCATCCCAAGCAGGTGATCCCCCAGGACGGGATCTTCGGCAGCGTGGAGGATATGGACGCCATCGGCCTGAAGCTGCCCCAGACCCGGGCCTATATCCGGCGGGCGTACGGCAAGGATATCGACGAGGGCGAAGCGGAACCGGAGATCCGCGGCCTGAACGGAGATACGGACAGCGCCGAGGAGCTGGTCACGCAGTATGTGATATACTTCCGCAACGAGCACGGCGGCATCGGCAAGTTCTCCTGGGCGGGGAACGTCGTCCTGGAGGACATGGAGGATTTCGAGGCCCGGCGGGTGCGGCGCTGCGAAGCCTGCGGGGAGATCATCGCGGATCCGGAAGCCGGAAGCTGCCCCGTCTGCGGGGCGGATAACTTCCGGGAAGGGGAGGCGGATGTCGAAGACGTTTACACCGGCATCACCACCAGGAACGGCACGGAGATCCCCGGCGCGGCGGCGCTGCTGGACGACATGGGGCTGCCGCTGATGAAGCCCACGCGGCTGCCGTATTACAAGCCCGACGTGTTCCCGATCTTCCTGCAGAAGAACGTCAGCCTCTTCGGGCGGCTGCTGGGAGACAGCGACGTGGACAAGATCGCGGATCAGCAGAACACCCTCAACCGCCTGAACACGAAGATCATCGACCGCTTCATCAAGGCGGGCACGCGGATCACCCTGCCGGACCGAGCGGACTTCCGGGTGGACCCGGAGGACGGGGAGAAATGGTATGTCGGCAGCGCCGCGGACGCTTCCATGATCGGCGTGTACCAGTTTTCCGGGGACCTGGGCCAGGAAATGCAGTACAAGGAACGGATCTACGAGGAAGCGCGGCAGCATTTGGGCATCACCGACAGCTTCCAGGGGCGGCGCGATCCTACGGCGCAGAGCGGCGTGGCCCGGCAGTTTGCCGCGGCCCAGAGCGCCGGCCGGCTGGAATCGAAGCGGGTCATGAAGGAAGCGGCCTATGCGGAGATATTCAAACGGATCGTGATGCTCAAGGTAGCCTATGCCGATGAGCCGCGCCCCGTGGTGGCTACGGACAACCGGGGAAGCACCCGTTATGAGGAGTTCAACCGATACGACTTCTACGAGCAGGACCCCAAGACCGGGGAGTGGCACTGCATCCTGGACGACGACCGCTTCCTGTTCAGCTGCGACACCTCTTCGCCTCTGGCCAACAACCGGGAACAGATGTGGCAGGACACGACGCAGATGCTCTCCATGGGCGCCTTCGGTCCGGTCAACTCCCTCGACACCCTGATCCTGTACTGGACCAAGATGGAGCTGCTGCACTATCCCGGCGCGGGGGACACCAAAGAATACCTGGAGAAGATGAAAGTCCTTCAGGAGCAGGCTGCACAGCAGCCGGCGGCTGCGTCTGCCGGGCCTCCCCAGGCGGCGGGACCGGCGGGTATGCCCGCGACAGCGCCGGAACAGCCTGGAATGAACGCGGAGGCAATGCTGCAGGCTGTGGAAGAACAGGCGAAGGCTGCGGCCATGCGGGATGTGATGGCCCGGGCGAATGGGCAGAACATGGGGTGAAGGGCGTATGAGCAAATCGGCAGAATTTGAATCGTGGGCGGCTGTTTGCGAGAGAGCCGGGGAAGAAATCCACCGCCTGGACGGCGAGGGGGACACCGGACTGTACAGCACAGTGAAAACCGCGATATCGAAAGACACAGGATGGAATCCGGAATATTCTCACATGTACCATGTGTGGATAAACGGGGAGCGGGTCTTTGTGACGCCCAGCGAAAGAGCCGCACGGGATTTGTACTGGACACGTACACAAGGCTATACGCGGCCCTTGAGGCCGATGTATACACGAGGATTCTGATTATCGCAGCCTGTTGGCCGTCGTAGCTCAGCTTGGCAGAGCAGCCACCTGTTATGATTGGCAGGTCCCGGGTTCAAGTCCCGGAGGCGGCTCCAGATATTCGCCCCGTCAGCGCAAAAGGACCGACCGCAAGGGAACGCGCAAAAATCCCGCTTACAAGCCGAAGTGAAACCCAGCAGAAAGGAGGGTTATCCGTGGCAAGCGAAAAGGGTTATATTGGCCGTATTTCCAGCAACGGCAGCCAGATCGTCGACGCGCCGAACCAGGTCAAGAAGACCGGCAAGGGGAAGGTGACCGTCGGCACCGATCTCCGCGAAGGCGGCGGCAAGACCAAGAAGGATAAGTGATCCCCTACGAAGGCCCGTGGAAGACGGAGTCTTAAAACGCAATAAACGCGCAAAAATTATCCGCTCGCCCGGCGCAAAAGGGCACAGGAGGAATCATGGATAACATCAACACAGTCACCAACCCGGATCAGACCCAGGTCGAAGAAGCTCTGACGCCCGATGAACGCATGACGGGGAACGCCGGCGCTGTCGATGCAGCGCCCGCAGCGGCGCCCGCGGGAGGTCAGGCCGCGCATGATGGCGGCCAGGAAACGCCGGAAGGCGCCGGCTCGGAAAAGCAGAAGCCTGAGCAGAGCCTTGAGGAAAGAGCTCGGAATGCGGAAGCCCGGCGGCTCCGCGAACGGGAGCAGAGGGCTTTCGAGCGGGCCTACAGGCAGGCCAGGGAAGAAGCCAGCGCCGTGATCAGGAGCATCGGCATGGCGAATCCCGACACCAACGCGGCCATTCAGAACCTGGACGAGCTGGAAACCTACGCGGACGAACTGAGCAAGGCACGGCTTGCCTTGGGCCAGGCGAACGAGGACGACATCCGGCGGGTCACCAGACAGGTGATCCGCGAAGAGAGAGGACAGACAGCCCCTCCGACGCCGAAGGCTTCGCGGGGCGCGCCGGAGGATGATCCCGTGATCCGGGACGAGCTGGCTCAGATCCGCAGCATGGATCCTGAAATGAAGGACCTGCCGACTATCCTTCGGAGCGAGGCGGGACCACGCTTCCGTGCATATGTCGCCCGGGGTATGACCTTCTTGGAGGCGTATACCCTGGCGGCGCAGGATCGGATCCAGACCATCGCAGCCAACCGCAAGGCGGCCAAGGGCGGAGGCAAAGGACACCTGACCCCGACGCAGCAGCGAGGCGAAGGCGCGATCGACGTGCCGCCCGAGGTTATGGCGCAGTTCCACGCCATCGTTCCTGACGCGACTGACGAAGCTATCCGAAAGTATTACGCGGCCGACAGAAAGCGCTTCGGCCGCTGAGGGCCCCGGCCAAGGGGCCGGAAAGGACACAAGTATGCGCGGTTTTATCCCTTATCAGAACGAAGACGGGCGGGTGCCCCCCTGGGAGTATCTGCCCTGCGGCGCGATCACGCCGAAGCAGGGCATGGCGCTTTACCAGTCCAGCGGCAATCTGGCGATCGCCACGGGCACCACGAAGCCCACCTACATCTCCATGGTGGAGAAGAGCGCCGCCTGCACGGCGGGCGATCTGATCCCGGTCATCAAGGTACAGCCGGATCAGATTTTCGAGTGCACCAATTCCGCCAGTCTGAGCGGCGTTCCCATCGGCAGCAAGGTGACGCTCCATGCCTCCAACGGCCTGCAGATCACAGGCACCACCAGCTCCGGCGTGGCCAGCATCGTCGCCAAGGATGGGGACGCCAGCGGCAGCCGCTGCCTGGTCCGCTTTGACTGATCCGGAAAGGAGGAACTGAGACATGGCAAACATCACGTTTTCTGAGGGCAGCGGCGTCAACAACAGCATTTTCGGGAATTCCCAGTCCGCGATCCGCATGATCATTGAGCAGCGGGGCGAGGCCTTTGAGGCGCAGAGCGTCATCAAGAAGGTTTTCAAGCAGGACAAGTCCACGCACTGGGGCGAGAAGTACACCAGCCTCACCGCCATGGAGGGTTTCCAGGTGACCGGTGAAAACGGCGCCTATCCCACCGACGGCCAGGAGGAGGGCTTCGCAAAAGTGCTGGAGGCCGTTACCTGGAAGGATTCCTTCAGCCTCAGCCGTGAAATGGTCGAGGATGCGAAGTCCGTCGACCTGCACAAGAAGCCCGCAGCCTTCATCACCGCCTACCACCGCACCCGGGAGAAGCTGGGCGCGGCCCTGCTGGGCGGCGCCATCCGCGGGGAGAGCTCTGTCGTCTACGCGGGCGGCAGCTTCAACCTCAAGAGCGCCGACGGGCAGAATCTCTTTTATTCCGCCCATCCCGCCAAGGTCAGCGGTGCGGCGCAGTGCAATCTTTTCTCCGATGCGTTCAGCTCCGATGCCCTGGGCATGCTGGAGGTCGTCATGCAGAATACCCGCGGCGACAACAACGAGATCCTGGACGTCGCCCCGGACACCATCCTGATCCCCAACATCCATTCGTTGAAGAAATCCGTCTTCGCGGCCGTCGGCGCGGACAAGGACCCGGAGACCGCCAACAACGGCTTCAACTACCAGTTCGGGCGCTGGAACATTTTCGTGTGGTCCTACCTGAACCAGTTCATCACCAGCGGGACGGCCCCCTGGATCCTGATGGATTCCCGCTACAACGAAGAATACGGCAGCCTGATCTGGCTGGACCGCACCTCTCTGGACGTTCGCAGCACCGTGGACGAGAACACCGACGCCAACGTGTGGCGCGGCTACGCCCGCTTCACCGCCGGCTTCCATGACTGGAGGGGGATTGCGTGCGCCGGCGTTGCCGGGGCTACCGACCTCTCCTGATAGGAGGGCGGTATCATGGAAGGATACACAAGATTCTCCAAGCTGGCCGCTGACGAGTTTAAAGGCCTGCTGAACGGCCTCCTGAAGGCCACCAGCATCACCAAGAACGCCAACTACACGCTGGCGGACAACGAGAAGACCACATACATCGGGATCACCCTCTCCGCCGGCAGCAAGACCGTCACCTTGGGCTTGCCTGACGGTACGGCTGCCATCGTCGTGAACGAAGGCTCGACCAATGCCTTTACGCTGAAGAACGTCTCCGGGGATTCCGGGACCTCTGTCGCGGCCGGAAAGGCCTACCTTGTGCGGTCCAGCTCCACCGCCAACGGCAGCAAGGTCACCCTGCTGAACGACGGTACCTGAGAGGGGGCCGGGGAATGCTAAGTCAGATCGACGGTACGTGGTACTGTAAATCTACGGACACCAAACCGACCGGTATTGCGACAAACGGTCAGCATCTGGTGGAGATGGACACGGGGAAGATCTACTTCTTCGACGCCGACGGAGCCGCAGGAAGCGAATGGATCGAGTGGGTCCCGGCCTCCGGCGGCGGAGAGTAAGGAGGTCGGCATGAAGACATGAAGAAGATGCCGGATTGGCTCATTCGGGCCGTTAAGACCTTCGTGCAGGCGTTCTTCGGCGTCCTGGTACCGGAGGTCATCGCGATCCTCCAGCACGGCTGGCCGGACAGCTGGAATGCCCTTTGGGGGTACCTGGCTCCGGTGGTCGCTGCGGCGCTGGCTGCGGCCATAAGCGCTGTGTGGAATATCCTGCTGGAACGGATGAGAGGAGGCGGGACGGTTGAACTGGGTCGCTGACATCATCATCGGGGTCCTGGCCCTGATCGGCACACTGGGCGGGGCCTACTTCGCCAACAAGAAGACCACCGCCCTGGTGATCTACCGGCTCCAGGAGCTGGAGAAAAAGGTGGATAAGCACAACCAGGTGATCGAGCGTACATACGCGCTGGAAGAACGAGCCGGCCTGCTGGAAGAGCGGGTGAAGGTCGCCAATCACCGGATCGACGATCTGGAGAAGAAATGACGCGAAGGGGAGGGTGAAAAAACGTCCTCCCCTTTTGCTTTATCGACAGAGGATAAGGAGGCAAAGCATGCCTGACCTCGTAAAAGAATGGAAAAAGCAGCATCCTTATCTTGCGATGCTGGAAGAAACGTTCTATGAAGAGGAAGAAAAAGAGCGCAAGAAAAAAGAGGAAGAGGAAAAGAAAAAGCGGGAGCAGCAGGAGAGAAACGCCGCCAGCGCGGGGGAAGTCGTGGACCTGGTGAAAGGCTTTTCCGGTGCGGGCGGATCCACCCCGCCTACGCCGCAAAGCACCGCCTCGGGGAGCAAGAGTGGATCTGCCGCCGGAAGTGACGCAGGCCGAGGGTCCACCCCGTCCTTTGTACAGGCATATCAGGATACCGCGACCAGAGGGCGGGGCGACGCCACCATGAATCTGGTCAAGGGGATGGAGGAGACGCTGCAGCGGAGGAAGGAGGCAGAGACGCCTGCGGCGACCAAAACGATCACACTGCCCAGCGTCGCTGAAATCCGAAGCAGAGCCGTCGGAACATCTTCCGGAAACCGCGGCGTCGACCGGCTGAACAGCTTGTTGGCGACTGCCGGCGATGAACCTGCAAACGCAGCCAGCAAAGCCGCGTTGCGGGAGTTCCAGGAGACTGGCAGCACCGTATACGGCGGGAAGCGCTATACGCTTCCGGTTACCCGGTTTCAGGCGAAGCAAAACCAGGAGATCGCCGACGCCATCCGTGACATGGGACAGATCGGGCTCTACCTGCGGGAAACGGAGCCGAGGACCGTGACAGAGGCCGAGGTGCGCGGCGCAAAGACGGCGGCAAAGGAAACCTGGTGGGACAAGCTCGGGAACGCGCTGAACCTCAGCGCCATGCAAAACGCGACGAACTACGGCGTCAACCTGCCCCAAGGGCAGACCGCAGCCGTGGACGAAGCGCAAAGGCGGTATGGGCAGAGCAGGACGGACTACGCGGCAGCGGTGGAGAGCCGGGACGCGCTGGCAAGGCTGTATACCCAACAGCAGGCAGAAGCCGCGATGCGGGAAGCACAGCGGCAGCCGGATTTTTACCAAAATAGTCGGGGCAACGCGGAACTTGCCGCCAGCATGGCCGGGAGCACAGACCATAAGGCGCAGGAATACGCTCAGATTTTCTATCGCAAAGACGACAGCAGGGCAAAGGAAATGCAGTCCCAATATACCGGCTTTGGCAAGGCAATGATGGCTGACGACTTTGCGGCGCAGGAGCGCAATCCCTACAAGACCGGCTCGGAGCTGACGTTTATCAACGACCTGGAAGCCGCCAACTACTTCTACATTTGGAATACGCAAGGGGCAGACGCTGCCAGCGCCTACATCGAAACCATCCGGCCCACGCTCAACGCGCGGCGGGACCGGTCGATGGCGCGGGAAAGCCGGGCATATGCGCAGAATAATCCCGTGGGGGCGAGCGTCTATTCCGTGGCGGCGAATCAATTTGGCCTGCTGGGCGTGATTGATCTGACCGTCCAAAACGCGCAGATGCTCTTCGGGGGCAAAACGACGCCAATCGACTACAACACAGCGGCGCAGGACCTGGGAAAGCAGGCTCAACGAATCCGAGGACAGGTGTCATCGGACATCGCTCAGAAGTCGAAGAACAAGGCCGCGGAGAAGGGCAAGGAAGCGGCTACGCTTTTCGGGACGAACGCCAGCGCATTTTTGTACAACTCACTCATGAGCATGGCGGACAGCTCCGTGGGTATCGTGCTCAATACGTTTGGGGTGCCGGAGGCGTTTACGCTCTCCCTGATGGCAGGAAGCGCGGCGCAACAAGCCGTTTACGACGCCAAGGAGCGGGGGGCCTCCGACGGGCAGGCGCTGCTTTACGGCTACGCCGCGGGCGCGGCGGAATACGCCTTTGAGAAGATCAGCCTGGACCATTTTACAGAAGCATTTGTGGAGAAGACCGGGCAGACCATCGGCGAAAAGGTGGCGTCGAAATGGTTTGACGGAAACATGCAGAAAATCGCCGCGTGGATCGCCGACGGACTGATTCAGGGCGGCGTTGAGGCGAGCGAAGAAACCTTCACATCCCTGGCCAACACCCTCAGCGACGCCTGGATCATGGCGGACAAGCGGGAGATCACAAAGAACATCGAGGCGAATATGCAGGCGCTCCGGCAGGAGCACCCGGACTGGACCGAAGACGAAATCGAGAAAGAGGCAACCAAGGCCGCTGTGACCGGTTTTTGGAACGGCCTGGCGCTGGACGCCGCCGGGGGCCTGATTTCCGGCGGGGTGATGGGCCTGGCCGGTGGCGGGGTGCGGCTGGGCGTCGATTCGATGGCCGGGACCGGAAAAAATATCCGGGCAGGGCGGCAGACGACGGCACTGCAGAACGCAGCGGCGAACGCGGCAGAAAATCGGGAACAGACGCCGCCCGTGCCGGGGCAGGCTGAACCGGCGGAGACACCGCCGGCACCGCCGGCGCCTCAGCGGGCGGCAGAGGCGGCCGAGAGAAAGCCGTTTACGCTGCCGACGCTGCCCCAGCGGGTTGCAGGGAACAACGGAAAAGCCATCCTGTCCGAACCGGGGAAAATCAAAGAACAGTTCAAAAACGATCTTGATCTGTGGATGGAGAACACGACGCCGGAACAAAGGATCAACGACGGTGGGCGGTTCCTGATCGGACACACCTCAGAGCAACTGCGTCAGGCAAATGTGGATGATTATGACATCTACTTCGGGAAAAGCAAGATTGCGCGAATCCTGATGAATATCGAAATGACGCCGCAGATCATCAAAGAAGTTGCTGACGTTGTTGAAAACCCCGTAGTAGTCATGGATTCCAAAACCGTGCCCGGCGCTATTACCATGTTCGGAGACTCGCAAACAGCAAACGGAAAGCCGGTCATGGTATCCATGCTGCTGCATCCAACGACCAAAACCGGAGAAATCCTTGATTACGGGGTGGTAACGAGCGCTTACGGCAGGAGAAAAAGCAACGCACAGAACCTGATCGATTCCTCGAACATTCGGTACATCGACCCGGATACAAAAAGAACCGGCGAGTGGATGAAGACACTCGGGCTACAATTGCCGTCAGCATCATCCGTCACCGGCGAAAGCAATGTACCACAGGGCGGCGGGGCTGTCAATACCTTGCCGCTGCCGCCGATCCCGAAACGGACAAACACCTCCGGAATAGAGCTTCCGGGGATCAGAACAAAGGAGGACACGCAGAATGGAGAACAGGCTCAGACTGCCGCCGCTGCCGAAAGGAGCTTCCGGGAGCGGGCGCGAGAGCTCGCAGGGCAGAATGCTGACGGAGGTGAACGGCATTCCCGTTTGGGTCAATGGCTCGAAGATCTCCGGAGCCGCAGAAGCTCGGAAGAGCGGGTCGCAGAGCAGCGACGCGAAAGCGCTCGCCTCAAGAATGAAGCGGCTTCTGGGAATCTGACGGCGATCACCGGCGCGGAAGCCGGCATTACGGACGGCAGCGACGAACAGACGGCCTTCCTTATGCCGGAGCGCCTGATGAGCGACGCCCAGAAGGAAGCGGTCCGGCGCTATGCGGAGCAGGGGACCCGGCTGCAATTCATCATCGGCCAGTTGGGTACTACGTCCACCTCCAGGCGGGGCGATCCGATCTCGGTCCGCGCTTTCATCTCCGACAACGGGAATATTTATGTGCAGGCGGACCACAGCCGCCTGAGCTGGGAGCAGCTGCTGGACCATGAGGAGCTGCACCGGGAGATCCGGAACAACCCGGCGCTGCGGCAGAAGATCATGGATGCGCTGCTGTCGGACAAGCGGGTGGCCCCGTGGCTCTCGGAGATCCTCGACCGCTACGCCGAAGCCTATGACGAAATGGGCGTGACGGACGAGAACGAAGTCATTGACGAGATGCTGGCGGATTACCGCGCCGGCTTCGACATGCTGGACGTGGCGGGCAAGACCGCCGTGGAGCGCCTGGGCGACTACCGGACCAAGGCGGCGGCGCGGGAGGCCATCCGCGGCGCGGAGCAGGAGACGGGGAGCGAGGGCGGGACACAGCGAGGAGCGGAGCGGTACAGCCGGGAGGTTGAACGTGAATTCCAGCGCGACTTTACCGGCGAAATTAGAACAGCAAGAGGAGTCAGACTGAGTAAAGATGAATATAGTGCGGTCTCTCATGCGCTTAAAACAGGCTACGGTCAACTATCAACCGAAGGAGATTCAGGGGTAGTCAACACGAAGGATTTCTGTTACTATTATGGTGTAAACGAAGATGGCAGCGTGACAGTTTACAAAAGAATCCGACATGAAGCCTTGAATCGGTATCAGTCAGTGGTGGAGGCTAAGTATGGCAAAAACAGAAACAGCGGAACGTCTGACGGATCTGAACATGAAAGCGGGGATGGATCAGAGGGACGCGCTGATCGTGTTGGTAGCGTTGGACGAGGAGAGCGATATGCAGCAGATGATTCGGTGGATCGAGGAGAACGATCCGGCGCCGAAGGATATTCTGAAGAAAACGCGGGAGATTTCAGCTATGTCGAGAGGGTGAATAAAAACGCCCGTACGACCTATACTCAGCGAATCCCTAACGGAAACAGCCAAAACACGGGAAGCTCTGGCGAAGGCAACCGCTCTATCGAGATCGACCCGGAGGAGGCGGCGCTTTACCGGCCGGAGGCCATCGCGAGGCGGCAGGCCCAGGGACGCAAGCGCAATCCCTTCCGGGAGAGAAAGGTCTCCCGCGTCCGCAGCAACACCTATGAAGAATCCGGCCTTTTCAACGAGGTCGAAGCCCAGATGGACGAGGCGGACCCCAGCAACTACGAATACGATCCCATCAGCGAGAAGCGCAGCATGAACGAAGCCCGGAGCCGCCTCAAGGCGGACTTCGACGGCGAGGTCAGCCGGCTTTCCGACGCGGATCACGCCTGGGGCGGCAGCGACCTGGACACCGCCATGGGCATCCTGCACCGCTACCGCTCGGAAGGGCGGGCCACCGGCGATTACACCGACTTCTGGAACTGGTCGAAGGTCATCCAGGAGAAGGGCACAAAGGGCGGCCAGTTCATCCAGGCTTTCGCAAAGTACACCAGGACCGGCACCGGCCAGGCGCAGAAAGCGGCGGAAGCTCTTCGGAAGCAGTACGCCCTGAATCCGGCCCAGCAGAAGCGGGTGGACGAACACAAGGCCCGGCTGCTGAACGGGATCGAGGAGGACGCCCAGGGTGCGGCGGACGGTGCCCTGCAGCAGGCCAAGGGGCAGCGGCAGGGAAGACGGAAGGCCAAGCCCGGCGAAGTGCAGCGAATGGAAGACGCCGAGCACCTGATCCGGGAGATCTACGGCATCTTCAACCGGCGGCAGCAGAATCACGGCGCGCCGGTGGGCAGTTGGATCGACATGACCGGCGAGGAGCTGGCCAAGCGGATCGCCAGCCGCTTCAACACAAGGACCACGCCGCAGCGGACCACCATGCAGACCATCCTCAGCGACCTGGTGGGTTTCGCGGAGGAGCACGCCCTCCCGGAGCGGCAGCGGGCCGAGGGCGAGCGGCGAACCGCCATCGACACCATCACGGACTACCTCAGCAACCGTGACGCCTACGGGGCCGCCTGGGCCCAGGCGCAGGCCGTCCTTCGGGCGCAGTACGCCCAGGATCAGGAGAAGCTGGACGCCCTGGAGGGCTTCCTGGGGGCCACCATCGCCTATAACGCCGAGGGGACAGACCGCACCATGCTGGACGCCATCCTCCAGAGCGCCGACGTGCTGGGCATCAGCGAGAAGCGCATCCTGGAGCTGGCAAGCGCCGGCGTGACGGAAAGCACCGTCGAGCGCATCGGCGACGAGCTGGTCAGCCAGGTCCGGGACCGCATGGGCGAGGACTGGCAGGAGGAATTCGGGCAGCAGCTCAGGGACGCCGTGCGGCGGCACGTTACCGGCATCGCCCTCAGTGAAAGCACCTCCGAACAGGCGCAGCGGTTGGGCAGGCTGGAAACGGCGGCGGCCCGGGAGCTGGACATTGACCTGCAGAAGCTGCTGACCGAGAGCCGCCTGACGAAGCAGGACGCATCCCGCCGGGTGGCGGACTACCTCATCCGGGAGCTGGGCATCCCCGCGCCGGATGCGGCCGTCGCCGGACAGCGCATCGGTGAATCCTTCATGGACGAGCTGGCGGCGCGGGCGGACCGGCGGTTGGGGCAGATGTTCGGGGAGAAGACGCCCAAGGCCAGGGAACAGCGGGACAAGCTGTTGGACCTCCTGCGGCTGGGGGGCTTCACCAACGCAAACATAGAGGACGCCGTGGCCGACGCGCTGGGCATCGGCAAGCTGAGCCGGGAGGAGCAGCGGCGGATCACCGGCGACATGGCCAGATTCGGCGAAACGCTGGACGCCATGATGGACGACGACCTGGACGGGCTGCGGCAGCTGATTCGGGAGCAGGCGGCGGTGAGGCGGACGAAGCTCAGCCGGATGAGTGAAAAGATCCTGGACGGAACCACGGACTTTGAGTATCTCAAGGACTTCGCTATGGCCCAGCTGGCCAGCATCGCGGGAGACTATGCGCCTCGGTCTACAGGTGAAAAGATCAGCACCTATCAGACCATCAGCCATCTGCTGAACACGCGGACAGCCCTACGGAATGTGACCAGCAACCAGATCTTTGACCTGATCGACAGTGCTGCAAACAACGTGTCTATGCTTCCGGACATGGTGCTGGGCCTCATGACAGGGAAGCGCACCGTGGGCCTTAACAAATCCTGGGCCAGCCGGCAGAAGCGGCAGGGAGCCGTTCAGGGAGCCAGGAGAAACCTTCTGGAGGTCAACCTGGACGTAGGCGTGGACGACCGGCAGAAATCCAAATACGGAACCGCCGGACGGCGTACCTGGAACCTCGCCAACTCCAATACTGCGGGAAAGATCATGTCTCACCTGGAAGAGGTTCTCGGCTATGAGTTGAATACCACCGACGAACTCCACAAGGGGTCCGTCATGGGAGAGACGCTGGAGAGCCTGGCGCGGTTCGTAGATCGCGGAGATATGACGCTGGAGGAGGCACAGGACTTCGCCACCGAAATGGCGCTGTATCGTTCCTTCCAGGACGATTCCATGATCGGGACGATGCTCTCCGCCATTAAGGACGCCCTCAATATCGCGGGCGTAGGCGAGAAGAACGGCAAGAAGGTCAAGGGGAAGAGCGTCCACGACTTCGGTCTGGGCGACTTCATGACGAAGTACACGCAGGTCCCTGGAGCGCTGGTGCATCGGGCCATTGAATTCTCCCCGCTGGGGTACGTCAAGGCACTATATAACCTCGGGCAGCTTGCAACCCAGAATCGCAGGGGCGAGAATACCAATGCCGCGCAGCGAAAGGCGGCGCTCGCCTTCGGCAGAGCGACCACAGGCTGGGGCCTTCTCGCAGCACTGACGGCGTTGGTGAAAAAAGGACTGATTCGCCGGGACGACAAGGAGGACAAGAATGCCAAGGCCGCACACCAGGCGCAGGGCCTCAGCGGGACACAGTTTAACCTGACGGCGGTAGGGCGCTGGATCAACGGAGAAAGCACAGAGCCGCAGGACGGCGATGTTCTCATGGACGTCAATTTCCTGGAGCCACTGGATGCACTCATGGGGCTTGCCGCACTGGTGGCAGAGGACGATGACCGGAGCGTAAAGAGCCTCATGAACGACAGCATTACCGCCGTTTGGGAGAGCGTCAGCTCTCTGAGCATGATGCAGACCCTTCGGGACTGCTACCAGGTTTATCAGTATTACGACGAGAATGACAAGGACCATCCGCTGATCAACCAGTTGCTCCTGGAGATCGCGTCCAGCTCCATGAGCGGATTCGTTCCCTCCCCGCTGAGGCAGCTTGCCCAGGCGACGGATACGACCTACCGCGACCAGTACCGCAGCAAGGACGTCAACGACCAGATTAAGGCCAAGTTCATGAACAGTATTCCCGCCCTTCGGCAGCGGCTTGCGCCGAAGATCACACCCTTGGGCGAGGATCGGAAATACGAAAATACCGCTCTGAATGCTCTGAATGCCACACTCGCCCCCGGCAACATCAGTATATACAAATCTGATAAGATCGTGGATGAGCTGGACAGGGTATACGGCGAGACCGGGGACGCAAAGATCTGGCCGGAACGGAATGCGCCTTACAGCGTCTCCGTGGGAGAGGACAAGTACACCTTGACGCCGGATGAGCGGACGCAGTACCAGCGGACACGCGGGCAGACCACTGACGCCCTGATGCGGGAAGTGATGAAGACCGACGAGTATCAGTCGATGGACCCCGTTGCGCAGGCAGAGGAGCTGAACTGGCTCGGGAACTATGCCAACTACCTCGCCAAGCAGGAAATGCTGGCCGGGCGCGGCGTGGAGTACAGCAGCGCGGCCTACGAGAAAGTCAATTCGGCTGTGGAGGCCGGGATCAGCATTCCGACATACCGCGCCTACAAGGCCGCGGCCAGTAAGATGACCGCCGATGGTGTCCAGGGGGGCAAAAAAGCAAAGGTGGTCGACTACATCGCCGGGCTGGACCTGACAAAGGATCAGAAAGACTGGCTCTACCGTGACGCCGGCTATGCCGAGAGTGGAATCGACGATACTCCCTGGCATAAGAGCGGAGGCGGCGGCGGGGGAGGTCAAAAGGACTATGCTCCGGCGCAGATCAGGACGCTGCGGCTGCCGGAGATCCCCAAGGCGAACACCGCCGAGGCCAGGAGCGGACGCACAAGCAAGCTCAGGTTGCCGGAGATCCCCCGGGCGGGGAAGACGGAAGTAAAGCGCGGCGGGTTGACGCTGCCTTCGGCAAAGATCCAGCGCAGAAACGGGATCATTCTGCCGAAGAAACCGTAGTAGAATACCCTGGCGGGGCAATCCGCCAGGGTGTTTGGTGAAATTGTGGATTGTAGCTTATTGGGGTCCGGACCTCCCGACTCCAATAGGCTACAATTTTTCTATATGAAAACGCGGTAGGTGATGGAGAGCGTCTGCGCTTGCTTGTCCCAGGTGCAGCGCTCGAAGAGGTCCTTGACGGCGACGTTCTTGTCGTTCAGGGATTCGTCGGTGGATTCCAGAATGGCCAAGGCGCGGAGGATGCTCAGGCGGAGCGCTGCCTTCGCGGCGACAGGGTCGACACGGGCTTCCAGCTCACTGATCCGCGCGGCGATCTTCTCCTGCTGGGCGTCGATGTCCGCTTTATAGCGGCGGTAATCATCCAGGGTGTCGATGCCGGCGGCGTAAGCATCCCTGACACGGGCCAGCTTCTGCCCGTAGAGCTCGGACTGACGGCGGAGAGAACGGAGCTCCTGTTCCGTTTCGTCGCTTTGTACCACCTTGTAGTTCACGACGGAGGCAGAGACATCGGAGCGGAGACGGTCCAGCACAGTCTCATGCAGAACGTCGGCGCGGATACTCTGGCGGGAGGGGCACTTTGCTTTCGTGTAGCCATTGCAGACGAAATAACATGGCTTCTGGAAAACCAGAGTGGAGCCGCAGTCGGCGCAGCGGACGACGCCGCCCATCCAGTCTTTCAGCTCGAAGGAGGGGCGGGCCTTGGGCCGGTAGCGCTCTGAGGCACGGGCAATGAGCTTCTGCGCCGCCTCGAAGTCCTCGCGGCTGATCAGCGGCTCATGATCGCCGGGGACAAGGAGAGAATCCGGATTTGAGAAATTGCGCCTGGTGCGGCCCGTGGGCGTCCAGCGGTTCAGACCGATGTATACCGGATTCTGAATCCAATAATTGATCGTCCGGTTTTCGATCAGGCCGCCGCGGTGGGTGCGGACGCCCCGGGTATTCAGCGCTTCGACGATCTGCCAGACGGGATCGCCGGCCAGGTAGCGGCGGAAGACCTCGCGGATGATCGGGGCCTCCACCTCGTCCGGGACCATAAAGGGCCCGTCCTTGGCCTCATTCTTCCGATAGCCGAAGGGCGGGGAGGTCTGCCGGACGCCCTTTTCCGCGTTCAGCGTCATGCTCCGCTTGACCTCTCCGGCCAGACGGATGCTGTAATACTCGTCCATCCATTCGATGATGCGCTCGATCAGGCTGCCGAAGGGACCGTCAATGATCGGCTCGGAGACGGAGATCACGTCCACGCCCACGCGCTGGAGCATCGCCTTGTATACGATGCTCTCCTCCTGGGAGCGGGCGAAGCGGGAGAACTTCCAAACCAGGATCGCGTCAAAGGGGTGATCCTGGCTCTTGGCGCGGGCGACCAGCTCCTGGAACTGCGGGCGCTTCGCGGCACTGCGGCCGGAGATCCCCTTGTCCTGGTAAATGAACTGATCCGGGATCATGTAGCCGCTTTTCTCCGCCCAGGCGCGGATGGTGGCCAGCTGGGATTCCGGGGAGACCTCCACCTGATCCTCCGTGCTGACCCGGATATAGACGGCGGCGAGCCTGGTGAAATTGGATTCAGTCATGGGCGGGCCTCCTGGATTATTCCATAGTCAAAAACTGAAGAAGGAAAGATTATTTGCCGGAAAGGGAATAATAAGTAGCAAAGCGACAAATTTATATCACTTTCCTGATTGACAAGCGCCTGCCTTTCTGATAGCATTTGTGCTATCAAGGGCGGCGGAGGAAAGAGGTTAGTGTACGAGATTGAGATCTACCAGACAGAGAGCGGAAGAAGCCCTGTGTATGAGTATCTGAAATACTTGGCCAGAAATAACCTGCAAGATGATATCACCAGGATAAAATACTGTGAAAGGCTACTGGCAGAGTATGGTATGCAGGTCAATGAAGTCCGAAACCATACAATTCGACAGCTCCGGGATGATATCTATGAGTTGAGGCCGGGGAAGCACAGAGTTTTCTTTTTCTATTTTACGGGAAAGCGCTTTGTCTTGCTTCACGCATATAGAAAATCCAG
>Ga0265298_10001189_pt1 | contig 38405 bp, 27 predicted proteins | sample AusTroGonzalo_MG_3_FD_193486 | JGI IMG/M metagenome (GOLD analysis project Ga0265298, IMG submission 193486) | Bovine rumen microbial communities from tropical cattle in Woodstock, Queensland, Australia - Gonzalo_01 | ecosystem: Host-associated > Mammals > Digestive system > Stomach > Rumen ...
GCCAGCTCAGACACTCTTTCTGATTGGGAATCTTGGGGGTTTCTATATGTTATGTCAGAAAATGACACGAGTGAAATAGATGACGAATCTACTGGAGTTATTGTAGACGGTTTAGTGCCATCTGACTCTGTCGTAAAATTTTTCGATCCATATATGTATTATGATACATGCTACATTTATACTATCAAGTGGAGTGTTGCCAAGAACTATCCTATGGATGTAATTCGCAAGAAGAAGCTCTATGATAGACGGATTGTGACCAAGAAGGACTTTCATGGTCGCTTATTGGAGTATAGATATGCGTGCCCTACAGAGTGAGTGATATATCGAAAATATAAATTAGCTGGAAATAATTGGCGAGTGAATGTTCCTGGTCATTTTCATATAATTAAAAAGAAATAATATGAAATATTTAAGATTTAATTACAACCTTGGAGTTATTCCTGAATATTCCTTTTTTGAAAAGATCCTTATAAAGATTGTAAGAATTGTAATCCCTGAAGAAAATCCAGACTTTAGGGAGTCTTACCATTTTGTTGAAACGTGGTATATCGAGTATGACGAGGCATGTGAAAACGATGGAGTTTGTCGTGAAGTCGGACGAGACGCTTTTGGACGAATTATCATTAAAACTCCTGACGACAGAAACTATGGTTATTGGAATGACACGAATATGGGAATCGGTGACTTTATCGAGCAGATGCACGCAGAGTTCATCAGCCAAGAAGAGTTTGAATCTGCATGGAATGAAGAACTTGTACGAGTAGATAGAAAGTTGTTAAATACATAATTATAAATAAACATGAGAAGAAAGAACATAGAATTGCCACTATTATTTATAATGGTATTTGTGTTTATGGTACTATCATCTTGCAGCCGTATGGAGGAAAAGGGCGACGATGATATACATCCCGAATTCGTATTGAACAATGCGGATTTGGAGCAAGCCATACTTGAGTACCAGCAACGCATATTTGCAGACAACCAAAAGCGAATGGCAAGAGGCGATTCTGTTTATGTGAATGTCTTTGCAAAAGGAATCAATGATAGTATCACGAGATATATATTGTTTCCAGAAACGAATGGCTATAGCCTGATATTTAATACTCCGTATTTTGTATATAAGGTTGGTGGACATCATGTGTTTTTCACCTTTCGAGGTGCCCGTTTGGGATATAAGGAAAAGGAACATGTCCATAAACTTTCGGAAGAGTCTTATGAAGCACAGCTAAAGAAATTCTTTCCCAATGAATATAGGGAAATGCATTCCAGTAAGCATAGGCTTCATTCTTATTACTTGTATGAACCAGAGAACTGCTATCTGACATTTCTCTATGATAGTTTAATAGATAAGACATATAAGCGTGGTGCAGATTTTGATAAGATTCTAATCCACATTAACGGAAAGGATGTGTATATGTAATGGGAGCGTGGTTTTCCATCGTTTGGGGCTTGAATTCATACCGTTTGGCGGCGCTATTCACACCGAATAGTGCCGCCATTCTTTTGCTATTGCGATATGATTCTTTTGCTATTGTTTTTGTTCTAGAGTCTGAAAATGCCATTTCTAGACTTTAGAACAGTAACTTCTAGACTTTAGAATGGTGCTTTCTAGACTTTAGATGAATATTAAAAGTATAACTATTGCAAGCTGAAAGGGGTACTTTTGGTTTGCAATAGTTGAAGTATAAGAGTGGAAAAACTTAATGATTGCGTGCCAATCGATGCAGAATAGGCTGATGCTATTCGTTCTTAAGAATGGCTGCACGCATGTCTTTCAGCAGGTCGCTGGCAAAGATAAAGTCTGTGAGCTTTTTGTTGGTGCTGTGCATAATGTCGCCACTAACGCCTTGCCATTCCTTGTGACCTTCGTAGATGAAGATGATATTCTCACCTATACCCATCACGGAGTTCATGTCGTGGGTGTTGATGATGGTGGTCATGTTGAACTCCTGCGTGATACTGTGCAGCAAGTCGTCGATGATGAGCGAGGTCTTGGGGTCGAGTCCAGAGTTGGGCTCGTCGCAGAACAAATACTTGGGATTCAGCGATATGGCACGGGCAATGGCTACGCGCTTCTGCATACCACCACTAATCTCACCGGGATATTTGTTTTCTGCCCCAACCAGATTGACGCGATCCAGGCAATCCATTGCGCGCTGCTTGCGTTCGCGATAGGTCATGGACGAAAACATATCGAGCGGGAACATCACATTCTCGAGGACTGTCAGCGAGTCGAAGAGGGCGGCACTCTGGAAAATCATGCCCATCTCGCGACGCATCATCACCTTCTCTTCCTTGCTCATGTGAACGAAGTCGCGCCCGTCGTATAGGATTTGTCCGCTCGTAGGCTCGAATAGTCCCACGAGGTTCTTGATGAGCACAGTCTTACCACTACCGCTCTGACCGATAATCAGGTTGGTCTTGCCGTCTTCAAAGATGGTGCTGATGTCCTTCAGTACCTCTTTCTCACCAAACGATTTGTAGAGATTCTTGACTTCTATCATGACAGCAACTGGGTTAAGAATACATCACTAAAGAGAATTAATATGCTGGATGACACAACAGCATCGGTAGATGCTTTACCCACATTGACAGAGCCACCTTCTACGGTGTATCCATAGTAAGCAGGGACGCTGGAGATGATGAAGGCAAAGAACTGACTCTTGATGATGGACATCCACAGGTACCACGGAATGAAGTCGTGCTGAAGACCGAGCGTGAGGTCATCGGGTGTCATGATATGTCCGATGTACGCTGTGCCGTAGGCTCCGCCAATACCCATCGCAGAAGAGAAGATAACAAGGAAGGGCATGATGGTAAGCATGCCGAGAATCTTGGGAAGGATGAGGTAGCTGGCAGAGTTGATACCCATGATGTCGAGCGCATCAATCTGCTGGGTGACACGCATGGTGCCAAGTTCTGAGGCAATGTTAGAACCAACCTTACCTGCCAGAATCAAGCACATGATGGATGAAGAGAACTCCAACAGCATGATCTCACGAGTGGTGAAACCGGCAACCCATCGTGGCATCCAGGGGCTCTCAATGTTTAGTTTCATCTGAATGCAGATGACGGCACCGATGAAGAAGGAGATAAGCAGCACGATGCCAATGGAGTTGACACCCAGTTGTTCCATCTCCTTGATGTATTGCTTCCAGAACATGCGGAAACGCTCTGGGATGGAAAAGGTGCGTCCCATCAGTAAAAGGTAGCGTCCGAATGTGGTTAGGTACGAATGAATAATCATCGATTCAATGTTTGTAGTTGGGTGCAAAGGTACAAATTTTTATTAATATTGAAGCAATGTGAATTAATTTTCGTACCTTTGCATCAAAATTTTAGCGTTATGGCAGAAGAAAGCATTGTCCTCAGAGCTGAAGGACTGGTGAAAAGATATGGTAAACGCACCGTTGTAAATGGTGTGAACTTCGATGTGAAGCAGGGTGAGATTGTAGGACTGCTGGGACCTAATGGTGCTGGTAAGACCACTTCTTTCTATATGACCACCGGTTTGGTGGTACCCAACGAGGGACATATCTACCTGGGTGACCACGAGGTGACCAAGGATCCTGTCTATAAACGAGCACAGGCAGGCATTGGCTATCTGGCTCAGGAGGCTTCAGTGTTCCGTAAGATGTCAGTCGAGGATAATATCCTTTCGGTGCTTGAGATGACAGGCAAACCACGTGAGTATCAGTTGGAAAAGCTGGAGAGCCTGATCAAGGAGTTCCGTTTGCAGAAGGTGCGCAAGAACAAGGGCGACCAGTTGAGTGGTGGTGAGCGCCGTCGTTGCGAGATAGCCCGTTGCTTGGCCATTGAACCTAAGTTCATTATGCTCGACGAGCCATTTGCTGGCGTGGACCCCATCGCAGTAGAGGATATTCAGTTCATTGTTTGGAAGTTGAAGGACCGTAACATCGGTATTCTGATAACAGACCATAATGTGGAAGACACGCTCTGCATCACCGACCGTGCATACCTGCTTTTCGAAGGACGAATCCTGTTTCATGGCACACCAGAGGAGTTGGCAGCCAACCAGATTGTGCGTAAGAACTACCTCACCGACTCCTTCGTCCTGCGCCAAAAGGACTTCCAGAAGCTGGAAGAAGAGCGCAAGAGTGTGGAAGAAGAATGATAACGGCGAAGCGTTAAAAAAACGTAATTGTGGTAGTTTTACGACAAATATGAGTAATTTTGCACGCTCAAAACGCATAATAATATATATAAGGTATAAAAAGAGATGAATATTAAGTTTGAAAGTGCCGACAAAATCAATGGTCTGATGACAATTGCCATTGAGAAGGCAGATTATCAGGAAGCAGTAGACAAGAAGTTGAAGGATTACCGTAAGAAGGCTCAGGTGCCTGGTTTTCGTCCTGGTATGGTTCCCATGGGACTTATTAAGAAGCAGTATGGTACAGCCGTGAAGGTTGACGAGGTGAACCGCATCTTGGGTGAGAAGCTCTATGAGTATATCCGTGAGAATAAGATACAGATGCTGGGCGAGCCCCTTCCCAACGAGGAGAAGCAGCAGCCTCAGGACCTCGAGGGCGACGGTCCTTTCGAGTTCGTTTTTGACATTGCAGTAGCTCCCGAGTTCAAGGCTGCTCTGACAGCTAAGGACAAGGTGGATTTCTATACTATCAAGGTTGACGATAAGCTGATTGACGATCAGGTTCAGATGTATGCTTCACAGGCTGGTGAGTTCGTAGAGGCTCAGGAGTGGAGTGGTAACGATACCCTGAAAGGTGACCTCCGTCAGTTGGATGCTAATGGCAACACTCTCGAGGGTGGTATCACTACCGAGGGCGGTATGATTATGCCAAGCTATATCAAGGGTGAAGATGAGAAGAAGAAGTTCGAGGGTTGCAAGCCCGGCGACATCATCACTTTCAACCCCAAGAAGGCTTATCCCGAGAACGATGCAGAGGTTGCTGCCCTGCTGAAGACTGACAAGGAGAACGTTAAGGATCTGGATGCAGACTTCAGCTTCCAGGTAACCGAGATTCGTCACTTCCAGCCTGCAGCTGTTGACGCTAAGCTCTTCGAGCGCGTGTTTGGTGAGGGTGTGAAGGACGAGGCTGACTTCCGTCAGCGTATTGCCGACAGCCTGAAGGGTCAGTTGGTTGCAAACAGCGACTATAAGTTCCTGATAGATGTTCGTAAGCACATGGAGAAGAAGGTTGGTGACCTGCAGTTCCCAGAGGCTATCCTGAAGCGCGTGATGCTGAACAACAACAAGGATAAGGGCGCAGAGTTCGTAGAGAAGAACTTCAAGGCTTCTATCGACGAGCTGAAGTGGCACCTCATCAAGGAGCAGCTGGTTGCTGCTGCTGGTATCAAGGTTGAGGATGAGGATCTGAAGAATGTTGCTAAGGATGCTATCCGTGCTCAGTTCGCTCAGTATGGTATGACCAACGTTCCTGAGGATGTTCTGGAGAACTACGCTGCAGAGCAGCTGAAGAAGCGCGAGAATATTGAGAACTTCGTTGACCGCGCTGTAGATGTTAAGCTGACAGCAGCTTTGAAGTCGCTTGTTAAGCTCAATGAGAAGGAGGTAACTCTGGATGAGTTCAACAAGATGATGCAGGAAGCATAAGAATAGGATATTATAATTCTTTAACCAAAAAATGAAGTCGGGATGTTTTGCATCTCGACTTTTTTTCGTAATTTTGTACTTAGAAAGCACAAAAGAAAGGAAAACTATGAATGATTTTAGAAAATATGCAACCCAGCATTTAGGGTTGAACGGACAGGTATTAGACGATGTTGTAAAGGCACAGGCTCAGTATTTGAATCCTTATATTTTAGAGGAACGCCAGTTGAACGTTACGCAGATGGATGTGTTCTCACGCCTGATGATGGATCGTATCATTTTCTTGGGTACACAGATCGATGATTACACGGCAAACACTCTGCAGGCACAGCTGCTTTATCTGGACTCCGTAGATCCAGGTAAGGATATCTCTATCTATATCAATTCTCCTGGTGGCAGCGTCTATGCCGGTCTTGGCATCTATGACACCATGCAGTTTATCTCAAGTGACGTGGCTACCATCTGTACTGGTATGGCAGCGTCTATGGCAGCAGTACTGCTGGTAGCTGGTAAGGAAGGCAAGCGTTCGGCACTGACACATAGCCGTGTGATGATTCATCAGCCTCTGGGTGGTGTTCAGGGACAGGCTTCAGATATTGAGATTGAAGCCCGTGAGATTCAGAAACTGAAGAAAGAACTCTATACGATTATTGCAGACCATTCGCACACAGATTATGAGAAGGTGTGGAAAGACTCTGACCGTAACTACTGGATGACGGCGGAAGAGGCGAAGGAATATGGCATGATTGATCAGGTATTGGTAAGGAAATGAAGAGAAGACAGTGTAATTTCTGTGGTCGCTCTGACAAAGAGGTAAAGTTACTGATATCTGGTATCGACGTGAATATCTGCGAGCATTGCGTGAAGCAGGCGTACCAGATTATCCAGGAGTCGGGATTGGTAGAAGGCGATAGTACTAAAAAAGACACTTACAGTCCCAAGGGTGCTGTTCCCAAGCCTGTGGAAATTAAGGCATACTTGGATCAGTATATTATCGGTCAGGATGAGGCAAAGCGCTTCTTGTCTGTAGCGGTATATAATCATTATAAGCGTTTGCAGCAGCAAAAAGGTGACGATGATGGTGTGGAGATAGAGAAGTCGAACATCATTATGGTTGGTTCTACAGGTACGGGTAAGACCTTGCTGGCAAGGACTATTGCCCGTTTGCTGGATGTACCTTTCACTATTGTGGATGCAACGGTGCTGACCGAGGCCGGTTATGTGGGCGAGGATGTGGAGAGTATCCTGTCTCGCTTGTTGCAGGTTGCAAATTATAATGTGGCAGCAGCTGAAAGAGGTATTGTCTTCATTGACGAGATTGATAAGATAGCGCGCAAGAGTGATAACCCCAGCATCACGCGTGACGTAAGTGGTGAAGGTGTGCAGCAGGGTTTGTTGAAGTTGCTCGAGGGTACTATCGTGAATGTTCCGCCAAAGGGAGGACGTAAGCATCCTGATCAGGACTATATACATGTAGATACTCGCAACATCCTGTTTATATGCGGCGGAGCCTTTGATGGTATAGAGCGAAAGATTGCTCAGCGCTTGAATACACATACGGTGGGTTATAACTCTGTACAGAACGTTCGAAAAATTGATAAGGATGACTTGATGCGTTATGTGCAGCCACAGGATTTGAAGGCTTTCGGTCTTATTCCAGAGATTATAGGACGCCTGCCTGTGCTCACTTACTTGAATCCTTTGGATCGTGATGCGCTGAGGAAAATATTGATGGAGCCAAAGAACTCAATAGTCAAGCAGTATATGAAACTGTTTAAGATGGATGATATTGAGTTGACCTTCGATGAGGATGCTCTTGATTATATTGTTGATAAGGCAGTTGAATTTAAACTTGGTGCCCGTGGATTGCGCTCTATCGTTGAAGGCGTGATGATGGATGCTATGTTTGAAGTGCCTTCGGATAATGTTAAGAAATTTAATGTGACACGCGAGTATGTGGAAAAACAACTTGCAAAATCACATAGCCTTTGATTAATAATATGGAAAATCTGACAGATGCCTTGAAACGCTATTTCGGCTTCGATACGTTCAAAGGAGACCAGAAAGCGATTATCCAGAACCTGTTGAATGGCCGCGATACGTTTGTGTTGATGCCTACAGGTGGTGGAAAGTCTCTATGTTATCAGTTGCCGTCGTTGCTGATGGATGGGGTAGCGATAGTTATCTCGCCCTTGATAGCGTTGATGAAGAACCAGGTGGACTTCATCTCACATTTAAGTGAACATGAAGGTACGGCACATTTTTTGAATTCTTCATTGAATAAGGCGGCTGTCGATCAGGTGAAGACCGACATTCGTGAGGGGCGTACGAAATTGTTATATGTGGCTCCTGAATCATTGACAAAGGAAGATAATGTTGAGTTTCTAAAAACCTGCAAGATTTCTTTCTATGCTGTTGACGAGGCTCATTGTATTTCAGAATGGGGACATGACTTCCGTCCGGAGTATCGTCGCATTCGACCTATTGTCAACGAGATTGGTAAGGCCCCAATCATTGCTTTGACGGCAACGGCAACTGACAAGGTGCGTACGGATATCAAGAAGAACCTGGGTATTATTGATGCCGATGAGTTCAAGAGCTCGTTCAACCGACCGAATCTTTATTATGAGGTACGTCCTAAGACAAAGGAGATAGATAAGGATATCGTACGCTTTATTAAGCAACATCCTGGTAAGAGCGGTATCATATATTGCTTGTCTCGTAAGAAGGTGGAGGACCTGGCTGAAGTGCTCCGTGCCAATGATATCAAAGCGCAATGCTATCATGCTGGTTTGGACTCTGCAACACGTTCGCAGACACAGGATGACTTCCTGATGGAGAAGATTGACGTGATTGTAGCTACCATCGCATTTGGAATGGGTATCGACAAACCGGATGTCCGCTTTGTTATTCATTACGATATTCCTAAATCCTTGGAGGGCTATTATCAGGAGACAGGACGTGCTGGCCGTGATGGCGGCGAAGGTATCTGTCTGGCGTTCTATAGCTACAAAGACTTACAGAAACTGGATAAGTTCATGGAAGGTAAGCCTGTGGCAGAGCAGGATATAGGCAGACAGCTGCTGCAGGAAACTGCCGCATATGCAGAGACATCGGTTTGTAGACGAAAAATGCTGCTTCATTATTTTGGTGAGCAGTATGATAAGGACAACTGTCATAACTGTGACAACTGCTTGCATCCTGGTACCAGAATAGAGGCGCAAAAACAACTGTGTATCGTTCTTGAGGCAATACTTGCCATTAAGGAGAACTTCCGTTCTGACTATGTGATAGATTTTATCCGTGGACGAGCAACGGATGAGATTGTAGCCCATAAACATCAGGAATTAGAATCTTTTGGAGCAGGCGAGGAGTACGACTCGAAGATCTGGAACCCGGTAATCCGTCAGGCTTTAATTGCCGGCTACCTGAAAAAGGAAGTGGAGAATTATGGCTTGTTGAAGGTTACTTCTGCAGGTAAGAAGTTCCTGAAGAATCCTCAAAAGTTCATGGTGGTTGAAGATCATGAATTCAGTGAAGAGGAAGAGGCTCTCAATACGGAGGGTGGAACAAGTGCGCTTGACCCAGCGTTGAGCGCGATGTTGCATGATCTTCGTAGGCAATGGTCTCGTAAGTTGGAGCGTCCTCCTTATGTCATCTTCCAGGATGTGTCTTTGGAACAGATGGCAACAGACTACCCTGTGACTCTTGATGAACTAAAGAATATTCAGGGTGTGGGTGATGGAAAAACACGTCAGCCTTATGCCAAGGATTTTGTTGATTTGATTAAGCGTTACTGCGAGGAAAACGAAATCGAGCGTCAGTCTGACTTGCGCGTGAGGACAAAGCCGAAGGACTCAATGAAGAAGCTGAAGATTCTTCAGAATATCGACCGTCGTATTGCTCTTGATGATATAGCCAATGCATTGGGTATTGAATTTGAAGACCTGCTTGATGAACTGGAAGGTATTGTCCTGTATAGTGGTAATAAGGTTAATATCGACTATTTCCTCAATGAGATAATGGATCCGGATGATATCAATGATATATATGATTATTTCTCAGAACAGGAGAACGACGATCTGGAAGCGGCCTTCGAAGAATTCGGTGAAGATTTCTCGGAGAATGAGATCCGAATGGTGCGTATCAAGTTCATTTCGGACATGGCTAATTAATAGTTGTGTTCCCGTAAGTGAAATGCGCGTTAAAACGTATTAATAAATATGAGAAAATGCGTGTAAGATGTCTGCTAAGTGAGGAAAAATGAGTATCTTTGCACGCAATAAATTTAAAGGTACCATATTATGTCATCATTTATTGCAGATAAAATTGTGATGGACGGTCTTACTTTTGACGACGTCCTGTTGATTCCCGCTTACTCAGAAGTACTGCCTAAAACGGTAGAGTTGCAAACACGTTTTTCACGTAATATCGTGTTGAATGTTCCTTTTGTTACAGCAGCTATGGATACCGTAACGGAAAGTCAGATGGCTATCGCTATTGCACGTGAGGGAGGTATCGGCGTGATTCATAAGAACATGTCGATAGAAAATCAAGCTCGTGAGGTTGCTATAGTAAAACGTGCGGAGAATGGTATGATCTATGATCCTGTTACCATCCGTCGCGGTTCAACTGTAGGACAGGCGCTTGCTATTATGTCAGAATATCACATCGGAGGTATTCCTGTAGTAGATGACGAGAACCATCTTGTTGGTATCGTAACGAATCGTGACCTCCGCTTTGAGCGTCGTTTGGATCGTCCTGTTGACGACGTGATGTCAAAAGAAAACCTTGTTACTACACATCAGCAGACTGATCTGGCTGCTGCTGCACAGATTCTGCAGGAGAATAAAATTGAGAAACTTCCTGTTGTTGACAAGGACAATCGTCTCGTAGGTCTTATTACCTATAAGGATATCACAAAGGCAAAGGATAAACCCATGGCATGTAAGGACGAGAAAGGTCGTCTGCGTGTGGCTGCCGGTGTGGGTGTTACCGTGGATACCTTAGAGCGTATGCAGGCACTGGTGAATGCAGGTGCGGATGCTATCGTTATTGATACCGCCCATGGTCATTCAAGAGGTGTTGTAGAGAAACTTCGTGAGGCAAAGAATGCCTTTAAGAATATTGATATTGTTGTAGGTAATATTGCTACAGGTGCTGCTGCAAAGATGCTGGTGGACAATGGTGCTGATGCAGTAAAAGTTGGTATCGGTCCTGGTAGTATTTGTACTACACGTGTGGTTGCCGGTGTCGGTGTTCCTCAGTTGAGCGCAGTCTATGACGTATACAGCGCATTGAAGGGTACGGGTGTTCCCTTGATTGCTGATGGTGGTCTCCGCTATTCTGGAGATATCGTAAAGGCTTTGGCTGCTGGTGGCTCAAGTGTGATGATTGGTTCACTGGTTGCTGGTACAGAGGAGAGCCCTGGCGATACTATTATCTATAATGGTCGTAAGTTTAAGAGCTATCGTGGTATGGGTTCTTTGGAGGCTATGGAGCACGGTTCAAAGGATCGCTATTTCCAGGCTGATACGAAGGATGTCAAGAAACTGGTACCAGAAGGTATTGCAGGACGTGTGCCTTACAAAGGAACTGTTCAGGAGGTTATCTATCAGTTGACTGGTGGTTTGCGTTCTGGTATGGGCTATTGTGGTGCTGCCGATATCGAACACCTGCACGATGCTAAGTTTACACGCATCACAAATGCTGGTGTAATGGAGAGCCACCCTCATGATATCACTATCACCAGTGAGGCTCCTAATTATTCGAGACCTAACGATTAAAAACAAATATGAAACTAAAAATGCTTTTTGCGGCATTACTGATGAGTGGTGCTGCTTTTGCTCAGACAACCGATGATCCTGTCATTATGACAGTCAATGGTGAGCCTGTGTTACGATCGGAGTTTGAGTACTCTTACAATAAGAATAACTCTGATGGTGTCATCGATAAGAAGACGGTGGAAGAGTATGTGGACCTGTTTATTAATTATAAATTACAGGTTGCTGCCGCTCTTGATGCAAAGATTGACACTCTGAAGTCTTATAAAGATGAGTTCCGCCAGTACCGTGATCAGCAAATACGTCCTTTGCTGGTGACGGATGCTGACATGGAGCGTGAGGCTCGTAAAATTTATGATGATGCTGCTAATCGCATCGGTCCTGATGGACTGATTCAGACAGCTCACATCTTGATTCGTGCTAATCAACAAGCTCCTCAGGCAGAGTGGGACGCTGCAAAGGTTCGTATCGACTCTATCTATAAGGCATTGAAGGCTGGTGCTGACTTTGCAGAACTTGCCAAGAAGGTGTCTCAGGATCCTGGTTCCGCACGTCAAGGTGGTACTCTGCCTTTTGTTCAGCGTGGACAGTTGGTGAAGGAGTTTGAGGATGCTGCCTATGCTTTGCAGCCTGGTGAAATGTCTGGCGTGGTTCAGTCTCCCTTTGGCTATCATATTATCTTGATGAAGGAGCGTAAGCAGTTTGAACCATTCGAGTTCCATCATGACAATATCCTGCGCTTCATGGAACAGCGTAATATGCGTGACAACATCGCTACTCAGAAGATAGACTCTCTTGTTGCTGCTAATCCTAAAGGGTTGACTAAGGAGCAGATGATGGATGAGAAGTCGGATGAGTTTGCTGCAAAGGACATGGAACTGAAGTACCTGATTCGTGAGTATCATGATGGTCTTCTGCTCTATGAAATCAAGAACCAGAAGGTGTGGGATAAGGGTGCTAAGGACGAAAAAGGCTTGGCAAGCTACTTCAAGAAACACAAGAAGAACTATGCATGGGATGAGCCTCGCTACAAGGGAATGGCTTACCATGTGAAGGATGTGGCTGATATTAAGGCTGTGAAAGACTGCGTAAAGAAGCTTGACTTCGACAAGTGGGCCGAGAAGTTGCGCACCACTTTCAATGGTGATTCGGTCATTCGTATTCGTGTGGAAAAAGGCATTTTCAAGAAGGGCGACAATGCTTTGGTTGACAGTGTCGTATTTAAAAAAGATACCGTTGTTACTAAGGTAAAGGACTATCCCTACGATGCTGTTTATGGTAAGATTTTGAAGAAGGGTCCTGAGACCTATCAAGATGTACGTGGACAGGTGGTTTCTGATTATCAAGAACAACTTGAGAGAGAGTGGATCGCACAGCTGCGCCGTCAATATACCTTTAAGGTTGATGAGGAAGTTCTGAAGACTGTAAACAAACACTAATGAAACTGAAGAATCTTTTTCTATCACTTCTGGCCGTGAGTCCAATGACAATAATGGCTTCAATCCATGGTAACGATTCTATCGGTACTGTTGTGGATGAGGTGGTATGGGTTGTTGGTGATGAGGCCATCCTGAAAAGTGATATTGAGGTAACCCGTATGCAGGCCGCTATGGAGGGTATGCGCTGGAAGGGAGACCCTGATTGTGCTATTCCTGAACAAATCGCGGTTCAGAAACTATTCCTTCATCAGGCTGCTATCGATAGTATTGAGGTAACAGAAGGTGAGGTGGCTTCTGCTATTGAACAGCGCATAGAATATATGATTCAGCAGATTGGCTCACGAGAGAAGCTGGAAGAATATAAGAAACAGAGTATTTCTCAGATTCGCCAGTCAATGCATGATGACCTTCGCGATCAGATGCTGATTCAGCGCATGAAGGAACGTTTGGTAAAGGATATCGCGGTGACTCCTGCGGAGGTGCGTCGCTATTTCAAGGATCTTCCTTCTGATAGCCTCCCTTATGTTCCTACAGAGGTGGAAGTGCAGATTATTACTCAGACGCCAAGAATCTCTGCTGAAGAGATTAATCGTGTTAAAGATGAACTTCGAGAGTATACAGATCGAGTGAATAAGGGTGAGACATCTTTCCAGACATTGGCTCGTCTTTACTCAGAGGATCCTGGCTCACGTAGAAATGGTGGCGAACTTGATTACACGGGTCGTGGTATGTTGGACCCTGCTTTTGCTGCTGTCGCTTTCAATCTTACGGATCCAAAGAAGGTTTCTAAGATTGTTGAGTCTGAATTCGGATATCATATTATTCAATTGGTTGATAAGCGTGGTGAAAAGATAAAGGTACGACACATCTTGCGTAAACCCGTAGTTTCAGATTCTGCTATCGTTAAAGCCACCAATCGCTTGGATTCTATTGCTAAGGATATTCGTGCCGGACTCTTTACTTTTGAAGATGGTGCAAGTGTGATTTCCGATGATAAGGATACACGCAATAATAAAGGTCTGATGGCTAATAGATCAGAACGCGGACAGACATCAAAGTTCCAATTGCAGGATCTTCCAGCGGAGGTTGCAAAGGTTGTCGATACACTGAAAGTAGGCCAGATTTCTGCTCCGTTTGTGATGATTAATAATAGTGGTAAGACTGTTTGTGTCATTGCAAAATTAAAGAGTCGTACAGAAGGTCATAAGGCAATCATTACAGAGGACTTCCAAGTGATGAAGGATGTTGTAACCGAGAAGCGCCGAGAGAAAAAGCTTCATGACTGGGTTGTTAAAAAGATAAAGGATACTTACGTACATGTAGGTGACCAGTATCGTGACTGCCAGTTCGAATATCAAGGTTGGATTAGATGAATGGTAAGACCATAATACAATACTTTTTGCACAGAAGCATCGTTATGATGCTTCTGTGTGTGCTCTGCATGCCTATGGTAATAGCTGCATCTATGCCAGGTGTGGCGAAGCCTAAAACCAAGAAGAAAGCGGAAAAAAGGGTTTATCTAGTTCATGCCGACGAGTTGCGTTATGATCGTTGGCAAAATAATGATGCTCAAGTCCTGCGTGGTAATGTGGAGTTTGAACATGACGGTGCAAAACTATATTGTGATAGTGCTAATTTCTTTGAAGGAAGCAACTCTTTTGAAGCTTGGGGACATGTGAGAATGCTCCAAGGTGATACTTTGTCGTTGACAAGCGATTTTGGCTATTATGATGGAAATGATCAGATGTTGGAGGCCTTGGATAATGTGGTGCTGAAACATCGAGGTACTACTCTTTATACTGATTCTTTGTATTTTGATCGAATTTGGAATCAAGGCTATTTCCAGAATGGGGGACAATTAGTGGATAAGTCAACCACATTAACAAGTGATTGGGGAGAATACCATACGGATACGAAAATGGCTGTTTTCTTCTTTAATGTGGTGATGGACGATAAACGTTTCCATCTGACAACGGATTCTCTATACTATAATACCCGTACCAAACAGGCTCAGATTGTTGGACCGTCGAATATCTTATCAGGAAAGAGTACCATCTATTCGGAGTTGGGCTTCTATAATACGGATACAGAGGTCGCAGAGTTGCTGAATCGTTCAGTGTTGAACAACGAAGGACGTGTATTGACAGGAGATAGTCTGTGGCATAATGGAAAAACTGGTGTCAATGAGGCTTTTGGACATGTAGTCTATACTGACTCAGTGAACAAGAACCGCCTGCTTTGTAATTATGGACATTATGAAGATAGTGTAGGCTTTGCACTTTGTACAGATAGTGCCGTGGTGATAGATTTTTCTCAGCGTGATTCTTTGTTTATGCATGCAGATACGTTCAAGGTGTATACTTACAATATCAACACTGATTCTGTTCATCGTGTTATACACGCGTATAATAAGGTACGCGCGTATCGTATTGATGTACAGGCTGTCTGTGACTCTTTGGTTTATGAGTCGAAGGATTCTTGCATGACTTTGTATAAGGACCCAATTGTTTGGAATCAGAATCAACAATTGCTTGGTGAGCAAATTCAGATCTTTATGAAAGATTCTGTTGTTGATCATGCAAATGTCTTGGGACAGGCTCTCTCAATAGAGGAATTACCAGATGACCGACTCTATAATCAAGTTTCGTCGAAAGATATGTTTGCATTTTTTCAGAAGGGTGATATTCGTGAAGCTCGTGCTGTAGATAATGTGGAGGTGGTCTATTATCCAATAGAGGAATCGGATAGTTCTTATGTTGGATTGGTAAGTATGCAGACGAGTGAACTGAAGATGTTCATGGAGAAGCGCAAACTTCAGAAAATATGGACACCAAAGGCAGATGGTACAATGTATCCCATGTCTCAAATTCCACCTAAGAAACGCTTTCTGGATAGATTCGTGTGGTTTGACTATGTCCGTCCACTATCTAAAGATGATATCTTCAACTGGCGTGGGAAAAAAGCCGGTACTGAGTTGAAGATACAGAAACGTAGGGAGCCGCCTCGAGTTGGTTCTTCTTTATGATTATAGAATAGGAGGTTTTTATTATTATGAGCGATATCATTCAACTACTACCAGATTCGGTCGCTAATCAAATTGCTGCAGGCGAGGTGATTCAGCGACCCGCATCAGTTATTAAAGAACTTGTGGAAAATGCTGTTGACGCAGGTGCCAAGAATATTCGAGTATTGGTGGTTGATGCAGGCAGAACATCCATACAGGTTATTGATGATGGTTGCGGAATGTCCGAAACGGATGCCCGACTGGCTTTTGAGCGTCATGCTACCTCTAAGATTCGTCAAGCCGATGATCTTTTCGCTCTTCACACGATGGGCTTCCGTGGTGAGGCGCTTCCGTCTATCGCTGCAGTGTCTCAGGTAGAGTTGACCACACGCATGCAGAGCGAGGAAATTGGTACTCGTTTGACTCTTCATGCATCTCGAGTGGTAGGGCAGGAACCTGTAGCATGTCCTGTCGGATGTAATTTCAAGGTTGAAAATCTGTTTTTTAATGTACCAGCCCGTAGAAAGTTTCTGAAGACTAATGCTACGGAACTGAATAATATTCTGACTGCTTTTGAACGCATTGTCTTGGTATACCCAGAGATAAACTTCACGATGTACAGCAATGGTCAGGAACTTATGAATTTGAAGGCTGGTTCTCTGAGACAGCGCATTGCGGACGTCTTTGGTAAGAAACTGAACCAAGAACTTTTGCCAGTTTCAGTTGAGACAGCTTTATGTAATATCACTGGTTTCGTAGGAAAACCTGAATCTGCGAGAAAGAAGGGAAACTATGATTACTTCTTTGTAAATGGACGCTTTATGAAACATGCCTACTTCCATAAGGCTGTTGCTACGGCTTTTGAGCGTCTGATTCCCGTAGGCATGCAGGTTCCTTATTTTATATATTTTGATGTAAATCCAGCAGATATTGATGTAAATATCCATCCCACGAAGACAGAGATTAAGTTTGAAAACGAACAGAGTATCTGGCAAATACTGATAGCTGCTATCAAAGATTCTATAGGTAAGTTCTGTGAAGTGCCAACTATTGACTTTGATACGGAGGGACGACCTGATATTCCTGTCTTTGATGCGCAGCGTGATGCCGTTCAGATGCCGAAGGTTTCTTATAACTCATCTTATAATCCATTTAGTAGCACTCCGTCAAAGCCTTCTGTTACACCCGACTGGGAAAAATTGTATCAAGAGGCTATTTCGAAACCAGCTCCTCAAGAACCCACTTTGTTTGTTGATGATAAGGAACCTGTATTCTCTACAGAAGACAATACTCTGGTTATTGAAGAGAAATCTCCAGCTCACTATCAATATAAAGGACGCTATATCATGACTGCAGTTAAGTCTGGACTCATGATTATTGATCAGCAACGTGCAGATGTACGTATTCGTTATGAACGCTATATGGATCAGTTGCGTAATCAATCAGGTAAGAGTCAGCGCGTCTTATTTCCCGAGGCCGTTGAGTTCTCTCCCTCTGATGCAGTTGTGCTTCATACAATGATTCCAGAATTAACGTCTATGGGATTTGATGTGAGCGATATTGGAGGAGGCAGTTTTGCTATCAATGGTGTTCCTGCTGAGTTGGATGATGTGGATCCCGTCAATCTATTTCGAAGCGTGGTGTCCGATGCTATTGAACATGGCGTAAGTTCTCCCGAACAAATGCATTCTTCTTTGGCACTTAGTATGGCGCGTCATTCTGCCATTGTTCAAGGGCAGGTCCTGTCAAATGACGAGATGGAAGGCATCGTTAATCAACTGTTTGCTTGTAGTAATGTAAATTACACCCCAGATGGTCGAGCGATACTTTGTATCTTACCTCAGCATGATATAGAGCAATTGTTAGGGTAGAAGTGTTAAAAAATTAGCGAAAATGCTCGCAAATGCATGTTTTTTAAATGATTTTAACAATTAAAATGCATTTTGTTATGCTTTTTTGTTGCAAGTTCTAATAATTTTCTCTACTTTTGCACCGAATTTCGATTTAAATATTATTATTTCTAAAATAAAAATTGTATGAAAAAGATTTTAATGGTACTGGCCTTTGCCAGTGTTTCTGTAGCTGGTATGGCACAGGAAGAGCCTACACAGAAGTTCAGTGTAGCAACCAATTCATTCTGGAGCAACTGGTTTGTACAGGCTAACCTCGCAGGAACCTCATTCTATAATGATGGTGAGTCTTGGCGTGGTCTGCTGAAGGATTATCGCACTAACCTTGGCGCTTCTGTTGCTATTGGTAAGTGGTTCACTCCTGGCCTCGGTCTCCGTACCAAGGTGAATGGCATTTGGGGTCGCACCGTTATCTCTGAGGATGCTGAGACCAATGCTAACAAGTACTGGACTGCAAACGAGCAGGTTCTGTTCAACCTGAGCAACATGATTTGTGGCTACAACCCCGATCGTATTTGGAACTTCATTCCTTACTTCGGTGGTAGCGTTTCTCGCAATATGAGCTACAATGACTATGCAATGGGTCTGAACTTCGGTATCCTGAATACTTTCAAGGTAAGCAAGAAGTTGGCTGTTAACCTCGACCTTTCTTTGGGTGGTTACGAGCCTGACTTCGATGGCGCTAACTTCCCCCGCGCTGGTAAGCGTTGGAACCTCGAGGCTAAGGATCGCACCGTTAACGTTGAGGTTGGTTTGACTTACAACCTGGGTAAGGGCACATTCGATAAGGTTCCCGATGTTGACGCTATCAAGGCTCTTATGCAGAGCGAGATTGATGGTCTGAACGATCAGCTCCGTGCCGCTGGTGAGGAGAACGACCGTCTGAACGACATCATCAAGAATCACAAGTGCCCCGAGGCTAAGACTGTTACCGTTAAGGAAGTTGCTGTTGCTCCTGTATCAGTATTCTTCAACATCGGTAAGTCTAAGGTTGCTTCTAAGAAGGATCTCGTAAATGTGAAGAACCTCGCTGAGGCTGCTAAGGCTAACGACAAGACTATCGTTGTAACTGGTTACGCTGATGCTAAGACTGGTAGCGCTGCCTTCAACCAGAAGCTCTCTGAGAAGCGTGCTAACACCGTTAAGGCTGAATTGGTTAAGATGGGTGTTGACGAGTCTAAGATTGAGGTTGTTGCTAAGGGTGGTGTTAAGATCCTGACTCCTGCTTCTTACGATCGTCGTGCAACTGTTGAGATTAAGTAATTTAATCATCACATAAAAGTTTAAGTCCCGTGTGGTTTTCCATACGGGACTTTTATTTTCTGCTATGTTGAACTATATTTTTCCTTAGTTGACCTTTTTTTCTATCTTTATTTGTTTCAATAGTCGTACTTTTGCATCACGATAACTAAAGACTTATGAAACAATTGATAATTCTCTTAATGTTTTTTTCTTGCAGCGTTAGTAAAGCCCAAGATAGTGAAACTACATCCCTGCTCTCTACGCTTGATGATGGTGCTTGGCTTTGTGCCTATTATATGCTTAACAGCAATGAGGAACTCGGATCGTTATCTTCCGATGAATGGGCGGGGCATTGTGTTGATGAGGAGGAGTGGGTGCAAGGATACGGTCCTTTGAGTAATAGCCCCGATCAGTTTCTTACTACGGAGTGGGGGAGTCAAACGCAGCCTCTTTTGGTTCGACGTCATTTCTCGCTTACAGAAGAACAACTGACAGAACTTATGAATAAGACAGTTGTTCTTACTTGTAGTTATGATGAAAATCCACATGTCTATCTCAATGGCTCCCTGATATGGAGTGCGTCAGGTTGGAATGATAATGATTATGCAAGATATCCCCTTATCCCTAGGCATAAGAAACTATTAACTGTTGGTGATAATGTTCTTGCTGTGTCATTACAACAAGGTGATGGCGGAGGTCATATAGACTACGGTTTGTATTTCTTGGGCTCTTTTTCCGCATCTTCTGTTGATGCGTCGGAATGTGCCTTTCGAGAATCTCGGTATTTTAATCTTGCCGGTCAGTCTGTTAGTGTTCCAAGAGATAAGGGCGTATATATCCAGCATGATGGATTTAAAACAAAGAAGATAATTAAACGCTAAAATAAAAAACTAATATTAAGTATGATGAAAAAGTATATTTTGCTCTCCCTGTTGATGCTGATGTCTATTACGGTCTCGGCTCAGCAGAAAGTGTCGGTGGTTGACCGTCCGTCAATGGGCATGCTGGCCAACTATCCTTCTTATCGTGCTCCACTCCATGGTGGATGCTTGCTAAAACTTCCCGTTGGAAAGGTTCAGCCTCGCGGATGGTTGCGCGAGATGCTCAATCGCCAACGTGATGGCCTGAACGGCCAGTTGGGTACTGTGAGTGCCTGGCTTGATAAACGCGATAACCAGTGGCTCTCCGACAGGGGAGACCATGGATGGGAGGAAGTGCCCTATTGGCTCCGTGGCTATTCGTCGTTGGCGTATATCATGGATGATGAGACGATGAAGGCTGAAGCAAAGGTGTGGTTCGAGGCAGTTCTATCTCATTTGAAATCAAATGGCGAGTTGGGACCAAGTGGCACTGATGGCGATCCCAATACTCCTGACCTTTGGGCTAAGATGCCTATGCTATGGGCGTTGCAAACCTATTATGAATACAGTGGTGATGAGAGGGTTCTGACGGCTATGACTAACTACTTTAAGTGGGAGATGACGATTCCTGATGATCACTTCTTGAAGGGGTTGTGGCAGTCTAAAAGAGGCAGTGATAATGAGTGGAGCGTAGTTTGGCTCTATAACCATACTGGAGATCAGACGATTCTTCCACTTATAGAAAAACTACATCGTTGTGGTGTAGACTGGACAAAGAAGAATGATTTGCCAGACTGGCACGGCGTGAATGTCGCTCAGGGATTTCGTGAACCTGCCACCTATTATATATATAATGGTGGAGATGATATGTTGCAGGCGGCCTATGACAATCATAATACGATGCGTCAGCATTATGGTCAAGTGCCTGGTGGTATGTATGGCGCCGATGAAAATGCACGTATAGGATATGCTGATCCTCGTCAAGGTGCCGAGACTTGTGCTATTGTTGAGCAGATGGCAAGTGATGAGATGATGATGGGTATTACTGGTGATCCTTTCTGGGCCGATCATTGTGAAGATGTTGCCTTCAATACCTTCCCGGCCGCATTAACCAGTGATATGCGCGCTTTGCGTTATATTACCTCTCCCAATATGGCTATTAGTGATGGCAAGAATCATGCCCCCAGTATTGATAACAGCTTACGTGGAATGCTTTCCATGAGTCCTTTTAGTAGTCGTTGCTGTCAGCATAATCACGGCATGGGATGGCCTTATTTTACAGAACACCTTGTTATGGCTACTACCGATGGCGGACTTGCAACGATGCTTTACTCCGAGAGCGAGACAACAGCGCTTGTTTCTAATGGACAGGAAATTCGTTTGACGGAGACCACTAAGTATCCTTTTGAAGAGCAGGTTGTATTGAAGATATCAACCTCCAAAGCTGTTGACTTCCCGCTTTATCTTCGCATTCCAGGTTGGTCAGATAGAACCACGGTTAGTGTGAATGGTGAGATGCTGAGTGGTGTGAACAATGCTCAGGGACGTTATGTGTGCATTGAACGTACTTGGAACGATGGCGATGAAATTGTATTGAAGATGCCTATGAGCGTAACTACACGTACCTGGCAGAAAAACAAATCGAGTGTCAGTGTCGATTACGGACCGCTTACCCTCTCTCTGAAAATAGCAGAGCGTTACCAACAACGCGATAGCCGTGACCATGAGATTGTACAAGATGACTCTCACTGGCAGGAAGGTGTAGATGCTTCTCTATGGCCCGCTTATGAAATCTATGCTGCTTCTGATTGGAACTTTGCACTTCAGGTGGATAATCAGTTGCCTAAAGACTTGCAGATTGAACGTCGTCCTTGGCCTGCAGATAATTATCCCTTTACCCTTGAGAGTGTTCCCCTGCAGTTTAGTGCAAAAGGTTGTAAGATTCCGTCTTGGGGATTTGATGCTACGGGAATGACGGATTTGCTGCCTACATGTTTTGCTAAGCGTGATGCTACGGTGGCACCATTGCAATTAGTGCCTATGGGCGCTGCTCGCTTGCGTATCACTTCTTTCCCAAAAGCAGAGGTAAAAACACGTATCGAAGGATGCAAATAAATTAGGAATAATACATAAGAAAATGCCTTCGCTCTCATCTCAATATAGGGATGAGAGCGTTTTTTTTATTATTTATTGAAAAAACTTCAAAAAATATTTGGTGGAATCAGAAAAAGTACGTACCTTTGCACCCGCTTACAAAAAGAAAGGGCGCTTAGCTCAGTTGGTTCAGAGCATCTGCCTTACAAGCAGAGGGTCGGGGGTTCGAATCCCTCAGCGCCCACTCAAACAAAAACCTTTTTCTTTAAGTAAGCATCGGGCGCTTAGCTCAGTTGGTTCAGAGCATCTGCCTTACAAGCAGAGGGTCGGGGGTTCGAATCCCTCAGCGCCCACCAAGAAGTTGCAAATGAAAGTTTGCAACTTTTTTTATTAGTGTAAAAAACAAAAAAAATACTAAAACGCCTACATTTCTTATTTCTTCGTTCTTTATTTTTAATTATTATGTTTACCTTTGCATGCTGAAAGATAATTATCTATAAAAGTATCATGGAATTAAGTTTATTGACGGCCATCTCGCCTATAGATGGACGCTATCGGGGTAAGACAGAACCACTGAGCGAGTATTTCTCAGAGTATGCATTGATTCGCTATCGCATCCGTGTGGAAATTGAGTATTTTATTGCGCTTTGTGAGCTGCCCTTGCCAGGCCTTCAGGATTTCGACCATTCGCTTTTTGAGACGTTGCGTGACATCTATCGTCAGTTTACACCGGCAGAGGCTCAGCGTGTAAAGGACATTGAGTCGGTAACGAACCACGATGTGAAAGCCGTGGAGTATTTCATCAAAGAAAAACTAGACGCTATTGGAAATCTCGAACAGTACAAAGAGTTTATTCACTTTGGTCTCACTTCTCAGGACATCAATAATACCAGTGTGCCTCTTTCTATCAAGGAAGCATTGGAACATGTGTATTGTCCTTTGCTCGAAGAGTTGATTGAACAACTGAACGACTATGCCGAGGAGTGGAAGACAGTACCTATGTTGGCTAAGACCCATGGTCAGCCTGCTTCTCCCACACGTTTGGGTAAGGAGGTGATGGTCTATGTCTATCGTTTGGAGGAACAGTTGCGTTCTTTGAAAGAAACACCTGTGACTGCTAAGTTTGGTGGCGCAACAGGTAACTACAATGCTCATCATGTGGCTTATCCTCAGTACGACTGGCGTGAGTTCGGTAATCGTTTTGTAAGCGAGAAGTTAGGTCTTGAGCGCGAACAGTACACCACTCAGATTTCTAACTACGACTGGTTGGCCGCTATCTTTGATGCCATGCGTCGTATCAATACCATCATTATCGACCTTGATCGCGACTTCTGGATGTATATCTCTATGGAATACTTCAAACAAAAGATTAAGGCTGGTGAAGTAGGTTCAAGCGCGATGCCCCATAAAGTCAATCCTATTGACTACGAGAACTCTGAGGGTAACCTTGGTATTGCCAATGCTGTCCTTGGCTTCTTGGCACAGAAACTGCCAGTAAGTCGTCTCCAGCGTGACCTTACCGATTCCACAGTCCTTCGTAATGTAGGTGTGCCCATGGGACACGCTCTCATCGCATTCCAAAGTACATTGAAGGGTTTGCGTAAGCTTATTCTCAATGAGGAGAAACTCCATGAGGATTTGGAGAACACTTGGGCTGTTGTTGCTGAGGGTATTCAGACTATTCTTCGTCGTGAGGGCTATCCCAAACCCTACGAGGCTTTGAAGGCTTTGACCCGCACCAATCAGAAGATGACAGAGGAGACTATCCACGAGTTTATTCAGAACCTGAACGTCAGCGATAGCGTGAAGCAAGAGCTGATGGATATTACACCATGGACCTATACAGGTATTTAATATTCAACACAATATTTTATCAAAAGGAGCCGTGAGGTTCCATGTTATTAGATTATCAACATTTTAAAAGATTCATCTATTATGGATTTCGAGAACGAAAAAAATCATGAAGGGCTGTCATCAGAACAGCAGAGCACAGGCCGTGAGGGCTATCAGAAAGAATTCAGACCAGTAGGTCGCTCGCCACGTCCACGTATTCACACAGCACGTCCCGTAGGCAATAACTTTGAGCGTCCTAGCTACAACAAGCATACACAGGATGATGAGGGCGGCTTCCGTCCCGAGGGCTTCGGTGCAGGTCTGCAGAGTCAGGCTCCACAGCGTAGCTATCGTCCCCGTACTAATAATTATGGCAACGGCGAATATCAGCAGCGTCCTCAGGGCGGCTATGGTCAGCGTCCTCAGGGTGGCTATCAGCAGCGCGGCGGTTATGGCCAGCGTCCTCAGCAGGGTGGCTACGGTCAGCGTCCTCAGGGTGGTGGCTATCAGCAGCGCGGCGGTTACGGCCAGCGTCCTCAGCAGGGTGGCTACGGTCAGCGTCCTCAGGGTGGCTATCAGCAGCGCGGCGGTTATGGCCAGCGTCCTCAAGGTGGTGGCTATCAGCAGCGCGGTGGTTACGGTCAGCGTCCTCAGGGAGGTTACCGTCAGCGTACTGCCGACTACGATCCCAATGCAAAGTATTCAATGAAGAAGCGCATTGAGTATAAGGAGATAAACTTCGATCCCAACGAGCCCGTTCGTTTGAATAAGTTCCTGGCTAATGCTGGTGTTTGCAGCCGTCGTGAGGCCGATGACTTTATCCAGGCAGGCGTTGTTACCGTCAACGGCGAGGTTGTAACTGAGTTGGGAACAAAGGTTATGCGTACTGATATCGTTAAGTTCCACGATAACCCTGTTACACTTGAGAAGAAAGTATATGTTCTTCTGAACAAACCCAAGGATTATGTGACTACCAGCGATGATCCCCAGCAGCGTAAGACTGTGATGGATCTTGTTAAGGATGCATGTCCTGAGCGTATCTATCCTGTAGGACGTCTCGATCGCAATACTACAGGTGTTCTCCTGCTCACTAACGATGGAGATATGGCTTCTAAGCTTACTCATCCTAAGTTCCTGAAGAAGAAGATTTATCACGTATATCTCGACCACAATGTTACTGCTCACGATATGCAGCGCATTGCTGAGGGTGTAATGCTCGACGATGGTGAGATCAAGGCTGATGCTATCGAGTACGCAGATCCCGTTGACAAGAAGCAGGTAGGTATCGAGATTCACTCTGGTAAGAACCGTATCGTGCGTCGTATCTTCGAGAGCCTGGGTTACAAGGTTACAAAGCTTGACCGCGTACAGTTTGCTGGTCTTACCAAGAAGAACCTGCGTCGTGGCGACTGGCGTTTCCTCACCGAGGAGGAGGTTGATCGTCTGCGCATGGGTGCTTACGAGTAATACAAGTCCCCTAAGCTAGGGGACAACAGGGGTCTGAACAGGCGCAGATCCCAACAATAAAGGAGCGTAATGGTCTGATTTCGCTTGTTCAGACCCCCAACCCCCTAATTTAGGGGGCTTAAAACAATGAAAAGAACTAAGATAATTGATGTGCTGAAGAGCACAGAATATGGCAAGGAAGTCTGCGTAAAGGGTTGGGTGCGCACGCACCGCAGCTCGAAGGCAGTCGACTTCATTGCCCTCAACGACGGATCTACTATCAAGAACGTACAGATCGTAGTTGATCCTACTAAGTTCGAAGAGCAGTTGCTTAAGGATATCACTACTGGTGCCTGCATCTGCGCCACTGGTACATTGGTAGAGAGTCAGGGTGCTGGTCAGTCTTCAGAAATTCAGGCTACACAGCTTGAGATTTACGGACTCTGTGGCAATGACTACCCCATGCAGAAGAAGGGACAGAGCTTCGAGGCTATGCGTAAGAATGCTCACATGCGTTTGCGCACTAATACCTTCGGAGCAGTGATGCGTATCCGCCACAACATGGCGATGGCCATCCACACTTACTTCCACGAGCACGGCTTCTACTACTTCCACACTCCTCTGATTACTGCATCTGACTGTGAGGGAGCAGGTAACATGTTCCAGGTTACTACCAAGAACCTGTACGACCTGAAGAAGGACGAGAACGGCAAGATTATCTATGATGATGATTTCTTTGGCGAGCAGACTTCACTGACTGTATCTGGTCAGCTGGAGGGTGAACTGGGTGCTACTGCACTCGGTTCTATCTACACCTTCGGTCCTACCTTCCGTGCAGAGAATAGTAACACACCTCGCCACCTGGCTGAGTTCTGGATGGTTGAGCCTGAGGTTGCTTTCTTGGATCAGGAAGAGTTGATGGATCTTGAAGAGGACTTCATCAAGTACTGCGTAAAGTGGGCTCTCGATAATTGTAAGGACGACCTCGAGTTCCTCAACAAGATGATCGACAAGACTCTGATCGAGCGTCTGGAGGGTGTACTCAAGGAGACATTTATCCGTCTGCCTTACACCGAGGGTATCAACATCCTGCAGGAGGCTATCAAGAACGGTAAGAAGTTTGAGTTCCCATGCAACTGGGGCGATGACCTCGCTTCAGAGCACGAGCGTTACTTGGTTGAGGAACATTTCAAGAAGCCAGTTATCATGACCGACTACCCACGTGCATTCAAGTCGTTCTACATGAAGCAGAACGAAGAGACTGCCGATGGCGGTTCAGTAGGTTACAAGGGCGCTGTTGCTCCTGGTCCTACCATGCAGGGTACTGACGTACTCTTCCCACAGATTGGTGAGATTATCGGTGGTAGTGTTCGTGAAGAGAGCTACGATAAGTTGATGGGCGAGATTAATCGCCGCGAGATGGACCAGACCCACCTCTGGTGGTATATCGACACCCGCAAGTGGGGTTCATGCCCTCACGCTGGTTTCGGTCTTGGTTTCGAGCGTCTCATCCTGTTCGTTACAGGTATGCAGAATATTCGCGACGTGATACCTTTCCCACGTACTCCCAAATCAGCAGAGTTCTAAAACGCGATAAATTAGAGGGTGTGTCAGCAGTGGCACACCCTTATTTTTTTATATCCATAAACCAACGCAAAAATGAAAATAACTTCATTCCTAAAACTTTGTGTCTTTTTCTTTTTCCTCTTTATGGGAAATATAGGTGGAAAGGCTATAACTTACAAGCTAACAAAAGTAACTTCCGTTTCTTCAGGCAATAAATATGTGTTTGAGAGAAATGGACGAGTACTGACAACCGTAAGTTCATCTGCGATTCAGACAACTGATCAATATTCCATGACGGGGTTATCGGGTAACGAATCGTATATTTGGCAGCTGAGTTCTGCTTCAGGTGGCTATTATATGAAAATGAGTGATGGTGAATACTTGAAGAATACGAGTAGCACAACAATGACGAGTGTGAATAATCCGGATAATCTTTCTATTTGGACGTTTTCTTTCTCGGATGGAGTGGCCCTGATACAAAATAAGAACAATAATAATCGCTTTTTAGGTGATAATGGCTCAGATGCTTATAAAGCTTATTTAAAAAGCGATTTAAGTACGTATGGCAATGATATTACTGTATATAAACTTGAGAAGGAAATAATAATTATTCCAGGTGTGATTATGCATGAAACCTTTACTGATGTTCCTGATGCAACGTTAGGATTAGTTAATACAAACTCGTTTGATAATGATGGTTGGACAATGGACGATGATGTTTTTGGTGTTGCTGGAGGTGGTGGTGTCCGTTTAGCCAAACAAAAGGGTCCAGGCTCAATCACGACTCCTGTGCTTCCTGCTATGACGACAGATGCAATCATGACGATAAACGTTAAAGGATGGGATGCTGACGAAAAGACACTTTCTGTTGTTGGTGAGAATTGCACGGTTACACCTTCTGTTCTGGATGATATTCCATCTACCTACACCAACTACACGCTCAAGATTACAGATGTTGGGGAGAATCCAAGGATTACGTTTTCAGCAGCAAGTGACTGCCGTATTTATCTCGACGACGTTAAGATTATAACTCACGTCGGCGTGAAACTTGCGGCCAGCGGCTATGCTACCTATTGCAGTCCCTTCGCGCTCGACTTGACACCAACAGATGATTATGCCGCCTATGCGGTATCCTCAACTTCAGGTTCTGTTGTCAACTTCTCAAAGATCATGGGCAAGGTTGCCAAAGAGACACCTTTCGTCTTGTATAATCCTGAGAAGGCTGGCGAAACCGTGTATCTGCCCATCGTGGTTGATGATGAAGGTATAGCTAGTATTGATGGCAATATGCTGCGTGGCACATTGGAACCTACCTATGTGGAGACTGTAAGTGGCGATTATACAAACTTTGGTTTGAGTGGCGGCAAGTTCGTGAAAATTAAAAGTGGTACTGTCAAAGCCAATAAAGCATATCTGTCTGTTCTGACTTCCAGCCTCTCTGCGGCTGACGCTCGCTTTGATGTTGCTATCGGCGAAGAGACCGATGGCGTTCGTGCTACGATGCCCTCACAACATTCTGGACAAGTGTTTGACTTGCAAGGCCGATGCGTGAAGCAGCCAACTAAAGGATTGTATATTATTGATGGTAAGAAGATTGTTAAGTAGATAAGGACATGAAAAAGATATATATGAAACCAGCTGCAGAAGTAGTTCTGCTAAAGGTAAAATCACAGATACTCACAGCTTCAGACCCTAGCGCGATGATAGACACAGATGCGGATTCCGTTGATGCTGAAGAATTGGAGTCCCGTCAGTCATCTTTCAACTTGTGGGAAGAGTAGTGTTGCCAAATCTTAAAGCGGGCAATATTTTGCGTATTCCAAAAAAAATGTGTAATTTTGCAGCATGAAACAGGCAATGGTCTTTGCAGCAGGACTGGGTACTAGATTGAAACCTCTGACCGACACGATGCCGAAGGCAATGGTGCGGGTAGGAGAGAAGCCTCTGCTGTGGCATATCTTGACTAAACTGACAGCTGCGGGATATGAACGTGTGGTGGTGAATGTGCATCATTTTGCAGAACAGATTGTAGATTATCTGCAGACCAACGATTTTGGTATGGACATTCGCATCAGCGACGAGAGCGCCCAACTTCTGGAAACGGGCGGCGGTATCAAGAAAGCACATGACCTGTTTGATGACGAAGCCCCTATCTTGATTCACAACGTAGACATTCTGAGCAATGTGGACTTTGAGTGGTTTGCCCGTCAGCATGAGGCCGATGAGGAAGCCGTGCTGCTGGTAAGTCGTCGCAAGACCAAGCGCTATCTGCTTTTCGATAACGCCATGCGCCTGATGGGATGGATTAACAAAGAGACAGGCGAGATAAAGTCACCTTATGAATTTGTGCGTCGCACGGGCCTGTCACAGTATGGAGAGCCATTGAACGAATTTGCCTTCAGCGGCATTCACAGCTTCTCACCACGCTTGTTCACCCTGATGGATCGTTTCCCCGATCGTTTCCCCATTATCGATTTCTATCTGAGCATCTGTCACCGTTCCAAGATTGTTGGCGTGGTGAAGGACGACCTGCACCTCATGGATGTGGGCAAGCTCGATACACTCGACGAAGCAGAATCATTTCTAAATAGTTTGTAACCATGAAGGAAAAGAAACAATACCGTGTGCCGCAGATAGTGCAAGTTCAACTGTTGGAACAGCAACATTTGATGACAGGTTCGGAAACGACGAGCCCTGGTCCTTCGGCTAACTTCATGGACAATCCTGATGTAGAAGAATAAACACTATATAAACCAACATGCAACAAAAAATCATTATTCTTGACTTTGGCTCACAGACCACACAGCTCATAGGTCGTCGTGTGCGTGAGCTGGACACCTTCTGCGAGATTCTTCCCTACAACAAGTTTCCCGTGGGTGATGAGTCGGTGATTGGTGTCATCCTGAGTGGCTCGCCTTACTCAGTTCACGATCCCGAGGCGTTCAAGGTAGATCTGAGCCAGTTCGTGGGCAAGGTGCCTGTACTGGGCATCTGCTATGGCGCACAGTTCATCTCAAACACCCTGGGTGGTAAGGTGGAGAAGGCCGACTCTCGCGAGTATGGTCGTGCCAACCTTGAGACTATCAATCTCGACAACCCCTTGTTCAAGGGCTTTGAGAAAGGCTCTCAGGTGTGGATGAGTCATGGCGACACTATCACAGCCATCCCTTCAGATTTCGAGGTGATTGGTTCTACCAAGGATGTGAAGAACGCCGCCTTTGCTTCTACCAAGCAGCCAGTTTGGGCTGTGCAGTTCCATCCAGAGGTATTCCACACCGTACAGGGAAAGACCTTGCTCGAAAACTTCGTGGTAAACATCTGCGGCTCTCGTCAGGAGTGGAGTGCTGCTTCATTTGTAGATACTACCGTTGCCGAGCTCAAGGCTCAAATCGGCAACGACCGTGTCATCCTTGGTCTGAGTGGCGGTGTTGACTCTTCTGTAGCTGCCGTTCTGCTCAACAAGGCCATCGGTAGCAACCTCACCTGTATCTTCGTAGATCATGGTATGTTGCGCAAGAACGAGTTCACCCAGGTCATGGAAGACTATAAGGTTCTCGGTCTGAACGTGATTGGTGTGGATGCCAGCGAGAAGTTTTTCGGCGATTTGGCAGGCGTCACCGATCCAGAACAGAAGCGTAAGATCATTGGTCGCGACTTCGTGGAGGTGTTCAATGCCGAGGCTAAGAAGATTACCGATGCCAAGTGGTTGGCACAGGGAACCATCTATCCCGACCGTATCGAGTCGTTGAATATCACGGGTAAGGTCATTAAGAGTCACCACAACGTAGGTGGTCTGCCCAAGGAGATGCACCTGCAGCTCTGCGAACCCCTGAAGTGGTTGTTCAAGGACGAGGTGCGCCGTGTAGGTCGTCAGATGGGCATGCCCGAGCATCTCATCACCCGTCATCCTTTCCCCGGTCCCGGTTTGGCTGTACGTATCCTTGGCGATATCACTCGCGAGAAGGTACAGATTCTGCAGGATGCCGACGATATCTATATTCGCGGTCTGCGTGATTACAAGGTGAAACTCAGCGGCGAGGAAGCCCGCAAGGTGCTGGCTGCCGGTATTCCTGCTGATATGAAGGACGGCGAGATTGAGGTTTCGCTCTACGATCAGATCTGGCAGGCAGGTGCCATCCTCCTCTCTACCGTTCGCTCGGTAGGTGTGATGGGCGACGAGCGCACCTACGAACATCCCGTAGCCCTGCGTGCTGTCACCTCTACCGATGCCATGACTGCCGACTGGGCTCATCTGCCCTACGAGTTCATGGCCAAGGTCAGCAACGAGATTATCAACAAAGTGCGTGGTGTCAACCGCGTTTGCTACGACATCTCGTCAAAGCCACCTGCAACCATCGAGTGGGAGTAACATTCGCATTCCCAAAGAAAAGTACAGCTTTTCCCACCGAAAAGTAACGCTTTACCCAGCGTAAAGCATAGCTTTTCTAAGGTAAAAGCATAACTATAAAAAAACATCCAGAGTTTAGAAAGAGTGATTCTAGACTCTGGATTTGTCATTTCTAGACCCTGCAGACGTACTTTCTAGGGTCTAGAAACAGGTCGTCCAGCCCCTAGAATTAATTCCAAACCTTAAGTATTGCATCACAACACCTTAACTCTTACTCCTCAAAAGCCTTTTTCTTATCCGATTATTTGCGAAGTTCAACTTTTCTTTTAATCTTTGCCGGTGAATATAATATAGAAAGATTCATGAGTAAATATATTCGTTTTTTTTATGCTATTCGGTGTATAATCAGAAAAAAACGGTTACGGCTACAATTGTAACCATAACCGTTTTTCCGAAAGCATCTGCTCTTAAAACAGAGTGGTCAGCATTTTACTCCTTTTTCTTACTTTTATTATCTATTGTCGCCTGTAGCACCTTCATCAGAGATGTCAGTACTCTGAGTGCTGTCGTCACCCGCATTGCCGCCCCATGTGATGGCTGTGTCTGTAATACTATAGTCCTTGGCAAAAGCACGGGCCAGCTGGCAGTTGGCGGTGATGGCGCCAAGATACTGACCGAGGCCGTCGGCATAGAATACGGCTTCCATCGAGGGTACCTGCTCCGTACTTCCAGCCCGTAGCTGCTGACCATCCTGATCAAGCCAACTGTAGGCCATCTGGCCTTGGGCACTGAGAGTATACTCACCATCGGTAATACTACCCTTCGGCGTAGACTGGATGTTCATACCAGCTCTGGCTGGCAGAACCAAGGTGACGCTCTTGGTCCAGGTGGTCGACGACATCTGCTCACTGGCCACCTGACCATTCTCACCGATATAGCGCACAGTGACAGTAGCTACGTCGAGCAGCTGCTGCGACACCGTGGCGGTATAATTGACCTTCACACTGGTCAACTCTTTCGTAGGTTGCGGCATAGGATCATCGTCACTACTGCATGCAGTCAGGCAGCCAAGGACCATCAGGCCCCCGAACAGCATAGTCATAATCTTCATATTCTTCATAGTCAATATTTATTTCGTCATTACCTTTTTACCATTGATAATATTCACACCCTTGACAGGTGCTGAGAGCTGTCGACCATTCAGGTCGTAGACGCGCTCCGTACCGTCGTTGTCGATGGTGCGCAGTTGCTCTATACCAGTAGGATCTTCGAGCGTCATGCCAATGGCACGGGTGCCAGCCTTGCGGTTCTGCAGCAGATAAGCGCGATATGGCAGGATGCTGGCCGCACGGTGTTCGTTGGTGTCCGACAGCACCGGATGCCACTTACCATCGTTCTGCAAGGTATAGGCGCCCAGCTCTGAAGCCTCGGCATTGCTGATGCCGTAGAGTCTGCCGCGCATCGAGAAGCCCGGTGCATCGTGCTGGCGACCGTAGGTCATACCGCCGCTGGCAGGGATATCCACAACCGACGTACCCAGTGTTGCATCGTTCTGGTCAGCCCAGATGAGATAAGGCTGCAGAGCCTCCAGTTTTTCGAGTGTCTGGGTGAATATCAGCTCGTTGTTGCTACGACCTGACAGCTTGTAGGCCTTGGCGCCCGCGGGGATATTCAGGTCATAAGGCAGACAGATGGTATAAGGCACTGCGCTCTTGCTGAGCATGCGGGTGTTCTCCACCTTGTCGGCCTTGAAGCCGTAAGGCACGTCGTAATCATTTTCGTCTATCAGACGATAGATAGCGCAGTTCATCATGTTTGTGGTATCACCCACAATGACGTTCACCTCGTCGGTCTGTCCGTACTCCTTCGGCATGTAGCAGAGCGTGTTCTCCGAGATACCGGTCTTGCGCAGACCACCGTTCTTCAGATTGTTCAGCATTTCCAAAGAGTCACACATCATGAAGTCAGCCCAGCGCAGATCCTTGGCATTGGCAAAGGCATCATCACCAATGTAACCGAGCATCATCGGCATAGCGATGCGTTGCAACTGTGTCAACGGCTGCATGTCTTCAGCCTTCAGCGAATCAACAAGGGTATAGCGCAGCGGCGTGAGGTCCTTGATGGTGGTATGATCCTTGAACCATCCCGTCACATTGGTCACATCGCCCAGATCGTCCTGCGTAGCGGCAGCGTGTGCAGCAAAAGCAGCAAACGCGTCATCTTCCTTGAACTCACCCGTCGAGATATTGTTAGTGCGCTGCCATGAATTACCTACGTAGGCGTTGTCGCCGATGTAGTCGTTATAAAGGCTTGGACGCACATAGAAGGCATCGAATGTCGGGTTGTAGTTGTTACACAGATTACGCCAGACGAAGTTGTCGGCATCCATCTCGGGTTTCTTCTTGGCCAACAAATACATACGTGTCAGCGATACGTCGTCATCGAAAGCACTCCAGTTGATGGTCTCAATGTCATCGCCGATGACCACCGTCTCCAGGGCCTCGCACTGCATCATGGCACGCGAGCGGATTTCCTTCAATGTCTTCGGCAGGATGAGCGTCTTCAACTTGTAGGCCTGCAGGAAAGCATAGGCAGGCAGTACGTCGGCCTCTTGTACACGGTCAGTGCGGGTGGTCAGTTTGTCCTGGGCATAGCGCCAGTCACTTGGGACAATCTCTGCGTCGTAGAGATCGATAAACTCCAGACGTCCTGCCAAGTTTACCTTGTCGGTCCATGCGCAGAAGCCTGCCATGTAGCGCATTACGGCAAGGTCCTGACCCGAGATAGGACCTTTGATCTTCAGACGGGTGATGTGGCTGTAGTCACCACTGATACCATTGACGCATACTTTTGAATAGACCGAATCCGCAGAAAGGACTTCACCTCCTTCATTATATTCCACATTAACCTCAAGATCTGTATATTTGGCCTCAACCTTCAGTCCGAGTGCAGCTGCCAGTGTATTCGGCTCGGTCAGCGTCACCACCTTCACATCCTCGTAATTGTCGTCGCTGCCCACGATGTGGTCGGCATACTCGGCCCATGCTTCACGGTAGCGCTTGGCGTGCGTCTTGGGCACATAGATGCGGAAGTCGGCAGGCAGGTCGCGGAAAGTACCGCTCTCCAACGTAGCAACACTGTCAGCACTGACGGTGATGCTCTTCAGACTGCTACAGCCTTGGAAGGCACTATATCCAATCGTCTTCAGTGAGTCAGGCAGAGTGATCTTTTCAAGTGAACTGCATCCGCTGAGGGCTGCACCAAGATCGGTCATCTTCTGGAAATTATACAGTTCGTCGAAACTCTTCACCTTGTCGCTGAGGATGCCGTCGATATTACTCAATCCGAAATACTCCGATGGGAAGAAATGTCCCTTGGCTGTGAAGCTGTTCAGGGCTTCATCATCTTCGAATGCTGCGACAATGTTTGATGTAGCACAGGTCAGCTCTGAGCGTCCCAGGAATTCGCCAACCAGCGAACGAGGTACATAGGCCACTTCAGTACCGGGTGTCCAGCAGTCATCCTCATCACTCTTACAGAGGCTCTTCAGGAATACCAGTTCCTCAAGGGGCAGTTCCACGTCTTCAAACAGCTCATTGTCGGCCTCGACGATGTCGTCACCAATGGCCAGACGCTTCAGACCGTGAGCTTCCTCAAACACGTTCTCACCCATCTTCTTAGCCGTCTTCGGCAGGATAAGGGTCTGCAGCGATTTGCAGTAGGTGAACATGAAGTCGCCCACCAGATTGTCTTCAGTCAGGTAGTCGTTAGTACCCCAACACTGATAGGGGTGGTCGGTATCCTTCTTCAGCTGTGCACCATAGAGGTTCAGGTACTTTAATTGTCCAGCTGTCGGATCGCTGTTGTTCACATCGGCACCAGCCAGGAAGCGCAGCACGCCGATGTCAACACCGTTCAGCGGACCGTTCACGGTGAGCGAGTCGATCTTCCAGTAGGCACCCCTCAGGCCCACCAGATAGTTGCCGTCCATCACGCTCTCGAGTCCGAGCTTCTCGGCCAGCTGACCTACAGCAGTGGTGGTCACCTCCTTCGGGAAGGTCTTCTGGCCCCCGTAAGCCACGATGTAGTCTTTAAATTGGCTCCATTTCTCCTTGTAGGCATCCACGGCCTCGGCGGGCACGTATATCTTAAAGTCGTCGTATAGTGTCCACACACTTCCTCTTGGAATACCTTCGGAGTCGTATGTCGTCTTCCAATATCCGAATACATTGGTGTCAAGAGAGGCCGGCTTGGTGCCTAAGCAGCGCACGGTCTTCAGATTCGAATTATAACTGAATGCGTATTCGCCGATTTCGGTCACGGCGGCAGGAATCTCTATCTCGCGCAGGTCACATAACTGGAAGGCATAGCTGCCGATGGTCTTGATGGTCGAGGGAAGTTCGATGGCTGTCAGGTTCTTGTCGCTGACGAACCACGAGCCGCCTACATAGTCGAGCCCCGCCCACTCAAACTGCTTGAACTCGGGGAACTGCTTGATGTTATTGTTGTTGGCCAGTCGGCTATTCAGCCACGAGAAGCCTTTCTCCTTCAGACGGCTCACGTCGATGATGTCCCACGTATTGTTCATTGTACTACAATGCAATGTATAGCGCAGGTCACTGAGGGCCGACTTCACTGCCGCATCGACAGGTGTAATCAGGCAAGGCAGGAACTTGTCCTTGTAGCTGGCCCATGCAGAGTCGGCCATGAAGGCCTCCATCTGTGACGGCATCATCTTCAACTTCAGGTTCGGGGTGTTGTCGAACACATGGTCGCCCAAGCGTAATGTGGCGGGGGTGAGCGGTTTTACCGATCCGCGCATCGTTCCACTATGCGAGAGATAGACCAATCCCATTTGCTCCAGGTTCTTACAGTTATTGAAGCACTTGTCCTGTAGGGTGATATCGACGGATTCATAGCTCTCGCCGAATATGCTGATACCATTGACGTTCCAGAACGACACCTCCTTCAAGTTCTGATTGCCTTCGAAGGCACCGTGCTTCACGTAGTCCAGATGGTAGTTATTCCAGTTTCCCACGTCGTTGAACAGACCGATGGCACCGCTGTTCTTATTCAAGAAGTCGTCGTCAGCCCCATAGGCATAGAGGTGCTCCACCTCATGACCCATGCTATAGGTGATATGGCGTGTAGAGTTGTTGGTGTAGGCATAGGCATAGTTCACACCATAGCCACTGGTGGCTTTCTTCTCCTCTATCTTTCCCGTGGTCAGGAAGCGCTTGTACTTGGCCCAGGAGTCGTTGTCGAGGAAGTCCTGCAGACGTTCTTCTGCCACGATGATGCGCAACTGTGTGGAGTCGCATCCACCGAAAATGCTGTCGCCGCAGAGAATGAAGTTCTCCGGACCTAGTCCCAGCTGACCACCTTTAGCTGTGGTGTAGCGCAGGTCGAACTCGCGCAGGGCGGTACATCCGGCGAATGCGGAGTCAGGAATGGTAAACAGCAGCGATTCATAACTGTCGAAATTGCTGCCACGGCTCTCGGCAAACTTGATGGTCTGTACGTCTTTATTATTCATAAAGGCCTTGCGGCTGATACCCACCGTACGGTAGTTATACACCGAACCGACATCGTTGTAGATGGTGAAGTCGGTTTTGCCTGCCTCAGCCTTACTGATATAGGTGTGGTAGATGAGTTTCTTGTCAGGTGTGGTGAAGCCGAGGCCCACCATTGCAACCTGATGGATGTTAGCAGCCATGTTGTCGGCCAGGCCACCCTGCAGCTGGTCGGTATTCATCTCGCTGCCTAAGCTCTGTATCTGGGGGATAATGCGCGCACCGGCATAGGCCACTGCAGTCGAGCCTAAGACTGTATTGGCTATTTTTTGTTTCAGCTGTGCTTTGCCCAAATTTAGAATTGCTTTTTTCAAACCATTTTGCGCTGTTGTATATACGAAGGTTTTCTTGGTAACTTCTGTCCCTGCCCAATCCGAGACTATTTTAGCAAATTGTTTCAGAGCATTCTTTTGGATCTTCGTGCAAGTAGCATCCTTAAACAGTTTCTCGATCAAAATTCCACGACTTTGATTCAAAAAACCAGCTTTTGATAAAAGTTCTAATATAGCATCTTTTTCAAACCGTGACACACCACCCAAAGCTTTTAATAATGCATCTTCCGTACCTGTCTTAGCGGCATTTGCCAGAATACGCAATCCCTTTCCCTTAGCGAGGTTAAGCCCAACAGACTGTGTAGTTTTCATTGTTACAACTTCTGACCCGGCTAATGCGACATCATCTCCCGCTGCTTCCGCAAATCCCGCAGCTGCCTCAGCGCCCTTGTTAGTACCCATCGTTGCAACGGTGATGGCTAATTCTACAGCCCAATAGACGGCTGTCCACCACGATGTCTCAACCGTTACCACCTGCGAGGTGCTGGCAGCATTGGGAGTCTTCGAGGCGTAGTCGTAAGTCAGTCCGCCCTCAGTGATGGGACTCCATGTGGTCGGCTCATAGTCGGCAGCCACGATATAGGGCGCATATTTTGCCCAGTTGGGATCGTTGATGAAATCCAAGTAGCGTGTGGGCGACACGATGATGTGTAATTCCTGATCGTCGTCAACGTCAATATATTCACCGGCTTCCTCTAAGTCAGCCCCCCAGCCGAAGATGTCATCGCCCGGGACAACATTCTCCGGGCCAAGCGTCTCCCAATGATTGTCACCATCTTCCACATAGTAGTACAGACGGATTTCCTTCAGGTTCTTACAGCCACGGAAGGCACCGTTCTCAATGCAGACCTTCAGGTCACTATACGAGTTCTCCGAGCGACCGTTGGTCTGGTGGAACTCTACGGCTTTCAGGTCTTCGCAGTTGAGAAAGGCATTGCGGCGGATGGCAATGGTCTTGTAGTTATAGTACGAACCGATGTCATTATAGACTTTCAGTACGCCATTGTTTTTCTGCAAGTAGTCGGCATCATTGCCCTCAACAGTAGTGTAATACACGGTGGCACCGTTGTCGACAGGCGCCATCAGCGAACTGGCATTGAAGCTCTGGTAGTCGGCATTCCAAAGGCGCAGTTGCTCCATCACCTCCGAGCGCTGATTGCCGTCGTTGGTCAGATAGGATTTGCCGTCCTGCGCCAGCATGCACTTGTAGCGGGCACCGTATTCCTTGATCTCGTAGCCCGATGGCTCATAGCTGATGATGCGGTTCTTCAGTTCGCTCCACACGCTCGACGAGCGGTAGTCGTTGAGCGTCGAAGTAGCCACGCGGATCATGGCGTTGGGCGACCCCTCGAGCATGTTGCTCCAGATGCGCTGAA
>Ga0265298_10001190_pt1 | contig 38400 bp, 37 predicted proteins | sample AusTroGonzalo_MG_3_FD_193486 | JGI IMG/M metagenome (GOLD analysis project Ga0265298, IMG submission 193486) | Bovine rumen microbial communities from tropical cattle in Woodstock, Queensland, Australia - Gonzalo_01 | ecosystem: Host-associated > Mammals > Digestive system > Stomach > Rumen ...
TCCTGAGAAAACCCGGCAAGTTCACCGATGAAGAATACGCAAAAATGAAAAAGCACGCCGAAGAGGGTGCGCGTATCGTCGACCAGATCCTCGAAGGAACCAACAACGAATCGTTCCATAAGGTTGCAGTAAATGTTGCGCACTACCATCACGAGAGGTGGGACGGCTCGGGTTACCCGGAAGGACTTAAAGGTGAAGACATCCCGATCGAAGCGCGCATCATGGCGATTGCAGACGTATATGATGCTCTTGTAAGTAAGCGAGTTTACAAGGATAAGTTCTCATTTGAAGATGCAGACCGCATCATGATGGAGAGCATGGGAAAGCATTTCGACAAGCGCCTTGAGCGTTATTATGTCAATGCAAAACCCGCCCTTGAAGAGTATTATAAGAACATGGCTGACAAGTAACGCTGATTGCTTCAGCCACGATCTCACCGGAGGTTTACGGCATGGGCAGTGATGTTAAATGCAGCATTCTTTTCCCGAATATAGAGGGAATCAAATATAACAAACTCGACGACACATCTTTCCACGATCTGGCATTGGACGTAGTGTGCAAGGAAGTCACCAGGGACGCAAGGGAACAGGTCATTGTGACCGAGATCCTATCGCACATGACTGACTGCCCTGAGGTGTCTTCATACAGGCAGGATGTTTTCGAGGATTTCAAGAACATTCCTGAGATGCGCGCTCAGCTGCTGGATCTGTTCGAGAAGATCGAGTTCAACAAGGGCAAAGGTTCGATCCGCAAGGCGGCCGACGAGAAGGAAGGCATCTGGTATCTGATGCACCGCCTGAATGAATATTCCGATTATGTTAAATGCGTTGATGCGCTTCGCGTGTGTCTCGGAAATGAGAAGATAAAGTCGGAGGGACTTAAGGGCTTCAAGGCATATGTCGATGAGCTGTATTCGGCATCGCATTTCGACGAGCTCAAAAAGGATATCGATAACCTGCAGAAGGAGACGGTCGACATTCAGAGCGTGACGGTCGGAATCAACGTCAACAACAATCTCGAAGCCGAGAGCATGGGTCTGATCTCCATCAACAACAAGAAGTTTAAGAAGTCCAACATCGTAAGTAATTTCGCTGATGCCATCTCCAAGGAGGACAAGATCCAGGACGGAAACGACTGGAACGGCGACATGCATTACCGTTATGCAGACGGCTCGAAAGCATCCGGAGCGTACCGCATGCTCGATGATTTCATGAAGTACCAGGCTGTGTCTTCGGCTCCTTTCGCGACGGCACAGATGCGTCAGACAACGGTCGCTTCCATCAACGACAGCGACGGCCTCGGCAACTCCACTTACTATCTCGAGAACATCCTCAACAAGATGCTCGATAGCATGGTAAAGAAGATAAAGAATACGCTCGACAAGTATAAGGACGTCGTCATCGGCGGCATCACGGCTGCTATTCCTGAATTCGTTTACTACATCAGAATGGTTGAATTCATCGAGCGTCTGGAGAAGAAGGGATTCAAGTTCACGAAGGCTAAATCCGTTGCAGCAGGTTCTTCATCCATGAAGGCAACCGGCCTCTACAATATGAAGCTTGCGATCAACATGCCTGATCCCAAAGAGCTCGTTGTAAATGACCTGGTCTTTGATAATGAGCACACGATCTACATTCTGACCGGTGCGAACCGCGGCGGTAAGACGACCATCACGCAGGCTGTCGGAATGCTGTTCGCCCTGGCGCAGGGCGGCGTTTACGTTCCTGCGGATTCATTTGAATTCTCGCCTGCCGACTGCATCTACACGCACTTCCCGGCAGACGAAGACAAAACGCTCGATCTCGGCCGTCTGGGTGAGGAGTGTGTCAGATTCAAGGAGATCTATACGTCAGTTACTTCAACGAGTCTGCTGTTAATGAACGAGACTTTCTCGACGACTTCTTTCGAAGAGGGTTACTACATCGCATACGATTCAGTAAAGGCGCTGCTCACAAAGGGGCCTCGCACCATATACAACACCCACATGCACAAGCTTGCGATCGACGCACCGGAATATTCTGCGGACATGCCGGTCAAAGCTTCTTCTCTCATCGTTAAGAGTGAGGGCGGCAACCGTTCGTTCAAGGTTGAGATCGCACCTCCGGAAGGAATGTCTTATGCAAGTGACATCGCGAAAAAGTACGGCGTTACATACGACATGCTGACGGGTGATAAGAACTCATGAACGTAGTGGATATCAATTCTTTTGATGCGTCAGAGATCGATGTTTACGCGAGTCTGTCAGAGCCGCAGCTAAGGCATTACAGGGACCCCGAAGGCGGCGTCTTTATTGCCGAGAGCTGCAAGGTCATAGGCCGCGCATTAGACGGCGAAATGAAGCCTGAATCAGTGCTCGTCGATGCCCGCGTTTTTGATAAAGCAGAAGTCACAGAGGTGCTGTCGCGCATGGGTCCGGTGCCCATTTACCGCGCGCCTTCTGACGTTATGGAATCGATTACGGGATACCATCTGACAGGCGGAATCCTGTGCTGCATGACAAGACCCGTGATGCCTGCGGCGTCCGATGTTTTGAAGGGCGCTTCCGGTTCTCGTTCGCGTATTGCAGTTCTCGAGAACATCGTTAATCCGACTAACGTCGGTGCCGTTTTCAGGAGTGCCGCGGCGTTCAATATTGATGCGGTTTTACTGACTGAAGGAACGTGCGATCCGCTCGAAAGAAGGGCGATGCGGGTCAGCATGGGAACGGTTTTCCAGCTGCCGTGGACATTCATTTCGCGCGAAGATGTTTGCGGCACTCTGCGTTCATTGGGATATAAGTCTGCAGCTATGTGCCTAGCTTCCGATTCGATAACTTTGGAATCTTCCGAACTCAAGGACGAGCCCCGTCTGGCAGTCCTCATCGGCAACGAAGGAAACGGACTAACTGATGAGACATGTGCGAATGCTGACTACAAGGTCATCATTCCGATGTCGCACGAAGTCGATTCTCTTAATGCCGCTGCTGCGAGTGCGGTCGCGTTCTGGGAACTGGCGGGCAGGAAACAGTAACCTCCAATTGTAAAGGTTCTTTGCTTGACCTCTTCGGACATAGATGATATATTTCTTGCGCGCTTGAACCGCGCCGACAGTTCGTTTGTGCCATCCTGTCGAAAAACAAAACCAGGACAATCATTTAAATCGTGATAACTCTCGCGATGGGAAATCCCTCGCGTCTCTGATTGAATGTGACTCCTGTTTTGGAGTCATTTTTTATTTGGAGAAAAAGTTATGAGTGAATCTAAAACAGTATCAAGATTATTCATGTGCATCGGCATTGTTTTCGTAACATGCCTGCTGCTGTCAAACCTCGTCGCAGGCAAGATGTGGGCGGTAACCGACAACGTCACGCTGCCCGCCGCAGTCATCCTGTTCCCGCTGACATACATCATCGGTGACGTATTCACCGAGGTCTATGGATTTAAGAAGGCGAGAACGGTCATCTGGCTGGGCTTTGCATGCAGCTTCTTCGCAGTTCTGATCTACCTCATTACGATCGCGCTGCCGCACCCGGGCTACTGGGAGAACCAGGAAGCTTACGCAACGGTAATGGGAACTACGCCGCGTGTTGCCATCGCATCTTTCGCAGGTTACCTGTTCGGTGAGTTCTCGAATTCCATTATCCTGTCCAGAATGAAGGTCGCAACAAAAGGCAAGAACCTCTGGATGAGAACGATCTTCTCAACGGTCGTCGGCGAGGGATTGGATTCCGTTATCTTTATCATGATCTCTTTCTGGGGCACGATGGACAACTCCGTCGTTGGTCAGATGATCCTGTTCCAGTACCTGTTCAAGGTCGGTTATGAGATCCTTTTCACACCCGTTACATATCTCGTCGTTAAGAAGATAAAGAAGGCAGAAGGCATCGATGTCTACGACGAAGGCATCCGCTACAATCTCGTTAAGGGGTAATTAACATGCGCGAGAAAGAAGGACTTACCAAGCTCGGTTCAGCCGGCACGAAGTACAGTATGGATTACGATCCGTCCGTTTTGGAAACGTTTATCAACAAGCATCCGGACAACGATTATTTTGTTAAGTTCAACTGCCCGGAATTCACGAGTCTGTGCCCCATTACGGGTCAGCCTGATTTCGCCACGATCACAATCTCTTACGTGCCCGGCGAAAGGATGGTCGAGAGCAAGTCACTGAAATTATATCTGTTCTCATTCCGCAATCACGGTGACTTCCACGAGGATTGTGTGAACATCATCATGAAGGACCTCATCAAGCTCATGGATCCCAAGTACATCGAAGTATGGGGCAAGTTCACACCGCGCGGCGGCATCTCGATCGACCCGTACTGCAATTACGGCAAACCCGGCACAAAGTGGGAGAGCGTCGCTGAGGACAGACTGTTCCATCACGACATGTATCCGGAGAAAGTCGACAATCGATAAATAAAAAGACTCTGCTCGCATCAAGGTCCTCCGCGCTTCGCTTGTGCGGAAAGATGCTCGCATGAGTCTTTTTATTTTGTGATTCTCCATATTTTTCAAACTTCCTGAGCGGATTAAATTTCCTTGTAACGAAATAAAAACTCGCCCGTCTAATCTTCGTGAAAAGATTAGGAGGGAAATCTAAATGAATAAAAAACAGGAAATCAGGAAGCCTGTAATCCAGGCTGCGATAATCATCGGAATCTTCTACGCGGCCGAGATAGCCATGGTCTATCTCAATATGTTTCCGGACTACAACGTACTGCTGTCAGTGGACATCGGGTTAAGGATAATAATGGGTATAGCGGCGCTTATCCTGCTGCGTCCGTCAAAGGCGTTATTCACTAACAAAGTGACTCTGAAGATGTGGCTTCTGATACTGCCGTTTCTGATTTACTGTGTGCTTCCGCTGGCAGGCGTATTTTTCGCAGAGGTGCATGCGCCCGGAGATGTTACGCGCTTTACGATCGTCATTTCGCAGCAGTTTGCCGTCGGATTTTTCGAGGAGGCATATGCCAGGGGCCTGTTTATGAAGGGCCTTCTCAAGTTCAATACGGCTACGGTAAAACAGAGGCTCTGCACATGCGCTCTGACCGGCGCGTTCTTCGGCCTGACACATGTTCTTAATGTCTTCTTCGGAGAGAATCCTCTTTATCAGGTTCCGAGCGTCGTCGTATGGGGATTTTTCATTGCGGCCATATACATGCTGACTGAGAACCTGCCGCTCGTGATGCTGCTCCACGCGGTCAGCGACATTACGCCCAGGCTCCCGAACGGCATATTGGGAGAGGTCGCTAATCCTGGTGCCATGCAGGTGATCGAGGTTGCCGGGGACACGATCCAATATACTGTTCTGCCCATTATTGCTGTTTATATCTGCTTCAGGTTCGCATCACTGAAGAGAAACGTTAAGAAAAGTTAGTCTAAACAAACCGCACAAACGAAACCCCAAGAATCCGCTATAAATGGGTAATTGTTTTCGAGCATACCGGCTAATAATCTGTTATACTATCGCCGGTCAAAATGTTGAGAGGTGAAGACGATGCCCCTGCCCAAAGATCCGTTCATGCTTTTGAGCTATGTAAACACTCAGTTGAGGGATAATTTCCAGAGCCTTGATGAGCTCTGCAAATCGCTCGGTGAGGATGAAGGCGCGATCCGCGGAACACTCGAAAATGCGGGCTTTGTCTACGACGAAGGCCTCAACCGTTTTGTCGGCAAACAATAATCAACATCTTTTTTGAAAAGGAGATTTTATATGAAACGCAGACCTGTAGTTCTTATGGTTCTTGACGGATACGGACTGTCCGACAACAAAGAGTACAACGCAATCGCTATGGCAAACACTCCCGTTATGGATAAGCTCATGGCTGAGTGCCCTTGTGTTAAGGGCTTCGCTTCCGGCCTCGCAGTAGGACTTCCTGACGGACAGATGGGTAACTCCGAAGTAGGACACATGAATATCGGTTCCGGAAGAATCATCTACCAGGATCTGACTCTCATTACAAAATATATCGAGGACGGCGTTTTCTTTAAGAACGAGGACCTTCTCCGTGCAATCAACAACTGCAAAGAGAATAATTCCGACCTCCACGTATGGGGACTCCTCTCTGACGGCGGCGTTCACTCACACAACACACACCTCTATGCAATCCTTGAGCTCTGCAAGAAGGAGAACTTCGACAGAGTTTACGTTCATCCTTTCTTCGACGGACGTGACACACCTCCGGCATCAGGTAAGGATTACCTCCAGGCATTGGTAGACAAGATGGCTGAGATCGGTGTTGGTAAGGTTGCTTCAATGTCCGGCCGTTACTATGCAATGGACAGAGACAACAACTGGGATAGAATCCAGACAGCTTACGATTCACTCGTACTTGGCGAAGGCGTTAAGGCTACAGATCCTGTTGCTGCTATGCAGGCTTCTTACGACGGCGGCGTAACAGACGAGTTCGTTCTTCCTACGGTAATCGTTGACGGTGAGGGCAAGCCCGTTAGCGTTGTTAAGCCTAATGACTCCATCATCTTCTTCAACTTCCGTCCTGACCGTGCAAGAGAGATCACAAAGGCTTTCTGCTACAGCGACGAGGATATCGCTGCTCAGCCCGGTGACGCTTCTGATACAAAGTGCATCAAGTACTTGAAGAGAGCTAACGGCTTCATGCCTCTCACATATGTATGCTTCAAGGATTACGACGAGCTCATTCCTAACAAGTTCGTTGCTTTCAAGAAGGAAGAGATCAAGAACACATTTGGTGAGTACCTCGCTAACAACGGTATGAAGCAGCTCCGTATCGCTGAGACAGAGAAGTACGCACACGTTACATTCTTCTTCAACGGCGGTATCGAAGAGCCCAACAAGGATGAGGACCGTACACTCGTTCCTTCACCTGCAGTTGCTACTTATGACCTTAAGCCTGAGATGAGCGCTCCTGAAGTTTCAGAGAAGCTCGACGCAGCTATCTGCTCTGACAAGTACGATGTAGTAATCATCAACTTCGCTAACCCTGACATGGTTGGCCACACAGGCGTTCTCGAAGCAGCTATCAAGGCAGTTGAGAGAGTTGACGCTTGCGTAGGCGGCGCTGTAGAAGCAGTTAAGAAGATGAACGGCGTTCTCTTTATCTGCGCTGACCACGGCAACGCTGAGCAGATGATGAACCTTGAGACAATGCAGCCTCATACAGCTCACACAACAAATCCTGTACCGTTTATCCTCTACAACTACGATCCTGAGTACACACTCCGTGAGGGCGGCCGCCTCTGCGACATCGCTCCTACGTTGTTGGAGATCATGGGACTTCCTCAGCCTGCAGAGATGACAGGTGAGTCATTGATCGTAAAGAAGTAAGTTAATTCTTTAGAGAAGAAATATATGAAGGCTGCTCACTTTGTGTGGGCAGCCTTTTTTCTGTAGATTTTCAGAAATGGGGTCGAATCTGAAAGAATTTTGAAAAAACAGCGCATTTTTCAGAATCCGTTCAGAAAACAGCGCTGATTTGAAATTCTGGTGAAATTTACTTTGCAAGCGGAGCGTAGTGAGCTGCTCGAAAGCCTGCCGGACCTTATACCTTCTTATACGCCAGCGTGACCGTGTCTGAACCGAGCAGGTTCTTTGCGTCCGCGTCTTTAACAGGGATGGTGACTGTGATGGTGCCGTAGTTGTCAATGCTGCCGGGCATGGTGTCGGTCGTGGACTGCAGAGTGATGGCGTTGTCATTCAGTGTGAAGGTGCCGGAGCTCTCGAGACCTGATGTGTCGATGCTCTCGAGGCTGGCAGTGACATCCTTCAGGATGCTCTGTCTCATGTCGGCGTAATCCTTGTAGCCGGCGACTTTCGCGAGGGTGTCCAGTCCGACGGATGAAGATGTGCCGAGCGTGTTCTGGATGATCTTATCGATGTTTGCTTCGACGAATGCCTTGATGTTTGCGACAAACAGGTCACGGTCGACGGTAATCTCGTATTTGCCGTTCTTCAGAACGAGCGTTGTGGTGATCGTGATCCTGCCCGTGAGATCGGAAGGCATCTTGACCGAGTAACCTGATTCAACATAGGCGATGAATTTTTCAGTGACGTCTACTGAAGCCTTGTATGTGCCGTCGACGCGCTTCATGTTGACGGAGAATTTCTTGTATCTGAGGAAGTCGGCGTAGCCCTCGGAGTCGAGATCGGTTGCGTACCACATTGCGCCGTCCCTGATGAAGTGACATGTGTATGTATAGGTGATGGTGGGGCAGGCCTGGATGGCGGGCGCGATCTCGTCAGCCTTCTTGAAGGTCTTGTCTGCGATGGCGCCGTAATCTGCCATTGTGATAGTGATGTCGACCGAGCCGTACTTGCTGTCAATGACGAGGGTTGATTCGTCGACCTTATAAGTCATCGTGCTTAATACCGCAGCGCGGAAGGCCTTGTCCTCATCAGACGGATTGGCGCTGACATCGAAGAGATTGTTGATATAAGCGTTCATGTCGATCATGTCGGGAGAATCATAAGAAGCAGCGACGTTGATGGCAAGAGAAGGATCGTCCTTGACGACCGATTCTGCAATCGAAGCGGCATTTGCGAGCAAGGTGCCTCTTCCGATCGCTGGCATCGGATCGTTGAAGAACGACAGCAGGTCTTTGAATTCTTCGCTGTCGAAATTCGTCACGTACCATTCCTTGTCGAGCTCTTCGAATTCAACCGTGATTCCGATCGTCCTGGTGGGACCGTTATCTATGGCATCGCAGAGGGCGTTGATGTCTTTGTAGTCGCCGCCGTCCAGTGCTTTGTAATCCGCGATCGTGAAATTCATTAAGATGGAGGCAGTGTTATCTTCCGTTTCGAATGTGCTCTCGTCCGTCTCGAAAGAAACCGTGCCGAGCATGTGGGAACAGTATGCCTTATCTTCGTCGGAGAGACCTTCAAATTTGAAGAGACTCTTGATTTCCTTTTTATATTCCTGGTCGAGACCGTCTGTCTTTTTTACGATGTCAGAACCATCACCTGACTGGATCGCTTCGCCGAAGGCGGTTGCGGCTGTTACGACGGCCTTCTTCTTGAACATCGTGCATGAGCACATGACGGGGATCAGTGTCATGACCGCGAGAAGTGCAGCTGTCTTTTTGTATATATATCTATTCATAAAAATATTTTCCTTAAATTCCATGCGTTAATACCTCTAAAATACCGACAGCAAAGGAGCCAGTCAAGGTTTAAGAACAGTAATTTACGGGCAGTTCATAAGCCTGCAGGTCAGAGGAAGTAATCAGTCATCTGCTGTTTGAATCGTTGAAAATCGGTTCCGTATTTTGTAAAATTTCATTTAGAAGAAATGCGCGTGGGGATGTATGTTTTCGCGCCGACAAATAAAAAGGGGGATACGCCTGATGGAAAAGAAAAGACTTATTACCAGAAGTGACTTTGACGGACTTGTCTGTGCGATGCTGCTTAAGGAGCTCGACATTATCGACGAAATCAAGTTTGTCCATCCGAAAGACGTTCAGGACGGCAAGATTGATATCACCGAGAATGACATCACGACGAATCTTCCGTTTGATCCCAGGGTAGGACTTGCGTTCGACCATCACGAGAGTGAGCTCATCAGAACAGACTGGGAAGAATTCGGTGACAAGTATATCTGCATCTGCGAGAAGTCCGCAGCCAGAGTTGTTTATAACTACTATGGCGGCGCTGAGACCTTCAAGACGGTAACGGATGAGATAATGACAGCAGTCGATAAGGGCGACTCTGCTGACTTCACCGTCGATGAGATCCTCGATCCAAAGGGCTGGGTATTGATGAATTTCATCATGGACGCGAGAACGGGTCTCGGCCGTTTCCATGATTTCAGGATCTCCAACTACCAGCTCATGATGGAACTCATTGATTACTGCACAAACCACACGATCGATGAAGTTCTGGAACTCCCTGACGTTAAGGAACGTACGGATCTGTATTTTGAGCAGCAGGAACTGTTCAAGAAGCAGCTCCAGGAGAACGTTAAGATCTATGACAAGGTCGCTGTTCTTGACTTAAGACCTCTCGATACGATCTATGCAGGCAACAGATTCATGATCTACGCAATGTGGCCGGAAATTGAGATGAGCATTCACGTTGCATGGGGATTCAAGAAGCAGAACACTGCGGTCATGATCGGTAAATCAATAGTTAACAAGAACGGTACGACCGATATCGGCGAGCTTTGTCTCGTATATGGCGGCGGCGGTCATACAAATGCAGGCACCTGCCAGATAGAGAACGAACTGGTTGACGATGCGCTGCCCGACATTATTGCCAGACTCAACGAACACGATTAAGAGTCCGCAGATCCGCATGAGGTTCAAAAGGGTAATCGCGACATTTGTAAGCGCTGCATTATTATTGGGTTTTGCAGGCTGTGATGCGTTTGGCATACGTAAGGCAATGGGTGTCATGAATGACAGGCTCATTAACTACAACAAGGCCCTGAATGAACTGGATTATGAAGCCGTCAGAAATCTGTCGGACTGGACTGAAGCTGATCCGGATTACGCTGCTGTCGAGAAACTGTTTGATACATCTGATTATGGGGATGCTGCAGGTGAAGGATATATAGCCTGCACGGAATACATTGCTTCCACCATCAAGATCAATTTTAACGTCACAGGTGCTACGATCAAATACGATCAGGCAGCTCTTGAAGTGACGTATGAGATGGTGGACTGGCAGCAGGTTTATTCTGAACCACATGACAGTTACGATGAGGTTCTGGAAGATCTTAAGAATTGTCCGGATAAAATGGCCATCGTAAGTGATGTTACTTTCGAGAACGTAGACGGGGAGAATGACTGGAGACTGTGCGTGCTCTCAGATCTGGGTGAAGTCATGAGCTTTGTCCACAGCCTCCCGGATGTTACCGGCTGAACAAGTGAATGGAGATAAGGGAAATGAGATTTAAGAGGACAATGTCTTTTATTCTCGCCGTTGCGATCCTGCTGGGTTTCGCGGGATGCAAGAGGTCATACGGTGGTACTGCCGGTGAGATCGGCGAGATCATGGATTCATATACCAGTGCTATAAATGCTTTTGATTTCAATGGTATAGTGAGCCTTACAAACTGGAATGAATATACCAGGGAATATGAAGCTCTGGAGAAATGCATGGATACCGAAGGCATAGAGAAATCATCCAATGCCGATTACATTGACTGCATCAAATACATTGCGTCGGAAATCAAAGTTGAATACGATCTCGGCCAATTGGAAACTGACGGCGACGAAACTTCACTCATAGTCAATTACGAGATAGTCGATTGGGAGTCTGTCTATAAGCACAAGTCTTTCGATACGTTTGACGAAGTCCTGAATGCCCTGAAATCAGAGAAGAAAACGACTACCGTTAAGGGGAAGGTATCTTTCGTGCAGGAAGGAACCGGGTGGAAGATTACCAAGCTGACCAAGATGAATGATGTATTCAAATTCGTGTCGGTCATTCCGAATGTCGGAAGTGATCTGTTCTCAACTGACTGGATGGACTGGCTCGATTGGGACTGGGACTGGAGTGACATTGATCTGTCAGACTGGGATCTTGATTCGGACTGGGGAGTAAATCCCACATTTACTTCTGCCGATGACGAAACATACAGGAGATCAATCGAAGCATATCTTGCTTATCTTGAAGCACATGAGGATGAGATAAGACATGCCGAAGATGTCTATTCCACATACTACTGCGGAATCTATGACATTAACGGTGATCTCATTCCGGAGATGTTTGTGATCGAGGCTGATGATACGGATGATGATTACAGCTCGGCTTCTCTTTATGTCGTTGAGTATGACGATAATGTTGGTGAAGCCGTTGAAGTGATCACGGTCCCTGAGATCGTTTACACAGCTGAAGGAGCTAATTTCATTATCTATGTAACACCCAACGATCTCATCATTTACCACACTGACGGTGAGATGTCCGATCATCACATCACTACGGATATTTACGATTTCTATTTCGTTAATTATTCGTCTTTCGAGTGTGATGTGAGCTACTCGTACGATCCTGATACCGATACTGAGAACTACTCCTATACTTACTACATGGGCATTACCGGAACATTTACTCCGATAGATAAGACAATGTATGACATGATGCTCGAATTCTATGTTATGTCAGCATATGCCGTTATAGGCAGTAATTTTACTCCGACTCAGAATGATAACGAGTACGCTCTGAATAAGCTGCCAAATAGCGGTTTCATCAGCTATGACGACATGCATTCATATCTGGAGTCAGAGTTGTAAGAGATAATTGTTGTGCGTATCGGCGGTCTTATCGCCACCATGTCAGACTTGTTGCTTTTATATTAGCCGCATTGGTCTAAGTTATTTGATATATGGCCGTATGCTTTGCGTGATTGTCATTTCACTGATAAAATAGATATATATCTGTGAAGCCGGAGGGCAACGATCATGGACGCATTATTATTTGCTAAAGCAGCCAGAGAAGAAAAAGATGCAATGCTCGCTAATTATCTCGGCAGCACCGACAATGTAGCCGGTGAGCAGATTGCAAAGCTTAAGGCGGCAGGCGCCAGCGACGAACTTCTGAAGGAAGTATTCGATTCAGTTCTTACTGATTGTTTCTATAACATCCTTCTTGGAATCGACGGCCAGATGCCGATCGGATCTCTTGGTGAACGCAGTTACAGACTGCTCGCACCGGACAGCACCGTAATCAGTAACGCAAGCGGAACATTGGCGGAAGCTGCTTTCGAGGCGTTCTACGGAGAAGAAGGCTAAGTTAATTTACAACTTGAATTAAAGAGGCTGTCTCACATGAGGCAGCCTTTATTATTTTTCTTGAAATGTCAGGTGAATTTACGAAGGCCCCCAGACGAACCAGACGAAGAGGTATCCTGCGATTACTGCTGTGAGCGTGAAGGGAACACCGATCTTCATGAAGTCGCCGAAGCCAACCTCATAGCCTTCCTTGCGGAGCATGCCGACACCGGCAATATTTGCTGAAGCACCGATGGGGGTGAGGTTGCCGCCGAGTGTCGCGCCGACCAGGAGTCCGAAGAACAGGAAGTGCGGTTCGACATTCATTGCAGAAGCTACGCCTGCGAGAAGGGGAAGCATTGTTGCGGTGTACGGAATGTTATCGATGAAGGCGGAGATAAGCACTGATCCCCATACGACAATGGTGAAGAGGAGGAACTTATTTGAACCGCCGAAGCCTGCGATAAAACCTGCCAGGTCGTTGATGATGCCGACTTCACGGATAGATGCGATAACTACAAAGAGACCGGTCAGGAGCAGCATCGTGTCATAGTCCATGGCCTTGAGCGAGTGCTTCATTCCCTCGGTTGACTTTTGCTTGATGAGCTCCCAGATGATCGTGAGGATACCGAAGACCATGCAGATGATTCCGTTTGTCCACTCGTGTGTATTAGGGATGAATGAAGCGATGATGAGGAATACTACATGTCCGAGCATTGTGATAGTCGGAACGTAGTCTGTTACCTTTGTGTGCTCAGTGCTGTTGACGGATTCTTTGTTCTTGCGGAATATGACCATCATGATCGGGATGGTGAGGATAGCACCGAGTTCTACCGCGAAAAACATTCCGGGCTTACCCTGCATGTAGAAGAAATCGTTGAAATTCATGTTGTCGGCTGCTGCGAGCATGATGGAGGTCGTGTCACCGACAAGAGTTGCAGCGCCCTGCAGGTTGGATGAAACGGCGATGCTGATGATCATGGAAACAGGGTTGATCTTGAGCTTTTTGCAGATGGCAAGACCTACGGGTGCGACCATGAGAACTGTTGCGACGTTATCGATGAATGCGGAAATGATGCCTGAGAACAACGACATGAAGATCGTAACCCACATAACGTTTTTGGAGACGCGGAGAAGCGCTTCCGCAATCCTGTTCGGCATTTTGGATTCAATGAAATAATCGACTATGACCATGGTTCCGAACAGCATCATCAGAACATTCCAGTCGATCGAGGGCAGGAGTTTGTCGATGGGCATTACCCGGCCGATGACCATTATTACCGCAGCGCAGAGTGCAACGATGGCACGTCGCTTGGGGAGCACGATCATCAGAATGTACATTACAAGGAAGACTGCAATTGCAAATATCTTCGTTAAATCCATTGGCTGCTCCTTACAGGGTTATTTGTCCGATTTGGAACTGAATACGAATCTTTGCTGTACCGCGTAACTTATGAGGAACAGTGTCGTATCGACGATGACCTTGACGAGTGTTTCCCAGCAGTTGGGGATGAGGAAAACAAACAGGCTTACGAGTCCGGCACTTAAACTCATCTGAACGATCGCGAGGAGCGCATACTTGGTAAGTGATGCGGTGCGTGAGGCACGGCTGTTGAACACGAACTTGTAGTTGATGAAATAGTTATACGTTGCTGAAATAACGCGTGCGCCGACCGTTGCCATCGTTACGTAGAACGCGCCCATGATGTCCTTGAACAGCAGCACGAGAAGATGGAACAGCAGTATGTCGACGACGAAAGAACTAAGCGAGGCAAAGAGATACTTGATGAACTTCTTGCCGAGTATCTTGTAGATCCTGAGTGAATCGCGGATGGGCTTGAAGTGGGTCTGGTGGTTCTCCTTGGATTCGTAGATCGTCTGAATCGGTATCTCAGTGAGGTCATATCTTCCGGCGCACTCAAGGAGCATCTGCATCTCGTATTCGAAACGCTCGCCCTTTGTGTTTATGAGTTCCTTCATGAACTTGAAGGGGATTCCTCTAAGACCTGACTGCGTGTCGCTGACTCTCATGCCTGCGACATATGAGAAAACGCTGATCGTAACGGTGTTGCCGAACCAGCTCTTCCACGGTATCTCGTCCTTTTTGAACTGACGGACGCCGAGCACGAGATTGTCAGGTTTCTCGATCAGAGTGTTGATTATATTTGTGATGCACTCGGGAGTGTGCTGGCCGTCGGAGTCTGCAGTAACGCAGCCGATGGCATCAGGCATATTCTCGGTGATATAGGAAAAGGCTGTCTTCAGTGCACGGCCCTTGCCGCGGTTGGGGCGGTATGCGATGAACTTGCCGCCGCGCCTGTTGATGATCTCTTCAGCTTCTTTAAATATCAGATCGTACTTCTCGTCTGAACCGTCGTTGATTATGATGACGGGTCCCATCTCCTTGGCGTCAAGATCGTGCAGTAAAGCAATGAGTCTTTCGTCGGGCTCATAGGAAGGAATTACTATAGGGACTAAAACAGATTTGTTGATCGCGGTATTTTCCATAGCGATTTATTTTATCATACTTAGCCGGTAGTTTTATTTTTATATAAAAGTTTGAGCAGAATCGGAGCGAGGATCGAGCTGACCAGGATCATGAGGATAACCGCCGTGAAATAATCGGAGGTGATGAGGCCTGCGTTAAGACCTTTCTGCGCGGTGATGAGCGCAACTTCGCCACGGGTCATCATGCCGACACCGATCTTGAGCGAGTCATTCCAATTGAATCTGCAGAGCTTGGATACTGAGCCGCAGCCGATGATCTTCGACATCAGGGCAACCGCAACGAATGCGATCGAGAACAGCATGAGCGTCGGATTCATACTCTCGAAAGAGACTTTCAAGCCGATGCCTGCAAAGAATATGGGTGCGAAAACCATGTAGGAACTGACGTCGACCTTACGCTCAACGTACTTAACGTCGTGGAGGTTGCAGAGGACCACGCCTGCAACATATGCGCCCGTGATGTCAGCGATGCCGAAATATCTCTCGGCTACATAAGCCATGAATAAGCAGTAGCAGAGAGCTGCGATCGGGATTCTTCTGGTGTGTTCGTATCTGGCATCGAGCCATTTGAAGACTTTATATACAACGAAGCCTGAGATGATCGCAATTGCGAAGAAAAGGATCGCTTTGAGCATCGTGCTCCAGATGGATGAACCTGTTCCTCTTGCACTCAATACGAAAGTGAGGACGATGATTACGATGACGTCGTCGATGATGGCAGCACTTACGATCGTCGTGCCTACCGTGCTGCTGAGCTTGCCCAATTCCTTGAGAGCTGCAACCGTGATACTGACGGATGTTGCTGCCATGAGGGTACCGATGAACAGACCCTTGATGAACTGCTCTGAGCCGATGGGGCCGAAGCCATAGAAACACATGAAGAGGACTGCACCCATGACGAGCGGTACGAATACGCCGGAACATGCAATGACAGTTGCCTTAAGACCTGTTGCCTTAAGTTTCTTCATGTCTGTGGACAGACCTGCCTCAAACATGAGCATGATGACGCCGATCTCAGCCATCTGGCTGATAAAGTCAGACTGGTGAACAAGGCCAATAACGGCAGGTCCGATGAGCAGGCCTGCTACGATCTCTCCGACAACCTCAGGGGCGTGGAGCTTACGCGCAATGATTCCAAATGCCTTTGCGGCGAACAGGATCAGGGCGACGTCAATAATAAAACGAAGACTTTCCACAATTCACTCCAAAAAACCGTTAAAAAACGTTCGAAATAACCACCGCTCCTATTTATAGCACGCAAAAAACGGAATGGCGGACTGCATATTATACAAACTTACCCTTATAATAGGGCGGTTTAAGGATTAAAATGATATGATAGTACGAGTGGAAAAATGAGATTTGGAGGAATAGGATGAAACAGCTTGAATATCCTTACGATTCCGACTATATCCTGCGCAAGAAAAAAGCCATCAGAAGAGAGCTTCTGGCCAGGGAAGGAATTCAGTATATCGATAAGAGGATCGCGATATTGGGCGGTTCGACTACGAGCGATATCAAGCTGATATTAGAGCTCTTCCTGTTAAACTACGGTATCAGACCCGAGTTTTACGAATCAGAGTATAACCAGTACTACCAGGATGCGGTCTTCGGCAATCCCGAACTCGACGAATTCAAGCCTGATCTGGTATTTGTCCACACGACAACAAGAAACATTTCGGATTTCCCCAAGGTTACCGACACGTCTGAGCAGATCGGCGCTATGCTCGATGAGACGATGGCTAAGTTCGAGCAGATATGGGGAGCACTGGCTGAGCGCTATAAGTGCACGGTCATCCAGAATAATTTCGAGCAGCCGTTCTACAGACTCCTCGGAAACAGCGATTTTACGAACATTCACGGCAGACTGAACTTCATCAACAGACTGAACGACAGGTTCTGCGCTTATGCCCAGACGCACCAGAACTTCTTCATCAACGACATCAACTATGTCTCCGCTGTTTACGGCATCAAGAAGTGGGCAGATCCGGGCGACTGGTACAGATACAAGTACGCGCTGAGCGTTTCAGCGATCCCTGATTTTGCGTTCAATCTGGCACGCATCATCAAGGCGGTTTACGGCAGGAACAAGAAGGCTTTCGCGCTCGACATGGACAACACATTGTGGGGCGGCATCGTAGGCGACGACGGTCCGGAGAACATCAGGATCGGCCACGAGGATGCAGAGTCCGAACTCTACACTGAGTTCCAGCAGTACATCAAGGCACACAAGGATCTTGGCATCCTTCTGACGGTTGCGTCGAAGAACGATGAGGAGAATGCGCTGGCAGGACTTGCACGCCCTGACTCTACACTGAAGCAGGATGACTTCCTCATCATCAAGGCAAACTGGGACAACAAGGACATCAATATCGCGAACACCGCGAAAGAGATAAACATCGGCGCCGACAGCTTCGTCTTCGTCGACGACAACCCGGTTGAGCGTGCGCTGGTTGAGCAGCAGATCTCAGGCATTAGTGTTCCTGAGGTAGGTGCGCCCGAGACATACATCGACGTCATCGATTCGAACGGTTATTTCGAAGTCACGGGCATTTCCGAAGAGGACATCAAGCGCGGCGGAATGTATAAGGCAAACATGGAGCGTGCGAAGGCATCGGCTTCATTTGAGAACTACGATGAATACCTGAAGTCGCTCGAGATGAAGGCGGAGATCAAGCCTTTCGCGCCGGTATATATGGCAAGAATCGCAGAGCTCACGAATAAGAGCAACCAGTTTAACCTGACCACGAAGCGCTGCTCACAGGCTGAGATCGAGAACTTTGCCGCTGACCCTTCTTACATCACTTTGTACGGAAGATTAGAGGACAAGTTCGGCGATAACGGCGTTGTTGCGGTATCTTTCGGACATGCTGAGGGCGACACGTTCCACATCGATCTGTGGCTCATGAGCTGCAGGGTCTTAAAGCGCGGTATGGAATTTGCAATGATGGATGAGCTGATCGCTGAGGCAAAATCCAGAAATATCACGAAGATAAAAGGCTACTATTATCCGACCGCTAAGAATAAAATGGTCAGGGATTTTTACGAGCTCCAGGGCTTTACGAAGATCAATGAGGCTGAAGACGGCGCGACCGAGTGGATCCTCGATCTTAATGAACCCCACAAGAGCGGTAACGTTGCAATTAAGGTCAACTGATAACGCCTTTTACATAAGGAGATTTTGAATATGACAAGAGAAGAGATTTACGGCAAGCTTAATGAAGTGTTCCAGGATGTTTTCGACGATGAGGACATCACGGTTAACGATGCGACGGTTGCATCAGACGTTGAAGGATGGGATTCACTGGAGCACATTAACCTTATCGTTGCCGTCGAGAGATGCTTTGGCATCAAGTTCACGATGGGCGAGACGACAGGCCTTAAGAATGTCGGGGAGATGGTAGACAAGATCATTGCCCACCTCTCATAAAGGAAACTGAATGTCATTAGTATCCTCGCTATTCCTGGTTTTCGTTGCGGCAGTCATACTGCTGTACTATGTCGTGCCCAAGAACTTCCGTTTCTGGGTAATAGTTGCGGCGAGCCTGGCATTTGCCGGATTTCTGGGGTTCTACACACTTGTATTTGTACTGATCTCGGCAGTGCTGTGCTATGCCGGAGGTTTACTGGCAGGCCCCGGGAAGAGCAATGGCGCGCGCAATGCAGCGACTGCAATCACGGTCATCATTAACATTGCACTCCTATGTGCAGTCAAATACTATAACGTTCTGAAGTTCGCCTCAGAGAGATTTAATCTCCTGTTCGGCGCAACGGATACGGCCAACACATTTTTTCTCTTCGCAGTGCCGGTCGGAATGTCGTTCTATGTTCTGCAGACAACGGGCTACATCCTCGACTGCAGATGGGAGAAGATCGCGCCGGAGAAGAACTTCTTCAAGGTATTACTGTTCTCAACATATTTTCCGCAGCTCATGTCGGGACCTATGAACACATATGCAGCTCTGTCCGCAGAGTTCGAGAAGGCAAAGGAAGTCAAGTTCTCATTGGCCCGAATCGAGGATGGCGCGGTAAGGATCGCATATGGTTTTTTCAAAAAACTCGTAATCGCTGACCGTGCTGCCATGGTCGTTAACATGGTCTATGGCGATCATGTTAATTTCACGGGATTTTATGTTCCGCTCGGAGTTTTCTTCTTCGCGATCCAGCTCTATTGTGATTTCTCCGGATGCATGGAAGTCGTCATCGGAGTATCTCATATGCTCGGCATCGAACTGCCCGAGAACTTCAACTGCCCGTTCTTCTCAAAGAACGTAAAGGAATACTGGAGAAGATGGCACATCACTCTTGGCGCATGGCTCCGTGACTACCTGATGTATCCGGTACTGAAGAGCGAGCCTCTCATTAAGCTCGGCGACTGGTCGAAGGCAAAATTCGGCAAGAAGAACGGTAAAAAGGTTCCTACTTATGTTGCACTTTTCATCCTCTGGTTCGCAGTCGGTTACTGGCACGGCGGCCTCTGGAATTACGTTATCGGTTCGGGAATCCTGCATTTCATCTATATCGTGCTGGGAATGGTTTTCGAGCCGCTGTTTAAGAAGATCAGACCGAAGATCGGCGCGGACAAGCTCTACTTCAGGATCTTCCAGTCCGTACGTACTTTTATCCTGATGCTCACGGGATTCGTATTCTTCAGATCCGCAACGGTCATGGACGCAGTCGACATGTATGCTGCGATCTTCCGCCGCGGTGCTGTCCTCAACTGGGCAAACTTCTCGTCTTCGGGAATGGATCTTAAGAACCTCATCGTTCTTATCGCCGGCGTACTGGTTGTCTTGCTGGTTGACGCTTACAAGTATCAGCCGAGTGAAGATGACAAGCCGAGAATGTTCATCGAGATGCTTCGCAGGAAGGGCATCGTTGTCCTCTGGGCAGCGTTCATGTTCCTGCTGGTGAGCACGCTTATTTTCGGACTTTATGGAATGGGTTACAACGCAGGTTCATTTATTTATGCTACTATCTAAGGGGAGGAAAGAATCATGAATATTGTTTGTCTTGATATGGAAGGTGTTCTGGTACCTGAGATCTGGATCGAGTTTTCCAAGAAAACAGGCATTCCCGAACTTACACGCACGACCAGGGATGAGCCCGATTACGACAAGCTCATGCACTGGAGACTCGGAATCTTAAGAGAGCACGGACTTGGTCTCAAGGAGATCCAGGACGTTATCGCACAGATCGATCCGCTCCCGGGTGCCAAGGAATTCCTTGACGAGCTCCGCAAGGACATGCAGGTCATCATCATCAGCGATACTTTCACACAGTTCGCCATGCCCCTTATGGCAAAGCTCGGCTATCCCGCGCTCTTCTGCAACTCACTGATCGTCGGTGAGGACGGCATGATCGAGGATTTCAAGATGAGGATCGAGAATTCCAAGCTGTCCACTGTTAAGGCTCTTCAGTCAATTGGTTTCGACACCATCGCTTCCGGCGACTCTTATAACGATCTCGCCATGATCAAGGCATCAAAGGCAGGTTTCCTGTTCAAGAGCACGGAGAAGATCATCGCTGACAACCCGGACATCCCGGCATTCGAGGAATTCGACGAACTGCTCGCTGCGATCAAGGCTGTTCCGGATTCGAACTGATTAATCTGAAAGATTTAGATATTTACAGGCTGTCTTCTTTGTGGAGACAGCTTTTTTTCTGCAGATTTTCAAAATAATCCCGATTTCTGAAAGGATTTTGAAAAAAAGAGTTGTTTTTTCAGAATTTGTTCAGTTTTGTGCCGGTTTTAGGTACGTTTTTTGAAATCGGAACTGCTGCTCGAAAGTCTTATGTATACGCTTTCGGGAGGTTCCAGCCATAGTGCGCTGCGCAGTAACGGATGACGCAGACGAAGAAGAAACCGGAGAGCATCGCGATCTCTGCTGAGCCGGAAACGATGTATACGACGTAAACGACGACTGCACCGATGATGGATGCGCACGCGTAGATGTGCTTAACGAAAATGTACGGCATCTCGAGCGAGAGGACGTCTCTTAAAACGCCGCCGCCGACACCGGTTACGACACCGAGGAAGATGACGAGGAATGCGTTGCCCGCAAATGGACCCAGAAGACCCGTATGAACGCCGTCTGCCGTGAAAGCGGCGAGGCCGATCGTGTCGAACCAGAAGAATACCTTGTCGTAGATGACACGGGTCTTTTCCGAGATGTTCTTGTTATTCTTGTGCTGCCACCAGACGAATATGAAGGTGATGTTTGCAGCGATTGCCGCGATGATTACGAAGAAAGGATTTCTGAACGCTGCAGGGGGAATGGTTCCGGTGACGATGTCCCTGATGATGCCTCCGCCCGTAGCAGTCAGGAGTGCCAGAATGTTGACGCCGAAGATGTCCATCTTTTTGCGCATTCCCGCAATGGCACCGGACACCGCGAAAGCAACGGTGCCGATAATATCCGTGATCAACATGAAGAGTTCTGTATCCATAGGAGACATTATATATTCTTTCGAATTGAATTATCTACTGGAAAAATTGTGTTGAAAGTTGTGTTATATAACGCAGTTTTTAACACATCTTTGGCAGGGGCGGGAAAATAGGGGATGGTAACCGGTCCATTTATTTGACAGTTACCCCCTCTCTAAATAAAATAAAACAATCTATATGGGGCGGAGGAATTTGGACCACATGGCAGCAATTACAGATTGCGAGCATTTAGTACAGTATTACGAGACGGATCAGATGGGCGTAACCCATCACTCAAACTATATCAGGTGGTTTGAAGAGGCCAGGACAAAGCTGTTCGAAGAGATTGGTTTAGGCTACAAGGGAATGGAAGAGATGGGCATCATCAGTCCGGTAGTAGGACTTAGCGCCAAGTATAAGACGATGGCAAAGTATTGCGACACTGTCGTTATCCGTGCGGAAGTCACGAGATATACGGGCGTAAGATTCGATATAAAATATACGGTTTTCGACAAGGAGACCGAGCAGGTCAGATGCACGGGAACGAGCGAACACTGCTTCATTAACCGTGCAGGCAAGGTCATCTCGCTGCAGAAGGAGAAGCCTGAACAGCACGCGAGATTCGATGAACTAGTTAACGGAAAGGAAGGTTGACATGGCAGACATCATCATCGTAGGCGCAGGCCCGGCGGGACTCTCCTCAGCTATCTATGCAAGACGTGCAGGAATGAACACCACACTCTATGAGGGCGAGATGTACGGCGGCCAGATCGTCAACACTCCCGAGATCGAGAACTATCCGGCGATTGCGAAGATCTCTGGTTTTGATTTCGCAAACGACCTCTATAACCAGGCAATAAACCTGGGAGCAGTCCTTGAATTTGACAGGGTTTCCGGCATCGCGAAAACAGAATCCGGCTTCGAAGTAACTCTCGATTCAGGCAAGACAGACACTGCAAAAACAGTTATCCTCGCAGTTGGCGCGTCCAACAGACACCTCGGAATTCCGAGAGAGGAAGAACTCCTCGGCAAGGGCATATCATATTGCGCAACATGCGACGGCGCATTCTATAAGGACAAGGCCGTTGCGGTCAACGGCGGCGGAAATACAGCAGTTGAGGATGCAATCTATCTTGCAGGCATCGCTGCCAAGGTATATCTTATACACCGCAGAAACGAATTCAGGGCAGACGAAGTCCTCGTTGAAGCAGCAAAGAAGCTTCCTAACCTTGAGATCGTTACACCTTATGTCGTTGATGAACTCAAGGGCGAGCCGAAGCTCTCAGGATTGGAGCTTACGAACAGGGAAGACGGAAGCAAGAAGAGTGTTGAAGTTGACGGTCTGTTCGTTGCCATCGGCCAGGAGCCGAAGACAGCTGATTTCAAGGATCTGATCACGCTTACAGGCGGATACATTGAAGCAGGTGAGAACTGCAAGACAAATGTCGAGGGCATCTTTGTTGCAGGTGACTGCAGGACCAAGAAGGTCAGACAGCTCACGACGGCATGCGCAGACGGTGCGGTTGCGGCACTTGCTGCGATCGACTACATCAAACTCGGTGTTTGATATAAAGACGGAAAACAATTTAGTTGGAGGAATATATGTACAGGAATGTTTTCGATGTGCTTGAAGAGAGAGGTTACTTCTCACAGGCAACACACAGAGACGAGATCTATGAGTTATTGAGCAAGCCCGGTGTTTCTTTCTACATCGGATTTGACCCTACGGCTGACTCACTTCACGTTGGTCACTTCGTTCAGATGATGGTTATGAGCCACATGCAGAAGGCAGGACACAGACCTATCGCTCTCATGGGCGGCGGTACAGCCATGATCGGCGACCCTACAGGCCGTACAGACATGCGTCAGATGATGACAGTTGAGACAATCGACCATAACGTTGAGTGCTTCAAGAAGCAGATGGGCAAGGTCGTTGATTTCTCTGAGGGCAAGGCTCTCATCGTTAACAACGCTGACTGGCTCAGAAACCTCAACTACATTGAGTTCTTGAGAGAAGTCGGTACACATTTCTCAGTTAATAAGATGCTTACAGCCGAGTGCTACAAGCAGCGTCTCGAGAAGGGTCTTTCCTTCCTCGAATTCAACTACATGCTCATGCAGGGTTACGACTTCTACTATCTCCACGAGAAGTACGGCTGCAACCTTGAGTTCGGCGGTGACGACCAGTGGTCAAACATCCTCGCAGGCATGGAACTCGTACGCCGTAAGAAGGGCGAGTCCGTTTACGGTCTCACATTCACTCTCCTTACAAACAGCGAAGGTAAGAAGATGGGTAAGACAGCTAAGGGCGCAGTATGGCTCGATGCTGAGAAGACACCTGTTTTCGACTTCTACCAGTACTGGAGAAACGTTGACGACGCTGACGTTATCAAGTGCATGAAGCTTTTGACATTCCTCGAAATGGACGAGATCAACGAGTACGCAAAGCTTACAGACTCTGCTATCAACGAGGCTAAGAAGAGACTTGCTTACGAAGTTACAAAGATCGTTCACGGCGAAGAAGCTGCTGAGATCGCGAAGAAGACAGCAGAGGATATCTTCGAGAACGCAGGAAGATCCGAGGATATGAAGACAACAGAGATCACAAACGATGAGCTCAAGGCAGGCATGCAGATCGCTGACGCACTCGTTAAGGCAGGCCTCATGAAGTCCAAGGGCGAAGCTAGACGTATGATCCAGCAGAAGGGCGTTTACCTCAACGATGCAGTCGTTGAAGATCAGTTCTATACGCTCGCAGAGTCTGATTTCGATGCTAACGGCGAGGCAATCGTCCGTAAGGGCAAGAAGACATATCACAGATTCAAGATCGTCTGATCCCCTCGAAAACAAGTATTTCAGCAGATCCCCGGCCTCAGCTGCCGGGGATTTTTATGTACAGCTTTGTTGAAATGGCCATGTTTCTTGCGTAAAATTAATTTGTTATTTATATAACAGGGGAGGGATGAGGTTATGAAGAGGTTGCGTGTTATCCTCGCGACTATAATTGCCGTACTGACTCTTTCGCTCGCAGGCTGCGCAAATTTCAAGGTGATCGATGACGAGGATGTTTTCTTCGATGCTTTGGATAATGCCGTAGGCATTGATGAAGATGAGACCCAGCACGCCAAGAATGTTACGGTAAACGGCGATAAGGCAGAATATGTTATCCACGCGAAAGACGGAGACAATTACTACACATACATCAGATTCAAAAAAGAAGATGATGCCATGGAATATTTCGATGAGTTTTTCGATGATTTCGAAGAGATCAATGAAGATAAAGATTTCTCCGGCTCACATTCCGCAGCTACGACCGGCATGAAGGGTTCCGTTACTTTCAATGGTGAGATCGAAAGCGGCGCTGCCATGTTCCTGTACAGAAACGACATCATCTTCGACGAAGACACTGAGATCTTCGGCGGAGTTTATGTAAATAAGAATGTATATATTGAAGTATATTCAATCGACGGCAGCAAGAGAGACAAGGAAAAGATAGATACGTTTTTAAAGGAGATCGGATTTCCAAAACCTTAATGTTCGCTTTCTCATTGCTGGTCCTCCGCGCTTCGCTTGTTCGGAGGCAATTCGAAAGCGTCATTAAGTTTTGCCGTTTGTTTATAATGGTGAGTATCTACAAAGAGGTTTATCGTAATATATCTTTAATTCCATATATAAAGGAGATTCGGGTTATGCAGAAATTCAGGGGATTAATAGCAGCAGTTCTCGTTGGCGCAACAATGCTTTCCGTTGCAGGATGTACAAGTGTTAAGTATATCGGGGATGAAGATGTATTCTTCGATGCTCTTAAAAGCAATGCCGGCATCAGTAAGAAGGAGATGCAGTATAAAGAGAAGAACACAGATTTCGATGGAGCAGATGTTGAATATCTGACCTTTACCGAGGACGGCAATAACTCATACTGCTATATCAGATTCGAGGATGCAAAAGATGCCATGTATGAGTTCGAAGAGTATTACGACAGTTTTGAGGATGCTCTTGATGACAAGGCGTTCGACGGATCAAATAAGCGGATGATAACAAAAGATCAGGGTTATATTGTCTTTGACGGCGACCTTGAAGAAGAAACTCCATTCGGCGGAATGACATTCTACAACGGTGACCTGAATATGTATGGCGGTATTTATGTCAGCAAAAATGTTTACATAGAGATATACACATTCAATGGCAGCAAGAAAGATAAGAAAACGATAGATGCGATTCTGAAGGATCTTAATCTTCCTACGCCATAATATAGACTTGCTTATAAAGGTGAGTATCTACAAAAGAGGCTGGAGTTGATCCGGCCTCTTTTGTTTTGACCATGAAAAAATCTGCACAGTCCCAATAATGGCATTTACAAACAAATGTTCGGGGTGATAGAATGACGGCACCATTAAAGCAAAGGGGGCTGATCTTATGCTGGGCCAGGGAAATAAATATACATACGACGGGACTTTCGAAGGGTATTTATGCGCGGTGCTTGCGGCATTGAGATCGGGTAAGGTACCTGCAGCCATAACTGACCGAAGGCAGATCGGAGGTAATGAACCGGCAGACGGGGTTTCCTTTCGCGATGCGATCAACATCAACACGAGCTTTAAGGATGCGCAGTATCTTTATTCCGTAATAGCCGCGAAGAGCAGTGCGGAGGTACAGCAGATGGCGTCGGACTATTTCCTGACGGACAGCACGGGACTTGAGATCAACCTGTATAAGATGATCTTCTGTTCACTTAAATATGGCGCGCGGGTTGCTGAGGATTATTCGAGCGTTACGATGCACGGGATACAGATGGCGATAAGGGATCTGTACAGGGAGGCGCAGTCCTTGCTGAAGGACATGGATTTTTATCTGGGTGAAGAGGCGGCGTGCTGCCTGATCAATCCCAGAAATTCCGTGCTGCCGCTGATCAGGAAACCAATATTAAAAAGGCGCGACATCGACAGCCTGATAGTTTTTGACAAGCGGCACAAGCTGCTGCTCGAGCGCTATTCGGATGAGGACATGCTGCTCGACATCTCGGATTTCCCGATGCCGGAATTCAGGGACCCGAAGCAGGCCTATGACTGCCTGTGGCCGTTTGTCAGAGACCGCAGATTTGATGTCAGGAACATTCCAAGCCAAAAGAAAAGCGGCTCTACGATAGAGCCGCTCTGGTTAAAAGCTTCGTGAATTATGAGAATTACTTCTTATCTTCTGCAGATCTGATAGCCTTTCTCATGATCTTGCCGTTGAACGTCTTAGGAAGTTCGTCTACGAATTCAACTACTCTTGGGTACTTGTAAGGAGCTGTCTTCTCCTTAACGTAGTTCTGGATCTCCTTCTTGAGTTCTTCAGTTCTCTCTGTGCCCTTAACGAGTGTGATCGTTGCCTTAACGACGATGCCTCTTACGCCCTGAGGGTCAGGTACGCCCGTAACTGCGCACTCGAGAACATAAGGAAGCTCCATGATGACATTCTCGATCTCGAAGGGTCCGATGCGGTAGCCGGAAGACTTAATGACGTCGTCCGTACGGCCGACATACCAGATGTAACCGTCTTCGTCTGCCCATGCCGTATCACCTGTGTGGTACCAGCCGTCGTGCCATGCCTCGTTTGTGAGTTCAGGTGCGAGGTAGTACTGGAGGAAGAGTCCCTTCGGATGGTAGTTCTGTGTGTTGATGCAAATCTCACCGGTCTCACCGGGCTTGCATACGTTGCCGTCGGGATCAAGGATCTTAACATCGTAGAGCGGGTTAGGCTTACCCATTGAACCGATACGGAGCTTGGATCCTACAAGGTTAGCGATTGCGAGTGTTGTCTCTGTCTGGCCGAAACCTTCCATAAGACGGATACCAGTTGCTGCCATGAAGCGGTTGAATACCTCAGGGTTCAGAGCTTCGCCTGCAGTAACTGCATACTTGAGGGAAGACAGATCGTACTTGGACAGGTCTTCCTTGATGAAGAATCTGAACATTGTCGGAGGTGCGCAGAATGTAGTGATGTTGTATTTAGCAAACATGGGGAGGATCTCGTCAGCCTTGAAGCGGTCGAAATCGAATGTGAAGACAGGAGCTTCGCAGAGCCACTGACCATAGAGCTTGCCCCAGAGTGCCTTACCCCAGCCTGTATCGGAGATTGAGAAGTGGAGACCGTTAGGGTCTACGTTCTGCCAATATTTTGCTGTAGGGATGTGGCCGATTGCATACATGTAAGAATGCAGAGCCATCTTAGGATATCCTGTTGTACCTGATGTGAAGAACATTACCATCGGATCGTATCCGCATGCGTAATCTTCAGGACGCTCGAAAACATCAGAGCAGTTCTTGAATTCTTCGTTGAAGTCGTGCCATCCGGGTCTTGAACCGTTGCAGAGGATGAGTGTCTCAACTCCGCAAGTTTTAGCAGCCTTCTCGGCCTCGTCTGCAGCATCGTCATCTGCAGTAACAAATACAGCCTTAACGCCTGCTGCATTGAAACGGTATTCGTAGTCGTGGTCACGGAGAAGGTGTGTAGCAGGGATAGCTACGGCGCCGATCTTCTCAAGACCCATCATTGCATACCAGAACTGGTAGTGGCGCTTTAAGACGAGAACGACCTTGTCGCCCTTGCCAATGCCAAGTGACTTGAAGTAGTTAGCAGTCATGTTGGAGTACTTCTTCATGTCACCGAATGTGATTCTCTTCTCTGTTACGCAGTCCTTTGCGACCCAGAGCATTGCGAGCTTGTCAGGGTTCTTGTCAGCGATAACGTCAACGCAGTCAAATGCGAAGTTGAACTTCTTGCATGCGGGAACATTAACGTCAACGTCTACCATCTGGCCGTTCTCATCGAGAACGCCGTTAAGATAACGTGCATATACCGGATCTTTAAGATTTGCTGCATCAACGTTTGTGACGTTGTCTGTACGCATCTCTTCTGAATTGTAAGGTGTCGTATAGTTCTCGCCCTTGCCCCATGCTTCAGGGTTGAGGATGATCGCATAGAAGACGCAGTCTTCGCCGCCTAATGCGAACTCGCCGTGAGGCTGTGTGGAGTCGAAGTAGATGCAGTCGCCTTCGTGGAGTACTTCTGAAGAATCACCGATGATTACTTTCAATGTACCCTTTACGACGATGTTCATCTCCTGATAATTATGTGAAACGAGGTGATACGGAGGGTTCAATGCCTCTTCTGAATAAGGAACTACGACACGGAAAGGTTCGCAGAGCTTGTTCTTGAATCTTGATGCGAGACGCTGGTACTTATAGCCTGTGCGTCTTGTGATCGGGCTGCCCTGACCGTTTCTTGTTATTGCATATTCCTTGAGTGAAGGTGAAGAACCTTCCATGATGTCTGAGATTTCTACACCGGCGAGATTTGCGAACTTATAAATGAATGTAAAGTTGAAGTCCTGGGTGCCTTCTTCAAACTTGAGATATTCTTCAGTAGAAATATCAAGCTTTGAGGCAACTTCCTCAGGTGATAGACCCATATCGAGTCTCAGGCCGTGAACTCTGTCTGCAACTTCTGCGAGTCTTAACTCAACGTTGCTGTTCTGTGCTGTTGACATAACCATTCTCCTTTTCTGTCAATCTGTCTTGTCTGTTCTTTCGCTGGGGCAAAAAAAAAGCCCCAACATCCTACTTGGACATTGAGACGAATATAAATCCGCGGTACCACTCAACTTGCAAACACGTCTGTTTGCCACTTCGAAGTCTAACAACTCCTTTGCCTTAACGCAGCATCACGGGCACTGTCTACTTGGGAATTTCCCGTTCGGGGTGCCGGCTCGGAAGGGATAGCCTGGTGCAAATATCGTCACGTGCCTCTCAGCAAACAGCACTTCTCTGTATTGATCGAATCTCTGCGGCCTTCTTCGTCACAGCCTTTGAGTTTATTCAATTGTATGCTTCCGAACTAAGTCGAAATTGTCATAAGGATAAACTTGTGAAACATAATTGTCAACAATTATTTTCATTTAGTTTGTGCATAGTTCTAAATATCAGTGTAAAATGACATTATCAATCATTGTGCTTTTTGAATGATTTTTGACATAAAGAATATTTAAGCACAAGAATTTGATAATAGGCAGAGGTCTTCTTATATAAGCTTGGGTGAGTTTACTATATAAGATTGAATTAACAACATACGTAAGATCAAGGAGTGAGTGTATGTCCGTTAAATATCTGGTTTCAGGCGGTGAAGGCGCATTAGGTAAGTTCGTTATCAGCATGCTCTTGGAGCGCGGCGAGAAGGTAAGGATTCTCATGAGCGAGCTTTCCGACACAAGAATCTACAGGAACAATCCTAATATAGAGATCTGCTACGGCATTTCCACGGATAAGGATTCCATGAAGGAATTTTTCGAACTCGATGATCCCAGATCAGCAGTTCTTTTCCATACAGATGAATATGTATCACTTCAGGACTCTACAAATCTCACGATGAGAAGAGTTAACGTTATCGGCGCAGAGAACATCGTTGACATGTGCCTTAAGCGTAAGATCGGCAAGCTCGTTTTGCTTAGTTCCGCATATGCCCTCAATCCTGAGGTCACGGGCGATAACCTGACGATCCATTTCGACCGTAACAAGGTTGCCGGTGAATATGCCAAGTCCAAGGCTGAGGCTGCAGCTTACGTAATGGAGAAGGTTGCACTCAACAAGCTCAATGCCGTAATGGTACTTCCTACGTTCATCATCGGCCCCGGTTATTCCGAGGATTACGAGATCAACAAGGTACTTACCAGTTACCTTAAGAACGGTACTCTTCCTCCGAAGGAAGGCGGACGTGCCTTTGTAGACGTAAGAGTCGTAGCGAACGCAATGCTCACACTCGCAGACAAGGGCGAGCCCGGCGCAGGCTACATCATCAGCGGTGAATACAAGTCTTCGGATGAGTTCTTCAAGGACGTTAACGATATCAAGGGTATCGATACGCCTGTCAAGACAGCTTCAAAGCTCGTTATGAGCAAGTCGCTCGCAAAGCTTGTAGGTTTCTACTATAAGATCACACACAAGGAGAATCCGAGAGAAGCTTACTCACTGTTCAGTGAGAACCCGGATGTAAGGTTCGAAGATAACTCCAACGGAATCCTCCCTGAGAACGTTATCAGTTTCAAGGATTCCTTGTCAGATACGATCAGCGGTGCTCAGCAAGGCGGCACACAGGCTGCATCCGCTTCAGCTCCGAAGGCTAACGAGGAAATGAAGAGCAATGCTGCGATCAACGCAATGGAAGCAAGACTTAAGAAGCAGAGTGAGATCACTTCAAAGGCAAACACAACAGCAACAGCTCCTGCCGCTGCACCCGTAAGACCTGCTCATACCAGACCTGCAACAGCTGCAGCTCAGGCAATCGCAGAAGCAAAGGCACAGCTCGAAGCTGAAGAAGCAAAGAAGGAAGCTGAGGCAAAGGGCGAGGCTCCCAAGACGGAAGAACCTAAGGTTGAAGCTCCGAAGGCTGAAGAGCCCAAGGCAGAAGCACCTAAGGAAGAGGCTCCGGCTGCTCCTGCAGCACCGGCAGCAGAAGCTCCAAAGGCTGAAACTCCCATAGCTCCTGCAGCTCCCGCAGCAGAGGCACCTGCTGCACCCGCACCCGAAGCACCTAAGGCTGAAGAACCCGCCGCTCCGGAGAAAGTTGAAGAGAAGAGCGAAACATAAGTGTTATCAGTTAACAATAATAAAAGAATTATCTTAGCAAGCGCGTCTCCCAGGAGGCGCGAATTGCTGTCTTTAATAACGGAAAATTTCGAAGTTATCACGGTTGACGTCGATGAGCGCGCCGAAGAGATCAGGATGGAAGAAGAGGGCGTTCCTGCACTTAAGGTGAGTGAAGGACTTGCGCGCCTTAAGGCTCAAGCCGTTTTCGAGTCCCTGCCTGACGATGAAAAAGAAAATACGGTTGTCATCGGAGCCGATACTTCGGTGGTTTTGGATAACGTGATCTTCGGCAAACCCGCTGACAGGGAAGAGGCAGTACGCATGTTATCACTCCTGTCTGGACACACGCATGTGGTTGCGACCGGCGTTGCGGTTTTCGCCGGGTCGGAAATGAAGATCTTCACCGAAGAAACACAGGTTGAATTTAACCCGTTGGATGAACAGCAGAAGGCTCTGATCGAGCGTTATGCCGACGGCGGATCGCCTCTTGATAAGGCCGGCGGATACGGCATCCAGGATAAAGGTGCACTTCTGGTAAAATGCATAAACGGGGACTACTCGAATGTAGTCGGATTGCCCGTTGCAAGACTGGCGCGCGAGCTCTATATCATGTTAAAATATCCGTTGGAATAAGAATAAGGGATAAGGAGGCAATACTAATGTTTGGGATAGGACTTGGTAGTCTCGTTAAGATTGGTTTCAGAGTAAGCGATCACATCCTTAAGCAGCAGGAGATAGAGCGTTCGAGAACAGCTTCCGAGAGGGCAAGACTGGAGGCTCAGGCTTCAAGAGAAAGAGCTGCTTATGAGAGCAACAGATATCAGAGAACCAGACTCGAAGATGAAATCGCGCGTGACAGCGTAGCTGTCGAGTGCCCTAACTGCGGCGCTACGGGCAACAGGATCCGCCGTAATTCAACAGGTTTTTGTGAATTCTGCGGAACTGCCATCCAGATAAGCAGCAGCGGTACCGCATACATTGCAGATCCGATCGAGAAGGCTAGGGCTCTGGCAGCTGAAGATATAAAACGAAAGAGCGGAGGCTCAGTCTGAATGTCAGCAGGTAAGGGCAGCGGCAACACCGGCAATGTATTGTTACTAATAGGTTTATACGCACTGATCTACATCGTGTGCACGGCCGGGTTCATCGGTCTGTTCCATACCTCGCTTTTCGGAGACATGGAAGTTCTCATGTACAGGGGAATCGCTTTTCTCCTGATCGCCGGCGTGGTTTCAGCGATCATCATGTGGATCGTCCGCATGTTCTGGGGGTTTGTCACGATAAGGGACATCATCATGATGTTCTGTATTTTCTGTTGCGTGAACATGGTATTCCTGACGCTTGTGCCGGTTACGGTAGAGCGCTCCGTTTCGGTATTCATGCTCAGCTACATGCAGGAGAATAAGGACCAGACCTTTACCGAAGAGTCAGTCGGCGAGGTGTTCACTTCGAAATACGTTGAGGACTACGGCGCCTTTGAGAAGCGTTTCGAAGAGCAGGTCGTTACAGGCACCATCGTTCAGAACGAAGACGGCACATATTCGATCACACCCAAGGGTGAGTTTGTCGTTGAGGCTTTCAGAACAATCGCTGAGTGGTTCGATACCGACAGGCGTCTGGTTTATCCGAACGAGAACTAGTTTTAACTTAAGAAGACTATTCAGCAGGGCATCCGTCGGGGTGCCCTTTTTATTTGTGTTTGTTCTCTCGAAAACTGTGGCAATATATTGTTAATCAATAAATATTTATTGCAATACGAGATTTGTCGTGCTAAGATAGCTCCCGGATATGGGAGGATATTTAATATATGAATAATATTAATAAGATAAAGGCGGCAGCTCTGGCAGGCGCGATAGCCTGCGCCGGAATGTTTACAGGGTGCTTCCGCATATTCGACCGCTACAGCGCTGAACTGGCACTTCCCGATAACGCACAGGAATTCGTTATGGAGTCCCGTGACAGCGTGGACATGATGCTCATGGAAGTGAACGGCAGGACGTACGCTCCTTACGGCAGACTCCGCGGCACGATGAGAAACGATTCGATCAGGGAATGCTTAGGATTTGTCGACGGTGATAAGAACACCCGCGTTTACTCGCTCTACGAAGATCCTTACGACAACTACATCCTGATCAGAAACGTTAACGGAATAATGGATGAAGATGTTTTCTGGCGCGACTTCTCAACATATGGCGAAGACATTTTCACGCCTGAATATATCCAGTCACTGGGATACGAAGAGTGGGGCGCTAAATCAGGTGTTTACTACGAGATCCGGCAGATGCTCGTTAACGTTACGGTCAACGCCGATGGTGTGAAGGAACTATATTATGAGTACACCATTAACGGCAGGACAGGCGGTGAAGGCGGAACCGGATACATGGACGGAGCTTCACTTAAAAAGGGTGAGGTCATGGCCTGCGATATCAGCGAGGTTTCGCTGAAGGATAAGTTTCCGGTAGATGATCCTTTCGAGGCGAGGATGTGGTTCAGGGTAATATGTCAGGACGGAACCGTGGTTGAGGTTTCGGGTGAGTTTGCCGGAACAGTGGAACTCGGCCAGTCGTATGAGATGGAACTCACGGGCAGTCCGGAAGAAGGATATGTGATCAAGTAATAATCGTCTGAAACTGAACATAAACACCCGATTCTCAATATACTATTTCTATTTGACACAATATAATTTGGTCAAATAGAAATGAAGGGAGAACAAAACAATGTCAATCTACGATTATTCAGTTCCCACACCTAAGGGAGAGGAGATCTCTCTTAAGGATTACGAAGGTAAGGTTATCCTCATCGTGAATACAGCAACAGGCTGCGGTTTTACCCCTCACTACAAGCCGATCGAGCAGATGTACGAAGACCTGCATGACAAGGGCCTTGAGATAATCGACGTTCCCTGCAACCAGTTCGCAGGCCAGACACCCGGAACAGATGAAGAGGTTGCACAGTTCTGCCAGCTCAAGTACAAGACACAGTTCCCGCAGATGAAGAAGTCTGACGTTAACGGCGAGAACGAACTCCCGCTGTTCACATACCTCAAGTCACAGAAGGGCTTTGAAGGTTTCGGCAAGGGTCCGGCTGCACTCGCAATGAAGACAATGCTTAAGAAGATGGACAAGGATTACGAGAGCAAACCTGACATCAAGTGGAACTTCACGAAGTTCGTTGTAGACAGAAACGGCAACGTAGTTAAGAGATTCGAGCCGACGGCTGACATGAAGGAAGTAAGACGCTTCGTCGAGAGTCTCATCTGATCAATGGTGATCTGTATGGAAGTGAAAGACAACATGAAGCTAGATGCGCAGCTGTGCTTTCCGCTATATGCTGCAGCCCGCAAGATAGTCAATCTCTACACGCCGCACCTAAAGCCCTTGGGCATCACCTACACACAGTACATTATGTTTCTGGTGCTCTGGGAAGATGAGAAGATCACGGTTGGTGAACTGTGCAAGAGACTGAAGCTCGATACGGGCACCGTAACTCCGATGCTCAAGAATACGGAGAAACAGGGACTTATCAACAGGACCAGAAGCGAAGACGATGAGCGAGTAGTCATTGTAACCTTGACTGAAGAAGGAAAGGATTTATACAACAAGGCGAAAGACATCCCCGAGAAGATCGGGTCGTGCGTCAGACTTACAAGGGAAGACGCGGTCCAGCTGTACAAGATCCTGTACATCCTTCTTGACGAATAATATTGCGAAACAATTCCGCTTTTCTTCAGGCTTATTTGGAGAAAGTAAGAACAGGGAAAGCGGAATGATTTCGAACCAAACTCCTCATAACGACCAGGAAACGCCGGGGCAGAAGATGCTCCGGCGTAACTGTTTTAGAGCAGGAATTCATCCCAAAAACAGATTTTAGTGCACTAAAGACAAATCGGAAAATAAACGGATATTTCCGGTTTGGTAATTCTGTGCAACCGATTATTATGGACGGGAATTTATCGCGTAAAATATAATTTAGATGTAGCAAGGAACAGGCGCCAGTCCTAGGAATTAAGCCTTCGGAATAGGGCTTTTGGGAATAAGGGAGGGAACTGATATGCCACCTTCAAGAAAGAGTACATCTACACACTACGATTCTGGAAGCAGCAGCCGCAGCTACAGATCAAGAAGCGGCAGAAGCTCAGGCAGACTCACGATCTTCGATTGGGTCATCAGAGTTCCGATAGCTCTATTGCTCTTCGGATTCATGGGTTTCTATCTCCTGTCGGGCGCAACGATGGATGTTGAGAAGTTCAAGTCAACTGTCAGCAGAATTCCTGAGTTCCCCGCGTACGTCATGGAGCAGATGCAGAAAAAATCTGATGCCAGAAAAGAGTACGAAGCAACGGCAGTCCAGGACAGTTACTATGTTAAGTCGATCGACCGTTACTGTGACTGGGACGACGAAATGGATTGCTACTATGATCCTGTAACTGACTGCTATTTCTGGTACAACGATACGACCAAGACACACACATGGCAGTACTGGTACGAGGACATCTCATCAGACTACGGTGATTACGGCTGGATGGAATACGATGCATCCGAGAAGCAGTGGTACATCGAAGTATCGGACGAGGAATGGGTCGAACTGCCGTCCGAATATGACAGAAGCAATCTGTGGCATGTTGAATAAGTAAAAATAACACGTCGCAAATATGGAAAAAAGGGATAGGAAAACGCCGGGGCATGTGCTCCGGCGTAGTCGTTTTGTGATTATGTTTTCCGTGAAACGGGAGATCAGACGCGGCCGAAACCGACTGCCTTCCTGACGAGCTCGTACTTCTCTCTTGCGATCTCGTTTGTGTAATCGCGGCCTGCATCGAGAATGTCGTTGATGATGCCGCTGTTAAGTACTTCGTTGTACTTATCCTGGAAAGGAATTACCTTCTCAACGACTGCGTCTGCAACGCCCTTCTTGAGGTCGCCATAACCGCCGCCTTCGAACTTTGCAACTGCATCTTCGATCGTGCAGCCTGAGAATACTGAATAGATTGTAAGCAGGTTGGATACGCCGGGCTTCTCATCTTCGTCGAATCTGATGACGCCGTCTGAGTCTGTGACTGCACTCATGATCTTCTTGCGGATAGTCTTCTCAGGATCAGCGAGGAAGACGGATGCCTTCGGGTTATCAGTTGACTTGCTCATCTTCTGAGTAGGTGTCTGCAGGTCACGGATCTTGGCGCCGATCGTAGGGATGAGCGGCTCAGGAATTCTGAACAGCTCGCCGTAACGGTTGTTGAATCTGATCGCGAGATTTCTTGCGAGCTCAACGTGCTGCTTCTGGTCGATTCCCGTAGGAACGTACTTGGGATCGTAGAGCAGGATGTCTGCAGCCATAAGATCAGGATATGTAACAAGGCCTTCTGTGAAAGTCTCGTGAAGAGCTGACTTAGCCTTGAACTGATGCATTCTTGTCAGGTCGCCGTGAGGTGTGTGGCATTCGAATATCCAGGACAGATTAGCGTGATAGAGATTCTCTGACTGAATGTAGATGTGCATGTTCTCAAGATTGGGATCGACGCCGCAAGCGATATACATTGCGATTGCGTTGATGATGTTCCTGTGAAGAGCATCAGGATCCTGGGGAACCGTGATGGCATGCATATCAGGGACGAAGAGGAATGTCTCATAGTCCTTCTGATAGTTAACGATCTGCGAGATTCCGCCGGCATAGTTGCCGATTGTAAGGGAACCGCTGGGCTGAAGGCCCGTAAGTAATCTGTCCATATTAAACCCTCCGTTGTCTTAAGACGACTAATATTAACACTTTATAATATAATTATCAAAAACAACGGGAAGGTCTTGCGCTTGCTCTATATTCTTTGTGCTCTGAAATGTGAAGCCTCAGCTCTCACCGGGATTCCGGGAGAGGTTGTTATCACGGGCGTCGGCGGACGTGTTGTTGACCGTATTAATCAGCTTGAGCTGAAGCCTGACGACTTTGTGCTTAACGTAGGAATCTGCGCGGGTGGTGAGAAGGGAAAGGGTTATCTTATTAACCAGGTCATCTCTTCGGTCACCGGCCGCCGTTTTTATCCGGACATACTGTTTGAGTCAGGCGCGAAAGAAATGACCCTCACTTATTCTGATGCGGTCGTAACTTCGGTCGAAGAAGGCATGCTCTATGACATGGAATCTGCGTTGATCTGTGACGCTGTTTTGAAGATAATTCCGCCGTCAAATCTCGCTCTGTATAAAGTCGTTTCCGACAGCGGTGATAATTTCCCAACTGCAAATGAGGTGACGCAGCTTATTAGGTCGCATGCTGATGAGATAATGAAGATTGCTACTTTGCTTGTGTCGAATTCAGGTTCTGTTTCGTACGAATTTATACCTGATTCGACGAAGGATACATTGCGTCTCACGCAGTACATGAGAAATGAATTAAAGGATCTGGAGCATTACGCCGTTGCTTCGGGTAAACAGGATGAAGTCTTGAAACTTATATCGCGTATGGAAACAGAGGGCCACATTCCCGTGACTGATAAGAAAAAGGCGAGGGAGGTGCTCGATGAGATTTACGCATGTCTACGTTGAAGAGCGGGCATTTGAGTATCCTCTGACGCAGTCGATATTGAGCAAACTCCCTGATGCGAATGTTGTGCGTATAAAGCACTACAAGGATGTGTTTGACAGGAAAAGGCAGAATGCAGTTCTGCAGCATGAGTACCGCTCTTTGATTGTAGCGGTACGTGACGGGAACCGTGTTTTCGAGGGGGCACCGGTGTGCCAGTCGTTTGGAAACAAGAATTTCTACTATGCGAGCTCCATGATGAACTGTCCTTTCGATTGTGAGTACTGTTATCTGAAGGGCATGTATCCGTCTTCGAATATGGTGGTGTTTGTAAATCTTGAAGACTACCGCGCGGATGTTGAGGCGAAGCTCGCGGAAGGGCCGATGTATGTGTGCGCATCTTACGACACGGACCTGATCGCAATGAACGGTCTGACCGGGCATGTCGATTTCTGGAAGGAACTTGCGAGTGTTCATCCGGATCTGTTGGTCGAGCTCAGGACCAAAGCTGCCGTTGACATTACGGACAACATATCGAACGTCATCTATGCGTTTACGGTGTCACCCGAAGAGGTTGTATCACGGTACGAGCGCTCGACCGCGCCTGTGTCGGCAAGGATAAATGCGGCCGCGAAGGCAATCGAAAACGGAGCAAAGGTGAGAC
>Ga0265298_10001191_pt1 | contig 38400 bp, 28 predicted proteins | sample AusTroGonzalo_MG_3_FD_193486 | JGI IMG/M metagenome (GOLD analysis project Ga0265298, IMG submission 193486) | Bovine rumen microbial communities from tropical cattle in Woodstock, Queensland, Australia - Gonzalo_01 | ecosystem: Host-associated > Mammals > Digestive system > Stomach > Rumen ...
CCGTGCAGCCCTCGGGCGGGGTCTGCGTCTCGGTCGCCTGCTTCCACGCCTTGCAGTTGTTCTGCATGCCCCAGCCGCGGTCGTTGTCGGTGGGTGCGCGCCAGAAATTGAGCTTGAAGAGCTTCGCCACAGACTCGCCCTGCACGGCCTTCGCCTCAGGCGCCGCGACAGGAACGAAGGGCTTCGCGAAATGGTCTATCGCCACTACGTCGGGATGCCCGTCCTTGTCGAGGTCAAAGTCGCCGCGCACGAAAATGAACGTGATCGCGTCGCCGTCGGGAGCATCGATCTTGAACTCCTTGACGGTGTCTGGATCGAAGCCCTTCGCGTCGAGAAGCCCGTCCTTGACGATCTTGCCGCCCTTAGTGACGATCCAGTGGGCGTTCAGGTGGTCGAGCGTCGAGAAGCGGTAGGCGTTCCAGATCTTCGCGGTCTTCGACTCCCAGTCCCATGCGTCGACGTGGACGGGCTGGTAGGCGTGCTTGATCTCGTAGGCGCCCGGGTGATAGTTGCGGTCGGCGGTGACGAAGCCGTTGCAGTTGAAGTTGTCGTCGTTCGGCTTGTCGCCGAAGTCGCCGCCGTAGGCAAGCCACTTGCCGCGCTTGTCGGTCTTCCAGACGGCCTGGTCGACGAAGTCCCAGATGAAGCCGCCCTGCATCGACGGATACTTCCTGACGAGGTCCCAGTAGTCCTGGATGTCGCCGTTGGAGTTGCCCATCGCGTGCGTGTACTCGCAGAGGATGTACGGCTTTTTCGGGTTGTTCTTCACATAGCGCTCGACATCCCATGACCTCGTGTACATCGGGCACTTGATGTCGCTGTGGTCGGAGTCTTGTGCGCCTTCATACTGGATCGGGCGCGTAGAGTCGAGGGCCTTCATGGCATCGTACTCGTCCTTCATCGCGGGGCCGTCGCCGGTCTCGTTGCCAAGCGACCAGAAGATAACCGACGGATGGTTGCGGAAGACCTTGACCATGTTGACGCCGCGGGCGACGATAGCATCGTGGTAAAGAGGGTTCTTCGGCAGGTATTCGGCGTCCTTTCCATAGAAGTTCCGGACCCCGTGCGCCTCGACGTTGGCCTCGCAGACGACGTAGATGCCCTCGCGGTCGCAGAGCTCGTACCACGTCGGGTCGTCCGGATAGTGACAGGTGCGGACGGCATTGATGTTGAGGTCGTGGAAGATCTCGATGTCCTTCTTCATGCCCTCGAGCGTGACGGTGTAGCCAGTCTCGGGTTCCATTTCGTGGCGGTCGGTGCCCATGAAAAGAGCACGCTTGCCGTTGATGTAGACGACGGCGTCCTTGATCTCGATCTTGCGGAAGCCGAACGCGACGGCGTAGAAGTCGCCGCCAAACTCAACGGTCTCGTAGTACATGTTGGGCGTCTCGCAGCTCCACAGTTTTGGATTCTCGTACTTCTTCGCGAGAACAACCTTCCCGTCTGCGTCCTTGACGGCGAGCGTGCCGGTCTTGAAGTCGTCTGAAAGCGTCGCGTCGACAATGAGGTCATAAGGCGACTTTTCCGACTCGGCGACGAGCCACACGTCGCGGAAGATGCCCGAAAAGCGCCAGAAATCCTGGTCCTCGAGAAACGAGCCGTCGCAGTGCTTCAGAACCTTGACTTCGAGCGAGTTATCGCCGTCCTTGAGGAAGGAGGTTATGTCGAACTCGGCGGGGAGGCGGCTGTCCTCGGAATAGCCGACTTCCTTGCCGTTCACGTAGAGGTACATGGCAGACGAAACGCCGCCGAAGTGGATGACAACGCGGCGGCCCTTCCAGTCTGCGGGAATGGTGAACGTGCGCGAATAGAGCCCGACGGGATTGCGGAAGTAATGACTCGTGTAGTGCTTCGGCGGCTCGACCATCGGGTCGCCCTCGTTCCAGCCGTGAATCGGGTAGGTGACGTTCGTGTAGAGCGCGGGATCGAACTCGCCCTGGAGCTGCCAGCACCCGGGAACGGCGATTTCGGCCGTCTTCTCCCAATCGGCGACATCGATGTTGTGCTTCCACTTGAAGCCCCAAGTGCCGTTAAGGGACTTCAGCCACTTTGACTCGGTGCGCGGCCTCTCGCCCTTCGCAATCGCAAGCGCCACCTCGGGACACTCGCACGGAACCATGATCGAGCGGGCCGGAAGCCTGTTAACCTCGAATCTCGTCGGGTCCTGCCATATCTCCTTCGCGCCCGCACCAGCGGCCGTCGCAAGGAGAGCCATCGCAACAATGGTATTCCTCATCTCGTATGTCCTTTCTGATCCCTGTGTTATTTCAAAAGACGTTCAGCGGCAAGGCCGATTTCGGCGGCGCGGTTGTCGCCGCCCTCGCGCTCGATTACGTAGTTGCCCTTGTAGCCGGCTTTCTCGAGCTCCGTGATGAAGGCACGAGCCCCGACAGCGCCGTCACCCCACGGAACTTCGGTTCCCCAGGTGCCGGGCTTCTGCGTAAAAAGAGCGTCCTTCACGTGGACCTGGCGGATCCACGGCGCGAGGAGCTTCACCGCCTCGCGCGGCTCGCCCTTTCCGTAGAGGATCATGTTCGCAGGGTCGAAGTTGACATAGACCCCGGGAACCTTCTCGAGGAACTTCACGAGGTCTTCGGCCGTCTCCTGCCCGGACTCGAGGAGAATCGTCACGCCGTACTTCTTGGCCTCGTCGCGCATCCACGAAACGCGCTCGACGTAGGTCGCAAACGCCTTGGGATCGCTCTCGTCGAGGAAACCGGCGTGGAGCGACATATACTTGCAGCCGAGCTCCTTCGTGAGCTTCGCACCCTCGGTCACGATCTTCTTGTTGCCCTCCCAAGTCGCATCGGGAACGATGCCGCCTGTCTTCTTTATCGTCTCGAGCGTCGAGTAGTCCTCGCCGATCGTGCCGACCATCGTCGACATGAGCTTCCACTTGCCGGACTTGACCTGAGACTTCACGAACTCCCACGTCTCCTTCGACTCGGCAGCGCCGTGGCGCTCGTCAGGGGCGATAAACGGCCCGAGAGCGAGATGGATGCCCTTGACGCCCGCCTTATCCATCGCGGCAGCGACTTCAACTAGCGGTTTGCGCCAGCTCCAGCTGCAGACGCCCACGCGGTCTGCGGGAACAGTCTGGACGGGAAGCTTGCGAATGAAGATGTTGCGCCACTCGGTCGGGTCGCCGTGGCACTGGAGCTCGATCTGCTCCTTGAAGAAGATCGGGCGCTTGCGGTCCCAGTAGTTCTCGAGCGTGACGTTGTCGACGACGAGCTCGCCGTTGAGCCACACCGTCACCTTGTCGCCGCGCATGATCACGTGGAAGCGGTTCCAGTCGCCCACCTGCTTGTCGGCGATCTTGAGCGCCTTGGAAGGATTCTTCTGGTTGTTGTAGAGACCGCCGGAGCCGATATTCCATTGGTTGTGCGCGTCCCAGATCTGAACCTGCGGCGAACCCCTGAGATAGAGCCCCGAGTCGCCCGTTATCGACATGATGCGCCAGTCGGCCCACATCTCGAAGTCTTCGTAGTCCTCCTTCGTCGCAAGCGAGTATCCGCCGCGGTAGCCGTCGAAGTAGAGGTTGCCGTTCCTCACGTGCCAGTGCTCGTCGCGGCCCTTGTCTGCGATTTCCTGCATTTTGGCACGCTTCTCGCTCGTCGCCGCCTGGCGGACGAGGGGGTTGTCGAACTTCTGCTCGGTCGTCACACCCTTCCAGAACTCGGGGAGGTCGCTTTCGTCGCCGTCGAAGTAGGCCGTGAAGCCCTTCGGGCAGGCCATGCGCTGCTTCGGGCAGACGGCACCCATCTTCGCGTCGTCAGGAAGCTCCTTGATGCGGACGTTGCGGAACTTCACGTCTGAACCGTGGCCGCAGAAGGTGATGAAGCCGCGCGTGCGGTGGAGACCGGGGTGCTTCTTCCCGTCGGGAGTGTCGCCGTCGCCCTTCCACTGCGAGACGTCACCCTTCGTGATAAGATATCCGTTGAGGTAGACCTCGATCTCGCTGCCGATGACCTTGACTTCCTCGAAGTTCCACATTCCCGGCTTCCTGACGTAGCTGCCGCCGCCAGTGAAGTTCTTGTCCTTGCCCCAGATCTGCTTGTCGACGTTGTCGCGGCGGGAAGGCACAATGCCGTAGATAGAGCCCGTGTACTGGTAGGGCTTAAGCTTGTCGGCCTTCTTCTCTGCGTCGTAGTACTGGCTGCCGCCGTCGTCAAGGAGCTGCAGCTCGCACATGCCATGATACGCCGCGTCAACGCGCGAATCGGGAGTGCGGATGCCGAGGCCATTGTTGCCGTTGATGGGCATCAGGAACTCGAGGCGGAGAATGAAGTTGCCGTACTCCTTCTCGGTAATCGGGTTGCCGTTGCCGTAGATCATCCCATTCCCTTCGGAGAGAGGCACAAAGCCCTCGTCAATCGAGACAGGATAGGCCGTTTCCTGGAATTCGGCACTTGTGTCCGCAGTTTCAACGCAAACGCACCCGGCAATCGCTACAAAGGCGACGGCCGCCAACAGGGTATTCCGCATTTTCATGTGACTATTATACCAAAAAACAATGCACCGTGGGCTCATTAAGCAAGGGATTTCCCGATCCACGCCTTTGCGTGCCACCGATGAACCAGAATGCATCCTCGAACATTTTCGTCAAGGGCGAACACGGCCCATGCGCCGACAAGCCCAAACCCCATTGGGATGGCGACTACCCAAAACAACCCTACTGCAATCACCCACTGGAAGGTAATCCCGACGGCCATGGGATAGAGGACATCACCAGCCGCGCGAAGCGTCCAGCAGGCGAATATGGTACGCATACGCCCGATTTCGAGGACGCAGTCTATCCAGAAAAGAATCGTTCCGAGACGGATGATCTCGCTGTTCTGGGTCAGGAGCCCCAGCACCCAGGGCCCCGCAAGGGCCAGCGCACCGCTGCAGCACAGCGAAACCACCAGGGCTCTGCAATAGAAGAAATTGCCGAGAATATAGGCGGCCTTGTAGCGATACTGGCCGACGAGATGCCCGACGAGGATGTCTCCGGCCTGGACTACGCTCACCCCGAACAGATAGGTGAACATGACGCTGTTGGCGACGTATGTCCGAGTCGTCAGCGCCTCAGTAGAGATCTGGTTTATGAAGTATATTGTCACGGCCTGGGAAAGGCAGTATGACATCTCCTCGCCGATGGCCGGAAGCCCGATCTTGAAAATGCCAGTGAACTCCCGCCAGGGGAAGACCTTGAACCAGACGAGCGGATAACGGCGGATGTGGACCCTGGTGTGATGGACGAGGAGGATTGCCATCGACACGACTTGGCTCGCCGCAGTCGCCCACGCCGCGCCAACGACGCCAAGCGCAGGACATCCGCAATGCCCGTATATCAATAGGTAGTTGCCGACGACATTGACGATGTTGGCGACCGCAGTGGCGACCATCGGAGACTTGACGCGATCCACGCTGCGCAAGGACGCGCTGAACGTGAAGCCCAGCGCCTGGAAGAACGAAAACGCGCCGGCGATGCGCAGATAGGCGGCCCCTTCCGACATAAGCTCCTCTCGAAGCCCCATCATACGCAGAATCGCCTCGGCGTTGAAGTACAGGAACGCGCTCACGACGAAGCCAAGCACGGCATTAAAGATCAAGGCGACGCCGACGACCTGGACGAGCCGCTTGCGAAGCCCCGCACCATGATACTGCGCACAGACGACCGCTACGCCAGACGCCGCGAAACGGTACACGAGGAAAACCAGCATGACGATCTGGCTTGCGAGTCCGACTGCGGCAACTGCGCCGTCGCCGCAGCTCGAAAGCATGAACATGTCGACGAAGCCAACAAGCGCAACAAGGGCGATCTCCATGAAAATGGGGATCGTCAGACGCATCAACTGCCGCCGCAAAGATTCCATTTTTTTATAGTAAAGCAAAAGGGCTATTACCGTGCGCAGCCAAGCGTCTTCGCGATTTCGGCGGCGAAGTCTTCGCGGACTTCCGCCTCAGCGGCGAAGCGCGGCCATTCGCGCACAGCCGAACGCACCTCGTCCAAGACCGCCCGCGCCTTGCGCTCGCGCATGTTGGCGAACTGCGCACAGGCGAGGATGTCTTCATCGGTTATGCCGAAGCGCTTGCCGTTAACAGCCATTTGGTGGCGAGATGTCCAGTCGCCAGCCGGATTGTATGCATAGCATTCGTCGTAGGCGGGCGCAAGAGTCCATTCGCCGGCGCGGTCCATGAGATAGGATATATTCTTCACGTGGTCGTCGCAGTTCCAGGCGAGCACGTTGAACGCCATGCGGCGGAAAAGCTGCTCGTAGGCGCGCGCGTCGTTCACAACGCGGCGGGTGACGCGGAACGCCTGTTCGTAGGAATGCGACACCGGATCGTTGAAGTCGAGGTGCGCCATAGCGCCAAGCGTCTGCATGTGAAGCTTGCCGCCGTTCTCGAGACGGTCAAAGCGGCGCGTCATGAAGTGGCGCTTGTTCCAAAGGCGGCACTCCGACATTTTGATGCCCGCCGCGCGGGCCATCAGGTGATAGGCGTATTCGACGCGCCCATACCCCCATTTGTCGTCGCCCTCCTTGTCGCCGTTTCCAGTAATGCCGTCAAACTTGATGAGCCAGTAGCCGAAGCCCTCAGGGAGTCGTACCTGCCCAGACCGAACCTCGCCCGTATCCTCGTTCCAGCCGATGATCGCCTTCGCGCGCGCGCCACCTGCCGACGACCCGACCTTGAGGATGGAAGAATAACGCTTCATGTCCGGTACAAGCTTTGCCACAGCCGTCTTACGGCTTTTCAAAATTTCGTTCGCCAGTTCCGCAAGCGCATCGACATGAATTGCCTCCGCTTCGTCCCCTTGTTCAAATAGCGTTGGACGGTATTCCAACGCACCCATGCCGCGGGCACCCGTGTAGCACAAGCGTTCAATTGGCGTAAGACTATCCGGCAACCGTCCCTGCGCCGTAAGCCACGCACCAATGACGGCATTGCCGAACTTGTCCGGGACAGAGTCGGAAAGCATACCCGGAAGTCCATGGAACGACGCTGTGGGAAGCGTCGGAAACGAATAGACATTCCGTCCAACTGGCATCATAAGCGGAGCCGGTTCCAGCCCGGATTCGCGAAACTCGTCATCGTATGCAAATGAAACGCAAGGCGAACCGTCAACCCGCGATACCACGCCGATGCGCTTTCCCCAAAGCAAGACTTCTGCGGCCTCGTTCATTGTTCAAACCCCCATTTGCTTTTATCTTTCGTCTTGTTGCCTCGCGCCCTTTTAGGCATCGTGTGCGCGGCAAGCATGTCCTGTGGCGATAGATGATGCTCTGGCAACAGTGCCTCGAACCCCTGCGTAAGCCCTAATGCTCCACAGACCCTAAAAAACACATCAAGACGCAATCCTCCAAACCCAGATTCAAGCCGTTCAAGAGAGCGCTTTGAAACGCCTGCCCGAGAGGATAGTTCGGCCTGAGTTATGTTTCTACCAAGGCGAATCTGCGCAAGGCGATGTCCCGCTTCGCGCAATGCCTCCACATCTGTCATCAAAACATCAAACTTCATAACTCTCCATATCTGGCGAATAAAGACACCATCAAGGTATTACTTCGCCAATTCAGACGAATTATATCACAATCTGCCCCCGCCTTGCAATAGGAGGTGTGCAATTTCTACAATATGCGTATTCTCCTGCCCTTGCGACGTCAGAAGAACGTCATCTGGCCAGGCATTTCGGAGAGCTTGCGGCGCGGACGGCGGACGACCTTCTGCGGCGCGTTGACGTCGAGCTCGTTCGCCTCGAGGTTCTTGAGGATCTGCGCCGCGCGGTCGACGACTTCCTTAGGAAGCCCAGCCATCGCGCCGACGTGGATGCCGAAACTCTTTTCGGCGATTCCGGGGGCGATGCGACGCAGAAACACCACGCGCCCGCCCTCCTCCTTGACCTTGACCGTAAAGTTCTTTACGCCCTTGAAAGTGTCCGCGAGATCGGTAAGCTCGTGGTAGTGCGTCGCAAAAAGCGTCTTCGCCTTCGCCTGCTCCTTGCCGTGCAAGTACTCCGCGACCGACCACGCGATCGAAATGCCGTCGAAAGTCGAAGTGCCGCGCCCGATCTCGTCGAGGACGATGAGCGACTTGGGCGTAGCGTTGTTGAGGATATTCGCCGTCTCCTGCATCTCGACGAGGAACGTGGAGCGTCCGCGCGCGAGATCGTCGCCCGCACCAATGCGCGTAAAGACGCGGTCGAGAACGCCAATTCTCATCGACGACGCAGGCACGAACGAACCCATCTGCGCCATTACCGCAATCGTTGCGACCTGACGGATATATGTCGACTTGCCGGCCATGTTGGGCCCTGTGATGAGCATTATCTGGTCGGTCGTCGTGTTAAGGAACGCCGAATTCGGCACAAACGGCTCAGCGTCAGGAAGCTGTTCAATTATCGGATGGCGGCCGTCAACGATCTCAAGGACATCGGAATCGTCGACGACGGGCCTCGCGTATCCAGCGGCAAGCGCGCGGTCTGCGAGCGCAAGCGTCGCGTCAAGTTCTCCAAGCGCGAGCGCCGTCTCCTGTATCTCAACTGTCTTCGCGGCGATTTCGCCGAGGATGTCGCGGAATAGCCGCTGCTCGATGGCAATCGACTTCTCCTGTGCGCCGAGCACCTTCGTCTCGTATTCCTTGAGCTCCGGCGTAGTGAAGCGCTCGCCCGTCGTAAGCGTCTGGCGGCGAATGTAATCGGCAGGAGCCATCGCGACGGAACCCTTCGGGATCTCGATCACGAAACCAAAAGTCGAGACGTGCTTTACCTTGAGCTTCGCGATGCCAGTCCTCGCCTGCTCCTTCGCCTGATATTCCGCGAGCCAGCGATGCCCTTCGTGGGCGATCTGCCGAAGTTCGTCAAGTTCAGCGTTGTACCCAGGCGCGATAAAGCCACCGTCAACGAGCATCACCGGCGGATCGTCTGCGATTGCGCGGTCAATAAGCGAAACGGTCTCCGGCCTTGGGGTAAGCGGATAGGAGCCGGGGTTAAGCAAAGAAAGAATGTCGGGAATCGGGCGCAGCGAATCGGCAAGCGCCTTCAAGTCGCGCGGGTTCGCGCGGAGCGAGTCGACCTTCTGGATGAGACGCTCGAGGTCGCGCACGCCAGAAAGAAGATTGCGTAGCGAGGCGAGCCGCCCGCGATCGTCGACAAACGCCTGGACGCGATCAAGCCGCGCGTTCACGTCTGCGGCGCGGGCAAGCGGACGGCATATCCAGTTGCGGAGCGTCCTCGCGCCCATCGGCGTCTTCGTGACGTCGAGGACTCCAAGAAGCGACGCTTCCTTCGAGACTTCGCCGCCTGGAACAAGCTGGAGATGATGCAAAGTTCCCGAATCGAGAACAAGCGCATCGTCGGAACTGCGGATCGCGACCTTGCGAACGTGCGCGAGAGAGTGGCGAAGCGTAGTGCCGACGTAGTAGAGAAGAGCCCCCGCCGCGGAAACAAGATCGCCCTTCCCCGCAAGGCCAAAGCCATCGAGCGAAAGAACCTTGAAATGACGCGTTAACGCCTCTGTCGCCGCATCGAGCGAAAATGTCCAGCGGTTGTCGTCTGTCTCGGCAAGCGTCTCGGCGGGGCGGTATCTTTCAAGCGCCTCGTCAAGCTTCTCCTGCGACTTGAACTCCTCAACTACGAACTCGCCAGTCGCAAGGTCGAGAAGCGCGAGCCCAAGACCGTGGATTGCGGCGGCGTAGTTGTTAACCGTCTCGTCGAGAAGCCCGTCTTCAGTGACGGTGCCAGGGGTGACGATGCGCGTGATTTCGCGGCGGACGAGCCCCTTCGCAAGCTTCGGGTCCTCAACCTGGTCGCAGAGCGCGGCGGTCTTGCCGGCCCTGATGAGCTTCGCGAGATAGCTGTTGAGCGCGTGATAGGGAACGCCGCACATCGGCTGGTTCCCGCGATGCGTCAGCGTCGCTCCGAGAATGGGCGAGGCGACAACCGCGTCCTCGCCGAACATCTCGTAGAAGTCGCCGAGGCGAAACATAAGTATCGCGCCCGGAGGCACCTCGCGTTTCAGCGCGAGGTACTGCCTCTGCATCGGTGTAAGCTCGTCGGCCATCGAGAAGCAAAGACCCGGACTTGCAAGGCCGGGTCTTTTGGCTTACTTGTTCTTGTGCCGCTGCGCCTTCATGCGCTTGTCGTATTTATGCTTCGACATTTTTTTGCGGCGTTTCTTCTTGATGGAACCCATTTTAGTTTCTCCTTAGGTTGTTTACGGCTTCTATTTAGAAGATGATCTTGTTGAGCGGGAGCTCGATGATGCCCGTCGCCCCGTTCTTCGTGAGCTGCGGAATGAGGTCGCGCACCTGCTTTTCCTCGACGACGGACTCGACTGCGTACCAGTCGCCGCCAGAGAGCTTGTTGACGGTCGGCGCGTGAAGCGCGGGCATGACCTTCACGACCTTCTCAAGCGTCTTCGCAGGAGCGTTGCACTTGAGAAGGACGCGCCTCTGCGCCTCAAGGGCGCCGGTGAGGAGCATCTTGAGCTGCTCGAGCTTCGCGCGCTTCGCGGCGTTCTTCCAGCTCTTCTTGTTGGCGATGAAACGGGTCGTGGAAGTGAGGATCGTGTCGACGATACGGAGGTTGTTCGCGCGAAGCGAAGAACCAGTCTCGGTAAGGTCGACAATCGCGTCGACGAGCTCGGGGGCCTTGACTTCGGTCGCGCCCCAGCTGAACTCGACGTCGGCCTTGACGCCGTGCTTCTTGAGGTAGCGCTTGACGAGGCCGATCGCCTCGGTCGAGATGCGCTTGCCCTTGAGATCCTTGACGGTCTTGATCTTCGAGTCGTTCGGGACCGCGAGGACCCAGCGAACGGGATTGGAAGTCGCCTTAGAGTAGTTGAGTTCGCAGATTTCCTGGACGTCGGAGCCATTCTCGTAGACCCAGTCGTAGCCGCAGATGCCAGCATCGAGAAGCCCGAGTTCCACGTAGCGGCTCATTTCCTGCGGTCTCAGAAGCCGGCACTTGATTTCTTCGTCGTCGATTGAGGGCGTGTAGCTGCGGCTCGAGCAGGTGACGTTGAAGCCAGCGCGCTTGAAGAGCGCGAAGGTCGATTCCTGCAAGCTGCCTTTTGGTAGTCCGAGAACGATTGCCATCTTAAGATATGATCCTTTTCTTTGTACAAGTCGGGAAATTATATCAAAAATATGCTGAACTTGTCCATTGCCCGCACAATATCATAAAGATCGGCTGTGGCCGAAGGCTCGGGGAGCCCTCGGCGAATACGCCGTATCCGCTCGCTCGGACATTCGCTCCACCGCAAACTTCACGGCACTGCTCAAACGGACGGCTTGTAGGAGTCCTTGAGCGTGACGGTGCGGTTGAAGACTGGGGTGCCGGGCTTGGAGTCGAACTCGTCGGCGACAAAGTAGCCGGTGCGCTCGAACTGGAAGCGATCGAGACCCTTCGCCTCCGCAAGCGCCGGCTCAACATACGCCTCGACGACCTTCAGGGAATCGGGGTTCATGTACTTCAGGAACTCCGACGGCCCGTCCTTAAGCGGATCCTTCTCCGTGAAGAGCCGGTCGTAAAGCCGCACCTCCGCCTTGACGCCTGTCGCGCAATCGACCCAGTGGATCGTGCCCTTCACCTTGCGGCCGTCCGCGGCGTTTCCGCCCCACGACTCGGGATCCCACGTGCCGTGAATCTCGACGACCTTGCCCGACTCGTCCTTGACGCAGCCAGTGCACTTGAAGATGCAAGCGCCGCGAAGGCGCACTTCCTGCCCTGGCGCCATGCGGAAAAACTTCTTCTCGGGCACCTCCATGAAGTCCGCGCGGTCGATCCATATCTCACCGCCAAACGGAATCTTCCTCGTGCCAGCCGACTCGTCGAGCGGGTTGTTTGGAAGCTCCACTTCGCGCGCACCGCCCTCCCAATTGTCGATGACAACCTTCACTGGGTCGAGAACGGCCATGCGGCGCGTCGCTGTCTGGTTGAGCTCTTCGCGGACGCACCACTCGAGAAGCGCAGGATCGCTCTCGCTCTCGAACTTCGAAACTCCCACGCGCGCGCAGAACTCGCGTATCGCGCCAGGCGTATAGCCGCGGCGCCTCATGCCGCACACTGTCGGCATGCGAGGATCGTCCCAACCTGCCACATGCCCTTCCGTCACGAGCTGCAGCAAAAGACGCTTCGACATCACGGTGTACGTGATGTTGAGACGCGCGAACTCGCGCTGCTGCGTACGAATCTTGACACCGTTCCTGACAGGCAAAAGCCCCTGTTCGTCCATGCGGTCCACGACCCAGTCATAGAGCGGACGGTGCACCTCGAACTCGAGCGTGCACATCGAATGCGTCACGCCTTCGAGCGCGTCCTCGATCGGATGGGCGAAGTCGTACATCGGATAGACGCACCACTTGTCGCCAAGGTGGTAGTGCGAGACGTGGCGAATGCGGTAGATGACGGGATCGCGGAAATGGATGTTGGGCGAGGCCATGTCGATCTTCGCCCTCAGGCACCATTCGCCGTCGGCATACTTGCCGTCGCGCATCTCGTGGAAGATCTGCATGTTGCGCTCAGGCGTCGTGTCGCGCGAAGGCGAGGGAGTGCCCGGCTTCTCGGGAACGCCGCGGTACTCCTTCCACTCGTCCTGCGTCAAGTTGCAGCAATACGCCTGCCCGCGGCGGATGAGCTCCTCTGCGATTTCGTACATCTTGTCGAACATGTTCGACGCGTTGTAGAAGCCAGGTTCGCCCGCATCGCCCTCGCCCGACCACTGGAAGCCGAGCCAACGGATGTCCTTCTTGATGTTCTCGGCGTATTCGTCCGACTCCTTCGTCGGGTTCGTGTCGTCGAGACGGAGATGACATTCGCCGCCGAAGAGTTCGGCCATGCCGAAGTCGACGCAGACGGCCTTCGCGTGGCCGATGTGGATGTAGCCGTTCGGTTCCGGCGGGAATCGCGTGACGACCTTGCCGCCGGTCTTGCCGTCGGCTACGTCCTTTTCGATCCACTGCCGTAGAAAATGCCGAGAAGTATCAGATTCGCTCATAACACGTATATTATACCATATCGCCGCCCCTGGCGGTTAGCGACGGAAGTATCCACGCCGTCACCGCCGCGCACTCGACTCCGAACGGAAGGTACCCCGCGAAGCCGGCGACAGGCATCTCCCAAATCTGGAAGCCGTGCACCCACGGCACGGCATATACCCACTTGGCGAACGCGTAGTAGTTCCACGTCTCCCAGCAGAATCCGCAGGCGAGCGAAGCGACGGCGAAGCGGATGAACACGGACCAGTCGCCGTCGGCGAGCGGATCGAGAACGCACTTCTCGCGCATGAGGAACTGCACCAGAAGGAACACTGCAAGCGGCGACAGCCACAGGAGAGGATACGCGAAATCGGGGACGAACACTATGCCCGTGAGCCCCGCCGCCGCCAGAGTCCCGAGGAAAAGACACCATCCGCGCCTCCTCAGGTCAACGCACGCCATCCCGCGGTAGACCCTGTCGTCGAAAACCGGAAAAGTGTGCAGCCACGCCGCAACGGCGCACACGGCAGGCAGGACGGACGCGAAGCACACCGACGCATAGACGATGTACTCCACCGCGCCGATGTCCGACACGCCGAGATAGTACCAGTTCCACACGTATCTGTTGAGGTACTCGAAAAACCACCAGAAGAGCGAACTCGCCGGAAACGTCGCTGCGTAGGCCCACGGATGGTCCGTCATCGGCGAGTGTCCGCTGCGCCTGACGCAGAGCGCGTTCATGATCAGTATGAAGCCCGCCCACAGCGGCGCGTAGGACACCTGCACCTGCACCCTCGGCGTAAACGCCGGGAACCATCCGAAGCGGTAGTTCCACGAAAGCACCCACCCCGCCGCCAGAACGGCGACTCCGAGCCAGCCCCACCACGGGAACCTTCCGCGCGGCGGAGAGGAGAACGGAACTCCGAAATCCGCGCCGCGCGACCTCAGGAACCGCCACGCCCTCCTCGCGAACGGAAACATGCTCGCCGCGGTGAATAGGACCATCGCGGCGAACACCCACCAGTTGAACGGTCGGCGGAAGTTCCACAGCATCTCCGGACGGAGCCCCCAGTCCTCTGTGCGCGGAGGAAACTGCGTCACACCTTCCAGGAGCTGCCCGTGCCCGCCGAGGATGCAGCACAGGAGAGGCGTCCCGACGAGGACAGCCGCGAGAACGAGATAGTGGACGATGCGCCTGGTCATTTCCAGAAATCCCATACGCCGCACACGACGAACGCCGTGGCGATTCCGAAAAGAACCCCCGCAAGGACCTCGCGCGCCTGTGCCCGAGGCGCTCCTGGAGGTGCTCGGCCTCTATCTTCAGGTCGTCAGACACGCTGAGCTTGCGGACGATCCTGTTGAGAAGCCTCGCGTGCTCGCCGGACGCGCGCCTTAGCGTGGCGGCGTCGCAGAGGACGATAAGTCCGAATCCGACGGATATCATCGCCTCGGACGAGTCGAACCCCTCCGTGAGGCCGACGGCTGTGGACAGTGCGGACACGAGTGCGGAATGCGCGCTGGGCATTCCGCCCGGCGCACGCAGATAGTTCATCTCGAACCTGCGCGTCCTCCACCAGTTGGCGAGAAGCTTCATCAGCTGCGAGCAGGCGGCCGCGGCGAACGCCGAGACAAACCACGGATGCCTCACAATCTCGAAGGGATTGCAGTCACGTATGATACCTACGGCAAATAGCAGCGAACTGAAAGACATGTTGGACATTATACCACATTTTACGGCGTATCCGCCGCGCCGCAAGTCAGCGGCGTAGTTCTTCCCGTCTATCTGGCGGCGCGGCAACTTTCCGTGCGGCGCGTTTGCCAAATACGCCGACCCAGAGAAGCGCAAGTTCGAATCTGGTGCGTTCGCCAGAGCGATGGAGGCCAAGCATGCGAAAACTCGTTGATGCAAATGTCGTGCTGCGGTACATGCTCCACGACGACGAAGTTCAGACTGAACATCCCGAGGCCTTGAAATCGGCTTTGCAAATATTTGGATTGAACAAACTCGATTTCGTAGACTGCCTTCTTGTGGCTTACAACAACAACCTTGGCGACAAGGTTGCGTCATTCGACCGCAAGTTAAACCGCCTGTTGCAATAGCGGCAACAAGAATTGTTCCCGCCCCCATAAGCCGCCTGAAGTACTTTAGCGCAAACGGCATCTCCATAGCAGCCTTCTGGTGCGCCGACTTGTGCAAACGCGCGTTTCGCGGGGTCCGTCCCCATCCTAATCATGATTGTTCGAACGATTGTCGGGCTAAATCAGAACCAAATGGAAAACCAGTTAGACGGATCATCCAGACGTGATGCAGACCAGTAATCGGCGACGGGGACATCCCTTTTCTCGTCCCCCTTCTCCAGCGTCAGCTTCCATGCACCCCAGACGCCATTGTTCGCCGCAGTATGTTTCGCGGGCGCAAGCGAGACCTTCCATCGGGAATCGCCATTGATTGTTAGGAAATCAAATGTTTCATTTCGCGATGTGCCAACAACACGCCCTTTCGCCAGCACGATCGGGCCGCGCATAATCTGAGCCGCCGGCGTGCGGCGGGCGAGACCCTCCATCTCCGGCGTGTACCAGCTCATGAACCTCTTCGTGTATCCCATCGGCTTGTGCGGATCAAGTTCACTCACCGTATCGATATCCTCAACATCAGGCGCTTCAGATGTGATGATGCGCGGTGCCATCGGAAATGCAGCTACAAGGCTCGTCTCGCCCTCCGTCAGACCGATCTCAACCCGACCGTTCATCGGTCGCAGTTCTCGTCCGTCGACCGAGAGCGTTTCAGCCCAGTACGGGACACGCAGACGGAGCCGTCCAGGCCGTTTCAAAGAGGCCCGAATACGCAAGCGGCCGGAAATAGGATAGTTGCCGCGCAACTCGAATGTCGCACCCGGCAACTCTACGTCCGCGTCGGAATAGAGGTTCAGCTCATACGCGCCATCCTTTGAAATATCCGCCACTGTATCCGCCCAGTCGTAGAACGTGCGCAGCATGTTGTCTGGGCAACACTGGTGCAGCTTCATGCCGGTCTGGGCGGGAGCGGACAGATGACGCGTCCCATGCGAGCGGACGATGTGCGCACTCCAGTCGCCTTCAGGGGAAACCCCCGCCAGAAATGCATTGTAGAATGCCTCCTCGATGCAGTCGAGGTACTTCGTCTCGCCCGTCAGCCTCCAAAGTTCGCGGTTGAGCCGAATCCAGTGCGTGACATCGCAGAGTTCCGTCATCCCGTTCACGTGCTTTTTTGCATAGAGGAAATGGTCGAAGTAACCGGCCGAACGCATGGGATTCAACTCCTCGCGGTAAAGATGTCCCCAAAACGACTCCGTTGCATTGAGCGTTCGCTCGTTGCCAGTCAGTCGGTAATAGTCGGCGACCCCCTCGAAGCAACTCAGCAATTCGTAGGCCTTGGAGAGAACTATCGGCTTCCGAAACCACGAGACGACGGGACGGTCGGACAATGCGTCGTAAATGAGGTTGACTTCCGGCCTGGGATCTATCGATACATCCGTTACCCGCACGATGTAATCCGCCAGTTCGCGGTACTCCGGCTTCGGAACCTCGCGATAGAGCTCAAGGAGCGGACGCAGGATGCTCATCGACGAAATGCCCGCCCAAGCTCCAGTTTGGTCAATGGTTATGTTCAGCCGCTTGAGCTGGGCGACAATCTGATCTGTCATCCTCTCCGCCGCCTTCAGGCACTTTCGGTCGCCTGTCGCCCTGTAAAGTTCGACGAGTGCCCACATCGTGTATTTCTGCCCCCAGATATTGAAACACCAATGATGCTCCCAGTCCGGCGAGTCCGGATTCTGCCGCAGGAGATCCTGATTTCCGTAGGTCGAAAGATATCCGTCCTCGTGCTGGTAGGTGTCGATGAAGCGATGCGCCTTGTCCAGGCACCATGCGGCAAGCGACTTGTCCCCCGTGTGCCTGATCGCACCGGCGTAGCAGAGCATCGTCTTGCCCCAGTACTCATTCTGCCAGCCGGCTCCACGACCGCCGTTCGGGTTGTCGTCCCAGTGCGTTGCAAAGGCGTGTTCGGCCTCGTCATAGACGGGACCGCGCGCATGATCGGAATAAACGCGGTGATCAAGCGACGAGCGGAACAGATCACCCAATCGTCCGAGCATCTTCACATCCCCGGGTTTCGCAGGCAACGCCGCATCCTGAACCTTGTTGGGACTACTGGCGTGTGCAATGCCAGCGCACGCCCCGAATACCACGCAAACCAGAATTTTGTTCATATCATTTTTACTTTCGTTTAAAAGCCTCCAGAAGAACACGCTTACGCGAATTATTAACCGAGGGAACGAGATGGTTCTTATCCGATCCCTCATACTCGACACTCCACCCCTCCCATTCGCGAAAAGCGTGGTACGACCAGTCCCATCCGTATTCCTCAAACAGCGAAATGCAATCTGCAAGATAGCGATCCGCGCCCTCGGCCCAGCATATCGCCGAAAACTCGCCAACGTAGATACGCGCACCGTATTTGAGCTGGAATTCCCGCACAGGCTTCAATATCCGGTCTCGGATGCAAAAGTCCCGTTCCCAGCCACGCGACGAATCCGGCCACTTTTTGGGCTGCTCGTTCGGGGTAAACACGCCCTGATGGGTGTACTCGACGGGGATATAGACATGCACCTGGTAGATAATGTCCTTAAGATCAAACGGCCTCACCGGCATGGCGTAGGGCGAGGCGGCAAGGTTTGTTTCGACGATGATCGGCGTACCTGGATCAATCGTGCGGATGCACTCGGCCGTCTTCCGCTGAAGCGTCCAGCAGTCCATTCCCTTCGCCGGCGGACGCGTCTGCTTCGGCTCGTTGATGAGATCGTAGCCGTAGACCGCAGCATTCCCCCTGAACCGCTTTGCGATCCTCATCCAACAGCGGACAAAGTGCTTCGCGTACTCGGGCTCGTAGAACATGTTCATCTCGTCCCCCTCGCCCTTGCCGCCCGGCGGCACGTGCAGGTCGATTACGACCTTCATACCGTAGCGGACGGCCGTGGGGAGGACAAAGAACTCTATATGGTCGAGCTTGCCGCCGAGCCACTTGTCGTAATCGTCCAAATCACGGTCGGCATTTTTCACGCCCCAGCCCCGCACCATCTGGTAGCGCAGGAGCTTCACACCCCATTCGCGCAAGGTGGCGAAATCGTTCTCCGTCATGTCGCGCGCTGGCGACATCACGCCACGCAGTTGCGGCAACGCCCTGAGCGAATCGGAATAGTCGCACCGGACGACAGCGTTTGTCGCGTCCGCATGTACGTCCACTGTCGTCCCGCCAGCGACAAACACGGCGGTACAAGCCAGCACCGCGCAGGCCAATCGAATGTCCACGGTTCTCACAACTTCCCAATCGCCTCTCATCCCATGACTTTCATTGCTCACAAAGTAATTCAATCGCAGAGAATGGGAAAATCCACACGCGGCGGCGGCACTTTCATCGGCTTCCCCCGAATTGAATCCGGCGACAAACCCTCGCGGCAGACAATCCCAAACGTGTCCTCGTCATGATGCCGCCCATCAGTGTCATACTTTCCGCAATACGGGGCGTTGAAGAGATAAAGGCCCTTCGCGCCCCATCTGTAATAGCAACTGGCCATACCTCGGAAATGAGCTACGTCCGGCAGTTGGAAACAGTCAATCGACGGCAAGAAACGAACGGAAGGATTATGCTTCTCGATGAACGCAAGCCATGTTGCCACGGGAAGTTCCGGATCCGGCCAGAAAACACTCGATCCAACGATCAAATCCATCAGACCTTCGCGAAGCCAAACATCGGCGTCATATCCGGCCTTCTCGGCCAACTGCGGGGAGCGCGGCAGCCGCACGGCAATTCGGATCTTGCGGCCTCGTTTCTTCGACACCTCCTGCACCTGCCGCCTTACCCGTCGCATGAACTCCGTCAGAAAATGCGCGTCGCTTCTTTCATGTCCCTTTCTGAATTGCAGCGGACTGCGCATCCAATCCAGCTCGATGCCGTCCATATCCCAGCGTTCCAGCATTTCCGCAACTTGCGCAAATGTGTAATCGCGCACCTCCTGATGTCGGTAGTCGAGGCAATAGTCGTTCCAATCGCCCTTGGCATCCTGATTTCGCCAAAGGTCGCGCCGCGTCCTGCAAAAAGTCGCGTTGCGGAAATAGTTCGACACTGTGACCCAATGAACATCGTTCATTCGAATGGAGACCCAGGGGCTCACCCCCTTCTCGCGACAGCGTTGAATCCATACGGAATAGGGGTCGATGCCCTGTTTGAAAAGCTCCCACGCATTCACTGCCCACCTGTCATGGGTCCCGTCCATTGCCGTGGCCGTGTCCGTCCGCGCCGGTTCGTCAACTCCCTTCCAAATGGGCTCCCACGTCTTTGAGTCATAGCTTGCCCGCTGACCGTTCACACACATCACAAAGTGCGTCACGGGGCCCTGCAGGACATCGTCAAGATAGCGAACGAGCCCCTCTCGTGTCATCCACGAAGCAGGAAGCTTGAAAAAGTGGTCATTATCCTCATTGACGACCAACGGGCACTTGTCGGCAGAAAGCCAGTCAGCACCGATGGTCGTTGCCGTATTTGCGCTTACGGCAACGACCACTCCAAAAAGCACGCTTGCATTGAACATACGCTACCGGATTATGATGGACAGACCTGGCGGCTGCCGGTACAGCATCCCGCCGACCGTCAGCACACCCTCCGAGATGCGCCACATGTCAAGGCTTCCAACGAAATTCTCGCCCAAGACGAAGTCCTCCGGCCCAAACGGCTGCCCGTAGAGCGATGTCACGTTCTCGACCGATCCGACCAATGCGCCGTCCACGAAGAGCCGCCAGACGCCCTTCCCCTCAAAAGGATCGTAGGCAAGTGCCACGTGCCGCCAGGCGTCCTTCCACTGCAACAGGTCGATGCCGCCGAACGCGCTGTCAACAGCAAAATTGGCCCCGTACAGCCCGGCGACAATCTTCAGAACAGGCGTGGCCCCGGAACTGTCGATGACAAGCTTCCAGCCGGCAGGCGTCTGCTGAGTCAGGGTTCCGCAGATACTTTCCTGAGTCCCAGTCCCCTCGTTACGCCATTTGACCCACCCCTCGACCGTAAAGCTCTTTTCGCCGCTGACTGAACCGCCGCAATTCCCGGCAACAAGAGAACCGGCAACTACCGCCGCGCTACCGGAGTTGTACGACGGATCGCCAATGTAACCAGGCGTCGTGTCCGGATTCGGGACGCACCTACGGGCACCCCGATCCCCAACAACGCTTCCCGCTGTCTTCAGCGGATGGTTTGCGTCAATGTGGTTCCCAAGGTTCAACGAGCCGCTCTGCTCGGTGTCAATCGTCCAGAACGACGCCGATTTCGTCTCGTTTGCCCCGTGGTAGAGGAACTCCGGCTCGGTCAGTGCGCGTCCCGTCAGGCGAAGATCCCGGATTTCACCCCTGAAGCTGTTCGCAGCCCAAGAACGTCCACCCACCAGAAGCGCAGCAGGATCATTGAGAACGATGTCCGTAGCCTTCAGTGTATTCCCCACCTTCGTTCCGTCCAGGTAAAGATCGAACCAGATCTTGCCACTTTCCTGATTCCGATCAACAACAAGCGCGAGATGATACCATCGGCCTGCGTCCAACTTGACATTGGCATCAAATGAGACGTCGCCGATCACCGCCGGATCCCCAAATCGACTGTAATAGAGAACAAAGCCATTGGTGCGATAGGACAGATTAAGCGCCATTCCATTCCACGCCTCATTCGCAACGCCGAATACGAGCTCCCAATTAGAGACACCCTCATCGCGGCGCAAATAGGCCTCCAGTGTATACCCCTTGGACGACACGAAAGTCTTCATGACGTTCTCGTCGGCGAGGGCCAAGTACGCTTGCGTGTTGCCGCTCGTACAAAACCGCGTCACATTCGTTCCGTCTATCTCAACCGGCGTCACGATCTTGCCGCTGTAGGTGGTGGAGCCAACTAGCGGATATGCACCCTGCTGATCCCTGCCGTCGAGATAGGCGCCGGTAGCGTCAACATCCAGAGGCCAAAAGGCCGCCACGTCTTCAGCGGATGACGGCGAAGAGCCATTCAAGAACTTCTCCGGCGCGAGAACGGCCTTGCAGACACGGAAGCAGTCCATGTCTCCATTGAAGTACCAGTCCGTCTTGTCTTTTCGTCCGCCAAGATAGAAATTCACGCAACCAGTGTTCAGTCCGCTCGTCGCCAGGGCATTGGTCATGCCCCCCTGCAGGACGCCGTCCGCATAGAACCGCCACACACCGTAGTCAGTCGCCCCGGCAGGGTCGTACGTAAGGGCAATGTGCTTCCAGCCCTTCCATGAAGAGACATCGCCAGAGATCGGATAGGCGGCGTAGCTGCCTCCGGGCTGCAAGGGTGAACCGCCTGTCGTCTGCGCGAACACCTCAAATTGCCATCTGGCCACGCCACCGACCATGCGTTGGGCAAGCTGGAAATTCCATTGGGCGCCGGTGTCACGTGTGTAGAAAACATACTGTGTCAACGGTGCGCCGGCGAACTTCATGTTGATCCACCCTTCGACGGTAAAAGGTTTGGTCAGTTCCATATCCTTACCGAGATTCGCTGCTTTCATCTGGGCATTCGGAGCCGTCATTCGCCAGCTGCCGCAATTGTTCGCCGAAAGCGCCCCCTGCAGGTTTCCGGAAAAGGCCTGGTCGGAAGAAGGTCTCACCGCACACGCCGACTGGGGAATCGCACCCGAAAGCGCCTTGTCGCCGACCTTTGATTCGACATTGACTTTCCCGCTCGCAGCACCGGTCAGGGGCCAATGGGCAATCACCCCTTCATCCGGGGCTACCGCCCCCTTGGTCATGAACTCGGAAACATCCAGCACCCCCCGCGTCAGCCGCACAAAGTCAACGGAACCGTCCGGCGTGTTGGACGCATTCGGACGCCCGGCGAGCGTGAAACGGAAATCCTCCGTAAACGGCGCGTTCGCGGACGTCATCGTCGCATCGAAGGAAATGCCATCCCCCAGCTCCTCATAGTCAACATACGCATGCCAGGCGGCACCGTGCGTTTCACCGTCCCCATGCGTGTATGTCAGCGCCCAGTGCGTCCATTTGTTGAGGCACGCGCTCATCTGCGAAGCCGAGAGCGTCTTCAGAACCCTGTCACCCATCTGCGATGTCGTCCCGTATTTGCACTGGCTGTACAATTGCCATTCGTAATTGGCGCCATTCACTCGAAGAGAGAACAGCCACCGGCCATCACCAAGGTTCGGAGCCGAGGCGATGACAAAGAAGGTGCCGGCCGCCGGCAGGCTCTTCAGATTGATCCATCCCTCCAATGTGAAATCATTGGTCGGCGTCAGATAACGCGCCGTCGATTCGTTGTAAAGGCAGTTGTAGGCACTCGGCGTCAAGAACAGTGCGGAGCTGTTCCCGGTCGGCGTACCAATCCCCGTCTCGATGGACGAGACGACCGGGACGGTCAGGTCGTTGCCGGGATCAAGCATTGCGCGTGTGTTTGCCCGCCCTATCGAAGAATTCCATTCGATCGGCCACAGCTCGACCGTTTTACTGCCGACGCAAGCGGGTAACGCGGCGAACAGCGTATGCACGGATGTGATGCACAACGACATCAACAGAATCGTCAGCAGCTTTTTCATCTTGGGTTTCCTTTTCTTTTGGTTTGTTGGTTTACTGGAACAAATGCCTACCTCTGCACCCTCCCCGTGCCGTTACCGCCCGACAGGAACTCGACCTCGGCAACGGTGACGTGGTTGAAGTCGTGCTCAATCGAGTGCTTGAGGGCGCTTGCCGCGACAGCGAAGTCGATCGCCGCCTGCGGCTGCTTGCCGGACGCGAGCGCGTAGATGAGTCCGCCGCCGAACGAGTCCCCTCCACCAACGCGATCGACGATGCTGATGTCGTACTCCGGCGAGAAGAAGGACTTCTTCGACTTCGCATCGTAGAGCATTCCTGCCCAGAGGTTGCGCGACGCCGAAAGCGACGTCCTCAAGGTTATGGCGACCTTCTTGACACCGAATCGCTTCACGAGCTGTTCGGCGACCGAAGCATATCCCGTTTTGTCAAGCTTCCCCGAATCAGCATCCGTTCCCTTCGCCGTGATGCCGAACACATCCGCGGCATCCGCTTCGTTCGCGATTAGCACGTCTACAAACGGAACGAGCTTCGACATGCATTTCCCGGCTTCGGCCTTCGTCCAGAGCTTGCCGCGATAGTTGAGATCACATGAGACGGTAATTCGATGCGCCTTGCAGTACTTGAGCGCGTCAAGACAGATGGCGGGAAGCTCCCCGCCGAGCGCGGGCGTAATCCCCGTGAAGTGAAACCACTTTGCTCCTTTAAGAATCTTTGGCCAGTCGAAGTCGCCGCGCTTTGCGAGCGCGATGGAGGAACCTGCGCGGTCGTATACGACCTTCGACGGACGCTGCGACGCGCCCTTCTCGACGAAGTACAGCCCGAGGCGAGGCCCGCCCCAGACGATGTCCGACGTTTCCACGCCGAAGCGCCTTACGGCATTCCGCGCCGCCTCGCCGAGCGGATTCGCGGGAAGCTTCGTCACGAAGGAAGCGTCAATGCCGTAATTCGCGAGCGACACCGCGACGTTCGCCTCTCCTCCCGCATAGCTCGCCTCGAACTTCTCGGTCTGGACGAAACGCTGATACCCCTCCGGGTTCAGACGCATCAATATCTCGCCAAATGTTACGATTTTCATAGCTTCGCCCTTTCCACAAGTTGTCGCGCGGCATTTTCGATCTTGTCCCATTTTCCGGCGGCGATCCACTCCCGGTTCGTCAGGTTCCCGCCTACTCCCGCGCCGATGCAACCGGCCCTCATGAAGTCTGCAATGTTGTCCGCGCCGATCCCGCCGACGGCAAGGAACGGAATATGCGAAAGCGGCGCGACGAGAGCTTTCACATATCCCGCGCCAAACGTTCCTGCCGGGAATATCTTCACGAAACTCGCACCGGCTTCATGCGCTGTCACGGCGTCGGTCGGCGTGAGCGCACCCGGCATTGCGGCAAGTCCCCGCCGCACGCATTCGCGGATCAGCGAACCGTTTACATTCGGCGTGATCATATACTCACCGCCTGCGTCCTCGCACATCGAAAGCTGGTCTTCAGTAAGGACTGTTCCCGCGCCGACGCGGACGGACGGCATAAAGCGCTCGCGGATCGCGCGGATCGCGCGGGCAGTGTCCTTCCATGACTCCGGCTCCCTCTGGTTGAAGGTAACCTCCACGAGGGCGATTCCACCTGCGGCATACGCCTCCGCAAGCCGGAGGCATGTATCCGGCGCGAAGCCGCGGATGATCGCTATGATCTTCCGCTCGCGGACGACGCTCTCGATATCGGAAGTCATGACTGCGCAAATCTCCTCAATGCCATCACCCCAGTCGCCGCAACAGCCAGCGAGAACGCAAGCGCGGCGGAAAGCAGCACGTTCATGAGCCAGCCCGCGCGGTGCTCGCCCATGACGGACCGGCGGTTGACAAGGAACATTATCGCCGCGACTGCAAGCGGAAGGACGAACACGTTCGACACCTGCACGGCGACAGTCACAGTCACGGGATTCGATCCTATGAGCGGAACGACAAGCCCCCAGAGCGCCGCGACAAGGCAGATCACGCGGAAGAGGGGCGTGTTCGTCTCCATGCGCCCGTCCTTCCAGTCGCCGATCAGAAGCGGCGCGACCATCATAATCGGGAAAACGGACGAAAGCCCCGCGGCGAGAACGCCGACCATGAAGAGCGACACGGCGAAGCGTCCGGCGACTGGCTCTAATGTCGCGGCGATGTCGAGTATCTTCTCCAAACCCCTTCCATGCGCGAAAAGCGACCCCGCGGCAACCGCCATGACCGAGCCGGAAACGACGAACATGAGCGACGCCGAGACGATTGAATCACGGCGCTCTGTCTTAATGTCGTCCGTGCCCCACCCCTTCTCGCGAACAAGCAGCGGACGCGTCACGAACGTTGGCGCCGCCATAGTCGTGCCGACGAACGCCGCAAGCATCAGGAGCGACGCGCCGTCCGACGGCGCAAGCGGACGGATTGCGCGCCTCAGCGTCGCGGCGTCGGGCCACGTCGCAAAGACCGAGACTATGAATGTCAGCGCCATCAGAAACACGAAGAACGCGAGGACCTTCTCGAAGAACGAGTAGCGTCCGACCATGAGAAGCGCATACATCACGGCCATGATCGCGCAGGCTATGGGGAACACCCCGCAGGAAAGTCCGAACGCCTCCTTGATTGCACCGGACGTCAGGATCATGATTCCGCCTAAGCACGTGTACTGTCCCATGACGACGCCCAGAAACACAAGCGCCGCGACGACCTTCCCGAACGGCATGAAGCGCACCATTCCGTGAAGAGCGGTCTCTCCCGTGGCTGCGGCGAACCTGCCGTAGGCGGACATCAGGACGCCCGAAAAGAGGCAGCTCAGGGCGAGCACCCACAGGAGCCCGAGGCCGTAGTCCGCGCCGGCCTTCGCCATCGACGTCACCGATCCCGTACCGATCGTGTAGCCGATGGCGAAGATGCCGGGTCCGACCGCAGCCAGCGCCCGCATCGCCTTCCTTGCCGTCTCTCGAACTGATGGTGTCACTCGAATGTCCAATCTTGCATACAAGTTTACGGTGGAAATTATCTCATATTCTTGTATACAAGTCAAGGCGGAATCTCGGAAATTTTGGTATAATGCAGACATGAAGAAAAAAGGGCATACCGAAAAACTCGACGAGAGGGCATATGAATTCGTGTGCGGACTGCTTTCCCGCGGAGAGCTGAAGCCCGGACAGAAGCTTTCCGAACCCTCTTTAGCCAGCGCCTGCGGCGTAAGTCGTACGCCGATGCGCGAGGCCGTGCGGCGGCTCATCGCGGAGGGCGTGCTGAACCAGGTGCCCAAGTCAGGGACGTATGTCTGCGGATTTGGAGCAAAAGACATCTGCGACGCATACGACATCCGAACGGCAATCGAATCGGCAATGCTTGAGCGAGCCGTGCCGCGTCTTACAAAACCGGACCTTGCAAAACTTGCGGGCAACTGCGAGAGGATGCACAAGGCGATTATCGCGATGAGGCGGGCAAAGATGCCGATCATGACAGGCAAGCCCGAGGCAGACTTCCTCTCCGAAGACGTATCCTTCCACCTTCTCCTCCTGCGTGCGTCCGGGAACGCCCTCGCCGAAAAGATTATCGCCAACACCTATCGCCGAAACCAGTTCTTCGGCACGCACTCACACCAGCGCACCCTTCTGCACGTCTCCCTTGCGTGGCGCTATCACTGCGAGATACTCAAGGCCTGCCGTGCAGGTGATGCCGCGGCGGCGGTCTACTGGCTCAAGACGCACATCGCCCGCTCCGAGCGCGACGCGCTGATGCCGCTTTCGCGCATGTAGCCCTTCATCCCCATCTCTTTCGCCCCACCCGAAACCAACCAAACTGTGGTGAAGGAAGTGACGCGGCGTCCGAGGCAGTTGATGGACGAGCCAAGGCCGTCACCGGTCAGCCGTCATCGCGGAAGTTAATGACGAACTCTTGCCCGGCTACACAAACACCGTCTTAACGCCAAGGGCGCGGCTGAGCTCGCGGGAGAGCGCCTGGACGCCGAAAGTCTCGGTTGCATAGTGGCCGGCGCAAATCATCTTCATGCCGACGTTCTCCGCGGCGATCTGCTCGCCCCAGTTCGCCTCGCCTGCAACAAAGACATCGCACCCAAGGGCCTTCGCCTCGACGGCAAACTCTCCAGCGCCGCCCGAGCAGACGCCGACCTTCTCTCCGCGACGGAGCGAAATCTCCGTCTCGCCAATCGTGAACTTCCCGCTGCGCGACGCGCGTCCTACAAGCCCGATGATGTTGCCGTGGTATGGGAACGCCGGCTTCACTTTGGCGAGTTTCAGATGCCGCGCAATCTCCCAGTTGTTACCCACTTTCCTATTTGCGTCGAGCGGAAGATGATAGCCGGCAAGCGCGAGGTTCGCATCCATCGCCGCCTTTACGACGGCATATTCACCGCCGACGAGCCGACGGATTCCTCCACCCCAACTTATGCCGTGGTGGACGACGAGAAGCTGCGCGCCCGCGGCGGCCGCGGCCTTGACGCTCTTGAGCGATCCGTCGACAGCAAACGCGACAAGGCGCACGTCGTCGCCCTCGCGCGCAATCTGAAGCCCGTTGTTGCTCACGTCGTCGAAATCTCCGACCTTGAGCAAGCCATCGAACCATTCAAGAATTTTGGTGAGTTTCATATTTAGATTTTTTGTCTCAATGGTTTTGTGTTTTTAACGCAGAGTCGCAGAGACGCAGAGTGCGCCGAGTTATCTTCTCCAAGTTGTTTTCCACGTCTGCGTCGGGCGAGAGTGATAGCCGCCACCACCATATCCCCCGCGGCCAGAAGAACCATAGCCACCATATCCGCCGCGACCCGACGAGCCATAGCCGCCGCCATAGTCGTAGCTCATCAGGCGACGCACCTCAACGAGATCAGTCGGTATCTCCTTGATGAACAAGCTCGGCTCGACAGGGAACATTCCGCCGTCTGGCATCTTTCGCATCATCGGTGAGCCAAGCCACAGGCGATCCTTCGCCCGCGTCACCACGACATAGAAAAGACGCCGCTCTTCCGAAAGCCGCCCTTCCTCGCTCGCCTTCGGGCTCGGGAACATTCCCTCAGAACACCACGGCACGAACACGACTGGCCACTCCATTCCCTTCGCCTGGTGAATCGTCGAAAGCGTCATCTTGTCAGAATCGGGCTCGTTTCGCCGCGCGTCGAGGTTCGTCAAGAGCGCGACATCCGCAAGGAACGACTCAAGCCGATGACGGCCCGGGTTCTCCTCGTCTTCGTCGTCGCCATATTCCCCGCCCGCGATCTGCGCCGCGAGTTCCTTGATATCGTCGAGGCGGTCGGTCGCTTCCTGATCCTCCCATTCAAGATGAAGGTGGTCTTCGTAGAAGAAGTCGACGAAATCCTCGATGAGTTCGCCTATCTCGTCGTCCTTGAGATGTTCCTCTGCAAACGAGAAGCACTTAGCAAGCGCAGGCCAAAGCGGCTTCGCCTTTGCGCCGAGCATCCCGCCAAGCGCGTCGCAGTCCTCGCGGCGCTTCGGGTCGAACGAACGCGCGAGCTTTTCCCAGTACTTACGGGCGCTCGCCTCGCCAATGCCGGGGAGAAGCGAGACGAACCTGAGGAACGAAAGCTCGTCGCCAGGATTCACGAGAAGACGCAAATACGCAAGCACGTCCTTGACATGTATCTGCTCGAAGACGCCAACGCCCGACGTTATGCGGAACGGAACCTTCGCGCGGGCGAGCGACATCTGCACGTCGATCGACTGGAAGTGGCTGCGGTAGAGAACGGCCATGTCGCTCCAGCGGTAGCCGAGGTCGTGATACTCGCGCACCCTGCGAAGAATCTCATCCGCCTGCGCGCGGCCGTCGTAGAGCTTGCAGATGCAGGGCTTCTCGCCCTGGCCGCTTCTCGCGGGGCGTAGCGTCTTCTCAAACTGGTTGGGCGCGTCGCGCATCACGACGTTTGCGACATCGAGGACGCCGGGAACAGAACGGTAGTTGCGCTCGAGCTTCACGACGCGGCACCCCTCCCAGCGCTTCGGGAACTCCATGATGTTCTCGATCTGCGCGCCGCGCCAGGTGTAGATGCACTGGAAGTCGTCACCGACGGCCATGATGTTGCGGTGGCGCTCAGCAAGGATGTCGGTGAACTCCGCCTGAAGTCCGTTCGTGTCCTGGTATTCGTCGACGAGAATGTAGAGGAAATGCTCCTGCAGCATCTCGCGTATCCTGTCCTGCGTCTTGAGGAGTCTGAGCCCGTTTTCAAGAAGGTCGTCAAAGTCCATCGAGTTGAGCTCGAGCTTTCGCGCGGCGTACTTCTCGGCGACCTTCGCGATTTCCTCCGGGTCGACGCCTGCGGTCTTCGTCTGCCACCTCGCGGCGATCATCTCGATTGGCTTCGACTCATTCGCCGCCTCGGAAATCATCTTCGCGACAACTTCCTTCTTCGGGAAGTCCTTCGGGTTCTTGGCGACGGCCTTGATGATCTCACCTACGAGCTTCTTCTGGTCGTCCTCGTCGAGAATCTGGAAACCGCTCGAATAGCCGATGGAGCTGCCATAGCGCCTGAGAAGCCGTGCGCATATCGAGTGGAAAGTGCCCGACCATATCGACGCGACTTCGTCGCCAACGAGCTTCTCGGCACGCTCGCGCATCTCGCGCGCAGCGCGGTTGGTAAAGGTAAGAAGAAGTATGCGATCGGCGGGAACGCCCTGCTCTATGAGAAACGCGACGCGGTGGACAAGCGTGCGCGTCTTGCCAGTTCCTGCGGCAGCGAGGACGAGAAGAGGCCCTTCGCCCGCCGTAGCCGCCGCGCACTGCTCGGGATTAAGCAATTTCGAAAAATCTGTCATCCTCAATATTATACCATACCGCCGTGCCCAAAGCGCTCACTTGAGCTTGAAGTTGAGCGTTAGGCGGGCGGTAGAGGCGACAGGCGAGCCACCAGACTTCGCAGGTGTGAAACGCGCCGTACGCGCCGCGCGAACGGCCGCTTCGTCAAGCTCGGAAAATCCACAAGACGAAACGATGTCGACGCGATCAACATTTCCTGCAACATTCACGCGAATTTCAAGGATCACTTCGCCCTGCTCGCCGCGTTGCCGCGCGCCCTTCGGATAATCGGGACGAATCGTCTTGCGCGGCTTCGGCGGCGCATCGATCTTCGCCTGCTTTGGAGCGACGGCTGGGGCGGGAGGCGCAGGCGGAGGAATGTTGGGCGTCTCCATTTGTTCGCGTTCCGGCTCGGGCTCCGCAAGCTTCGGCGCGGCAGGATCTGGCGGCAGCGGGTCTTCAACCCTTTCCGCCTCTGGCGGCTTTTCCTCTCGCGGTTTCGGCGGCTCGACTTCGGGAGTCGCAGGCATTGTCGGCGAAACTGCCGCAGTTTCGTCTTCATCTTCAGCGAAGGAAAGGTCTACGCTTGAGAGATCGAGGGTAGCAATGGCCGTCGGGCCCGGCGCATACTTCATATAGACGACGATCCCCACGGCAACCAAGCCATGAACCGCCACCGAAGCAATAATCGCCGTGGAGAATTTCATATGCCATAAGGGTCAGACCCCTCTGACACAGTAGTGACACAGCTAAAGCTGCGTCGAACTACTGCGATCAGAAAGGTCCGACCCTGTTTCATTTTCCTTTAACCTGAAATGTAGCTTTCTCCACTCCTGCGGCCTTTAGCGCGGAGAGAAGTTCAATCCCTGTACCAAGCGACGACTTCCTGTCGCCAGAGATGAGGACAGGGAGATTCATCTTAACGGCATTAAGTTCCCTCACGCGCGAAACTATCGCGTCGCACTCCATCGGCATTCCGTTCAGCTGCATCGTGTCGTCGGGGAGAATCGTGACGACGATCCGTTCGCCTTTTTCCGCCGCGCCCGCGGCATCAGGGAGATCGACCTTAAGCCCCTTGTGAACTGCCATGTCGAAGATGCAGTAGATGAAGAATACGAGCACGAGGAACATGACGTCCATAAGCGACATCATTTCAAGTCTCGCACCTCTCCTTCTTTTTTTCATTACTGTGTCATAAGGGTCAGACCCCTCTGACACAGTAGTTGACACAGCTAAAGCTGCGTCGAACTACTGCGATCAGAAAGGTCCGACCCTGTTTCATTCCTCGACTTTCGAATCAAGTACATTGTAGGGGAAAAGGAGAATCAGCGATGCGATAAGTCCAGCCGCGGTCGTGATAAGCGCCTCGCCAATGCCGGCCGTCGCCGCAAGAGGATTGGCGTCAGTACCGTTCAGCGCGCCGAATGTCTGCATGATTCCGATAACTGTGCCGAGGATGCCGAGCATCGGTTCGGCGGTGATGATCGTCGAGACAATCGTCAGCCCCTTTGCGTCGACCCGCCCAGCGCGGAACTCAAACGCCTTCCAGATGAGAATCGCGAGCCCGAGGATTGAAAGCCCCAGAATCGGCCACATGACCGGTCCGCCCTTCAAGAAAATATCAACAAGCTTTGCCATGATTTATTTAGGGTCAGACCCCTCTGACACAGTAGTGACACAGCTAAAGCTGCGTCGAACTACTGCGATCAGAAAGGTCTGACCCTGATTTGTTAGCCAATTAAACACTTTAACGACATAGCTCCAGCGCGAGGAGCGCGAACGACGTGCAAAGCACCGGATCCGACTCCCAAAAGCGGTTGTTCTCGTTTGCCCAGCTGCCGTCCTCCCGCTGGAGCGAGACGATCTTCGCGGAAATCTCCTTCTTCCAGTCGTGCTCGCCAACCTTCCCAATTTTCGCCGCGTCGAGCGCGCGCGTCATGATGTCGTAGAAGTAGTAGAGCCCCTGGTTGCCCATGCCGGGGTTCTCGTCAACCGACCAGTTCTTTTCCATCCACTCGACCGACTGCCTCACGCGAGGATCGCCCTTGTCGAGCTTCGCAGAGCACATCGAAAGGACTGCCGCGTATGTCATCGCGCCGTATGCCCTGAGCGCAACCCTGCCCTGCGCGTTCGTCTCGGTTCCGCCCTGCGGAGTGCGCTCGTTGTACGCCGCGCCACCAGCATCGGGCCCTTCCTTCTTCATCAGGTTCTCGACGAACGCAAGCGCCTTGTCCCAGTCGAGATCGACACGCTTGCCGCCTTCGCGGAATTCCTCGAGCGACGCGGTCTTTGCCATCGCAGAAAGCGCGTAGGACGTATTCGAGAGGTCTGCATAGCGGCGGCGCGAAATCTTGTCGTACCCGAAGCCACCAGCCATCGTATCGTCGCCCGTGAGCTGCGACGAGGCGACATACTCGCGCGCTTTCAAGAGCGGCGCAGTCGGCGCGAGCTTCGAGTCAAAGAGCGCGGAGAGGCAAACGGACGTATTGTAGTTGCCAAGCCCCGAGCCGCCGCGACCGGGTTTCGGGACGTAGAAGCCGCCATCCTCGCGCTGCGTGCCGAGGACAAATTTAGCCGCCTTCTTTTTCGCCTCAACGACCGTCTCGCTCGTGTCGCCGCAGCCGCTAAGCGCCCAGAGGGGAAGCGCCGTAAGCGCCGGCATCTGCGCGTCGGAGAAATGGCCGTCCGCCTGCTGGTTCGCAAGCAGGTACTTTGCGCCTTTCGCAATCGATACCTCAAGCGGCGACACTTCGTCCGCAAGGGCAATCCCCGCGGCCAGCGCAACCACAAAGCAGCTTACAAGCTTTTTCATACAAGTCTCCTTAGTTTAAATTCACCAATTTGGCGAGACATTCTTTAACGCAGAGACGCAGAGAACATGAAAAGCAAAATATCTCTGCGCACTTTGCGACTCTGCGACTCTGCGTTAGAAAACGAACTGCCATCAGAAAATTAAACGCCAGTATCTGGCGGAAGGTTCATCAGCGCATTGATGCGATCGTCCAAAGACGGGTGCGACGCAAAGAGCGAGGCGTGCTTGCCGCTGATGCCAAACGCCTTGAGCGAGTCGGGGAGAACGCCCGGCTGGAGATTTCCAAGACGGCGGAGCGCAGCGATCATCGGCGCGGGCGTGCCGATGAGACGCGCAGACCCGGCGTCCGCAGCAAATTCGCGACGGCGGCTGTACCACATGACGACAATCGACGACAGAAATCCGAGCGCAAGCTGCATGACCATCACGATCACGTGATAGAGCCCATATCCGCCCCTGCTCCTGCGGCTCTCCTTGCCGTTGAGCGCGCCCTGAATTATCTGCGCGGCGACATGCGAGAAGAAGATGACAAACGTGTTCACGACACCCTGCGTGATGCCCATCGTCACCATGTCGCCGTTTGCGACATGCGAAATTTCGTGGCCAAGGACACCTCGAAGTTCCTCGCGCGTCATCTGGCCCATGATGTCGGTCGAGACGGCGACGAGCGCGGAGTTCTTAAACGCGCCGGTGGCGAACGCGTTTGCCGCGCCCGGGTAGATCGCGACCTCGGGCATCTTGATGTTCGCACGGCGTGCAAGGTCTTCGACGGTAGTGACGAGCCAGCGCTCCGCCTCTCCCTCGGTGCCGTCTATCGTACGGCACTTCATCGTCGCCTTGACGAGAGTCTTCGACATGAGAAGCGAGATTACCGAGCCCGCCATGCCAAAGATGAACGAGAACACCAGAAGCGGCGCATATCCGCCCTCTCCGAGTTCTGCGGCGAGGTCAACGCCCAAGAACCCGCAGACAATCGTCGCAACGATAGTCAACATCGCGACCGCCGCGATATTGACGACAAGGAACATGAATATCCGTTTCATGCCGACAATTATACCAAAAATGGGGCCGCGTTAAGCGTTCGTTGCGCTGTTCTTCTTTGCCCAGATCGCCTGGCGGGCGACGCCAAGCATAAGCGCGGCATCGTCCTTCGTCACCACTCCGCGTGAAAACACGCGGTGGAAGCCCTGCATGAAATGGTCGGCCTGTTCGGGCTTCATGAAGCCGATTTCCTGAAGCATCGCCGACCAGTTCTTCATAAGCTGCATCTTCTGCGCCTGTGGCGCAGGCGGCGCCTTTTCGTGCGGAGGGACGTACCGCCCCGTCGCCGTGAAAAGCTCGTAGCACGTGACAAGCACCGCCTGCGAGAGGTTTATCGAAGTATACCCCTCGTCGACGGGAATCCTGATAAGATGCGTGCACTGCGCGACTTCTTCGTTAAGAAGTCCCTTGTCCTCGCGACCGAAGACGACGGCGACAGGCCCAGTCTCGGCAATCGAGAGAATGTCGGCTGCGCAGTCGCGCGGCGCCTTCACGTGCTGGCGGTAAAGCCCCTCGCGCGCGGTCGTGCCGACTACGGCAACGCAGTCCGTGACCGCCTCCTCGAACGTAGCGAACTCCTCGCGCGCGTTCATTATGTCGGTCGCGTGGACGGCCATTCTCTCGCCCTCTTCCCACGAATTCTGGAGATTCGGCGCGGCAAGGCGAAGGTGGCGGATTCCCATATTCGCCATCGCGCGACAGCTAGAGCCGACATTGCCGGTATAGAGCGTGCCGACGAGGACGACGCGTATGTTGTCGAGCGGGTTCATCGCACCGCTATTCCCTGTCGTCCCCCGGACCCTCGCAGATGACACCCTCGAAAATCTCGAGGTAGTCGTCCTGCCCCGTGCTCGGGTTCACGGCCTTCTTGAACACTCGGCACGAAATGCCGTTGGCGTGGTACAACCATTTCTGGTTGTCCGTGCGATACATTGTCCCTACCGAAAGCGTATTCATGCATTCCCATGCCAGGAAATCGTCGCCGTCTGGCAGCGTCACGCGAACGCCAAGCTTCGTCTTCATGTCCAGCACCTTGCCGTTCGGAGCCGTGAACTTCGACACGTGGTCCTTCTTCGAATTGCCGTATTCGACAGTCACTATATTGCCGTTCGCATCGGTGAACATGCACGCCTGCTGCGGCCTGAACGACGTGCAGCCAACGAGCAGCACGAACATCGCGGCAACAAGCGAAAGCGCGAGCGCCGAAAGCTTCTTCGCGACAATGCCGCCAACGATCTTCGGGTCTGCCTTGCCCTTCGAGAGCTTCATGACCTGCCCGACGAAAAAGCCGGCCGCCGCCTTCTTGCCGTTCTTGTAGTCCTGCACAGGCCCCGGATTCGCGGCAATCGCCTGGTCGACAAACGCCTCGAGCGCGGCTGTGTCGCTCACGGCGCCAAGCCCGCGTTCCTTCACGATTTGCTCTGGGTCGCCGCCCTTCTCGAAGATCTCGGGGAGAAGCTCCTTGAGCGTCGGGCCGTTGATCGTCCCGGCAACCGAGAGCTTCACGAGCGCGGCGAGCGCGGCAGGCGTCATCGCACATTCGCCGATGGACTTCCCGCTCGCGTTCATGAGAGCCATGACGTCGCCCATGAACAAGTTGCAAAGCACCTTTGCCGCCTTCTTGTCGAGTCCCTTCGCGGCGGCCTCGTACCAGTCGGCGTTCTCCTTGTGCTGCGAAAGGACCTCGGCGTCGTATTCAGCGATGCCGTATTCCTCCACCATGCGCGCGCGCCTCGCCTCGGGTTTCTCGGGGAGGAGCTTACGCCACTCCTCTATCGTCGCCTCGTCAAGCTCGACGGGCACGAGGTCGGGTTCGGGGAAATAGCGGTAGTCGTGCGCGTTCTCCTTGGAGCGCATCGAGGCCGTCTCCATCGCCTCGGGATCCCACCTGCGCGTCTCCTGCACGATCGGGATGGAATGCGCCATGCACTCCCTCTGGCGCCTCGCCTCGTGGACGAGCGCGGCGTGTATGCCGCTGAAGGAGTTCATGTTCTTTATCTCGACCTTTGTGCCGAGCTTCTTCTCCCCGACGGGCCTGATCGAGATGTTGACGTCGGAGCGCATGTTGCCCTCTTCGAGGTTGCAGTCGCTGACGCCCGCGTAGACAAGCATTTCCTTCAACGCGGTCAGATAGGCGATTGCGTCGTCGGCAGACTCCATGTCGGGCTCGGAGACGATCTCCATCAAGGGGGTCCCGCCGCGGTTGAAGTCGACGCCAGAGGTCGTCGCGTAGTGGTTGATCTTCGCCGCGTCTTCCTCGAGGTGTATGTGGTTGATGCGGATGAACTTCTTCGTGCCGTCGGCGCGCGTGATCTCGACGCCTCCGCCGATGCAGAGGGGACTCCCGTTCTCGGAGATCTGGTAGTCCTTCGCCATGTCGGGATAGAAGTAGTTCTTGCGGTCGAAGGTCGCATGGCGGTTCACCTCGCAGCCGAGCATCATCCCGCTCATGACCGTGAGTTTCACCGCCTCCTTGTTCATCACGGGAAGCGCCCCCGGATAGCCGAGGCACACCGGGCACACGTTCGTGTTGGGATCGCAGCCAGTCTTCAAGAGGCAGCCGCAGAACATCTTCGTCCGCGTCTTGAGCTGGACGTGCGTCTCAAGTCCTATCGTGTTCTCGAATTCCATATGTCAGTTCCCTGAAGATGACTTTGCGAGATTACGCAAGTATGCGCCGTAGGTGGACTTCCCGTACGCGTCGGCGAGTTTCTTGAGCTGCGCGTCGTCGATCCAGCCGCGCGACCACGCAATCTCCTCGATGCAGGAAATCTGCAACCCCTGACGCTCGATGAGTGCGCGCACGAAGTTCGTTGCGTCCGCGAGCGACTGGTGCGTGCCCGTGTCAAGCCACGCGAAGCCGCGCCCCATCGTCTCGACCGAAAGCCGACCTTCCTCGAGATACTGGCGGTTAAGATCCGTAATCTCGTATTCGCCGCGCGCAGACGGCTTGAGCGCCGCGGCCTTCTTCACCACGTCGTTTGGATAGAAATAGAGCCCGACGACAGCGTAGTTCGACTTTGGCTTCGCCGGCTTCTCCTCGAGCGAGACCGCGCGGCCATCGGCGTCGAACTCGACGACGCCGTAGCGCTCGGGATCAGAGACGCGGTAGCCGAACACCGTAGGCTCCTTGCGGTCGGCAGCGACCTTGAGAAGACACGGCAAATCGGCGCCATAGAAGATGTTGTCGCCCAGCACGAGACAGGCATCGTCGTCTCCAAGAAACTCCGCGCCGAGGACAAACGCCTGCGCGAGCCCGTTCGGCACTTCCTGAACCTTGTAGGAAAACTTCATGCCGAGGTCCGAGCCGTCTCCAAGAAGCCGCTCGAAGTTAGGAAGGTCCGTCGGCGTCGAGATGATGAGCACCTCGCGTATCCCCGCAAGCATCAAGGTCGAAAGCGGATAGAAGACCATCGGCTTGTCGTAGACGGGCAAAAGCTGCTTCGACACGACGCGCGTAAGCGGATGGAGACGCGTTCCCGCGCCGCCAGCGAGTATAATTCCCTTCCTTGCCATCACTTTTCCTCCCACGGTTCGATGTCCTTCAACAGCGGATGCCTGACATCCTTCTCAGAAAGCTTTAACTCGACGCCGAGATCGGGCCACTCTATGCCGAGGGTGGGGTCGCTGAAGAGCATCCCCCTGTCGGCCTCCTTGCAATAGAGACGGTCGCACTTGTAGCTGAAGAGCGTGTCGTCCTCCAGGACGATGAAGCCGTGCGCGAAGCCGCGCGGGATGTAGAACTGCCTGCGGTTCTCGGCCGAAAGCGTCACTGCGACGTGGCGACCGAAAGTCGGGGAGCCCTTACGTATGTCGACTGCGACATCCCACACCGCGCCGCGCACTACCCTGACGAGTTTCGCCTGAGTGTGCGGCGCGGCCTGCCAATGCAGGCCGCGCACGACGCCCTTCGACGAGAACGACTCGTTGTCCTGGACGAAGTCGGCGTCGATTCCGGCGGCCTTGTACCGCCCTGCGTTGTACTGCTCCACGAACCAGCCGCGGCTGTCGCCGAACACCTGGGGCTCGACGATCAGCACGCCTGGAATCTCAGTAGCGACAACGTTCATGCGCCCTTAGCCCTTGAGCGCAGCCTGCGCGGCAGCAAGGCGCGCGATCGGCACGCGGAACGGCGAGCAGCTGACGTAGTTGAGGCCGATCTTGTGGCAGAACTCGACGGACGACGGATCGCCGCCGTGCTCGCCGCAGATGCCGCAGTGGATCTTCGGACGCGTCTTCTTGCCCTCGGTGACCGCCATCTGCATAAGCTTGCCGACGCCAACCTGGTCGAGGCGGGCGAACGGGTCGTTCTCGTAGATCTTGTGGTCGTAGTACGAGCCGAGGAACTTGCCCGCGTCGTCGCGCGAGAAGCCGAGCGTCATCTGCGTAAGGTCGTTCGTGCCGAAGCAGAAGAACTCCGCCTCTTCCGCGAGATCGCCCGCGATGAGCGCCGCGCGCGGCACTTCGATCATCGTGCCGACCTCGTAGTTGAGCTTGATCTCGGCGGACTGGATTTCCTCGTTCGCGACGTGGACGACGATGTCCTTCACGAACTTGAACTCCTTGACGTCGCCCGTGAGCGGGATCATGATCTCCGGCTTCACGTTCCAGCCCTTGTGGCGCCTCTGGACGTTGATGGCCGCGCGGATGACGGCCTTCGTCTGCATAACGGCGATTTCGGGGTACGTGACGCAGAGACGGCAGCCGCGATGGCCCATCATCGGGTTGAACTCGTGGAGCGAATCGATGATCTCCTTGATGCGGCTGATCGGCTTGTGTGTTGTCTTCGCGAGAAGCGCGATCTCGTCCTCGGTGTGCGGCACGAACTCGTGGAGCGGCGGGTCGAGGAAGCGGATCGTGACGGGCTGGCCGTCAAGCGCCTCGAAGAGCTGCTCGAAGTCGTCCTGCTGGAACGGGAGAATCTTGTTGAGCGCGATCTCGCGCTCCTCGACCGTGTCGGCGCAGATCATCTCGCGGAACGGCGTGATGCGGCTCTGCGAGAAGAACATGTGCTCCGTGCGGCAAAGCCCGATGCCCTCAGCGCCGAGCTCGCGCGCCTTCTTGGCGTCACGGGGCGTATCGGAGTTAGTGCGGACTTTCAGCTTGCGGAACTTGTCGGCCCACATCATGATGCGGCCGAACTCGCCTGCGATCTTGGCGTCGACGGTCGGGATGACGCCATCGTAGA
>Ga0265298_10001193_pt1 | contig 38373 bp, 34 predicted proteins | sample AusTroGonzalo_MG_3_FD_193486 | JGI IMG/M metagenome (GOLD analysis project Ga0265298, IMG submission 193486) | Bovine rumen microbial communities from tropical cattle in Woodstock, Queensland, Australia - Gonzalo_01 | ecosystem: Host-associated > Mammals > Digestive system > Stomach > Rumen ...
CCCGTTTTTGCTGGACCAGCGCGTATCCGAGTCATCCACATCCAGAAGGATCACGACTTTGGATTCACAGCCTTTATATTTCATGTAGGTATAATAGGCGATTTCCATTGCGCCGATCTTTGCCGGCCGGTTCACAATATGGAAGCGGCCCACCTTGGGATCGGCGCCGATGGAGGTGTGCTCCAGCGAATGGCCGCCTAAAATGACGATATCCTGAAGCGGGATCTGTTCGGCCATGACCAGCCGTTCCAGTTCCTGTTCCAGCAGTTTCCGGCAGTCGCCGTGCAGGACATGGATATCGGTCCCTTCCGGTGCGGAATCCATGATTTCCGAGGCCGTGGTCTGATACGGTTTCATTGCATCGAAGATTTTTTTCGTGTTCCGGCAGTTTTTGGTCAGCAGAACGGGCGGGAGATGGAAATCCGGAAGTTTCAGCTCGGAAGTGAAAATATTCTGGTCGGGATCGTAGAAGATGTAGAAAGGTCCGTCTTCCTTGACCAGCATGGAGATCACTTCCCACGCTTCCGGAGTGAAATCCTGTCCTTCGTCCACCACCAGGGCATCATAGCAGAAACAGGTTTTATAGAGATAGTTCTTCAGCAGTTTCGGCAGGGCGTCGCTGTAAAGTTTCGGATTGTTCTGGTGTTTTGCGACCTGGTCTTCCGGGATCTTCAGCAGTTCGATGCAGAATTCGAAGAAAGCCGCCGCTTTGACCGATGGATGATCTTTGACTTCCCGTTTCAGATGCTGCGCCAGCAGCTGATTGAAGCACAGCAGCAGGACATTCGCCCCCTGGTCAGCCAGTTTTTTCGCTTTCTTGACCGCCAGGATGGTTTTGCCCGATCCGGCGCACCCCTTCACCTGCAAACGCGGAAAGTTCTCCAAAGCATCCAGAATGGCGCATTGCTGTTCCGTGAAAAGGAAGAATTGTTTTTCTTCGATGCCGATCCGTTCCGACAGTTTTTTCCCGTATTCGAAGAACGGCGAAAGCACCCGCAGAACCTCTTCGGCCGCGACCGTGCCAGTGAGATTCGACGGGATCTGAGTATCGTCCAGAACTCTTTCGGCGAATTGGCGGATATAAGGCAATCCGTCGCCGGTAAGCACGATCCCATCCGCTTCCGCTGGCCAGACCTCCTGATTTCCGCAGGAGGGAAAACAGACGCTGTGGGCGAATTTCAGCGGTAATTCCCGGTGCAGGGTCTCCTTGAGCAGACGCATCACCGCATATTTGTTGCGTTTGGCCTGTTCGAAAGGATCCATCTCCCTGTCTTCCTGATACCATTGTCCGTTGCGGTAGGAAACCGTGCCTCCCTTGACCTCGATCACGAGCATTCCTTTCTGCGGATGATAGAGCAGGAAGTCGATCTCGCCGTCCCAGCGTTTTCTGTTCAAGTCGCGTGTGATATAATCGAACGAATGGAAGACATACCATTCATCCGGAAAATTTTTCCTGATTACATCGAATACGATCTGTTCCGACACGGGCCGCCGGGTCAGGTCGCATTCTGCGGGGATCATGTGTGCCATAATTATTCAGCTCTTTTCCTGAGGTTGTATGATATGATGAAACTATAAATCTCCATAATTTTAATATATAATATCGTATGTTGCCGCTTTTTTCAAATCAGAAAAGCTTGAAAAATGCAAAAAAAACGCTGTATTGCAGAATGGTTCCTGCAATACAGCGGACGGGGCCGGTCAGTCGTTCGCGACCAGTTTGTGCAGAAGTATGCCGCCTCCGACGACTGCGGCGCCGGCAACGAAACCGACTACCATCCCAGCAATCGCATCTTCGGTGAAGATGTCGGAGAGATCGGTTGACGAAGTGATGTCATCGGAATCGTCCTCTTCTTCGGAATCGTCCTCTTCGGCGGCGTCTTCTTCCTCGGCTGCGGCGGAAGGAGCTTCCTGTTTCTCCGGCTCCTCTTCTTTTTCCGCATCATCGGATTTTTTGCCGGTCAATGCGGTGAGCGTCTCCTCAAGTTTCTGCTTGAGTTCCTCATCGTTGCCGACGGTGTCCAGCAGTTTTCTGATGGATTCGATGGCGTTCTCGGCGGCTGCGGCGGTGTTGGTGTTTCTGTTTTCTTCCATGATTCAGTCCTCCTTGATCTGGTTTTCTTTCCAGTCGGTGTTTTTGGATTCTTTTTCCCCTTCGATGAACTTCTCCTTGAGATCGTCCATGTCCAGCGTCATATCCGATTCGAAATAAGCTTTGGCGGCTTTGCCGACCCCGTAGGTGATCCCCGCGGCGATCGGGATCTTCAGGAACGGCAGGAAGCTGGCGGCGAGTTTTCCGGCAATGGACCCGCCCGCTACGCCGGCGAGCATGGTCAGGATGCTTTTGTCCACTGCATAACCGTAGGCGGCGCCGATCCGGTAGATCATATACGCTTCGTTGGCCATCAGCGGAGCCACGTCGGCCAGCGGGAGCGGGATCAGCGCGATGGCGGCGGCGCGTCCGGCCGCCCAGTTGATGTATCCGTCCGCTTCATCGCTTGCCTGCTTTTCCCAGCGGGCGCGCATATTGCGGTAATAGGAATTCCAGCGGCTGCGGAAAACGGCAAGTTCGTCATTGGCGGCGTCGATGGCCTGAGCGGTCATCTCCAGCGCCTTGTCGAGCAGCTTGTTCAATCCGGTGCGGTTATGGCTGGAAACCATGACGATCCGGTCAGCGGGGAGCAGGTCGAGCAGCTGGGTCATCATGGCTTCGGTCTGATCCTTGCGGAGGGTTTCGGATTTGGTGACCACCAGCAGGACTTTGCCGGAGAACTGCCGGATCAGCCGGGCGTCGGCGGATTGGATCCGTGCGCCGGAGCCGTCCACGCAGTACCAGATGTTGTGGACCAGATTTTCCACGGAATCGGAGTCGAGCCGCTTGACGACTTCGCCCATGATGAAAGAGGAATATTGTTCCACTGTCTGCCCGGGTTCCATGCCTTCGCAGTCGATGAAGTTGGCGATCTCGGTTTCATAGACGTCGAATCCGCGGGTGGTGGCTTCGGCGTCGCCGATGGCCTCATCGGGAACGGTTCCGGCGTGGGTGACGGCCTGGATCAGACTGGTTTTTCCGGCTCCGGTCTTGCCGCAGATCAGAATGTTGGGTGTCAACTTACTTCACCTCGTCTTTGTTTTTCTTGTATTCGGCGTAGAATTTCTTGAAAAGTTCGACATCGAAACCGAGATCGGGGGCAGGGCGGCCTTCGATCCTGGCAATGGCGCTTTCCTCGAAATTGCTCTTGACGTAAAGCCCCATGGCGCCGGTGAGTGTGCCGGCGACCGTGGCGTTGATGGCGCTTCCGAGCCCCGGAATGAGTTTCAGCAGACTGGTCGCCAGGAAAACCCCCGCCAGGCGGGCTACGAAGGGCAGTGCGGACTGTTTGACCGCTTCTTCCTTGAGGCCGTAAAGTCCGGCGAGGGTGGCGATCATGGTGACCTGGATGGGGACGATGACTGCGGCATCGGAGAGCGGGATCGGAATGGCCGCCGCGCCGGCCGCCGCCGTGGTGGCCGCAGCAATGATCCCCTTGGCTTTGCCGGCTTTGTCGCGGACGGCCTGGATCTTGGCCTCGCGGTCGATGCGCTGGGCTTCCATGAAAGCGTCTTTATAGGCATCGGGCAGCATGGCATAGGAAAGGTTCATCAGTTCTTTGCATCCTTCGGATCCGCCTTCTTCGTCACAGGTGAAAATGATCCGGTCGGCGGGCACGCCGGATTCCATGATGACCTGCTGGAGTGCGGATTTCTGGTTCGGACGGGTGATGTCGCTTTTGGTCACGACCACGATGACGTTCCGGGTGTTGAAGATATTTCTGATGAGATTTTTGTCGCAGTCGGTCACGCGGGCTCCGGGTCCCTGGATCGTGTACCAGACCAGGTGGATGTGGTTGTCGACATTCGGATCCTCCTGCCGGGCACGGACAAAACTGCGGGTCTGAGCGGTGAATTCCTCTTCGGTTTCGCCCAGTTCCAGACCTTTGGAATCCCAGATCTTCACCAGATCGTTTTCGTAGCAGTCGTATCCCATGGTTTTGGGTGCGCCGTCGCCGATGGCGGAATCGGGGACCACTCCGCCGAGGATCGCCTTGACCAGGGAACTCTTCCCGCTGCCGGTGTAACCGCAGACGAGAATGTTCGGCCGTTTGCCGAAGCGGGCACGTGCCTCCTCATACTTGCTGTTGAATTCTTTTTTGACGTCGAACTGTTCCATTTCGGACCTCCATTGTTGATTGGTTGTGGTATCAGGATCATCCTGGATTTTCTTGATTTCAAAATCTTCCAGGGCGGCTCCATGTTTCTGTTCCATATATTCACTTAAGGAACCGAAAGAAGAGTTTTCCGGAAGATTCAGGAAAAAATTGACCATTCCGATTGAATTCTTGAATTCGGCTCTGGCGGAAGCCGCATGCATCATGGCTTCGAAACAGCTGACGGCAACGCCGTTCCGGGCGAAGACGCGGCATTTGCCGAACTGTTCGAATGAGACCGCCCGGACGACGCCGGAACACGGCACGGTCAGGACCACCCGGTGCGACAGGTAAAAACCGGCTTCACCGTCGGCAGAAATGAGCAGGGCGCCGAAACGCATTTTATTCATGGCGGACCTCCATCTTCAGCAGTTCGCGGTCAAGGACCAGTTCCAGTCCTTCGGCAATCGCGTGAAGCCGTTTCAGATGCAGCTGGGCCGTAACCTCGCCTTCAGGGTGATCGAAGACCCAATCCGCCAGATCCGGCGGGAACACCGCATGCTTCTCTTCGATGATCCGGCAGAAGTCCTGATGGATGATCTGAAGCGCTTGTGAATAGGTCCGGATCTTCCGTATGGCTTCGCCGCGGCTGCCCCAGTTTTCCAGAGACAGGGCGGATGCCAGACTTTCCGCGGCCTCGCAGAAGTGGTCGTCGGCCAGCCGGAGGCGGTAATGCAGATCCAGGATCATTTCCCGGAACAGGACCTGCTGATTTCTGTCACGCATTGGTGCATTTCCTTTCGTTTTTGCCAATAAATATAGCCGGCATGCCCTGCCAAATGATGTCATACCAAAGGATCTTTACGGATATTTTTGCCATTTTTCTCCGGTTTTCATGTTGCAAAATCCGCGTATGTCCATTATATTGTCTGTTGAGTTGATTTTGTCATATCAGAAGGGATCGGGTTGGTCATGGACAAGAAAAGCGAACAGCTGCTGCGGAAACTGAAATTCATTGCCGAAGCGAAGATGAACAATTATCCCAACGCCGGAGATTTCGCCAGAAAACTGTCACAATATGAGGGTGAGGACGGCGAACCTTTCGGCTGCAGCGCCCGCACCATCGCCCGCGACATCAAGGATCTGATCGAGGTCCACAAGGCTCCGCTGGAATATGATGCGGCCAACCGCGGCTACTATCTGCGCGATCCGAACTGGGAGTTTCAGGTGCCGGTCTTCGAGGAGGATTTCATCAGCATGGCCCTGCTCGGGACGAGGCTGGCGTCCGATATCCTTCCCGCTCCGCTGAATCAGGATGTGGACAATGCCATTGCGCAGACCATGGCGACCAATACTTCCGAGTTTTTCGATTCCGCCATGATCGAGTCGCTTCTCTGCGCTTCCGGCATCAAGGCCAGCATCGACCCTGAGATATTCAAGGAGGTTTTCGACGCCTGGCGCAAAAAACAGGTTGTCCGCCTTACCTATCGGAATCCGAAAGGGGAGGTGGCCGAACACACTTTCGAACCGCATATCATCGCTTTCCACCGCGGAATATGGTATGTCAAAGGTTACAAATACGGCACGAAGGAGATCCGGCTCTACGCCATCCAGCGGATCACTGCGCTGCACGGCGGCATCGACTGTTTCGAGACCGACAAAAAACTGCTGGAAGCCACCCGGAAGAAGGGCCTTTTCAACTACGAGAAAGTTTCCGGGATCAAACTGCATTGCGATGCATCGATCGCATTTTACATTTATGAACAGCAGAAAAAGTTCAAATCCAGAATCGAGCGTCAGGATGATGATTCGCTGATCGTCACGCTGAATCCGACCATCGAGCACGAGGTCATCCGCTGGGTCCTGTCCGAGGCTGGCCGCATTCAGGTGCTGGAACCGAAATCCCTGCGGAAGAAAATCCGTGAGGCAGGGAAAAATATTTACACGAAGAATTCCTGATATGACATCTTCTGACAGAGGTTCCATCGTAAATTGCGGACAGAAAGAAACGGAGTTATGATTCATCATGGAACCAATTGCCGAACCGAAAAAAACGAACTGGATCAAGGTCATTGATCTGGCCTGCCGGATCGCCAGCTGCGTCATATTGGCCTTCATGGCCGTCCTGCTGATCGTTTCCAAAACGCCAGCCGGGAGCCATCTGCCCGGCTGGCTGACCGCCGGAGGTCTCGTCCGGAAATATCTGATCCCGGTTTTTTCTTCCGCCGCGGTCGGCTATCTCACCAATGCCATCGCCATCTGGATGCTGTTCTGTCCTTATGATAAAAAATGGTATTGGCCGCAAGGCGTGATCCCCCGGCAGAAAAAACGGTTCGGCCATGAGCTGGGCATCCTGATCCCGCAGCATCTTCTGCAGCCGGAAAAAATCTCGGCGCAGATCGGCAAGGTGGCGCTTCAATACCTGAAAGATCCGCTTTTTGTGCAGAAAATCCGGGATTATGTGAAATCTTTTCTGGCACGGCAGAGCGGCAGACTTGCAGAGGCCGTGATCCCCTGGATACAGAAACTGACGGTTCAGGCGCTTCGCGACAACCTGACCCATGAGAAGTTCGACCAGTTCTGCCAGCTGGTCACCCATAATTTTCTTCACGATGCCGAAACCCGGAAGAAAACGGTTCAGACGGCAGCGGCGCTGTTCAAGGATCTGCTGCCCGGTTTTTCCGAAGACCTGAAAAAGCTGGTCGCCGAGCGGGTGGCCGATTCATTCCGCAAGGAACACCCGATCCTCAGCTGGTTCAAAGACAATCTCAGCGGCAAATCCGTCGAGGAGGAAGTCGAAACTTTCTGGCGCAACGGAGAAAAGGAACTGCTGGAATCCCTGGAACGGAAAGAGACGCAGGAAAAGATCGCCGGATATTTTGCCCAGGCTCTGCTGGCGGCGAAAGCCTGGACCGAACGGCCGGAAAATTCGGCAAAAATCGACCAGTTCCTGCTCGAAAGACGGCAGGCAGCGGAAAAATATGTCAGCGGTTACCTGGCGGAGAAGATCCCGGTTTTCGCCGACGAGATACTGAGCAGTGATTCATTCTGGGCCATGCTCGAGGAGAAGGCGCTGCCCGCTTTGCAGCTGTATGTGGTCAGACAGCTGCGCGGGGATGGCGACAGTCTGCTGGCAAAAATAGATATCCCCGGAAAAATCGAAGATGCCGTCGACAAAATGAACATGAAAGAGCTCCATCAGTTCGTGGTCAAGGCTTCCAACGACAATCTGACGGTCCTGCAGGTCTTCGGATTCTTCCTGGGTGCTGCGGCCGGTGTGATCATGGCATTGGTCCTCTGAATCCTGAATGAACAACATAAACAAGGAGTCCGGTATGGAAAAAAAGAAATCTCTGGAAAAACCGCAATGGCTGGTTTATGATACAGAAGGCGAATTGGATCTGCAGGCAACTTTGAAGGCTGTTTCCGGTCCGGTCGACAAAAATATCGTTTTCTTCCGCGAAGTTCCGGAATGGTTCGAAGCCGGCCCGGACCAACTGGCGGATTTGCGGGATTCCCTGGCCGCAATCGACAACATGCCTGAGGAAGAAAGAAAAAAACACACGCCCGAAGAGATCGCCGTCATGAGACGCTCCATGGAACGGGTGATCTCCTGCAATGAGATGATGGCAGAACCCCGTCTTACCGAGCTTCAACGGGAAGTCCTGCGCTGCCTTTGTTATTGGATCTCGCTCGAGGCGATGGGTTCCATACCGATGTCTCCTGAAGAAGAGGAGAATCTGTTCTGATGAAAGGTTTGACCGTTATGATGCTGGCTGCATTCCTTGCCGGAGTCAGTCTTGCTTATGATGAAAGACCGATCGTTCCTGCCGATGCGGCAGTTCAGGTCCGGTTCCAGCTCAAATCTCCGAACGGCAGATCCTGGTCCACCGCCACCGCTGTCCTGAAAGGTTCGGTTTCCGAATCCATGATGGTCAACGAACTTTCCCGGCGTTACCCCAACCGGGATATCCGCATTCTCGCCGCGGATTGCGGCAAAGATATTTCGACCCAGGTGCGTTATCAGATCTCCCGTGACGGAAAATCCTGGACCGGCGGAACAGCTGTCCTGACCAATGCTCTGACCGAGTCCATGATGCGCAATCAGCTGATGCAGAGATTCCCCAATACCCAGGTGAGGATCCTGAGTGTGGCCGGAAAATGACGAAAAGTTGTAATTTTTTTCTCGGTCTGTATCAGAATATGAACTTGAAAAAGCTGGTGAAAGATGCTATTATAATAATTCAGCGGTTTTCCGGCAACAGAGATATTTTTTAACTTTTATTTATGAGAGACTTTCATGAAAGCCAAAAAAACGCTTGTTTCCCTTTGCATCGGGCTGGCAGTTGCATCCTGTGTCGTTCTGGCTTGGTGGTTTTATGCTTATCTGCCAGCCGAGGAAATAGTATTTATCCCCGGCTGGCAGACAGAATTCGATAATCCGGAACAATATGAGAAATATTTGAAAACGATTTTCCCGAAAGCATCCGTAACGGTATTGAAATGGAAATCCGGTTGTCCCTGGGCTCAGGCAAAAAGCAATGCTTCTGATTTTGTCGGGGAAGTAGTCAGATACATTGCCGGCAAACCCGGAAAGAAACAGCACAGGATCACCCTTGTCGGGCATTCTCTGGGCGGCCGGATCGCAGCAGAAACCGCCCGGCAACTGGCAGAGAAACGTATGAAGATCCAGCGATTCATACTGATGGGAACCGCGATGGACTGGAAATCCGATCTCAAAGTCATTCCCGCAGTATCTGAGGGGGTAAGCCTCAACATTTTCTGTCGGAATGATGATACCTTGAAACTCGTCTACAGCAATACAGAAGGTCATCTTGCTGCCGGTTTCTGCGGTCTGAATGATCCTCCCGCAGTGAGATTCAGACAGTATGAGCTTCAAGCAGCTGACAGTAACAGCGTCAACGGCGTGAAGATCATCAATCATACGGCAGAAACATACTTTGCAGAGTTAAAGTGGATCCTGGCCGGGAAACGGGTTCCATACCGCCCGAAGTATGATTACTCCAAAGTCAAATTGGGATGGCAGCCGGTTCCGGAAAGATGGTTCATCCCGCTGGATATGTTTGATCACGAAGTATTGGAAACATATGCAGATTGGAAATTGGTGAAAGTTTTTCGTCGGAAAAAGTCCGATTCGGATGTGAATGAAAATGGGGTAAGCGCAAAATGGGCTGAAGTCGTTGAATATATCAAAAACAATGTCCTGGCGATTGCCGACCAGAACGGCAGAATCGTTCAATGGAGTGTCGCTGAGACGATAGGAATCCCGACCTTGAGGATCCGATGGATGGCGATCAAATCCCAGATCCGGGAACTGCCGTCTCCCAAAAATTAGAAAGACGGTGCCCAGCACAAATAAAACGGAAAGCGCCAAGCCGTTCAGGATGGACAGACGATTCCGGATCCTTTCCGGAAGATGTTTCCGGAGTGACCATGACGTCGGTCCTTGAACAGTCTTTACCAGGTGATAACATGAAACAAAGTCATTTGCAGATGTTCAGAAAACTTGCTGAGCAGGGGAAAATCTCATCTCTCTGCTCCAGCCGCAGCACGTTCAACATTCCGTTCCCGACTGGCGGCGGCCAGGTGTTCTGGGAATCCTGCTGTGTGAACGGTTGGAAACTTCAGGTGAATTCGATCTTCGGAAACTGGCGCATCCTTGACCCGGATGATGAACGGCAGGCCTGGGGGGTTGATGAGAAACAGCTGGAATCATTCCTGAATGACCGTCCGGTTTCTTTCGCCGCCAATTATCTGGATGCCGGCTATGCTTTTTCCCGGTATGCCGGGAATGAAGACAAAACCGCGGTCCTGATCCACGGCTGGGGTGTCCGCGCCAGTTCCATGGCCGCACTTGCGGAAATGCTTCACCGGGCGGGTTATTCGGTCCTGAATTACGATTATCCCAGTTCGGAAAAAAGCATCCGCCAGCATGCGGAAAGGTTTCTCGACTGTTACCGGCGGGAACATCTGCGCGGAAAGATCCGTTTCCTGACTCACAGCATGGGCGGTCTGATCCTGCGCTGTGCCCTGGCTGAGATGTCGGAATCCGAATGTCGCGCGATCGATTCCGTCGTCATGCTCGGCCCGCCGAACCGGGGTTCGCTGCTCGCGCTGATCGGAACTGCGGAACCGGTCCGGTCTCTGAACGTTTCCCTCGGCGACATGGTTCCGGGGTCGGACGCCCTGCGGATACCGGCTCCGCGTCATCTGCCGCCAGTGGGGATCATCGCCGGCACGCTGGACGGAAAAGTTCAGTACGAAAGCACTGCGCTTCCGGACGGACTGTCTTTTCAGCGGACCTCGGTCCCGTGTACGCATCCGGGACTGCGCGATCCCCGCAATACCGGGATCCTGATCCAATATTTCTTTCAGCATAAAACATTCCAGAAATGAGGTGAATCATGCCGATACGTCCGCCGTTTCCGTTCGGAAAAACGAAAAAACCGCTGTATTACCGGATGACCTGTCCGAAATGCGGATTCGAAAAGATTTATGAATTGGCAAAGGATTATACTGTCTGGCAAAATCCGGATTGCGATCATTCCAACGATCCGGAGATCGTGGAAGAATTGCCGAAAGTCTGCCCGAAATGCGGAGCAAAACTGAAAAAAGAGGAAATCCCGGTCATGATCCTCTATTGATCCGGACTTCCAGACCCCATTCCGCCGGTTTCTTCCCCTGGCCGGTCAGACACCAGATCACGGGGTATTCCGGCGCTTTTTTCGGCGCTTCACCGAAACCGTCCGTCAGGTAAATGAACACCGTCGGCGGTTCCGGCAGTTCTTTTTCCACATACTTGAACGGTTCCACGAAACTCGTTCCGCCGAATCCCCGGAACTGCAAACCTTTTTCGGGCAGGGGATCTTCGTTGGAAAATTCCATGACGGCATGGATCCTGATGTCGCACTGGATGATGGTGAGCTTGTATTCGCCGAAAGCATCCGCCATGCCGCGCAGTTCCGCCAGGAAATCCGGCAGGTCTTCCGTGGTGCTGCCGCTGGTGTCGACCGCCAGCACGATCTCGATGGTCTCCTTCCGGGCGCGGCTGGGCAGATAGAGCTTCTTCCAGACATACCGTCGGGCAGGGGGGAGCCATTGCCGTTCCCCGCCGAAGATCTGCGTCACGTAATCCAGCAGGACCCGTTTCCAGTCCACGGTCGCGGTCCGTTCGTCGTCCCTGATCAGGTCTTCGATATTGCCCGGCATATTCCCGATGCCTTTGCTGCCGCGTTTCATTTCCTGCTGAACGGCATTTTTCAAATTGTCTTTCCAGTCGTCGGCCAGGTCGGGTGAAAATGCCGGCTGAAAATCGGGATCGATCACACCGTCATGCTCGACCCGCGGCAGCTGGGTGAGAGAACCTGACCCGGTCCCGGATAACGGGATTCCCGCGCCATTTCCTTCGCCATTTCCTTCACTGTTTCCTTCACCTTCGCCGTCTCCTTCTCCGTCCTGTTCCCCTTTTTCATCATCGTCCTGTCCGTCCGATATTCCGCCTTTCAGGCCCTCCCCGGATCCCTTTCCTTCCGGCAGATCTTCAGGATAAATGTGGGTGTCGTCCTTCTGAAACCGTTCCATGCCGGGATACATCAGGTCGTAGATCTGTTCCGCGGATTTGCCGATCCAGCTCGGGTCATAAGGCAGGATCTCGACCTTGAATCCGGCCTGGTGCAGCAGCAGATCGACCTCGACATCGCTGGCGAAGTTGAATTTCTGCCGGTCGCGTTCCCCCTTGCGCTGAAAATGCCGGAGCGCGCAATGCCACACCTCGTGGCCGATCACGCCCAGCCGTTCCTCCGGATCCATCCGGCGGTAAAATTCCGCATCCATGAACATGCGCGTGCCGTCCGTGCACGCGGTCGTCATGCGGCTGTCGATGACCGGCACCAGGTCGAGGTGCATGGCCAGATGTCCGACGAACGGCTGACGCTGGACCAGCAGAGCCCTGTCGCGGATCATCATTGCCCCGACTTCGGCTTTCAGTCTCTGTTCCGCCTCGCTGGGCGGACGCGGCTCTTTCATCGCTCACCTCAGAGGTTGAAGAGATTGTTCGGGGCATATTTGCTTTTGACCGTCTCGAACAGCGGATGTTTTTGGATCAGCTGCCAGCGTCTGGTCCCGGTCAGCCCCGCTTCCACATCGTTCATGATCATCGCCGCGAAATCGTTGGGAAGGCTCTGCACGAATTTCAGGAAATTCTCCGCGACTGCCGGAAAGGTCTTTTCATTCCTGGCGGTCTTGACATGATATGCCACGGCTCCGCAGCAGGCGTGCAGCAGATCGGCTTTCTGCGGCAGCGTGATGGGCCGTCCCGTTTCCAGCGCCTCGGCAATGTCGATGGTGTCGCTCATATAAAACATATTCTTATAGAACGCGAGAAATTCGGAAGCCGCGCCGATCCCGACCAGACCCGGGACCGTATGTCTGAGCGTGGTTTTGCGCTTGTTTTTTTCGGCGATTTTGAGCATGGTGCTGACCCGTTCCCAACTTCGCGGACTCGGCCAGCCGCGCTGCAGATCCTCGTTTTCCTGCGAGAACAGCAGCTGTGGCCGGATCTTGATGAAATTGATGACCGCCGGATGGATGCTGTTCTCCTTCGCCCACGCCAGAAAACTGTTTGCTTCCGCCGCGACTTCCACATGCAGAAAACGGTTCGCCAGCGCACTGGACATGGCGCAGGCGACCGCCCGGTCCTCCGTCCGGTTGCCCGCCGCCATGATATACCAGCCGGGCGGGACGGAATAAAGCGCGCCGAGCCGGCGGTCGAGGATGAATTCGTATGCCGCCACCTGCAAGGTCTTGTCGGCGGCGGTCAGCTCGTCGAACATGATGATGCCCCGGCTTTTCGGATCGCGCGGCCACTCGCCGGAGACCAGCCATTTGACGGAGTTCTCCCTTTCGTCCGGGACAGGCAGTCCGCGCATATCCACGGGTTCCCGCTGGGCGAGGCGGACGTCGATAAAGCCGATGCCCAGTTCCTTGGTCAGTTCGCGCACGGCGGTGGATTTTCCCACGCCCGGAGCGCCCCAGACCATGACCGGCGGGATCATCATGCTTGCATCCGCATGTTTTGTGTGAAGCGCGGGATCGTTCTCCCAGAGTGCATTCAGGTTGTCCCGCAGAAGGTCTTTCAATTCGGCGACGGAGATCGAGCCTTGATTTGTTTTTTTTGAAGCCATAGTTCTTTCGCCTTTAATGTTTTGTGATTTGTTCTTTGATCTCATTTTCAGTCCAAGAAATTGTTTGGGAGGCGGGAGTGGAAACAGTTCGCCGTTTGCCCCGCATTGAGGCAAGGTCATGAACTTGATTTCGCCATTGGGATCATTCATGCGATAATCCAGTCCGTTTGTGATTGTGGGAGTGTCGTCAGATGATAAACATTCGTACACAGCAGGAGCATGTGATCGAAAATGTGTGTGGTCATCACAGGAAATCACGATCACCGGACAAGTGTTCGGTACGAAATCGATCCAGCTGCCTGCACTCAGTCGATAGTCTCCCATCTGCACGGCATCAGGTTCGACTGCCAGCCGGGCAGCGATATATTCATCCAATTCAAAGCAGTCTGAAGCTCCCGCTTTGACTCGTTGAGCAAGGGCATCGTATGCAAGTTCAAGACGCTGTTGAGGATCATTGGAAACAGAATCCATCTCATTACCATCCTTTCGCCTGCGCCCAGCGTTCCATTTTCCTTACCATGGCTTCGGTCAGGAATCTGTCGCTTTCGGTCGTGGTTCTCGTTAAAATCAGCTGCTTCCGGGCACGGGTCATGGCGACGTACAGCACCCGCCGCTCCTCTTCGATCTCATCATCGCTCAGTGCTTTAATATGCGGAAAGACACCGTTCTGCACCCGGATCAGATAGCAGTAATCGCATTCCGTCCCTTTGGCGCTGTGGACCGTGATGAGTGTGAGCTTGTTTTCCGCATCCTTGTCGTGTTCCAGCACTTCCGTATCCGGGTCGAGCTTGAACGCTTCCAGAAAATGGTCCGTTTCCGAATACTTCCCCGCGATCCGGATCAGCACCTGCAGATCTTTCTTGCGGTCATCCCAGTTTTCGTATTTTTCCTCCAGCAGTTTCGTCTGCTCGAAATATGCGACGATGTCGGTCAGCAGATCGGCCGGGGTCCGGTTCGGATCGAAAGTGCGCAGGAATTCCGAAAGTTCCGGATATTTCATGCTCAGATTGTCCGACATCGCCCGCAGTCCGGTGAGATGATCGGGCGCATTCTGGACCGCCTGGAAGAATTTGAAACTGGTTTTGTCGCCGAGTTTCCGGTGCAGGCACAGGAAACGGTGCCAGGCCAGTTCATACTTGAAACCGGTCAGCGCCTCCAGCGTGGAGACCACATCCTTGATATGGCTGGACTGCAGGAAACTCATGCCGCCGATGAAACGGTAGGGGATCCCGGCCGTCCGGAGCGTGTATTCGATGACCCGTGCCTGCGTCGCGCTGCGGAACATCAGCATGATCTCTCCGGGCGGAATGCCGTCCCGCAGTTTGCGGCGGACCGACCTCAGCACGAAATCCGCCTCGTCGAAATCGGAATGGAAGGTATAAAGCTCCGGACCCCGTCCCGCCTTGCCCTTATGTGCGCGCAGATCCTTTTCGTATTTCACCGGAGAGTTCTGCAGCAGCATGTTGGCAATGTCCAGAATCTCCTGTGAGGAACGGTAGTTTTCAGTGAGCTTCAGGATAATGCTGTCCGGGAGCTCGTCGCAGAAATTGTGGACGCTTTTGAAATCCGCGCCCCGGAACGAATAGATGCTTTGGGCATCGTCCCCCACGCAGAAGAGGTTGACCGACGGATACAGCGGACGCAGGATCGCCCACTGGATCGGACTGGTGTCCTGCATTTCGTCCACCAGGATATGGTCATATTTGTTCTGCACCAGACGCCGGAAATCGGAGATATTTTCGAGCGTCAGCGCACTGATGGCAAGGACATCGTCGAAATCCATCAGATGATTGTCGAACTTGTATTCGGAATACATGCCGGCAAGGTCCGCCACATATTTTTCCGTATCCGGCAGGGTTGCCGGATAACGCCGGTAATATTCAGACACATCGATCATGCAGTTGTTGATGTAGGAAAGGATGCCGCAGAGTTCGTCCGCGCCGGGGACCAGGATCTCCGGCGCATTCTTCGGGATATTGAGTTCATTCCGGAGTTTCCGGATCACCGCGCTCTGGTCGTCCCGGTCGATGAGTTTCAGTCCCGTTTCGGCAAAGTAGCCGCTGTGATGACGCATCAGGTCCAGACAGAACCGGTGGAAAGTCCCGACGAACATCCGTTCGCCCATACCGGCGACTTCGGCGTCAAGACGCTCGGCGATCTCCTTCGCCGCCTTCCTTGTGAATGTGAGCAGGGCGATCCGTTCCGCGGGGACATGCTGTTCCCGGTGCAGATACAAGGCGCGGGCGATGAGGGTCCTCGTCTTGCCGCATCCGGCACCGGCGAGTACGAGGACCGCCTTGGCGGAATCGTGATAGCAGGCGGCGCGTTCCTGTTCCGGATTGAGAGAGGTGTCCCACCGTTTCGGCGGTTCTTCCGAGGCGGTCAGACTGGATTTGTGGCGGCATTGCGGACAGATCAGCTCCTTGCTGGCAAGCAGCACTTCCGCATCGACTTTGTTTTCCCGCCCGCAGGCTTTGCAGATATAGATCAATTCCATGGTTTGCTCCTTTTACATTACAATATACGAGCGAAACCATGACATTTTATGTCATATTACGGGCCGATGACAGAAAAAAAGGAAAAAAGTTGTCTTCCACGCAGTCCGCGGGGATCGGGAACGTCAATTGCCGTCACTGATGCCCCATTGATAATGCCTGTCCAGAATGAAAGCCGAAAGTTTCTCGAGGGTGTCAAGATCATTCCCGGCGGCATCTTCCGCATATTTCATGGCATTTTCCAATTTGGGGCCGGAAACGGCATGGAATATCAGTTTTTCGATGCCGGCTGCCCTCGCACCCAGGATCTGGATCAGCAGGACCAGCTCTTCGGAACCGCCGAAAGCTCCGGCGCCCCAGCGTCCCGTGTGGATCACCGTAGTGCCGGAGGAGTCCGCACGTGCCGCGGCAAAGGCGCAGAACACCGCCTTGATCAGGTATTGGATCTGGTCCGGCCGGTAGGCGCCGCGCGACGGAGGCAGCGCCGCCATCGCAAGGATATTGCTCCGCCGGGAATCATCGTCCAGGACGGTGATCGCCCGCTCCAGCAGTTCTTCCGGAGCATAGGCAAATTTATTGCCGTAAATGCTGACCGTTTCACCGGATTTGTCCGCCGGCATGGTATTGATCCTGATCTGGTATGGAATGTTGCGGATCAGGATCGGACTGGGGTCTTCATGTTCGACCGTCATGGCGGGAAGACCGCTGAGGCGTTTCTTATTCAGGAATTCAGCGATGCCGCCCAGCAGGGGATGTTCCAGCGTCTGGATCTCGTCCTGGGCAAACAGTCCGGAATCATATGCGACGAACAGGATCGGATCGGCAAAATTGACATACCACACCGTCTTCCCCTCTTGGCCGAGATCGTCATACCGGTAAAAATACGGCACATTCACCACTTCCGCCGGACGGTAATGAAACCGGTCCGGATTCTGGTACATCACGCGCAGAATCGAGACTTCGTCCGTTCCATGGTTAATTTCAGCGGCGGCCCGTTCATACATTTTCTGTTTGAACGGATGACGGAATTCAGGCGGGAATTCCTGTTTCAGGGCCTGCAGCGTAATCTTTGTTCCGCCTGTTTTCCGCCAGAGGGCATTGTCCGTGGCGGAAACGGCACCATTCTGTTCATTCGGACCAGGTTTCATTTTTTTGCCTCGCAAATTTCACCGGATAAATTCCTGCTGCTTTCACTGCGGCGTTTTTGCCATTTCTCAAAAATGCTGAATATGAGCGGGAAAAAGAACACGATGTAAAACATCTGGAGGAATGACGCCGCGACGGCAAACGCTCCGGGCCCGAGACATTTTTTGAGCAGCGGGATCAATATCAGGTTCAGGATATGATAACCGAGCATTCCCGCCACGATGCGGGTCGCTTTGACGACACCGGCGATTTCGGTCGAAAAACTGACCAGCCGCCTTTCGAGGATCCAGGCGACCAGAAAACCGGAAACCCAGCCGACGCATTTGAAAGTGTCCCGGGCCATTTTCATGCCGTCCACCAGCAGTTTTCCTTTGGCGTTGTAGTCCGCCGGATACGGCTTGAAACCGGCATACGCAGCCAGCGCGATGGAAAGGATGATGCCGATACCCGCCACGACCCAATCTTTCCCCGGGTGGTTTTCGAGCCGGCGCATCAGTTTCAGGGTCAGCCACATGGTCAGCAGACTGAATGCCGTGCCGCAAAGGACATCCTGCGGCGTATGCACGCCCAGATAAAGCCGGCTGAACGGCACCAGTATGACGATGACGGCCAGCAGAATACGCAATATCCCGGGAAAATCCTTCCACAGCATCCCCCCGCCGTAGATCGAGGCCGCATTGGTGGAATGTCCGCTCGGGAAGGAATATCCCGTCGCCGTTTCGATGGAATGTCCGTAGGGAAGGATGCGCGCATCCCTGATCCACGGACGATAGGCACAGACCGTGATCTTCAGGAACCCGTTCACGAGGCGGTTGGCGTTCCAGCCCAGCAGCAGAAACGATCCGAATCGTTTGCTGCAGCCCCAGTAGATCACCGCCATGATGACGAGGACCGGTTGCAACTCGGCCAGATAAGTCATTTTCGTCAGAAAACCGGCAAATACATCCCCGATGCCGTTTCTGAAGTCCTGCAGCATCAGCAGGATGTCTATGTCAAAATCCCAGTCATCCCAGTCGAAATCCATAGATTTTATCCCCTATATGGAAACAGCAGAAGTTTTCGCCGAGTTCAGAACCAGCCCCAGCAGCAGATGCCGGCCAGGACAACGCCGAAAGCGAAGAAATTGCTGTCGATGTTGATCGTGTCCCGCTTCAATATGGTGATGCCGGTCAATACCGCCAGTCCGGCCAGCCACCCGATCAGAAAAACCAGGTCAAAAGTTTTCGTCCAGGGCGCACTGTAGGTCCCGTATTCTTTTTCGCTCATTTCAAACCTCTTCCGATTGCAGATCAACACGGTTAAAAAAGTCCCGGTAATATAGCATCTGTGACTGGATATGTCAACTTATTTATGGCTCCCGGTCATGATGTCTGCATTCGTTTCAGACCGCGGCAAAGCCGATCCGCAGACCGTCCGGAAACAGTCCGCCGGAAAGTCCGGCTGCGGTTCAGTTTTTCGGTTCGCTGTCCGGCTGGAGCGGAAAACTTCCCTCCGGTCCGATCATGTGCCGTTTACCGTTCCGGATGAAATAGATATTGACCACGGTCGGGTTTTCCAGTTTTTTCCCGTCGGCGGAGATTTTCAGGTCCCGGCAGGCCAGCACATAACCGGCAATGTTGCCCATCGTTGCATAGAAGATGTCTTTTTTTTCGCTCATCTTTTTGCAGAAGTCTTCCATGATCTGCCAGTTGTCCGCTTTGGCAAATTCGTAACTGTGTCCCCAGATGAGCAGAACCGTCATCTTTTTCGGATTCAGCGCCAGATATTTATCGGCCAGCTGGTCGATCTTCTGGTTATGATGTGCCTGGGGATCCCAGCGGAGGAAGTCTGCCGGAAGGTCGAACGATTTACTTCTTCTGACGGTTCTGGAATAGAACAGATTCCGTTTTTTCATCTCCGCGATGACTTTGTCCGAATAACTTCCGTAAGGATAAGCATAGCCGCGGATCGTTTTTCCGGTTATGCGCTTCCAGTTGGCGATCTCCTCGTCCAGTTCCTTTTCGAGTTTTTCCTGCGAAAGTCTGGGCATCGACACATGATTCGCACCGTGTCCGGAGATTTCATGTCCGGCATACAGAGTCTTGATCTCGTCTTCCGTCACCCGGTTCTGCGGTTTTTTCTTCAGCCAGGCGGAAGGAATGTGGAAAGTGCCTTTCATTCCATTCCTGTCGAAAATCCCGACCAGTCTCCGGTCGGCGATATTGCCGTCGTCGTAGCTGAACGCCAGCGCTTTCAGTTTCCAGCCGGGATAGGTGACCACGATCCCTTTTTCCTTGAGAATGTTTTCGGCGGTCTCCGGTTTTCCTTCTGCGGCGCTGAGTGCGGCGGAACCCATGATCAGTAATACTGCTGCAAGAATGTTTTTCATTTTGATCTCCGTATGATTTATAAAGTGTTTTATGCTGATTTCAGGCGTCCATTGCGTCCAGGTGGTCGGCGGCTCTCATCAGGAGCTCGCGGATCCGGTAATATTCGGACGGTTTGTTCCGCTTATGCCACAAGACGGCGAACCGGGTTTCGAACGCGCGGAGCCGGTCGGCAGTCTCCCGCGGAACGAAGCCCGGATATTTCAGCATGGCCACGACCGCTTCGTGCATCAGCATTTCGCCGCGCAGACCGCAGAGGAACTCTTCCTTTGCCAGCGGATCGAGGAAATCCGAAGTGCGGTTGGCTTCCATGATCTGCTTTTCCGCCTCGACGGCGGTCTTCAGGTATTTCCTGACCGCAGCGGGTTTGACCTTCCGCAGATCCTCCCGGGCACGTGCTTTGTTTTCTTCGGAGACGCCGGGATCGAGCTGACGTGCCATCGAGGCGTAACCGAAAACTCTTGCGGCACATTCAGTGCGCCAGGCTTTGACGATCCGGTTGGCGGGATCGCCGAATTCAATGGCCGAAAACGCCCGGTCGAAGGAATCCAGGTCCGCTGCCGCCTTGCAGTTCCACGCGGCGGCGCCGCCGAGTGCGAGACCGTGATATGAACAGCCGAGCAGATTGACATGGCCGTAATCGCCCCAGTCGGTATTGAGCAGGCCGACCGCGCCGAATTTCAGGCCGCGTTTCGCATAGTTGACAATATTCTGCGAGGCACTGTTGATCCGGTTCAGGAACGAATTCCAGCCGGAAACGCCGGGGCAGACATAGAAGTCCAGACCGCTCTGCTGCATGATCCGGGTATCCCGGCGGTCCGCTTCCGCGGAATAATCCCATTCCAGCGGGATGGTGTCGACCGGCAGTTCCTTGATGAGTTCCGGCGCTTTGGCGATGATGTCGCCCCAGAACATGACCCGTTTGCCGTGTTTCTTCACGGCGGCGATGATCTTCAGCAGAAAATCCACATACAGTTTTTCGGCCGAACCGAGCCGGGCGACCTTGGCGGCGTTTTTCCCTTTGCCGAGGTCAAAAGTCTCGTCGCAGCAGATATTGAAACAGCCGCTGCTGAACAGCGGCAGGAATTCCGCCAGCATGTCCTCGACCAGCCGGATCGATTCCGGATCGGAGGCGTTCAGCGTGTAATGCGCCATCCGGTCATGGAAGGAAAACGGTTTTGCAGAACCATCCACATACAGCTCGTTCAGGTGCTTTTTGCGCGGACTGCGCAGACCCATGTAAAAATGGCCGAACGTGCTGAGGGAAGGGACCAGGTCGATATGCCGTTCGCGGCAGTAATGGTCCAGCCGGATGATCTCCTCGGCGGTCAGCGGATCGGCTCCGCTCCACATGTCCGAATGACGCGCGAAGGCGAAAGTATGTTCGATATACAGCTGCAGCTGGTTCATTTTGTAATAAGCGAGTTTGTCCGCCAGCTTGAACAGCGTTTCCAGGGTGGGGATCTTGCCGCGGGTGCAGTCGTGATAAAATCCGCGGGCGGGGTAATCCGGGGCGTCGTCGATCTTCACCTCCGGCAGAATGGTTCCTTCGGTCCGGATCAGCTGACGCAGAGTCTGCAGACCGTAGAACAGTCCGGTTTCGGATCCCGCGGTAATTCTGATCTCCGTTTGAGCGACCGAAAGCTGATAGTTTTCGGATTTTTCATCGGCTCCGTTCAGAACCAGGCGGATGGCCGGACCGGCGATTTCGGACCGGGTGAAACGGATCCTCTTGCCGACGGCTGTCTCGATCTCATCCGCCAGACGGACGGCCAATTCGAGCAGGGCAGGGGAAGTGTTTTCCGGAAGATAAAGGTTTTCGAAGGCGGCAAGTTCGGCTTTTTTGCCGGAAACTCTGATCTTTTTCGGCATCGGGATCAGCTGAAGCATAGGTTTCATTCTCCTTGGTTTTTGTTCATGGGAATATAATATAGCACAAAATAGAAAAATGAAAAATATTTTTCCCGGAAAATTTTCCGGGATTTCGGTCCGCTGCCGCCGATTATTTAATCTTTCGCATTTGACAATTGGCGAAAGCATGCTATATTTATATCATCTGAGTGAGCCGGAGGAAATTTCCGACGGCGAACTGACCTGAAAAAACATAAACACTGACGGGAACGGCACGGCCGGACCTGAAAGGAAATGATGGGCGCTTCTTTCGAAAAGTGCTGCGGACTGCTGTCTCTGCTGGAGACGGAACACAGTCTGCCGCGGGAATCGTGGCGGGAGCTGATTTGCGGACATACACCTGAATTGCAGTCCGAAGCGGCCCTCCGTGCGATGGCGGTGCGCCGGCGTTATTACGGAAACCGGGTTTTCCTGCGCGGACTGATCGAATTCACCAATTTCTGCAGGAACAACTGTTATTACTGCGGCATCCGCGCGGGCAATTCCAAAGCACAGCGCTACCGTCTCACGGAAAGCGATATCCTGGCCGCCGCGGATCACGGTTATGAGCTGGGATTCCGCACGGTGGTCCTGCAGGGCGGCGAAGATCCCGCGTTCGGCGATGACAATCTGGCTCGGATCGTGGAAAAACTCAAGGCCGCGCATCCCGACTGCGCGGTCACGCTCTCCTGCGGGGAACGTCCGTTCGAAGTTTACCGCCGCTGGAAGGATGCAGGAGCCGACCGCTATCTGCTGCGTCACGAAAGCGCCGATCCCGCGCATTATGCCAAACTGCATCCGGCAGTGCAGATCCTGTCGACCCGGCTGGAATGTCTGCGGATGCTCCGCGAACTGCATTATCAGGTCGGAGCGGGTTTCATGGTCGGGTCACCGTATCAGACCGTGGAAACGCTGGCCGAGGACCTGACTTTTCTGAGCGAGTTCAAACCGGAAATGGTCGGGATCGGTCCGTTCATCCCGCATTGCGACACGCCGTTCGGACACGAAAAAGCCGGAAGCGTGGATCTTACCGTCTATCTGCTGTCGCTGATCCGGCTGGCTCTGCCGGGCGTGCTGCTGCCGGCGACGACCGCGCTTGCCACGCTCGATCCGGACGGCCGCCGGAAAGGTCTTTTTGCCGGAGCGAACGTCATCATGCCGAATCTTTCCCCGCCGACCGTGCGGGAAAAATATTTATTGTATAACAACAAGGCGCATACCGGACTGGAAAGCGCCGAATCATACAGAAAATTAATCGAAAGTCTCGCCGGACTGGGATTCGAAGCCGGTCCGGACCGGGGCGACCATATCAAGGAGATGCAAAAATGAGTTACGATCCCAAATCCCCGCATGCGGCTGAATTCATCAGCAATGAAGAAGTCCTCAAAACGTTGGAATATGCCGCCGCCAACCGCACCAACGCCGCCTTGATCGACGAGATCATTGCCAAAGCCAAACTGCGCAAGGGACTGTCCCACCGTGAGGCAGCTGTCCTGCTGGACTGCGCCATCCCCGAAAAGAACGCCGAGATCTACGCGCTGGCCGAACAGATCAAGAAGGATTTCTACGGCAACCGGATCGTCATGTTCGCGCCGCTCTATCTTTCCAATTACTGCGTCAACGGCTGCATCTATTGTCCGTATCACATGAAGAATTCCCATATCCCGCGCAAGAAACTTTCGCAGGAAGAGATCCGCAACGAGGTCATCGCGCTGCAGGACATGGGACACAAGCGGCTGGCGATCGAGTCCGGCGAACATCCCACCATGAACCCGATCGAATACATCCTCGAATCCATCGACACGATCTATTCGATCAAGCACAAAAACGGCGCGATCCGCCGGGTCAATGTGAACATTGCCGCCACGACCGTGGAGAATTACAAAAAGCTGAAAGCGGCCGGGATCGGCACCTATATCCTGTTCCAGGAAACCTACAATGCGGAAAATTACGCGGCGCTGCATCCGACCGGACCGAAACACGATTACGCCTATCACACCGAGGCGCACGACCGCGCCATGCAGGGCGGGATCGACGACGTCGGATTCGGTGTGCTGTTCGGACTGGCGGGCTACCGCTACGAATTTGCGTCGCTGCTGATGCATGCCGAACACATGGAAGCAGTGTTCGGAGTCGGGCCTCATACGATCAGCGTGCCGCGGATCCGTCCTGCGGATGACATCGACCCGTCCGCGTTCCCGGATTGTCTCGCGGACGATCTTTTCGCGAAAGTGGTGGCCTGCATCCGGGTGGCGGTGCCGTATACCGGCATGATCGTTTCCACGCGGGAAAGCAAGGCCTGCCGCGAACGGGTTCTGCATCTTGGCATCTCGCAGATCTCCGGCGGATCGCGCACTTCGGTCGGCGGCTATGCCGAACCGCTGCCGGAGACCAGCCAGTTCGACGTGTCGGACAACCGCACGCTCGATGAGGTGGTGCACTGGCTGATGGACCTCGGCTACATCCCGAGTTTCTGCACCGCCTGTTACCGCGAAGGACGCACCGGCGACCGCTTCATGAGCCTGTGCAAATCCGGCCAGATCCAGAACTGCTGCCATCCGAACGCCCTGATGACGCTCAAGGAATATCTGATGGACTATGCCAAGCCGGATACGCGTGCGGTCGGCGAGGCGCTGATCGAAAAGGAGATCGGCTCGATCCCGAAAGAGAATGTCCGCGAGATCGTGCGCAAGCGTCTGAAACTGATCGAAAACGGCGAACGCGATTTCCGTTTCTGAATGAAGCATTCATCCGGCCGCGGTGAACCGCAGCATGATCGTATGCCGAACAGATCTTTTACCGGGAAATAATTGCTGTTATGATGTTTGAAGCACTGATTTTTACGGTTCTGACCGGTTTTTCCTTTGCATTGATTTCCGTGATCGTCAGCCGGATCGCGAGGGACAAGATCTCCTTTTTTCAGTTTTATACGCTGAGCAACCTGACCGCGGCAGCCGCGGCGTGGGCGCTGATGCCGGACTGGGGACTGATTTCCGGCGTCGGCTGGGGCAGGATCCTGCTGATCACCGGCGCCGCCGGAATGGTCAACACCGCCTCGCAGGCGGCTTTTGTCTGTTCCCTGAAATGGGGACACAACGGGCTTTCGGCGACGATCCGGAATTCCGCCTCGGTCATTTCGATGTTCTTTGCCCTGATCTTTCTGCATGAGACCATCAGCATCGTCAATTTCTCCGGAGTGGTGCTGATCCTGCTTTCATTGGCGGTGACGGCCATCTTCGGGAAAAAGAACTCCTTCGCCGCCGACCTGAAAAAATGGATCCCCGCCGTGGTCGGTTCCATGCTTCTTTCCGGGGTTTACCAGATCCTGCTTACCGGCACGGTCCTGCTGTCGGAACACGACCGCAAAGCGGGGGTCATCATTCCCTGTCTGCTGGTGTCCGGTGCGTGCTGGAATCTGCTGGCGTCGCTGATCGAACGCGGGATCCGCCGGGAAAAAGAAAAATTCTATCAGTTTTCCGCGGGGGAATGGAAAGTGCTGGCCGTCTGGGCGGGCGCCGCCCTGCTGCAGTATTACCTGCTGCTCAATGCGCTTAACCGGATGAGGGAAGCCGGCATGGCATCCCTGACCTGGCCCATGCTGATCGGCATCAATGTGACGGCATTTTCCACATTCTGCCGTTTGAAGTGGAAGGAAAAATATCCGCCGGCGACCGTCATCGGCATGATCGGCTGTGTTTTGGGGCTGATCATGATAATCTGGGGCCGGAAATGACGGCTGCCGATCCGCCTTTGTGAGCGGATTTCTTTTGAATCGGAGTTGACAAAAGCTCTCAGGGGAAGTATTAGTAATAAAAAATCGAATCTCAGATGAAAGGAGAAAAAATGTATCGTTATTCTGTCTCGTTCAATGATGCGATGTGTGCCCGTCCCGAATGGGGAGCGGCCGCCGCGGCATCCAAAATCAGAAGGATAGAATTTTCCTGCAGCCAGTCGTCCCCGGTCCTGACGCTGACCCGTGCAATCGCCGCACTGGAAAAACTGCAGAAGGACGGCGCGGTGGAAGTTTCCAGCATCCACATTCCGTTCGGCGCCGAACGGTGGAACATCGCCCATCTGGATGAGGTCCAGCGGCAGGCCAATGTCCGGGATATTCAAGATTTTCTGAAGCGTGTTGACGTGCTCGGATCGAAACTTTTCACGATCCACGGCAGCGGCGAACCCATTGCGGAAGAGGACCGGCCCCGTGCCATCGCGCAGATGCGGAAATCGCTTGCCGAACTGGTCCCCGCCTTCGAGGAACGCGGCGCCTTCCTCAATGTGGAGATCCTGCCGCGTACCTGCATCGGCCGCTCGGCGGAGGATCTGCAGGCTGCGCTGGAAGGCTTGCCGGAAACCGTCGGCGTCAATTTCGACGTCAACCATCTCTGCGGTCGTCCGGAAACGGTGCCGGACGGCATCCGGCTGCTTTCGGAACGGATCCGCGCGCTTCATCTTTCCGATTACGACGGAGTGGATGAATGTCACTGGTATCCTGGCGCGGGAGTGCTGGACTGGACCGGAATTCTGAACGCGGTCAAAAGCATCGATCATGATGTGCTGCTGATATTCGAAGTGACTCATATCGCTGCCTCCGCCTGGCAGCACCGTCAAGTTGCCCCGGAGCTTCTGTTCCGTGCTGCGGAAAACAGCGCCTTCTTCATCGAGAATGCGGAGGAGTTGACGCGCCGTCAGAAAGAATTCCAGTTCTGATCCCAGGTTTCCGTTTCAGAACATGCGGCGGATTTGCCGAAAGGATTCGCCGCATTATTGATGAACCGTTGAACAGATATTCAATCGGCCCAAAATTATAAAAATTCATTTATACGCAATTGTAAGATATTAATAATAAACAAGATATGGTTTCATAGCACAAATTTCTGCATAAAAATTGCAATCTTTTCGCGGCAATGATAAATTATCATAATTTAATTCAAAGAAGGCGGGGCTATATGAAAAAGCAACTGACAACCGCGAAAATCGCAAAAAAGCTTCACCTCAGCCAACCGACTGTGTCCCGGGCACTGAATCCGGCCCGGGCTTGGATGGTGAATATTCATACCCGCGAAAAAATCCGCAATTTCTGCCTGAAATCCGGGGCATTGAGTTCCACCGATGCTATCCGCAGCAAAAATGCCCGTGCAGCCTTTGTCCTGGGGGACATGGAATCGGATCTGTTTTACCTGCGGAATCTGATCGGTTCTCTTACGGTGCAGCTTCAGAACTGCGGTTGTTCCCTCTCCATGATCCGGGTGGATGATACGCCTGGCAAGCTGGCACGCAATGTAAAAAGGGTGATCTCATCGGACATTGCGGACATATTCATCATCAATCCCTCTTTCCTGATCGCACTCAATCCGGAATTTCTGCACCAGGTCTGTTCCCGCCTGGTCCTGATGACACCCTTTCTCGGACAAAACGGCTGGATAACCGGAAGAAAATGGCTGTCCGGTATCTACTTCGATTATGAGGCACCGCACCGGAAGGTAATCATGCAGCTTCCGGATGAACTGCTGACGGATATGGTGTTTTTCGGTCCACCATGCAATCATATAGAACGGCATATAAAAATGCTCAAAACGCTGATCCGGGAAACCGGGCGGAAAGTCAGCTTCACCAATTGGATCTTTGACCGCGATACCGGGTTGGATATTGCTTCTTACCGCAGTGCCAGAATCGCAGCGGCCAGGCAATTCAAGGCGTATGCCGGTCATAAACTCTATTGGTCAGGCGGAATGCCCGAGGGGCTTGCTTTGTACGATGAATTCAACAGCAGGGGACTCAAACATGGTCGGGATTATCTGCTGATCACCTATGGAGACAGTCTTTCCCTGAAAAAGTTGGCTGGAGAAGAACTTCCGCATTTTCATTTGAGCTATGCGATCCCGTCATCCCGCCTGCTGTGTGAGCTGATCCTGTCACAGCTGGAAAATGCGGTGCCCCGCCAGTTACCGATTCCGACACCGTTTTATCCGGGCAACACTCTGAACAGAATATTTGATTGACGCTTTTTATGGAAAGGAAGGATGTCTGATCATGCGGAATGTAAAAGATTTCGGTGCGGTCGGGGATGGAAAAACGTCCGATACGCGAGCCATTCAGCGGGCGATCGATGCCGGCGGTGAAGTGCTTTTTCCGCCGGGAACTTACAAAAGCGGGACCTTGTATCTGCGCAGCCATACCGGCTTGCGGTTCGAGCCGGGAGCAACCCTGATTTCCGGCGGTGATGAGGAAGAGTGGAACGATCCGCATTTCTGTCCCCAGAACCGCACCAGCGAGCGGGAAAAGAACAACGGGCGGCACCTGATCGTTGCGTATCAGTGCGAAGACGTTTCCATCCGGGGCGGCATCATCGACGGCAACAGTTCCTATTGGCTGCACGAGCCGGACCCGCAGATCCCGCTGTACAAGCTGGTCCCGCGGAACGGGCAGCTGCTGTTTTTCTGCGAATGCCGGGGCGTCCGGGTTCAGGACTGTGAGATCCGCAACGGTTCCTACTGGCATTGCTTTCTGCACGGCTGCGAGCGGATCACGATCTCCGGTCTTCATATCCACGGCGACCCGCTTGTCGGCTGCAATGACGGGATCGATCTCGATTGCTGCCGTTTTGCAACGGTTTCGGACTGCATCATCCAGACCGCCGACGACGCCATCGCGATCCGCGGCAACTGCAAGCCGCTCGGCGATATGCTGCGTCCCACCGAACATATCACCGTGACCAACTGTGTTTTGTCCGCTTCCTTCGCCAATGCCATCCGGCTGGGCGTCGGCAACGGCGTCATCCGGGACTGCATTTTTTCCAATCTGATCCTCTGCCGTTATGGGGCAGGAGCCGGCAAGGGGATCGAGATCACTGCCAGCTACACCACCGATTCCGGCGTGGATATGGAACACATCACGTTCGAAAATATCCGGATGGACGTGGCGAGGCCGTTCAAGATTACGCTGGCGAATGCGCTGGTGCATCGGACCGGAGGGGAAAACGTCGCCGCCCGCATTCGCGACATCGATTTCCGGCATATCCGCGGGAAGACGGACCTGACCAGCGAGGTTATCGGCAATCAGACCGGCGAGATCTCCGATTTGCGCTTCACCGATGTCCGGTTGGATTACTACGGCAAGGGCCCGGCGCCGAATCTGGATGAACGCAACTACTGGGGCATGGAATCGACCGCATCGGCGTTTCAGTTCCGCAATGTAAAAAGTGCGGTGTTCGACCGGCTGCGGATCAACTGGTGTGCCAATCAGAATTTGTGGCTTCATGAGGCGGAAATGGAAAATTCGCAGGTCGAGTTCCGCAACTGCGAGCTGGAAAAAGGAACCGTTTCGAAATGAGGAATGAGGAATGAATCCCGCTGGAGGGGAACTCAAAATTCTTCCGTATTCCATGAAAAACAAAATCAACGAAAGGAGATCAAGATGAAAAAGAAGACCGAAGCCAACGCAGATGTTATATTCCCCATTTTAAATTTGAAGCGGGGAAGCGCTTGCTGTTTCACTCTGATAGAGTTGCTCGTGGTGATCGCGATCATTGCGATCCTGGCGGGAATGCTGCTGCCTGCGCTGAACAATGCGCGCAGACGTGCGACGATCATGTCGTGCGGCGGGAATTTCAAGCAGATCGGGGTGGATTTCGCCGGTTATGCCATGGACTACAACTCTCTGCCGCCGACCCGGATGCCCTCGCCTGGCGCTCCTTATGATGTCACCGACTGGATCAACCTGCTGTATTCCAAAATCGTGAAGGGCGAGTACAAGCCGAAAACGCCAGGCAGTTGGAAAATCCAGCTCTGTCCGGCCGATACGGTTCGTGCCGCTACCCAGACCTATCCCCGCTCCCAATGGCGTTCCTATACACCCAACAACATCGCTCTACCGTATTTCAACAGCGCGATGGAACTGAACTGGACCTCGGAAAAAGATAAGATTCCCACTGGCGGTTTGGAGAGGAAGCTGATCAAGAGTCCGTCCAAGATGGTAACTCTCTGGGAATATACTCTGGATGCCTACCGGGTCGCCCGCCCCAATGGGATCAACAGCGAACATTACATCGTCGATGCGTTCGATCTGACGAAAATACCGTTCAGCGAACTGCGGAATCCGAACCATCGGCACAAAATTGGGGGAAATTATCTTTTCTGGGATGGGCATGTGGCATTCCTGGATGGGTTCAAGATCCCTAATTTCCGTTGGAAGCACTTTTACAACACGCTGAAAAACAACTGAGCAGAAAAGGAGAGACTGCGATGAAAAAGCTCCTGATCGCCTTTGTTTTGTTCTTGGGCGTGGCTTTTTCGGCTTTTGCCGAACCGCTCACCCTGGCGGAAAACGGAAAGACCGCCTATAAGATCGTGCTTCCCGACCAGCCGAAAGGGTTTGACCGGATGGCCGCGGACGACCTGAAAAATTATCTGGGCAAGATGACCGGAGCCGATTTCCAAATCGTGCCGGAATCCCAGGCGTCCGGGCAGGATCTGATCTATGTCGGCCAGACCGGTTTTGCCCGGAAACAGGGCATCGATTTCGCCGCACTTGGCGCCGAGGAATGGGTGATCCGTCCGCTCGGCAAAAATCTGATCCTCTCCGGCGGGTATCCGATCGGCAGTTTTTATGCAGTCTGGAATCTGTTGAACCGTTTGGGCTGCTTTTCACTGACCTGGGACCAGGAGGCGATCCCGGAGCGGAAGACCTTGACGGAGAACATTCCCGCCGAACGGAAGAAACCGGTTTTTGACGGCCGCTGGGTCAGCGACACGCTGGCGCCGGGCTTCTGGAAATCCAAAGCTGATCCGTCCGTCGAGGAGGCATACCGGCTCTGGAAATTGCGCAACTGGATGAATGGCCGGATCTCCAAGTCGGGACGCGACGGGCTGTGGACTTACGGCCCCTTCCATTACAGCGTCTCTCCGCCAGCCCATACGTTGTGCCTCTATGTGCCGCGGAAACTCTTCAAGACGCATCCGGAATATTTTTCGATGGACCAGTTCGGGAAACGGTTTTGTCCCCGGACCAATTTCACGGAAGGAAGCGTGTGCATGTCCAATCCGGCAGTGGCGGAAGTCGCGCTGGATTCTCTCCGCGGGATGATCCGGAAGGAACGTGCGGAACAGCCCAGGGAAAAATGGGCGACCGTTTACGATATCACCACGCTGGACATTTCGCCGTATATCTGCAAATGCCCCGAGTGCACCGCCATTGCCGCTGAGGAAGGTTCGGAGACCGGTCTGCTGCTACGCTTCATCAACAAAATCGCCACGGAGATCCGGAAGGAATATCCGGAGATCATCATCCGGACTTTCGGTTATGGCCCTTCGCAGACTCCGCCAACGAAAACGATGCCGGCGGACAATGTGTTGATCTTCAATACGGACAAGTTTTCCGAGAGCGATCCATACCGTCCGTTGACCGATCCGCTCAATGCCGACCGGGTGGAGTATTTCCGGAAGTGGGAGAAATGCACGAAACGGCAGATGGTCTGGGATTATTGGAATCTCAGCACCCGTATGCCGGACACAGTGTTCGATGCGATCCAGCCCGATCTGCGTTTCTTCCGCGATCTGGGCGTGTGCGGAATGTATCTGCAGGCGGGCAGTGACTATTTCAAGCATTTCATGCGGCAGAGTTTCCACCCGCTTTCGCATTTCGTCGCCGCGCAGCTGCTGCTCGATCCGGAAAAGGATCCGGAAAAACTGGCCGATATTTTTCTGAAATATTATTACGGTCCGGCCGCGCCCCGGATGAAAAAACTGTTCAATGACATCCGCGCCGGCATGAAACTGCAGAAAAAACGCCAGAACAGTTCCGTGGTGGCACATTGGGAATATCTGACGCCGGAGTTCGTTTATGACACCTGCACCGACCTGAAAAAACTGTCCGATGCCCTGCCGGCGGACAGCGTCTGGCGCAAGCGGGTCGATACCGAACGGCTGGTCTTCCTCTGGTATGTGGTGTCCAAACCGTATTTCTACGGAAAGGTCTTCGGTCGGCACGGGGTCAAGATCGATGATCTGATCCCCGAATGCACTCAGTTGATCATGGATTACATCCATCGTTATCCCGCTCGCAATTACAAGCCGATCGAAGCGCGGTTCAAGGAAAGGGCCAGATCGATCATGCTGCGGCTGACACGTCCGGAAAAATTCAAGGATGTTCCGGATGAAAATTTCCGGATGATTGCCTGGCCGCATTTTACCCGGAAGACCAAATCGAGCACTTACATCGTGGATGACCCCGATTCGATACAGGGGAAGGCTGTGCGGACCAACAGACCGCAGCTGGAGTATCACGGCGTTGGCAAGCGGCTGCCGGGAAAAGGCCGCCAGCCGCCGGTCCTGCTTTTCGCCTGGGGAAATCACAACCTGCCGGGCCGGGTCTCCCTGACCGTCAAGGAAGTCCCGCAGGACGAGAAATACCACTGGTACCGGATGCCCGGCAAACTGGAACTCCGGCCCGTCTCGTATTTCAACGGCAACGGCTGGGCTTTCCAAGCGGAAACCTCCCATCTCTATACGTTCACGGACGGCGACCCCAAAGACAATACCTGGGATGAAGTCTGGTTCTCCGCCAAGTTCACCGGCCCGGCCTACGTGAAGGGCTCGGCAAAGGAAAACGCCATTTATGTCGATATGGCCGTGCTGATCCGGGGAAGGAAAGAAAAGAAGGAATGATCGGGATGAAAAAATATGCCGCTGCTCTTTTTACCGGGACAGTTTTACTGCTGTCCGCCATGCCGGAGAAGGGGCCGGACCATGAATGCACCAGCTGGATGGTGTTTTTCGATCTGACCGGGAATGGGACCGCGGTCCTGCACAAAAACCGTGATGCGAAAGCCCGCAATGTCACGGCGATGAAAAGCGGTCCGGCATCGCCGCGCAAATGGATCGGACTGGGCAACAATGATCGCCTGTGCATGGGAATGAATGCCGCCGGCCTTGCCGCGTGCATGAACAGCGGAGAGCCTTGTATCGATCCGCCCCCGGCAAAGGGGGAAATGACGACTTCGGTGATCCTCCAATACCTTCTGGAACAATGCGAAACCGCATCCCAAGCCGCAAAAATGCTCCAGAACCTGCATAGTCAGGGCCGCTACGCACATTGGGACCGGCAAGGCTCCATCTATTTCTTCACTGACCCCAGGGAAGGATTCATCTGCGAAATGTCGGGTAAATTCTGTTCAGTCCAGCGGTACAGTTCCGGGTATGCCTTCCGGGCGAACATCTGGCACAATCCCGGCATGGCGCAGCGGGCCCGCAGCAGTCATACCAGGTTCCTGAATAACTGCGGACGCGAATCGGTGGTAATGGAAGCCCTTAATACCGCAATCGACAAAAAACATCGGATCGAACTGAGCGATATCCTCGCACTGTCCCGGCAGGATCAAATGCCGAAAGACTCTCCGCTGAAACGTTCCGTCTGTTCCCAATACACCAACTCCGCTTCGACTCTGGTGATTCACAGGGAATATCCGGATGTCCTTTCCACCGCATATGTTCTGATCGGTCCGCCCCGGCATACGCTTTATCTGCCGATTCCGATTTGTGTGGAGAAGTTTGACCGCCGCCAGTCCGAAACCGTCTGGTCCGATGCCGCGTGGAATCGATTTGGGGCGCTGGGGCTGCATGCACCCATTCCGGCGGAATGGTCCGCATTTGAAAAAGAAAGCATGGCCCGGTATGAAGCCGCTTCCGCCGAGGCGTTGAGCCTGCTCCGGAACGGGAAGAAAAAACAGGCAGTCCGAATGCTGAATCAGACAGCGTCCGAAATCTGGGGAAAAGCTTTGGAAATTTTGCATCGAACCATGAAAGAACTGGGCACATCCGTTACGATAAAAAAATGAAACTCATTACCCTTGGCACTGGTGCGGGGAACCCCACGCTGATCCGTCATAATTCCTGTTCGTTTTTAGAAACTTCCAACGGCAGTTATCTGATCGACGCCGGCGGCCCGGTGTCGGCGTCCATCATCCGGAAGGGACTGGATTTCAACGCCATCCGCGCCGTGTTCATTACCCACATGCACGAAGATCACTTCGGCGGACTCACCAGTTTCCTGAAAAACCGCATGGTGAAAAACGGCCCCTACAACCGGACCGACCTCTGGCGGGGATTCTGGCCGGAAGTATGGCTTCCCGATCCCGACGGCATCACCGCCTTTGACTGGCTGATGGCGGTGCAGTTCCGCGGCGAACAGCGCGAGAGAATTCTCTATCGTCTGATCCAGCCGGGGACGTTTTACAATGACGGTTTTATGAAAGTGACCGCGATTCCGAACCGGCATTTCCCGTGGAAGGACGGTTATTTGCCATCCTTCTGTTTTCTGCTGGAAGCCGAAGGAAAGAAACTGCTCTGCACCGGCGACCTGTCGGCGGATTTTTCCGACTTCCCCGTGGAGGCGGCAAAAAATGCGGACCTGGTGCTGTGCGAATTCACGCATTTCGACCTGATGCAGCAGCTGGATACATTCCGGAAAATCCGTCCCGGAAAATTGATTTTCAACCATGTGGCAGAGCGAAATGAAAAACAGTTCCCCGTATTTGCCGAACAGCTCAAATATCCCGCCGCAGTTGCCTGCGACGGCGATGAATTTGTTTTTTAGTTGCCTGCGCGGCGGGATGCTGTTCATGATGAGCCGTTGAATTTGACTGCGGTCATTTGCCCGAAGGATCATTTCCGCTTCGTGAAGGATATCTTTTTATCCTTAATATAGAAATTTGCCAGACCGCGCATGCGGATCGGACCGTAATACGCAAGGCGCATCCTGCCCCGGATCTCGCGCGACGGGATGCGGAAGACATAGACCATGCCGCTTTTTTCATGTTCATAAAAGGAATCGATGATCACATCCTGCGGGGAAATATCCTCCGGATCAGCCAGGACCGGCGGTTTCAGGAATTCATTCTCGAGGATGGCATCGCAGATATGTTCCTGAATATCGCGGTATAACCGGCGGGGCATTTTTTTCGCTGGGATCATCAGCGGTTCCTTGCCGGGAACAGAAATTGCCGGCCGCCTTGCCGGAACGGATGCGGATCTGGGGACAACTTGCTTTTGGGCTGTCGGTTCCGGTTTGTCTGCTGGTTTCACTGCCGGCTTAGTTGGAACTGCGGGCTTCACCGGCTGAGGTTTCGGCTTTACCGGTTCGGGAGCGGGTTTCGGCGGAACTGCGGTTTTCACCGGCTGAGGTTTCGGCTTTACCGGTTCGGGAGCGGGTTTCGGCGGAACTGCGGGCTTCACCGGCTGAGGTTTGTTCTTTTCCCCGGTCCGAACAGTCCGAACCGGATCCGGCTGCGAGTCAGGTTTCTTCACCGGCAGATAGACCAGAGTGGCGAACCCCAGCCAGTAAAGCAGAACCAGGATCAGGAAAAGGATCAGCATTCTCCAACACCAGCGGAATAACCACGCCATCAGACGGATCATGAACGGAGGGGTGGGATGCAGCCCCGATATTTTACCGAGAGAGGCGCTCATTTCGGAAATGGAAACCATGCGGCGGCGCGGAGTTTCCGCACACAGCTGTTTGACCAGCTGATTGAGCTGACGCCGATGCGGGTCGCGCAGTATTTGCGCCGGAACCAGCGGGTATTGTTCGGGTTCCTGTCCGGAAAATGCGCAATACAGGGTTTTGCCGAGCGCATACAGGTCGATCTCCCGTTTCAGTTTTCTTTCGCGTCCCGTCAGGTATTCCGGGGGAATGAAACATTGGGTCCCGGCCAGTTTGCCGGAAAGGGCATTGAGGCTGACCAGTCCGATATCCCCGAATTTCGGGATGCCGGAAGCAAAAATGATATTCTCCGGTTTGATGTCGCGGTGGATCAGCCCGGCGGCATGAAGATGCTCGAGTCCTCCGGCCAGCTGTCCGAAAATATCCGTCAGCAGTGCGGGCTCCAAAGGTCCGGACCGGCTGATCCGGTGTCCGAGCGTGTCCGGCAGATAATTCCCACCGCTGCTCAGGTCATCGGCACATTCCATGGTATACCAGAAGAAATCGGGTCCGTCTTCGATATGAAAGATCCGGATCAGATTCGGATGCGGCGAAACTTTGTTCCTGTAATAGGCGAGGCCGTTGAATTCCTGCCGCCAGTCGGCCAGAGTGTTTTTATAAACGATTTTCAGGGCGCAGCAGGACCCGACGGCATCACGGACGCGCCAGACCGCGCCGTAGCCGCCCTGTCCGCAAAGCTGTTCCGGGGTATAAGAGGTAATGGCAGAGGGGAATTCAGTCATCCAGACCCCCGACGGCTTGTTCCATGACCGTTTCCCGGCATTCGCGTTCCCCGATCTCATCGCCCCGCCGGACGGCGGAAAGCAGACTTTCCCTGGCTGTATATGACATTTGCGCAACTCCTCGTTTGGTGCCGGTAATATAGCATAGCATATCCAAAAAGCAAAATCCCATTTTTTTTTCTCAAAAAAACGTCTTTCCGGAATAAGATTTGCAATTTCAATACGTATCAGGTGTAAAAGACCGGTAATCAACACGGCACTCAACCCGGAACAGAAGGAAGTGATGCGAAAATGAAAAAAGAATGTGCAAGCAGATTTAATGAATTGCCTGTTATCCGTGATTTTGAAATATGTGAGAAATGCCAATTTTTAACTCATGCAGTATGGGAAAACAATGGCTACAGATGTTCCAATACCTGCCATAGTTTTGGGCATCCATGGTGCAAAGAAAGCCGGGAACCGGTTTCGAAAGAAGATTTTGAAAAGGTGCATATTTATTTTCTAAATGAAAAAGAATGCCCTAATAATAATTGAATCATGTTTTTTGTGTAGAAATAGCGGCTGAATGCATGCAAGGAGATAACTGGCATGAGCAGAAGATCCCGTAAAACACCTCTGATGAGTCAATCGGTCCAGGCCGGTTTTCCTTCGCCGGCGGAACATTACATCGAAAAAATGCTTGATCTGGACGAGTATCTTTCGGCGCATCAGGAAGCAACTTATTATGTCCGCGTGGCCGGAGATTCCATGACCGGCGCGGGCATCTTCCCAGGTGACGTGCTCTGCGTCGACCGCAGCATCGATTTCTTCGACGGCGCCATCATCATCGCTTCGGTGGACGGCGAATTCACGGTCAAATATCTGCGAAAGAGCCGCGGACAGACCTTTCTGCAGGCGGCCAATCCGAACTATCCGCCGATCTTCTTCGGCACCGAACAGGATGTCCGCTGCTGGGGCGTGGTCACGGGTCTGGTGCGAAAGTTCGATTATGGTGTGAAACGGAAGCCGGTCGAACGGACCGCCAGCATTCCGGAGCGTCCGCCGGTCCAGCCCGTGACCTTCCAGATCGGCGACGGCAGGCGGCGCCAGCATTACGATCAGAATCTCTCCGGCAAGGGAAAATCATGAAAACGGTCGGCCTGCTGGACTGCAACAATTTCTATGTCTCCTGCGAGCGTGTGTTCGATCCGTCGCTGGAAGGGCGTCCGGTGGCCGTGCTTTCCAACAACGACGGCAGCTGCATTTCCCGGTCCAATGAGTTCAAGGCGCTGGAGCTGCCGAAACGGATCCCGTATTATATGCTGAAAGAATATGCGGACCGGCTCGGCATCGCGTTCCGGTCCAGCAATTACACTCTGTACGGCGACATGTCCAACAGGGTGATGAAGATATTGAAAGACATGGTGCACCTGATCGAACAGTATTCGATCGACGAATCGTTTTTTCATTTGGACCATCCTGCGGATTTCGATTGTTCCGAATTCGGAAAGACGGTCCGGACGCGGGTCCTGAAATGGACCGGCATCCCCTGCGGGATCGGGTTTGCCAAAACCAAGACGCTGGCGAAAATCGCCAACCACATCGGCAAACACACTCCGGAAGGAATCTTCGTCATGCCGGACGATCCGCTGCCGATATTGGACCGGCTGCCGCTGACCGAAGTCTGGGGTATCTCCTGGCGGCTGGCGACGAAACTGCAGAATCTGGGATTCAGGACCGCAGGCGACTTGGCACGGAGCGACTCCTGTTTCATCCGGAAGCATTTCAATGTCATTCTGGCACAGACGGTTACGGAACTGCAGGGGACGCCGGCTTTCGCATACGACGATTTCAACGGACCTGTGAAACGGATCGCCTTTTCACGCAGTTTCAATCTGCCGACCGACTCGGAACAGGTGATCCATGAATCGCTGTTGCATTATACGGCGCTGGCGGCGGAAAAACTGCGCTCGCTGCATCAGCTGGCCTCCTGCATCTATCTCTATGCCGATTATACGGCGGAATATCAGAAGGAAACACTGCCCAGCGGCTATTGCGGACATCTGGTGGCGTTTCCGCGTCCCTTGTCCGATCACCTGAGCATGATCGATATTTTCGAGCCGGAGATCCGGCGGATCATCGTGCCCCACCGCCGTGCCATGAAGACCGGCGTGATCCTGCTGGGACTGGAAAACGAATGTGACCAGACGCCCGATCTCTTTTACGGGGAAGACAAGAAGCCTGCGGCATTGACGGCGGCGATGGATGAGATCAACCGGAAATTCGGCCGGGATTCGGTATTCCTGCTGGGGGAGGGGATACAGCGGAAATGGAATATGAAGCAGGAATTTCTCTCCCGCCGTTTCACCACAGACTGGAACGAACTGCTGACGGTAAAATGAATCAGGAGTCCGGAAAATTTTGAAATGGTTTCTGATGATAATGTTTCTCGTCATGATCACGGACGGGAGAAACTGAAAAAAAACAACGGCCGGCGGAGTGAGCTCCTGCCGGCCGTTGGTTCCGTTGTAATGATTGCGGGACTCAGGCGTTGAGCGCCTGGTCGAAATCGGCTTTCAGATCGTCGATGTGTTCCAATCCCACCGAGAGACGGATCAGATCGGGCGAAACGCCCGCCGCCACCAGTTCTTCGTCGGACAGCTGACGGTGCGTCATGCTCGCCGGATGCAGCACACAGGTCCGCAGATCCGCCACGTGCACACAGATCGCCGCCAGTTTCAGCGAATTCATCACCTTTTCGCCGGCCTTGCTGCCGCCTTTGACGCCGAAGGTGATGACACCGGAACAGCCGCGCGGCAGATATTTCTTCGCCAGTTCATGCTGCGGACTCGATTTCAGTCCGGGATAATTCACCCAGCCGACTTTCG
>Ga0265298_10001194_pt1 | contig 38367 bp, 28 predicted proteins | sample AusTroGonzalo_MG_3_FD_193486 | JGI IMG/M metagenome (GOLD analysis project Ga0265298, IMG submission 193486) | Bovine rumen microbial communities from tropical cattle in Woodstock, Queensland, Australia - Gonzalo_01 | ecosystem: Host-associated > Mammals > Digestive system > Stomach > Rumen ...
TAAATCGAAAACACTCCGCACGAGGAGGTCTTTAGAGGGTGTCCTATTTTCGGAGCCATATTGAGTCTTGGCTCGAGGAGCGAGCCAAGGAACGAAATACGAAATGCTGTCTGAGCGAAGCGAGTTCTTGGACAAGCCAAGCGAGCAGAGCTCGAGCGCATTGAGTGGCTACTAAAATCGGACAACCGGCCTCCGAGACAGGACGTTTTCGCACTCTTTCTTTTGCTTCGGTTTTCTTTCTGGTGACAGAAAGAAAATGAAGACAACAGCAGGGTGGAACCCTGCAAAAAGCCCCCCTCTTGGAGAGGGGGGGGAAGGGGGCGTTAGAAGGCATATCCGACACTGACGTACGGCGTGAAGACTCTCTTAACACCATGCTTGTCATTTGGCTGTATGGAAGGGATCACACCGGCGCGGAACTGGAATCCTTTTTTGGACTGGTAGCGATACCCGATGTTACCATAGTAGTAGTAACCCCATGTGGAATGCGAGTCCTTCCCGATCAGTACGCTTTCATATACTGTTACTCCGTGATCCTCGCCAACGGGCACCATACCGTAATTGTTGTATTTCTCTTTGTAGTAGCCGAAATTGACACCGAGACCTAATTCGAGCTTGCTGCTTTTCTTTCCCAACAGATAGTTCAGTTCCAAAGGGATGTCGGTACCTTGTAGGGAACGGGAGTGAGCGAACATGTTGGAACGCTCGCTGTAGACGTAGCCGATACCCACACGATAGCCCCAGGGCGATCCGGTCTTGAAGCGTGAGTCGTAGTTGACGCCGACAAGGCCCGATGCACCGAGCACTTCGAGGTTGACACTACGTTTGGGATTGTACGTCTCGTTCTGTGCGGCCGCCTCCATGGAGATCATGGCGGCCAGGATCATAAGAATCTGTTTCATAATACTAATGGTTTATAATAATTGAATTCGTTATTATGCTACGGATGTGATATCTTGATGATTCACACTGCAAAGGAACAACAAAATCTCTGATGTGGCAAAGGAATTTCCCTATACGGGGTGGGGGATTCCCCTATAGATGGTTCTTTTTTTTATTAAGCAGAATAATATTCTGTATTTTATGACTACGCCAACATAAATACAGTATGTTTTCCCGAATTTAAAGGAAAGTCTTGTTGGTCTGCACGGAGTTACATATCTTTGCACCCGGAAAATGAAGATCAAGAATTTAAATCATAAACCGACTATGACAGTAAAAAAGACATCCGTGATAGGATTCCCACGTATCGGGAGAAAGCGCGAACTGAAGTTCGCATGTGAGAAGTTTTTCAAGGGTGAGATCTCTGGGGATGAACTCCAACGAGTAGGAGGCGAGATGCGCCGGTATGGTTGGCAGAGACAACAGGAGAGGGGTATTTCGTTGATTCCGTCGAACGATTTCTCTTTCTATGATAATGTGCTCGACACGGCATTCCTCTTGGGCGTGGTGCCAGAGCGCTACCGCCAGTTGGGCCTCTCTGAGTTGGAGACCTATTTCGCCGCGGCCCATGGTTATCAGGGTGAGAAGGGCGACGTGAAGGCACTCCCGATGAAGAAGTGGTTCAACACAAACTACCATTATATAGAACCGGAGATCGACGATGCCACCGTGCTGACGTTACAGGGTGACAAGCCGGTGAGCGACTACCGGGAGGCTAAGGCGCTGGGTATCGAGACGGTGCCGACACTGGTAGGACCTTACACCTTCCTGCGCCTGGCCCGTTACAACGGACAGAAACAGGCGGCCGACTTCGCCGAGGCGGCTGTGGAAGCATATGCTGGGATTGCCGGACAATTGGCGGCGGAGGGTGCTACATGGGTGAGCATCGCTGAGCCGGCACTGGTGCTCGACGTGACCGCCGAGGAACGGGCATTGTTCAAGGCGATCTATGCCTCGCTCGTAGGACGACTGCATGCCACCGGACTGAAGGTGCTCCTTCAGACGTATTTCGGGGATATCCGCGATGTGTACAGTGATGTGGTGGCACTCGGCTTCGATGGCATCGGTCTCGACTTCGTGGAAGGACAGAAGTCGCTCGAACTGTTGCAGACGGGCTTCCCCAAGGACGCACTGCTCTTCGCTGGTGTCGTGAACGGCAAGAACATCTGGCGGGCCGACTATGCACAGAAGAATGCGCTGATCGCCAGCATCGAGCAGTTGGTGGCACCGGAGCGCGTGGTGATATCGACATCGTGCTCTCTCCTGCACGTGCCCTATACGGTGGCCGCCGAGGAGAGACTGTCGACCGATATTCTTGATTATTTTGCCTTCGCCGAGGAGAAGCTCACGGAGTTGGTCGACCTCGCCAGTGGCGACACGGCCGCACTTGGACGCAATAAGACGTTGTTCGCCGGCGTGCGCACAGTCCCCCATGCTGATGTGAGAAATGCTCTGGCACAACTGTCGGAGGCCGACTTCGAGCGTACGCCTGCTCGTCTTGCGCGTCGACAGGTGCAGAAGGAGGTGTTCCGTCTGCCGGCACTGCCCACGACCACCATCGGCTCTTTCCCGCAGACAGCAGAGGTGCGTGCCGCCCGTACGGCCTTCAGAAAGGGTACGATCTCACGCGAACAGTATATAGACTTCAACAGAAACAAGATACTGGAGTGCATCAAACTGCAAGAGAGCATCGGGCTCGACGTGCTGGTGCATGGTGAGTTCGAGCGCAACGACATGGTGGAGTACTTCGGTTCGAAGATGGACGGGTATGTGTTTACGCAGAATGCCTGGGTACAGAGCTATGGTACACGATGCGTCAAGCCTCCCATCGTCTGGGGCGATGTCAGTCGGAGTGCGCCGATGACGGTCGACTGGTCGGTCTTCGCCCAGAGTTGTACCAACAAGCCCGTCAAAGGTATGTTGACAGGACCGGTCACCATCCTCAACTGGTCGTTCCCACGTGAGGATATCTCTCTCAAGGAACAGGCACTACAGATAGCCCTTGCCATCCGTGACGAAGTGCTCGACCTCGAAAGCAACGGCATCAGGATTATCCAGATCGACGAGGCGGCTCTTCGTGAGAAACTGCCCCTGCGCAAGAGCTGTTGGCACAGCGATTATCTGGACTGGGCTATACCGGCCTTCCGACTGGTGCATGCGAAGGTGAAGCCAGAGACTCAGATACATACACATATGTGTTATAGTGAGTTCGGGGATATCGTCAGGGATATCGATGCAATGGATGCCGATGTCATCACGTTCGAGGCCAGTCGTTCCGACCTGAAGCTGCTCGATGCCCTGAATGCAGTGCGGTTTGAGACGGAGGTGGGACCGGGTGTCTATGATATCCACTCGCCACGTGTGCCGTCGGTCGACGAGATCGTCGGGGTGCTACATAAGATCATCGCAAAGATCCCGAAGGAGAATGTGTGGGTGAACCCGGACTGCGGTCTGAAGACCCGTGGAGAACAGGAGACCACACAGAGTCTTAAGAACCTGGTCGAGGCTGCCAAGCGACTCCGCACGGAGGTGTTCTAAGGTTTCTCAGAAAAACAAACTATAAATGACAGGGCAGTTATCGGAAGAAGACCGATGACTGCCCTTAATAACTATAATTGCCTGTCGTGGCTCCCGTCTGCTCCTTGATATTGAGAACCCCGACCTCTCATTGGGTTACTTTTATCTCGGCAAACTGGTCGGTTACACCACCATATATATATAATTTACGGCTCTTGCCTGTGGGGTTCGGTTCTGCAATGATGGTTAAATTGTTGTCCCAAGTCTTGGCTTTTATAGTCAACCATTTATAGGTCACGATCAGAGAATCGTCATCAAGCGAATTCTCGCTACTCGCTCCATCGCCATTGTAATCAGCAATCTCCAAATAATGGAAAATATCATTGCCAGAGACAACCTTAATACCACCTTCTCTAACAAAACTTACTTTTGATGGATAGCCGAAATTGTCCATCCTCTCACATCCAGAGAGTAGTAATACCAATGAGAAAATACTTAGAATGGTTTTCATGTTATATATTTTTGATGAATATTTTGTTATGGCTTGTCATATGTGACAATTTTCAATAACGTGTTATATTTTGTATTTTTACCTTTGTCATAGGGATTATCAAATTCATTATTAGGACTGTTTAATTTGAATACGCCGGAGACAAAATACCCATTACAGGGGCCACCCCAACCAAAATCACAATGTACCATGTTGCATGTATCTGTTTTGTTCGTAACACTTTTCAAGACATTTCCCACATATTTTTTTGTTGTGGTCGTTTTGACTTTTACTTTGTACCCATCAATATTCCAGCTGTGACTGTTGAAAATATTAATACCAGGAATTGCATATATGATAAGAGGGCATCCTTTGTCTATCATTGCTGTGACTCTTGAATACTTATAATCATAGCTTCTCGCATTTTTGTAGCCAATTGATTTCATGTATGAAGTTGCTTTGCCTGGGAAGGTGAAAGTTCCGGCATAAAAATACCAAGAATCACAACCAGAACTAATAGCTCGAAGAAGATGTGCTGCAGATTTCTTTCCATTTGCCGAATAAAAATCATTCTTTAATGCTCCCCAATTTATTGTATATCCATTATATGTGTATCTAGGCCTTTCAAAGTGCGTCATTATTTTTGAGATTGCCAAAGGGAAACATCCTGCTGGGGCTCTTCTTTTGTGTCCAAAAAGAATGTATTTCCGTTTCTTGGGATACAAATCGTTAAAAGGTGTGTTTTGATCCCATTTCTTATATAGTTGGAGAAGCGGAGATGCAATTTTAACGTTAGACCATGAAGTAGTTGTCTCTGTTCTTGTTGAATTACCATTATTCTGCCCACCATCTATATCATAGAAATCATCAATTGCTGAAACGGCATATGCAATACATAGCTTGCTAATCATCTTCTTTGACTCTTTGATAGAAGCGTCTGCAGAATTAGTTGTATTAACCAAATTTCCATTCTCATCTTCTTCACCGTAATCATCAAGTCCAAAATTGCCTACTAATGTGTCATCCTCTTTTTCATCATACAAAGAGACTGTATTAGGGTTCATAAACACCTCATCTGGATATTCGTTTACAGTAAAGAAACCGTTACCAGTAAGAGGATATCCTTTTACCACAGGTCTATTATAGAGATCCTCATTTAACACGGAATTGATATCGTCTCTAGAAAGTGAACCTTCACTTGTTACCGCAATAACTTCATCCTTGATTCTGTCATCCGCTGCTAATACAGCAAACCCTTGATTATCTTCGAAATTCGCGACATATAAGATATCTGTACGAGCTAATGCTCTTGTAATGTTGCTTGTGCGTGTTACTGCAAAAATATCCTTGATTCTCCTGTTATCTGGAATAGACCTGGTTTGATCTTTATTTGTTTCAGATAAGAAAGATTGCAAAGAGGCTAGTGCTTTCTCCTTTGTAATTGTGTGACTTAATTCGCTCGCACTTTTTACTAATTTAACTTGATGGTTATTAACGTCATCCTCACATGCAGAGAGAAAAAAAGAACATGCAACCATACAGACTGCAACAAAAAAATTAGATAATTTCATGTTTGTAGTGTGATAATAAATTTGTTTACATTTGTTTTGACTGGTACAAAGATAAATACAATTCTATAAAGTTAAGAGGTATGTAATGTAGTTTAACATAATTAACTTGTATTTAACTTTAATCGTTTCCGAAGAGATCTTCTAATAACGTTTCGAAGAACGATCTGCCATCGTCGGATGTGAACTTGAACGGGAAGGTTACCTTCAATCCTATCGAGAAACAATGACGATGCAGGTCGCTCTTGGTCACAAAAGTCTCACCGGGCATGCGCTTGAAGGTGGACGTGGCGGTCATGTGAGAACCAACTCCCACCCGGAAGCCATATTCCATCTGTATGGCGATGTGAGAGAAGACAAAGATGTCCATGCCAATGACCGGAGCCACACTGAAGCGCGGCTGGTGGATGTCTGTCGTTCTCTGATATCCTTCTATAAATGATAGGGCAGTTGTCGAAAGAAGACCGATGACTGCCCTTAATAACTATAATTGCCTGCCGTGGCTCCCGTCTGCTCCTTGATATTGAGAACCCCGACCTCTCATTGGGTTACTTTTATCTCGGCGAATTGGTTGGTTACATCACCATATATATATAGTTTCCGACTCTTTCCTGTGGGGTTCGGTTCTGCAATGATGGTTAAATTGTTGTCCCTAGTCTTGGCTTTTATAGTCAACCATTTATAGGTCACGATCAGTGAATCGTCATCAAGCGAATTCTCGCTACCCGCTCCATCGCCATTGTAATCTGCAATCTCCAAATTATAGAGGTAATGATCACCAGAGACAACCTTAATACCACCTTCTCTACCAAAACTTACTTTTGATGGATAGCCGAAATTGTCCATCCTCTCACATCCAGAGAGTAGTAATACCAATGAGAAAATACTTAGAATGGTTTTCATGTTATATATTTGATTATTTTGTTATTTAACTTTAATCGTTTCCGAAGAGATCTTCTAATAACGTTTCGAAGAACGATCTGCCATCGTCGGATGTGAACTTGAACGGGAAGGTTACCTTCAATCCTATCGAGAAACAATGACGATGCAGGTCGCTCTTGGTCACAAATGTCTCACCGGGCATGCGCTTGAAGGTGGACGTGGCGGTCATGTGAGAACCAACTCCCACCCGGAAACCATACTCCATCTGTATGGCGATGTGAGAGAAGACAAAGATATCCATGCCAATGACCGGAGCCACACTGAAGCGCGGCTGGTGGATGTCTGTCGTTCTCTGATATCCTTCTGAGGAACTGATTGAATAATGCTCGTTCAAACTGCTGATATTCAGATAGCCATCAAGTCCGACGAACGGTTGTATGTTCCATATCCAAGGTGCAGGATACCAGCGACCGCCCAACATCATCTCTTTCAGTTCTGTCTCGGCGTCGCCCGATAGGATGGAGAGTCGCTCGCGCTCGTAACCGCCTTTCACTGAGAAATGAGTGTTGGGCATATAGAGTTCTGCATGTAGCTTGTTGACTGTTCCATGGCATCCTTTTGTTGACCCCGTGAAATAGCCGGGGCCTGTCAGGTCGTTATGTCCTATGAGTGGTATTGCTCCTCCAAACTGGGCATCGACTGCCCAACGGGTAGGATCGTCGTAGTTCGTCTGGGCTGATGCCATCATACTGGCTGTCAGCAGTAGTGTTGTTATCAGTCTTTTCATTCTCCAAAGATCTCTGCTAGTTTGTTGTTAAGAGCCTCACCACGAAGTCCGCAGGCGAGAATATGGCCATCGGGGGCGAAGAGAACCATGTAAGGAATGCCATCGAAGCCATAGAGATGCGGTGTGATGTCTTGTGTGTTGAGAATCTGAGGATAGGGGATAGAATCCTGGACGATGGCCTTCAGCGTAGCTTCAGGCTTGTCGTTCACGGCAACACCGACGATGGTGAAGTCACGATTCTTATATTTCTCATATAAGGTGATGAGGTTGGGAATCTCTCTTCTGCAGGGACCACACCATGAGGCCCAGAAGTCAACCAGCGCATACTTGCCGCGCCCTACGTAGTCGGAGAGACGGTGTGTCTGCCCGTCATAGTCTATGGCAAAATCCTTGAACATATCCCCCTCTTTAGGTCTGCTCAGGACGATGTTCGCATCCTCGATGCTCTTGATTATGACAGGGTGCTGTCGAACCACGTCACCGCATTGCTCGATGAGTGCGAGTTGCTCCGCTGCCTCGTCGGCCGTATCCGGTTTCCCGTTAATGGTCAGCATGAGGATGGCGCTGACGTCGTCTTTGTGCTGCAGGATATAATCCTTGGGTATTTGACGGACCTTCTCGAAGTCGTCTGCCTTATAAGCCTCTCGCAGTTCGTTGACCGCTTTGAACAAGGCATCGTTCCTGGGGGTGCCTCCAACGGAGAAGGTCCTTGTGTCGATCGTGAACACGATATCACCTGCTTCAAGGATAAAGGGGAAGGACTTGGTTCTGATCCCACCGGGGATTTTCATCTCAAGGCAGAGTTGTACCAGGCGCGGGGCATCGGTCTTGCCGCTGATGCTGATCACACTGTCCTTGCAGGCCTGTTTCTTTGTGATGGGTTCTTTGCTCGCATAGTCCACGAGAAAGTATGTCTCAAGGGTGACGCCGTCGTTGGCCATGTCCTTGATGATCTCTCTGACATCGCCTTTGAAAGTGTAACTGGTGTTGTTCTCTTGACTCTGTCCCACCACAGTGATGAGGGTGAGCAGAAGGGTGATGATGGTTTTCTTTTTCATATTCAGTTGGGTTGATTGATGCAAAGATTATTTTCTGACGATGACACTGCCGCTGGCCTGATGGGTGGCGAGGATGAGTACCTCGGCAATCTGGACATGGGCCGGTGCGTTAGAGGCATAGACGGCCACGTCGGCGATATCGTCGCCCGTCAGGGGCTTGATGCCCTTATAGACATTAGCGGCACGGTCGTTGTCGCCGTGGAAGCGGATATTGCTGAAATTGGTCTCTACAAGTCCGGGCTTCAGGTTGGTAACACGGATGGCGGTGTCAGCCACATCGATACGCAGACCGTCGGACAGGGCCTTGACGGCCGCCTTGGTGGCACAATAGACGTTACCGCCTGCATAGGCAGCATCGCCAGCGACGGATCCTATATTAATAATGTGTCCGCTGTTGCGTTCCACCATACCCGGCACAATCAGGCGGGTCATGGTAAGCAGTCCCTTGATATTGGTGTCGATCATCGTCTCCCAGTCGTCGAAGCGACCTTCATATTCCGGTTCCAGTCCGAGGGCCAGTCCGGCATTGTTAACCAGCACGTCGATGGTCTGCCACTCAGAGGGCAGGGCAGCAACGGCCTCCTTGGCCTTGTCGCGGTCTCTCACGTCGAAGCGCAGCGTGAGCACCTCTGTACCCTGACCTTTCAGTTCATTGCTGATGTCGTTCAGTCGTTGTTCGTTCCTTCCTGTCAGGATCAGTCTGTCGCCGTTGGCCGCGAATTTTCTGGCGCAAGCCAGTCCGATACCACTTGTTGCACCTGTGATCAATACTGTCTTATTCATATCTGTTATTGCTATCTTGTTCAATTATCCTAATTATTCTCAATTCGAGCTACAAAAATACGAATAATTCTCCATATCTCGTTCGTTTTTACTATTTTTGCAACATACTTTAGTAATTCGTCCTTTGCGCTAACTACTGAAAATGTGATAGTTCGGTGGTCTGTGTGCGCTCCAAGGTGACGAATTGAAAGATTTTTTATTAAAAAAGTAATGAATTATTTGTTTGAATGAGAAAAAATGTATAACTTTGCACCCGATTTCAATAACAAGAGAAGATATGATGAGTCTGAATCTACTTAACGGCCTTATTATTATTCGACTGCAGGGCGCAGGCGGAAGTGATAGGGTGTGTATATAGGTCAGATGCATGAAACTGAATATTGAAGCCTTTCTCACTTCCGAGTGCGAAAGGCTTTTTCTTTTGGAATGGGAAAAAAAGTATAATACAATAAAAAGATGAGTGACAGATTATTTATTTTCGACACAACACTTCGCGACGGGGAACAGGTACCCGGTTGTCAGTTGAACACGGTAGAGAAGATCCAGGTGGCCAAGGCCCTGGAACAGTTGGGCGTAGACGTGATTGAGGCAGGTTTCCCGATCTCGAGTCCTGGTGACTTCAATTCCGTGATTGAGATCTCAAAGGCAGTGACCTGGCCTGTGATCTGTGCACTGACACGTGCCGTGGAACATGATATCGACGTGGCCTTTGAGGCTCTGAAGTATGCCAAGCACAAACGAATCCATACAGGTATCGGTACCAGCGACGAGCATATCCGGTTTAAGTTCAACTCCACCCGTGAGAAGATTCTCGAGCAGGCTGTGGCTGCCACGAAATACGCCAAGCGTTATGTGGATGATGTGGAGTTCTATTGCGAGGATGCCGGTCGTACGGATAATGAATATCTGGCACAGGTGGTAGAAGCCGTGATCAAGGCAGGTGCCACCGTGGTGAACATCCCCGATACGACGGGCTATTGTCTGCCACAGGAGTATTACGAGAAGATCAAGTACCTGAAGGAACATGTCGACGGCATCGACCGTGCCATCATCTCCACGCATTGTCATAACGATCTGGGTATGGCTACGGCGAACACCTTCAATGGTGTGATGGCTGGTGCACGTCAGGTGGAGGTGACCATCAACGGTATCGGTGAGCGTGCCGGTAACACCTCGTTGGAGGAGATCGCCATGATCCTGAAATGCCATAAGGGACTGGGAATCGACACGAATATCAATACGACGAAGATCTACCCGATATCGCGCATGGTGTCGAGTCTGATGAACATGCCCGTACAGCCGAACAAGGCCGTCGTGGGCCGTAATGCCTTTGCCCATTCGAGTGGTATTCATCAGGACGGTGTGTTGAAGAATGTACATACCTATGAGATCATGGATCCGAAGGATGTGGGTATCGACGACAACTCGATCGTGCTCACTGCTCGTTCGGGACGTGCGGCACTGAAGCATCGGCTGCATGTGAACGGCGTGGACCTTGAGGAGGAGAAGCTCGACAGCATCTATGAGAAGTTCCTCGTGCTGGCCGACCAGAAGAAAGAGGTGACGGACGCCGATGTGATGATGCTTGCTGGTGCCGACACGGCCGAAGCTCATGCCGTGAAACTCGACTTCCTGCAGGTGACAACAGGTAAGGGTGTGAAGTCGGTTGCCAGCATCGGTCTCGACATCAGTGGTCAGAAGTTCGAGGCTGCCGCTAGCGGAAACGGTCCTGTCGACGCGGCCATCAAGGCTCTGAAGAAGATTATCATGAAGCAGATGACGCTGAAGGAATTCACGATCCAGGCCATCTCAAAAGGCTCAGACGATGTTGGAAAGGTTCATATGCAGGTGGAATACGACGGAGGTCTGTACTATGGCTTCGGTGCCAACACGGATATCGTGACGGCTTCGGTAGAAGCATATATCGATTGTATCAATAAGTTCAGGAATAGCGAGGAGTAAGATGAATACATTGTTTGATAAGATATGGGACAAACACGTGATACAGGTTGTGGAGGATGGACCGACACAACTCTATATCGACCGCTTGTATTGTCATGAGGTAACCTCACCACAGGCCTTTGACGGACTGAGAGCGCGAGGATTAAGGTGTTTCCGACCGGAACGCATCTACTGCATGCCTGACCATAACACGCCAACGCACGATCAGGATAAGCCCATCGAGGATCCTGTATCAAGGAATCAGGTGGATACACTGGCCAGGAATGCGAAGGAGTTCGGACTGACACACTATGGGATGATGGACAAGAACAATGGTATCATCCATGTGGTGGGACCGGAGAAGGGATTATCGCTCCCTGGTATGACGATCGTGTGTGGCGACTCTCATACCTCCACACATGGTGCCATGGGCGCTGTGGCTTTCGGTATCGGCACGTCGGAGGTGGAGATGGTGATGGCCTCACAGTGTATTCTCCAGCAGAAGCCGAAGTCTATGCGTATCAATATTAACGGCAAACTCGGAAAAGGGGTGACACCGAAGGATGTGGCACTCTACCTGATGGCGCAGTTGACCACCTCTGGTGCAACGGGCTATTTCGTGGAGTATGCCGGAGAGGTGGTGCGCGACATGTCGATGGAAGGGCGTCTGACACTCTGTAACCTCTCTATTGAGATGGGTGCCCGTGGTGGTTTTATAGCTCCTGACGAGACCACCTTCGCCTACCTTAAGGGACGTGAGTTCGCACCGAAGGGTGAGGACTGGGAGAAGGCTGTTGCCTATTGGAAAACACTGAAGAGTGATGATGATGCTGTGTTTGATAAGGAACTGACATTCAGCGCAAAAGATATAGAACCTCGAATCACTTATGGAACGAATCCCGGCATGGGTATCGGTATAACCTCCACCGTCCCCTCGTCACCTTTGGGGAGACCGGGAGAGGAACGGGCGCTGGAATATATGGGCTTCAAGGCCGGACAGAAACTGTTGGGCACGAAGGTTGACTACGTGTTCCTGGGGGCCTGTACGAATGGGCGCATTGAGGACTTCCGTGCCTTCGCCTCAATCGTGAAGGGACGACGGAAAGCTATCAGTATCACCGCTTGGCTTGTGCCTGGCTCGTGGGCTGTAGACCGCCAGATCCGTGAGGAAGGACTGGATAAGATCCTTGAGGCGGCTGGTTTCGAGATCCGTCAGCCTGGCTGTTCTGCCTGTCTGGCGATGAATGACGACAAGATTCCTGCTGGTAAGCTCGCAGTCTCAACCTCTAACCGTAACTTTGAAGGTCGTCAGGGACCAGGTGCTCGTACCATCCTGGCGTCGCCCCTCACGGCTGCTGCCGCTGCTGTGACAGGTGTGATCGCTGACCCAAGAGACTTAATGATATGATGGAACCATGAAACAGAAATTCAACATAATCACATCGACATGTGTGCCACTTCCGTTGGAGAATGTGGACACGGATCAGATCATACCTGCACGCTTCCTGAAGGCGACCACCCGGGAAGAGAGCTTCTTCGGTGATAACCTCTTCCGCGACTGGCGCTATCATGCTGACGGAACGCTGAACAACGACTTCGTGCTGAACGACCCGACCTACGGTGGTTGCATCCTCGTGGCAGGTAAGAACTTCGGTAGTGGCTCGTCGCGCGAGCATGCAGCGTGGGCTATCGCCGGTTATGGGTTCCGGGTGGTGATCAGCAGTTTCTTCGCTGACATACACAAGAACAACGAGTTGAATAACTTCGTACTGCCTGTACAGGTCAGCGAGGTCTTCCTCGCAGAGCTCTTCCAGAGTATCAAGGAGAACCCGAAGACGTTGGTGGAGGTGGACCTGCCCAACCAGACGGTGACCAACAAGGAGACGGGCCGCAGTGAGCATTTTGAGATTAACGGATATAAGAAACATTGTCTAATCAATGGATTTGATGATATCGACTATCTGGTTCAGAACAAAACAAAGACGGAACAATGGGAACAGCAGAACAAGTAGGGCACTATAAAAAGCTCAGACCGTTTGTGGAGATTATGGACTCGACACTACGGGATGGCGAGCAGACAAGTGGTGTCAGTTTCCTGCCTCATGAGAAACTGATGATTGCACGTATGCTGCTGCGCGATCTCAATGTCGATCGTATAGAGGTGGCTTCGGCCAGGGTGTCGGAAGGAGAGAAAGAGGCCGTGACCATGATATGTCGCTATGCCTCTCAGATTGATATGTTGGACAGGGTAGAGGTGCTCGGCTTCGTGGATGGACAACTCAGTGTTGACTGGATCGAATCATGTGGCTGCAAGACCATCAACCTGTTGGCGAAGGGTTCGTTGCGGCATTGTAAGGAACAGTTGCAGAAGACGCCCAAGGAGCATATCGACGATATCCTCGAGACGGTGAGATATGCCCGTGAGAAGGGTCTCTCGGTCAACCTCTATCTGGAGGACTGGTCGAATGGCATGAAGGAGTCGCCTTCGTATGTCTATCAGGTCATGGATGCGTTGTGCGACACCGGCATCCGTCGTTTCATGCTGCCCGACACCTTAGGTATCATGAATCCTCTGCAGTGTATCGAGTATTTCCGGAAAATGGTGAAACACTATCCGGATGCCCACTTCGATTTCCATGCTCATAATGATTATGACCTGGCTGTGTCGAACTCTCTGGCTGCCGTACTGAGTGGTGCCAAAGGACTGCACGTGACAGTGAACGGACTGGGTGAGCGTTGTGGTAATGCACCACTGTCGAGTGTGCAGGTGATCCTCAAGGACCAGTTCCAGGCCAAGACGAACATCCAGGAGGATAAGTTGAATGATATCTCCCGTCTGGTGGAGGGCTATAGCGGTATCGCCATCGCTCCCAATCAACCCATTATCGGCGATAATGTGTTTACGCAGGTGGCTGGTGTGCATGCCGATGGCGATAATAAGAACGGCCTATACCAGAACGAGCTTGTGCCGGAACGGTTCGGACGTAAAAGGGAGTATGCGCTGGGAAAGAACAGCGGACGGGCGAATATCGCAAAGAACCTGGAGGAACTGGGATTAGAACTGACACCAGAACAGACGCGACGGGTGACACAGCGTATCACGGAACTGGGCGACAAGAAGGAAATCGTGACACAGGAGGATCTGCCGTTCATCGTCAGCGATGTGCTGAAGCATGACGCTCCGGAGGATAGAGTGAAACTCATCAGCTATGTGGTTTCGACAGCCTACGGTCTGAAGCCAGGTGCTAATGTGAAGGTGGAGATCAACGGACGACAGTATGAGGCGAGTGCAACAGGTGACGGTCAGTATGACGCTTTCGTGAAGTCGCTTCGTTACATTTACAAGAAGTATCTGGATCGTACCTTCCCTATCTTGCAGAATTATCAGGTGAGCATTCCTCCTGGAGGACGTACAGATGCATTGGTACAGACCACCATCACCTGGAACGACCAAGGGAAGATGCTCCGTACACGTGGTCTTGACGCAGACCAGACCGAGGCGGCCATTAAGGCTACTTTTAAGATGTTGAACATATTTGAAAAAGAAAAGAATAACGAGTTATGAATCTGAGAATAGCAGTCCTTCCGGGCGATGGCATCGGACCGGAAATCATGAAACAAGGTGTGGCAGTGCTTGACGCTGTGGCTAAGAAGTACGGACACCTGTTCGAATACGAGGAGGCTCTCGTAGGTGCTCATGCCATCGACGAGGTGGGTGATCCGTTCCCCGAGGAGACCTTCCAAACCTGCATGCGGGCGGATGCCGTGCTCTTTGCCGCTGTCGGTGACCTGAAGTATGACAACGACCCTACGGCCAAGGTGAGACCCGAGCAGGGACTATTGGCCATGCGTAAGAAGCTCGGTCTTTTTGCTAATGTTCGTCCTGTGGCTACCTTCGACTGTCTGCTCCATAAGTCACCCTTGAAGGAAGAACTGCTGCGAGGGGCCGACTTTGTGGTGATCCGTGAACTCACGGGAGGCATGTATTTCGGTGAGAAATATCAGGATAACGACAAGGCTTACGATACCGATATCTATACGCGTCCGGAGATTGAGCGTATCCTGAAGGTGGCTTTTGAGATGGCGATGCAGCGCCGGAAGCACCTCACCGTGGTGGATAAGGCTAATGTGCTGGCATCATCTCGTCTGTGGCGACAGATAGCCAAGGAGATGGAACCACAGTATCCCGAAGTGACGACCGACTATATGTTTATCGACAACGCCTCAATGCGCGTGCTGACCGAACCGCGGTTCTTTGATGTGATCGTGACGGAGAATACCTTCGGTGATATTCTGACTGACGAGACATCCTGTATCACCGGTTCGATGGGACTCCAGCCGTCATCTTCTCTCGGTGAGCATACGCCGTTGTTTGAGCCTGTGCATGGCTCATGGCCACAGGCTGCCGGCCAGAACCTGGCTAACCCGTTGGCACAGATCCTCTCTGCTGCCATGCTGTTGGAGCATTTCGGACTCGAACAGGAGGGGGCACTCATCCGTGAGGCTGTAAATGCTTCGCTTGATGCTTATGTGCGTACGCCGGAGATTCAGGTCGAGGGCGGTGACCACTACGGAACCCGTGAGGTGGGTGCATGGATCGTGTCGTATATCGTGAACAAAGCATTGTGAAAATGAATAGGACGATTCTTATTCTTTTGCTACTCCTGGGTGCGGGCTCTGTCGGGGCCCAGACCCCACAGCAGTGGCGTGACTCGGTATCTTTTCTGATTGAGGCTATCCGACAGGATCCGAAGAACACAGACCTGCGCCTGAAGAAAGCAGAGGCGAACATCAATCTTCAGCAATGGGAGTACGCGGTAGAGGAGTATGGTTATGTGCTCCGTATCGATGACCGGAACCTGGCTGCTCTATATTTCCGCGCCTATTGTCAGAGTAAATTGCGCCACTATGACATGGCAAAGGCGGATTATGAGGCGTTCCTTGCGATGGAACCCATACACCTGGAAGCACGTCTGGGTCTGGCGCATGTCCTGCAGAAGATGGGACGTAAGACCGATACGTTCGATGAGTTGAACCGTATCGTGCAGCTGTTCCCTGACAGTGCTGATGCCTATGCTGCCCGGGCCGTCTATGAGATGGAGCAGCAGATGGATGATGCGGCATTATTTGATTGGGATGAGGCTATCCGACTGCAGCCTGCGAATGTCGACTTCGTCGTGTCGAAGGTTGACATCCTACTTCGACAGGGACGCCGTAAGGAGGCACGCGAAGTCCTTGATGCTGTGACGCATCATGGCGTGCCCAGAGGAATGCTGAAGGAATGGTATGACCGATGCAAGTGATGTCCTGTCTTCTTAACGAAGATAGGGATTCGAGCGTAACTCCTCACCGACAGTGGTCTTAGGACCATGCCCGCAGTAGAGGACGGTCTCTTCTGGCATCTTTGCGATGACCTGTTGCAGACTGTTCATCAGTTCTTCGTAACTGCCGCGTTCAAAGTCTGTTCGTCCGATGCTCATCTTGAAGATGGTGTCACCCGTAAAGGCCACATGTTCTTCCTCGCAATAGAACACGACACCACCGGGCGAATGGCCTGGGGTCTTCTGAACCTTGAGCTGATGGCTTCCGAAACGGATGGTTTCATCTTCACCGAAATACCTGCCAACTGGCGGGTATTGTCGTTTGAGGGTTCCACCTATCATGGCATGAAACTGTCCCGGCAGGTCTGCGATCAGGAACTCATCCTCGCGTGCAACCTCTACCTGTAATCCGTAGGTATCGTAGATGGTGTCGATACCGAAGTTGTGATCGAAATGTCCGTGTGTGCAGAGCAGGTGGACAGGTCGAAGATGATTTTCGTCGATATACTGTATGATGGCATTCCGCTCTTCCTGGTAGTAGGCTCCACAATCGATAATGACACACTCGCCTGTCTCGTCGTTCACCACGTAGGTGTTTTCTGCGAGCAGGTTACAAACAAAAGTCTTGATGTTAAGCATAATCAGATGGGTAGATAGACGACATGCTTGGTATCAAACCACTCCTCCTTGAAGAAACTGCTGATCTCTGCGGTCTCTACGATCTTGTTGAATGGCTGGGTCTCTGCCTGGAGGTCTCCGCCTTTCAGACAGATGAGACCATTAGGGAGCGCATTCTGTTGGGTCTTCGAGATATTCTTCCGAATGATCTTCACCAGATCGGGGAGAGGCATGACGGCACGACTCACCACAAAATCGTATCTCCCCTTCTCTTCCTCTCCGCGGATATGCTCCGGGTGACAGTTCTTGAGTCCGATGGCATTACTGATTTCCTGTGCCACACGGATCTTCTTGCCTGTGCCGTCGATGAGCTTGAACTCACAGTCGGGAAAGAGAATGGCAAGGGGGATGCCGGGGAAACCACCTCCTGTACCGAAATCCAGGATGTGTGTACCCTGTGCGAAGCGGATCATCTTCGCAATGGCCAGCGAGTGGAGCACATGATGCTCATACAGCATGTCGATATCTTTGCGTGAGATCACATTAATCTTTGTGTTCCAGTCGCGGTACAAGTCGTCGAGTGCCTCGAACTGTTGTTTCTGCTGTTCTGTCAGGTCGGGAAAATATCTGTAGATGCAGTCTGCTTTCATATCTGTTAATATTCGAATGAGTAATTGAGAATCTTACTTAACTGACTATACGGGAGAATCAGTTCGGTACTGCCTAAGGCATATGGTGCGATCTCATAGGGATTATAGACAAAGGTGATGGTCTCATCGCCGAGGATGAAGTTTTCTGCAGGGAAGATGTCCATCGAATACAGGTAACCCTTCTCATGCAGGTCGGTCAGACTGTTCAGACCAGTCTTCTCCATCAGTGCTTGCAACAGCATCTCTTGAAGAGGCTGCTCGTAGCCGGATGCAAAGATATCTTTCATGGTCAACAGTCGTCCGGTCTTTGTGTCAAAGTTCATGGTCAGCAGCTGGTTGATGCCATGCGCGCCTCCCTCGTAGTAGTCAATGGTAGCCAGATAGACCACACTGTTCTTTGTGCCTTTCTGGATGCTGGTGTCGATAATATAATGATACTCATACCATTGGCGTTTCAGAGTGTCGGAACGGTCTTGATTGTATAACGGCAGCATATTGGTGATGTACGATTGTGTGTACTTATCAGCAAAGGTCTCTGCTGCCAGTTTCATCGAACTGTCCTCAAGGTCGAGCAAGCGTTTCATCACCGTCGCGTTGATCAGCTCGCCGCGATGTCCACAGGCTTTTGTCGCCTGGTTCATGTGAAGATGTACCTGACAACGAGGTGAGGGGTCATCATTGGAAAGAACGGCAACTTTGTCAACCTCAAAGGAGTCGAACTCAATGGCGTCCTCATCATTTCCTCCACAGGCAATCATCAGTAACGTGATCATGGAAAGCAGGTTAAAATTCTTCATACGCCTGTAGTTATATCATTATTTAAGTGCAAAAATACAGTTTAATTAGTAAAAAAGCAAATTTCTCGCTAAAAAATATTAATTTTGCACCCAAATTTAATGAGATGAAGCAGAGAAAACTTAAAGCGGCCCTGTTTGACCTCGATGGTGTCGTCTTCGACACGGAGCCTCAGTATTCGATATTCTGGGGCATGATATGTCGACAGTATCACCCGGAGCGACCTGGTCTTGAGCATGAGATCAAGGGACAGACGCTTACTCAAATCTATGATCGCTGGTTCAGTGGTGACTTAGAGCCTGAGCGTGAGTCGATTACCAATCGACTTAATGCCTATGAACAGACGATGCATTATGATTTTATTGACGGATTTGAGGCACTTATCTCTGACTTGCGTTCGCACGGTGTTCTGACGGCTGTTGTCACAAGTTCCAACCAACCGAAGATGGAAAGTGTGAACAAGCACCAGCCGGTTTTCCGTTCTCTCTTTGACAGAGTCCTCACATCCGAGGATTTTACCCGTAGTAAGCCTGATCCGGAATGCTATCTGAAGGCTGCAGAGCTCTTTGGCGTGGATGCCGAAGAGTGTGTTGTGTTTGAGGACAGTTTTAACGGACTTCGTTCAGGTAGGGCTGCGAAGATGTCGGTGGTGGGTCTGGCAACGACGAATTCTGTCGAGGCGATAGCTCCGCTGTCAGACATCCAGATGGCCGACTACAGAGGACTGACCTATGAATCGCTGATCAACACATTCAAATTCCTCCCTTCATGAACTCGCAGAATACGCCTGTACATATCCGCCTGTGGCATCATGACTTCTGGCGTCTGGCTGTAGCAAACCTACTGCTCACGATGTCGGTCTATATGCTCGTTCCTGTGATGCCCCGATGGCTGATGCAGGGACAGGGCTTATCATACGATGAGGCCGGTGCGGTTATGGGAGCTTTTGGACTGGGTCTGTTCTTCTTCGGACTCTTCGTGTCTTTCCTTGTCCAGCATTATCGTCGTAATATGGTATGCATCATCGCCGTACTGGCTGTTGTTTGTCTGTTGGCCTTGTTGTATTACCTTGATGCGGTCGCATGTCGTGAGATGGAGCTTTCCTTGCTGATGGGACAGCGGTTTGCCTTCGGTGCTTTCTTCGGTCTGGCGCAGATGACACTTACCAGTACGCTGATCATCGATACCAGTGAGTCGTTCCAGCGAACGGAGGCGAATCATTCGGCCGCCTGGTTCAGTAGGTTTGCCCTCTCGCTAGGACCGTTGGCAGGTCTGCTGATAGAACGTGATTTCGGTTTTTCTGTTGTGATGCTCTGTGCGGCTGGTTGCGCGCTCTGTGCCCTGGTGCTTGTCGCCTTGGTGCATTTCCCTTTCCGTACACCATTGGATCATGTGCCGGTCGTTAGTCTTGACCGCTTTTTCCTGCCTCACGGATTCCCGCTCTTCGTGAATCTTCTGTTTGTGACCGTGGCGGTGGGCATTCTCTTCTCGGTCGATTTCCCCGAGCATTTCTATGCGATGATGATGATAGGGTTCCTGTTGGCCTTATTGGCACAACGCTTCGTCTTCCGCGATGCAGAAGTGAAGAGTGAGGTCGTCTCCGGCCTGATCTTGCTGTTTGCCGCATTGCTGATGATGATTACCCGTACGCAGCAGATCGTATGGCATGCGGCACCCCTGTTTGTCGGCTTTGGCATCGGCATCATCGGCTCACGCTTCCTGCTGTTCTTCATCAAACTGAGTCGTCATTGTCAGAGAGGTACCTCACAGAGCACCTTCCTTCTCGGTTGGGAAGGGGGCATCGCATGTGGTATAGGTCTCGGACTGACACTCTTTCAGGGCGAGACGAACACATCACTGCTGATGTCGCTGGCTCTTGTTATCGTGGCACTTGTCATGTATCACTTTACACACAACTGGTTCGTCAAGAACAAGAACCGATAGAGCCTGCATCTTCCTTATCTCCCGCAGAGGGTCGCATAGGGACAGCTGTGGCAGCGCTTCATATCATTGGTCGGCATGAAGGTGATATCCGCATTAAAGATGTCTGAGATCGTCTCGTTCAGCAGTTTCATGAACTGCGGAGCTTCTGTGGCAATATCTCGTACAGGTTCTTTACCCAACTGGAGCGTGGGATCGTAGTTGTCCGTGCCTGCATGTTGGATGAAGAGTAAGGCAGGACTTACGGCTGTGTCTGTCTCCCGGCGGATGATGTGACTATAGAGGAATGCCTGAAGGTAGTAGTCGCTGTGATCCTTGATATTCTCTGGATTGAAGATCGCCTCGACATCAGTCTGAGGCTTGAGACGGTAGGCGCCGGTCTTGTAGTCGATGACGCGGATGCGTTCCTCGCCGGTCTCTGGGTCGACGACACTGTCGAGACGGTCGATATACCCACCTATTTTAATGGTTGTCTCGTGCGTACCTTGCGCATCTGCCGTCTGGTCCTTGACGCTGATAGTCAGAGGCATAGAAACCTCTTTCTCAAGACCGAGGATGCTAAACGGAGCCAGTCGTTTGTCTGTCTCCAGCAGCTGTCGGATATACCTGATGATGACCTCACGGTTGATCAGCTGAAGACCGTCGAGCGGAGGAAGGCGACGCGACGGATCCTTGATCTGGAAGAGTTCACGCTTGAAGGCATTATCGACGATGCGTTCAATCTCTATATTGTTCTTGAGCAGGTCGTCGATGGCCAGCGCGGTGATGCGGTCGCCCGTCAGCTGCATCAGGTACTCATAGACCTTCTGGGCAGACAGGTGGAAGATGTTCCCGAAGATCCGGTTGTCTATCAGTTCCTCGTCGTTATTGTCGGGCTCGGCCAGGTTGCTGACATATCGGTAGAAGAAACGACATTGACAACGTAGATAGTTGCTGATGGCCGTAGGACTGACAATACCGGTGTTCTGAAGGAACCGTTGCCGTAGGATATCCATCACTGCTTCGGTCTTCTCAATAGGCTTGGGCATACGGAGTAACGACTGTTGTCCGGCCTTGAGCGTCTGGTACGTGATGGTCTGTCGACCGTCTACCATCAGCTGCAGCATGAAGCGCGACATCTCTCCTGTCTGACCGTCGTTGGTGGAGTTGTTATAGACGAGTGTCACATCATTGGCCCGCTGAAGCAGATGATGGAAGTAGTTCGCATAGATTGCCACCTTATTGTCGACGGTCGTCAGACCATATGCCTTGCGGATGGAGTAGGGAATAAACGAGGTGTCGTTGATGCCGCGCGGCATGTTACCCTCGTTGCAGGACAGCAGCAGCACATGATCGAAGTCCAGGTTTCTGGTCTCTAGCACACCCATGATCTGTATCCCCTCTATCGGTTCACCATGGAAGGGAATGGTCGTGGTCTGGATGAGTTGCATGATAAGCCGCTGCAGGGTGATTATATCTACGGACAGTTCGCCGCTCTCCACAAGCTCATTGATGCGGTTGAGTAGGGTGTACATCCTGAAGAGACTCTCGGTGTCAAGAGGGCCATCCGCCGCAGACTGTCTGTAGCTGGTGGCGACATGTCGGACGAGTGAGAGCAGCCACTTGAGGATGGGGGTGTCGTGATGCCGGAAGAGCAGTGACAGTCCTTCGTCAGAGGCGAGGAATCCTATCTCTGGGTAATACATCCTTTTGGCGTTCAGCTCTTGAACCAGCTCTTGGTATTTGGGAGAGATATATTTGGCATAGGGATGGCGGAGCACAGCGTTGATATATCGGAGACGATAGCTTCCTGCCTTTAGGGAATAACCCATGGTCTGCAGATTGATCAGCTGGGAGATCAGCGATGCAACAGGTGTCTGGTAGAGCGGATAGCCAGTGGTGATGTTAGCCTTTTCTACCGTGTCGGGCAGACTGTGTACGACGGGTAGCAGCAGACTCTCGTCACACAGAACGATTGCTGTGCGGTGCCCGTCAGCAATACGGCCTTTCTCCGAGAGCCACTGACTGATATAACGGGCCTGACTGTTCTCTGTGGGAGCGGAGATGAATGTGGTGCTCCGTGGTGGAATGTCTTCGGTATCCTGGTAGAATAAAGCTTTACCTTCGCGCTCCAACCGGCGGAAAAGCTCCTGTTCGACCGGGTGGAGAAGATTAAAGCCAATGAAGACATACGTGTCGTATTCGAACTGGAGCGTCTCGTCGGTAGCCACCTGTCGGTACAGTGCTCCCTCATAGGCCAGTTGTCGGTCGGTGAGTTTCCTGTTGAAGAGATGATAGATGTCACCGATACGACTCCACAGCTTGAGGAAGCGTTCCTTGAGTTCTGTGTTATGATCGTCGGAGAAGTTACTGAAGAAGCGACGGATGATCTCGCGCTGCTCATCAGTGAGGTATGACACATCGTCGAGCTCATGGATATCACGAAGGAGGGAGAACACCTTGTCGGCAGGTGCCATATTCTTGTCGACGTCATCGAAGTCGGCCAACAACAACTGTCCCCAGCCATAGAAATGATCGAGGGTCTCGTCGATGCCTGTGCATTCGGTGAAGCAGCGGTGCAGTTCACAGACCAGCAGGATGGGGTCGGCCACCTTTAATGGAGAGAGACTCCGGAAAAGGTCGCTGATTGTGATATATGCCGGACTCCACAGCGGCTTTCCTGCCAGTCGGGCCAGGTGCTCGTTGAGGAAGAGCGATGCCCGTTTGTTAGGGAACACCACCGCAATACGCGACAGGTCCGTCCCAAACTTCTCCAGCAGCTCTTCAGCTATATGTTCAAGGAAACTCTTCATGTCAACTATTTCGTGAGTGATATCATCTTAACGTTCTTACTTTACTTCTTCTATCTTGTTGCTGTAGACGTACCAGAGGTAGCCGCTGATGTTCTGGTGACCCATGGAGGCGAGCAGACTCATATATTCGCGTACCTGGTCGGGGTAGTCGGGCTTGGGGGAGCCGAACTTGAAGTCGACGACGATCCAACGCTGGCCGTCGGTCATCACACGGTCGGGGCGGCGCTCCTTGACCTGTCCGTCTTCCGTTGTCAGGATCGTACACTCATTGAAGAGTGTCCACCCCGGGGAGAACCACTCGGTCACCCGTGGGTCGCTCAGTCGTTTTTTGATCATCTCACCGATCTTCTCTGCCGTGATATGATCATCGTAGAGTACACCCTCTGCCTGCAATCGTTGCAGGGCATCAGGGATATCTGCGGTTGTCCTGATGGTTGAGAAAACCTCATGCAGCACACTACCCGTCAGTATGAAACTCATCTGTTGAGCATCCTCTCCGTCGTGTCCCTCCATGAAGATCTTACTGCGGTTGCTCTGACGGAAGCTGACCTTACGTCTGAAGTTCTTCATGCCAATCGGGATGGGAGAGGGCGACTGCAGAAAGGGATTGGGCGATGGCGCGTCGTGATCGTCGGACTTTTCAGGGGCTCCGAGAGCACCGTAGCTGAAGACGATAGACTGCTGCTTGTCGTCCACACCTTCGAGAGAGGCCTCGGACATATCCTGCGCCACAAGTGGAAGACACTGTTGAATCAGTGAGCAACGGGAGTTCTTGACATCATCTCGCTTGCCAATGACATAGAGTCCTCGACGACTGCGAGTGAAAGCCACATAAAGCAGATTGAGGTTGTCGACAGTGTTCTGCAGATGCTCATGCACATAGTCGCCTTCGTAGATGGTGCCTACCATCTGTTTCTGACTATAGTCGATCGGTGCTATAGGCAGGTCTGAGAACGGAGCCTCCGACGGTCGGCACCAAAGGATGTTTACCCCCTGCTTCTCCATCTGCCAGTCGCAGAATGGGAGGATGACATAACCGTATTCCAGTCCTTTCGACTTGTGGATGGAGAGAATACGCACACCGTCTGTCTCATCGCTCTGGATGGTCTTTCCGCAGATGGTCTCATCCCACTCGGCGAGGAAAGCCTCGATATCGGTGGTGTTCTCTTCGATATAGTCGGTGAGAGAATCATAGAACGTGTGGACATAGGCACTCTGTGCCTCCAACCGTTCCAGACCGAAGATGGTGAAGAGCGTTTCCACAAGATCGTAGATCGGCATAGCCAACAGTTCGTCGGTATGCTGGATGTAAGCCTCTGGCAGTAGCTTGTCGAGATCGTTGGTCGCTAACAGCAGTTCCTGATCATGGGCTGTTGTCTGTAGGATGTCGCTCTGGTAACTCTTGACGATGGTAGCCTTGGTGAGGATATCATCGGGATGAACGAGCAGACGAAGCGCATGAATGAGCAGGCGGACGGCACAGGAGGCGTCCAGACGGAAGGCCTCATCGGAAACGATGGTCACCTCGGGCATCTCCTCCATGAAATATCTGGCGATCAGGGGGATGTGAGCGTTGGAACGGACGAGGATAGCGATATCGCGCAGACTGATGCCCTGTGATTGCAGTTCACTGACGGTCGTCGTCAACCGCTGAAGCGTCTGCTGCTGATAGTCGTCGGCAGGTAACAGTTCGACGTGAACATACCCGTTGTCCTGCCGGTGGTCCGGCACCTGTTGTCTCACATCGGCATAGGCCTTGCGCAGCTCTTCTGCCTCGGTCTTGCTGAGGTCACTCTGTTCCAGATACTCCAGCTCGACGGCATGCTGGAAGAAAGTGTTGTTGAAGGTGATGATGTTACGCTCGGAGCGATAGTTCGTGTTGAGCGACTTGACCTCCATCTGTTGCTTAGAGAACTGCTGTTCGATACCGTTGAGTAGTCGCCAGTCGCCTGACCGCCATCGATAGATGCTCTGTTTGACGTCACCGACGATCAGACTACCGTCTTCCTCATGACTGATGACATCGGACAGTAAGACCTTGAAGTTCTTCCATTGTACGGTAGAGGTATCCTGGAACTCATCGATCATCACATGATGCAGTTGGGTACCGATCTTCTCGAAGATAAAAGGCGAGTCGCTGCTGTCGATGAGCGAGTGAAGTAACTGTTGGGTGTTACTGAGCAGAAAGCGGTTGGCATTCTCGTTGATCTCGTGCACTTTCCTCTCGATGCTGCTCAGCAGTCTCAGTTGACTCAGGTGACGGAGGGTGAGGTCGGCCGACTTGTAGAGCCTCCACTGTCGGGGGCGCTCCTCTACGGCATAGCGCAGGATCTTGCCCAACGAGGTCTCGGCCAGCGAGACGATATAGTCGTGCTGGGGGTGAGACTTCGTACACCATCCCTCAGGATTGTCCAGACAGTTGGCTACAGTCGCGTTCTCGATGCTTGGGTCGAAGATACCCTTTCGCAGTTTCAGGAAAAAGCCGGCAATGCCGCGACTCTTTTTGGCGAGATCATCAACGGTGAGTCCCTCGCCCTCAAGGGTGTCGAAGAAACTCTCTCCGATCTCTTTCATCCGGTCTTCAGTCTGTTGACGGATCTCGCGCAGCTGAGCGGTGTAGTTGTCGAAGAACCCCGGTTCTGCCAGTTTCTTCTCCAGATCATCACTCACCTCCTTGTATTCGTCGCGGAAGATGGTACGTCCGAATTTCTTGATCTGCGAGATCACATTCCACGACTTGTCGTCAGAGATGCTCTCCAGAATATACTTCATGATCCATTGGAGCACGATATCGGTGGTGCTGAGATCCTCGATCATCTGGTCGACGGCCATCTCTTCCACCTGTGTGTCGTTGAGGCCGATGCGCAGGTTTGTGGTCAGGTCGAGTTCCCTCGCCATATTCCGGAGGACACTCTGAAAGAAGGTGTCGATCGTCTGAACCTGGAAATAGTTGTAGTTGTGTATCAGGTTGTTGAGGGCGATGCCAGCCCGCTCACTGATCATCTTCGTTCCGAAGCCTGTGCTCTTCTGCACGGCATCCATGTATTTGTCAGAGTCGGGTAGTTGTTTCCAGATGCCGTATAGCTGACTGAGGATACGGGTCTTCATCTCCTCCGTCGCCTTGTTGGTGAAGGTGACGGCAAGGATCGTACGGTAGCTCTGCGGATTCTCGATGAGCAGTCGTATGTACTCGGTGGCGAGGGTGAAGGTCTTTCCGCTGCCCGCACTCGCCTTATAGACGGTCAGTGGCTTTCTTTTGTTGGTTACCATCTTCTGAAGAGTTCAAATTCAAATTCCACACCGATCCTGTCGAAGTGGGTGTTCCGGAAACTGGCAAAGGCCCCTACGGAGATATAGCGGTTGGTGAAGCCATAGCCGAGCTCATAGTAGGGCCGCGACTTCTCCAGGAGAACGGAACTGATATATAAGCGTTCTTTCTCGATGAATTTCCCCAGATAGGGAATCCATGTGCCTATGAGCATCGGCGTCTCATAGGAGACATTGCCGCGGATGTAGTAGTCGGACTCGTTGTACTCCCGACTCCTGAGCAGTTGGAAGTTGCCACTCCAGTCATCATCCCATCCTTCCGGCAGGTTCCTGTCGCGGAAGTTGGCGAAGTCCACGAAGAGGTTCTTCTCCTTACTGGTATAGAAGCCGCCGCCGGCACGGAGGTTCAGGATCCGGAGGCCTGGTATATGGTGCTTCCATGAGGCGTCGAACTCCCATCTCTCATAGTTCAGGTCGGAGTGGTTGATGCCCTTGATACCTCTCTCCCAGTCGGCGGAGAGGAGCGGACCGTATGTCCAAGGCTGGATCTTCACGCCGAGCATCGGTGCAAAACTGCAGTATTCGTCGGGCATGCCGTACTGGCGCATCAGGGCCTTGTTGACGGCCGAGCGCCGGTGATAGACGAAGCCGCTCTCGATGTCAAGCCATGGGAAAATCATGATGTTATTGAACACCCGGAAGTGGTTGTCACGGAACTTGTCCATATCCCGTTTGTTCTCGATGAGCGAGTCCTGATAGATCTCGTCGATGACTTTCTGTACGCAGGAGTTACTGATACGGTTCCCGTTGCCGTAGACGATCTCCGCATATCCGTTACGTTTCGGGTTGTAGGTCATGCGCAGCGGAGCGGTGAAGTAGAGCTGTCGCTGTTTGAAGTTATAGCCGACGGTGGGGTCGAAGGTCAGGTAACGGTGTGGCGAGAAGGTGTATCTGGAGCGCAGTCTCATCTTATAGCGCAGACCATGATGCTCACTGTAGCTGAGGTAGAGCGGGTTGATGATTGGCGAGAGACGGAAGGAGGCCGGTCCGTTCTCTGCTGCGATGGGTGTGAAGAGATTCTCACCGATAGTATCCCAGAAAATCTTTTTCAGCAGACGCTGGTGACGTGACACGGTGTCGACGACGACGGTATCCTTCTCATGCTGTCGGTCATAGGCCTTGTATATCTGCCGGTCGGTCTCTGTCAGGGCTATAGGACGCAGGTCGCTCATCAGTCTGCGGCTCGACACCCTCTGGATGCTGTCGGGCAGAGGCTTCTGACAGTCATAGTTCGCATCGAAGATAGCCGATATGCGGTTCCCCAGAAAACGGAAGGTGGCGGCGGTATTGCATTTTCTGGGAATCCCACTATCCGTCTCTTGTATGATCTCTGTGCGGAACGTGATCATATCGAACTCTCCGTTGAGTATGGTGCGGATGATACGGCCCGTCTCTGTCTCTACGATCGCATAGCCGTTGAGCAACTGTGTGTTGTACAGCTTCGGACGGAAGTCGATGCGTGTGGTGCCGTCGTTCAGTGTCCTTTGTCTGAACCGGTAGAACCTGTGGTTCACCTTGTTGAATGGCGACAACATATGTCCGTCGTACAGATCGATGTCGTAGATGTTGGGTGTGATGAAGTTCAGCAGGGGCGACATGGCGTTTCTGTTCCTGCGGACGGTGCCGGCGAGCACCTGTCTGTTGATGGTCATGTCGTGGGCACTGTTGATGGTTACCCTGCTGTACGACTCACGGATATACTCCCGTGGATCTCTTGCCAGTGCGTACATAGACGGGATGAGCCAGAGGGTCGGATTGCGCTTCTCGACATTGTAGCGGCATTTCACGTAGATATTGTCCTCGAGTCCCTTGATGTCTTTCTTATGTTCTTTCTGGTATCTGTAGATACGGTTCAGGATGAGTGTGTCGGTCTTCTCCTTGGCCGACAGTATGCCGGGCACGCTAAAGAAGAGTGTGCCCACCATGACTGTGCGGATGAATCGTCGACCGTGTCTCACTGTTATTCCAGTTTTTCTTTCAGATAGTGCCCGGTGATGCTCTCTGGACAGGCGGCCACCTCCTCGGGTGTTCCCGCTACCACCAGACTGCCACCCCTGTCACCGCCGTCGGGACCGAGGTCAATTACGTGGTCGGCACATTTGATGATCTCCATGTTATGTTCGATGATCAGTATCGTGTGTCCTCGTTCGATGAGGGCATTGAACGCCTGTAATAGTCGTTGGATATCGTGGAAATGGAGTCCTGTCGTCGGCTCGTCGAAGATGAAGAGTGTCGGATCCTGTCGCTCCTGTCCGATGAAATAGGCCAGTTTTACGCGCTGGTTCTCACCGCCGGAGAGCGTGGATGAGTTCTGACCGAGTCTGATATAGCCGAGACCCACATCCTCGAGCGTCTTCAGGCGCTTCACGATCGTCTCTGTCGTTTGTCTTGTCTCCTTGTCGCCCTGTGCTCCCGACTCCCTGAAGAACTCCACGGCCTCAGAGATCGTCATGTTCAGTACGTCGTCGATGTTCTTCCCATTGAAGGCCACATCGAGGATGTCTTTCTTGAAACGGTGACCATGACAGGCCTCGCACTCCAATACCAGGTCGGCCATGAACTGCATCTCTACCGTGATCACACCGGCGCCCTTACATTCCTCGCATCGTCCGCCGTCGGCATTGAATGAGAAGTACTGTGGCGTGAAACCCATCTGCTGGGCTAATGGTTGTTTGGCATAGAGCTCTCGGATGGTGTCGTAGGCCTTGACATAGGTGGCGGGGTTCGAGCGTGTGGACTTACCGATGGGGTTCTGGTCCACGAACTCCACGTGTTTGATGGCACTGGTGTCACCGGCCAGACCCAGGTACTCGCCTGGCGCGTCGCATACCTCACCGATATGACGCTTCATGGCAGGGTAGAGGATACCCTTGATGAGGGTCGACTTCCCGGAGCCGGAGACACCGGTGACGACGGTCATCACGTTCAACGGGATCTTGACGTCGATACCCTGGAGGTTGTTCATGCGGGCCCCCTTGATGTCGATATGCCGGTTCCACGGTCGCCGACTCTTCGGCATGGGTATCTTCTCGTCGTGGAGCAGATACTTCACTGTGTAGCTCTTCGGCCATCTCTTCAGAGCCTCATCATCACCCAGTCTGTTGGTCTCCAGAATGTCCTTCGTCTCACCTTCGAAGACGATCTCTCCGCCCAGTCGTCCGGCATCAGGACCGACATCGATCAGATAGTCGGCAGCGCGCATGATCTCCTCGTCGTGCTCGACGACGACGACGGTGTTACCCAGCGACTGCAGTTCCTTCAGCACATGGATCAGACGGTCGGTGTCGCGAGTATGCAGGCCGATGCTCGGCTCGTCGAGAATATAGAGCGATCCCACCAGTGAACTGCCGAGTGAGGTACAGAGGTTGATACGCTGACTCTCGCCGCCGGAGAGGGTGTTGGAGAGACGGTTAAGGGTCAGATAACCCAGTCCTACGTCGAGGAGGAACTGCAGACGGTTTCTGATCTCCGTCAGCAGACGACGGCCTACCTCCGCGTCGTGTTCCGACAGTTCCAGACGGTCGAACCATTCCTTCAGTCGGATGACGGGCATCTGCACCAGGTCGGTGATGCTCCGTCCACCGATCTTGACGTAGTTGGCCTCAGGCTTCAGACGTGTACCATGACACACCGGACAGGAGGTCTTGCCCCTGTACCGACTGAGCATCACACGGTACTGTATCTTATATTGGTTCTCCGTCAGCATCTGGAAGAATGCGTCGATGCATGGCTTCTCCTTCTTCCCCTTATCGGAGGGAAGACCGTGCCAAAGCCAGTCTTTCTGTTGCTGGGTCAGTTTCATATATGGTTCGAAGATGGGGAAGTCGTCGTTGGCGGCATGCCTACAGAACCATTCCTTCCATTCCTTCATCTTCTCACCGTGCCAGCATACCACACAACCCTCATAGACCGACAGGGTCGTGTTGGGGATGACCAGTCGTTCGTCGATGCCGACGACACGACCGAAGCCCTGGCACTCCGGACAGGCACCTGCCGGGGAGTTGAACGAGAACATGTTGTCGTTGGGTTCCTCGAAGGTCATGCCGTCGGCCTCGAACTTCATGGAGAAATCATAGAAGATGTTCGAGGGCGGGAACAGCAGGCGCAGCTCACCATGTCCTTCAAAGAAGGCGGTCTCGGCAGAGTCCGTCAGTCGGGCGATGGTGTCCTTCGTGTCGTCAGTCGACAGACGGTCGATGACCAGGAAGAGCTCCTGGTGGTCGGGATCGCCCATCGCCTCGGGCTTCTCCAGGTATTCGTCGATGCGTACGACATCGCCTCCCTGGGCAGGACCGGGTGATACCCATATCCTGGCATAGCCCTCCTGGAGGTATGCCTTCAGCTGGCGTTCGAGTGTCCGTCCTTCCGGGAGGTGTATCGGGGCCATGACCATGAAACGGGCGCCCTTCGAGTATTCCAGCATCTTCTGTACGACATCTTCCGTAGAATGCTTCTTCACCTCCTCGCCACTGATGGGGGAGTAGGTGCGCCCGATACGGGCATAGAGCAGTCGCAGGTACTCGTAGATCTCCGTCGATGTGCCGACGGTACTACGGGGATTGCGCGAGATGACCTTCTGCTCGATGGCGATGGCAGGGGGGATGCCCTTGATGAAATCGCACTCTGGCTTGTTCATTCTGCCGAGGAACTGTCGGGCATAGCTCGACAGACTCTCCACATAACGGCGCTGTCCTTCGGCATACAACGTGTCGAAGGCTAAGGATGATTTTCCGGAGCCGCTGACTCCGGCTATCACTACGAACTTGTTGCGGGGAATCTTGACGTCAATATTCTTCAGGTTATTGACTCTCGCCCCTTTGATCTCTATGGTATTACTCAATGTCTTTATTCGGTATCTCTGTGTGTGAATTCTTACAAGACGCTCTTGACGGCCTCGAGCATGCCTACGCTCTGGATCAGGTCGAGGAACTGCTTGACCATCGTGTTCAGACCGCTGATCTTGTTCAGGTCCTCCTGCCAGATAAACTCAGCACCAAGCACGCCGTCGGTCACCTGCTGCGTGTCGCCCGTCGCCCACAGCTCGTTCAGCAGATTCAGGATCTTCTCGTCGTCGTTGGGTGTGATGTCCGTACCATCGTCACGCTTGCCACCTTTGTAGTAAGTGATGATGGCCGCAAGACCGAACACCAGTCCTCGGGGCAACTCGCCCTTGCGCTCCAGATAGGTCTTCACCCCAGGAAGGTCGCGGGCCTGGAACTTCGGGAACGAGTTCAGCATGATACTCGTCACCTGATGGTCGACATAGGGGTTGTCGAAGCGCTCCAGCACGTCGCCGGCAAACTTCTCCAACTCGTCCATCGGCAGGTCGAGGGTCTGCATCAGCTCGTCGAACTGCACCTTGTGGATGTACTTACTGATCACCTCATGGTTGCAGGCATCGCGAACGATGTCCACGCCGCTCAGGAAGGCTACGGGCGAGAGAACGGTATGCGGACCGTTGAGGAGGGTCACCTTACGCTTATGGTAGGGCTCCTCGGAGGGCACGAACAGTACATGCAGTCCGGCCCTGTCGGCAGGGAACTCGTTGGCCACCTCCTTCGGGGCCTCGATCACCCACAGGTGGAAGTTCTCGGCCTGTACGACGAGATTGTCGCGATAGCCGATCTTCTCCTGGATCTCTGCGATCTCCTTACGAGGGAAGCCCGGAACGATACGGTCAACGAGGGTGGCATACACGCCGCAGGCCTCTTCGAACCAGGTCTTGAAGTCTTCGCCAAGGTTCCAGAGCTCGATATACTTATAGATACAGTCCTTCAGCACATGACCGTTCAGGAAGATCAACTCACAGGGGAAGATGATGAGGCCCTTGCTTCTGTCGCCACCGAACGTCTGGTAACGACGGTACAGCAGCTGAACCAGTTTGCCGGGATAGCTACTGGCAGGTGCATCGTCGATCTTACAGCTGGGATCAAAGGTGATGCCTGCCTCGGTGGTATTGGAAATCACGAAGCGTATCTCCGGTTGGGCGGCCAGTGCCATGAAGGCGGCATGCTGGGTATAGGGGTTCAGCGCACGACTGATGACGTCGATGCGCTCCAGTGTGTTCACGGGTTGACCATTCTCACGCCCCTGCAGGTTCACGTGGTACAGACAGTCCTGACCATTGAGCATGTCTGCCATACCCTTCTCGATAGGCTGTACGACGACGACACTTCCGTTGAAGTCGGTCTTCTGGTCCATATTCCAGATAATCCAATCGACGAAGGCACGGAGGAAGTTTCCTTCTCCGAACTGAATCACCTTCTCAGGCATCACACTCTTAGGGGCAAATTGTTTGTTTAGTGGTTTCATTTTTAAATTATTGTTTTTTAGTTGTTCTTTTCTCGTTTTCTTGTTTTTTCCCTTTCGGGAAATATGCGAGTGCAAAAATACGGAAATAATACGAGACCGCCAAATCTGGAGTGTCATATTACGTTAAAATAATCGTAATCCCATACGGTCATCCGAGGACCCGGTGACGGGGTGTCTGACAATGGTAGAGCACGGTTATCTGTCGTGTCATGAAAAATGGTCTAAAAAAGTGGTGGCCGTATAACGTGAAAGAGAAAGGACTGGGAGGCTTAAAAGGGGCTTTTTAGGACTGATGACGACGATGTATGGGTCTGTGACCGTCAGACCCGTCTCCTTTCACTCAAAGAGATAGGCTCTACGACTCAAAGGGATGGCACTTACGACTGAAAGGGATTATCTCTTATAGGGTATAGGGATTATCTCTTACACTCGTGGGCCTTATCTGAATGACTCTTAGGCCCTATCTCCATGACTGTAAACTGGGGGATGCGAAAAAGAGAATGTAACCGTCATAGTATCAGGCGGTTGCGCTGGATACTTAAAACTCGCATATTCGTGCCCCATCAGAGGTGGGATGACGAATACGCGAGTTATGAGCGTCTATTTGTAAAGATAAATACTTCTATTATCTGGCCGATACGTATTTGTGGAGCGTCTGGCGAACGGCACCAGGACCAGCATAAAGCTCCTTCACCATACCCTCGATCTGCTCACCGAGACCGGCCTCGTAGAGGTCGACACCGAAGACGTCCTTACGACTGTAGAGCTGCTTCAGCGGACTCCAGTCCTGGTCGGCCTTGCCAATCTCGAGGGGGGCGACGATGGCCTGCATCTCCGCCAGCATGGGGTCGGGAGAGGGCTCGAACGCCGTGCCGTCGTCCTTGATACCTTTCAAGTAACGGGCATAGCCTGCCAAGGTGAGTGGGATGAGCACGAGGTTCGACATGTCGAGACCACGGGCGATATACTTCTTGATGGTCTCACCGAAGCGGATGGGCAGCTTCTGTGAGGTGTCGCAAGCGATGCGCTGCGGTGCGTCGGGCATGAACGGGTTGGGCAGACGACGGTTGATGACGGCACCGATGAACTCGTAGGGGTTCAGTACACCGGGGTCGGTGACCACCGGCATGGCCTCCATGTAACCGATCTTCTGGATGAACGGGCGCAGATCCTCGTCGGCCATCTCGGCAGAGATGAGCGTGTAGCCCAGCATACAACCGTAGATGGACATCGCTGTGTGGAGCGGGTTCAGACAGGTGGTCACCTTCATCGTCTCAACCTTATCCACCGTCTCACGGGTGGTGTAGAGGGCACCGCCGAGGTCGAGCGGGGGACGACCGTTGGTATAGTGGTCCTCGATGACGAGGTACTGCACTTCCTCTGCGTTCACGAACGGAGCGGTGAAGGTGTGCTTCTCGGTCTCGATATAGTCGTTGTCGGCGAAGCCGTCGGCCGCCAACATCTCCTTCACCTTCTCGTGAGGACGAGGGGTGATCTTGTCGATCATCGACCAGGGGAAGGTGATCTTCGTCTCGTCCTTCAGGTAGTCGAGGAAGGCTTGGTCTACCAGACCGTCCTGTGCCCAGCGCTCGGCATAGGCGAAGACACCGGCCTTCACCTTGTCGCCGTTGTGCGAGCAGTTGTCCATCGACTGGATGGTGAGGGGCAGCTGACCGGCTTTCCAGCGCTCGTAGAGCAGGGCGCAGACCTTACCCATGGCGAAGAGGGGCTTCAGACCACGGGCGAGATCGGTCTCGTTGTAGGTATAGCCTTTCTCGGTGATGGTGAACGAGATCATCTGCAGACTCGGGTTCCGGAAGATCTCGACCAGACGGTTCCAGTCGTCGAACTGCGGATCGGCCTTCAGGGCCTCGGTCACTGATGCTATCACCTTTTTCTCGATGGTGCCGGTCGACTGCAGACTGACCAGCAGCGAGAGGTTGTTGTAAGGCGCGTAGGCCTTGTCGATAACCTCGAAGTCGAAGGTCTCGGCCACGATGACGCCACGATCGTACTTGCCTGTGTTCAGGGCATCGTTGAGGATGGCGGCAGGGAAGGCGCGGAAGATGTTTCCACCCCCGAAGTGTACCCATGTAGGCTCCTTGGCGGTCTTCTCACGAACCTTTGCGATGTCGAATTTCGGAAGCTGATATCCCTTGGCTTCCCATTCCGCGGCATTAAACTGTCCGCTCAGTATGTCATTCAGTTTCATAACTTCAATCTTTCAATTCTTCAATTCTTCAATCCTAATCAAAGAATCCGGGTTGTTTGTATTCAATTCCTAATTCACGGTCGACGGTGGCGAGGATGCCCTGCACCTGTCCGAGGGCGAACATACGTCCCAGGAGGGTGTAACCGGCATTATGACCGTGACTCGACTCATCCATGATACCACCGGGCTCGTCGGTGAAGGTCATGCCGTGGTCCACACGCATCGGCAGGGAGGGATTCTCCTTTTCGAAGATGCGGCAGAGCTCGATGAGGTCGGCACGACCGCCAAGGTGCGAAGCCTCGGTGAAGTCGCCATTGGGGAAGATATGGCAAGAGCGCAGATGCACGAAGTGGGTTCGTGACGCGAACTTCTTCGCCATCTCCACCACCTGATTATAGGCGCCTGCAGAGAGTGAGCCGGCACAGAAGGTGAGACCATTGTGCTTGTTGGGCACGGCATCGAGGAACCACTGGATATCCTCCTCGGTGCGAACGATACGCGGCAGACCGAGCACCTCGATAGGGGGGTCGTCGGGATGTACGCACATATTCATATTGTATTCCTCGCATGTCGGCATGATGGCCTCGAGGAAGTATTTCATGTTAGCACGGAGCTGGGCCTTGTCGATGCCTTTGTAGAGATCGAGGAAGTCGCGGAACTTCTGGATCGGCGCCTCGTCGTTCTCACTGAAATTACCCGACACGAAGCCCTGTGTCTTGATGATGATGGTGTCTACCAGCGCATGATCCTTCTCCGGGGTCATCGTCTTGGCGAGCTCGTCGGCCTCGGCCAGTACGTTACGCCCTGCACCGACACCTTCGGGGAACTGGAACTTCGCCCATTCCTCACGGGCTCCCTCACGCTTCAGGATATAGATGTCGAAGTAGGCGAACTCGGCATAGTTGAAGTAGAGGTTGGTGGAGCCGTTGGGATTGTTGTGGAACAGATCGGTGCGCGCCCAGTCGAGCACAGGCATGAAATTGTAGCAGATGCAGTGGATGCCCTCTGCGGAGAGGTTACGCAAGGACTCCTTGTAAACCTCGATCTGATGGTCGCGGTCTGGTCCTCCGTATTTGATCGTCTCCACCACGGGCAGACTCTCTACGACGCTCCAGCGCATGCCGTAGCTTTCAATGTATTCGCGCAAGTCGCGGATCTTCTCACGCGTCCATACTTCTCCGAGGGGAACATCGTGCAAGGCTGTGACGATGCCCTCTACACCGATTTGCTTGAGCATGGCAAGTGTGATCTTATCCTTCTTGCCAAACCATCTCCATGTTCTTTCCATATGTGATTTGTTTTATATTTATTTGAATGGGTGCAAAATTAGTCATTTCCCGGTAAAAGCAGTTGTCTTTTTAGCTCATTTTCTTTTGTATTTGTTCATTCTGGGTGATTTCCCGACGATGAGCTGACGGACGTCCAGAGGTTGGCGTGCTTTGTCGATATCCTTCCCATGATCCAGGGGAGCGCTCTCGTTGCCGTATCTGTCGACAGCGGTCACGGCATAGTAGAGGGTGCGTCCTTGGTGGGGCACCTGGAGTGAGCGTGCTCTCTGTCGGGCGATAAGGAGGTTGCGCGCATCACGGGTGTCGACGGGATAGGTATCGGAGGCGTATATATTATATAATAGGTAGTCGGCTCCGGAGTGATCCGTCGCCCCATACCAAGACAGTTGGTCGGTCGTCATGCCTCGTTTGACCTGAAGGACCTTGACAGGACTGGGCGCTTGGCGACGAGCCCATGTCATGGGTGGGATGAGCGAGGGGTATCGGTTAAAGTGTCTCGTGAACGAATAGATCCCTTTTGTATTGTCGGTAAAGAACTTAGAACGGAAGAACGTACATCCGAGTCCTTGTTCCCTCAGCACACCCATCTCTCGCTGGACGATGTCCAGACTCCAGTCTTTCTCCCTCGGATGAAGCATATAGATGGCCAGTCCGGGAGCCACGATACGTCCGTAGCTATGTTCTTTCCAGTCAACAGTGAACGGGAAGAAGTGATTGCCCTGGAAATACATCATCGGGAAGAGCGCATCCATCAGTCCGTCGCGCAGCCACCCTTGGGCATCCTGGCAGACCGTCGTGTAGGCGTTCCAACCGGCACTCTGGTAACGACTCAGGTCGTCGAACTTGCCGACAGGTGAACAGGACACTTTCACCCAGGGTTTCTCGGCTTTGACTTGTGCGCTAATTTTTCTGACAATATCAGTGATGTACTGGCGCCCCTGCTGCCGACTTACCTTCAGCTTCCATGTCTCCGGATAACGGATATAGTCGAGGTGGATGCCGTCGACATCATAGCGACGGGTGACCTCGCGGCAGAACTGCGCCAGATAGTCGCCTGTCTGTGGCATCTCCGGATTCATGTAACCCTCCTCGCCGATCTTCCGGATCAGACGGGGGAACTTCGCCCGTAGCTGTTTACAACCGTCCGTGTTCCATTTCCCCACAGGGATGGTGACAATCCAGGCATGGCACTCCATGCCGCGCTTGTGGCACTCGTCGATACAGAACTGCAACGGGTCGTATCCCGGTGAGGTGCCCGGTCGGCCAGTGACGCAGACGTCCCAAGGCTCCATGGCGGAGGGGAAGATGGTGGTCGCTCGGACACGGGTCTGTATGAGTACGGTGTTGATATGGGCACGCTGCAACTGGTCGAGAATGCCGATGAGCTCCTGCCGCTGTTGGTAGGGGTCGTATGTGTGGGGCCAGTCAATACCGCCGATGGTCGTGAGCCAGACGGCTCTTACTTCGTGTTTGGGAGTCTGTGCGAGCGTGGTCTGCACAAGCAGAAGAAGGAGGGTAATACGTATGATCGTTTTCAAAATAACAGTGCTCAATAAAAATTTTGGTGCAAAGTTAGCAGATTTTTTCCATTTCTCAAATAAAAACATTACTTTTGCAAGCAAAAGATTCATAAAATAATTTTCAGACAATGATTTCTTTTGTGTTGAGCCTTGTTGCTCTTGTGTTGGGCTATCTCTTATACGGACGCTTCGTAGAACGGGTGTTCGCGCCTGATGGCCGTGTAACGCCTGCCGTTGCCAAAGCCGACGGGTTGGATTATATCGTGCTTCCCAACTGGAAGATCTTCATGATTCAGTTTCTGAACATTGCTGGTACAGGACCCATCTTCGGTGCCATCATGGGTGCGAAGTTCGGACCTGTGGCCTACCTATGGATCGTCTTCGGATGTATCTTTGCCGGTGCCACCCACGACTATCTCTCGGGCATGCTCTCCATGCGTCATGGCGGAGCCGGTCTGCCGGAACTGATTGGTCAGTATCTGGGTAAGACCACGAAGAGCGTGATGCTGGTGTTCACGGTCTTGCTGCTTGTCATGGTAGGTACGGTGTTCGTATATTCACCGGCAGAGATCCTGCATTCCATCGGCGGTGAGACGATGATGTGGGTCATTATCATATTTGC